>OMGY01000041.1_pt1 | contig 125948 bp, 105 predicted proteins | sample 1674461 | NCBI WGS metagenome assembly OMGY01 (sample SAMN05578579, study PRJEB25193) | human gut metagenome | biome: Human Microbiome; feature: human-associated habitat; material: feces | host: Homo sapiens | place: USA:Birmingham | reverse complement strand
CCTCTTTCACGTCACCTTGCTCACCTAGGGGCGCTTTCGCTGACTTATGCTCAACTTACGATAATTCCGAGCTGAACGAGTTATTCGCTATAACGGGTGGCGATGGCAGCTTGTACCATGCCGGCGCTCATGAGGTACGTTGCCAAGAAGTAGCCGCCGTAGGCCGCCAGGAAAATCGCGCAGGTGAGGCCCACGGTGCCGCCGATGCTCATATTTCCGAATATGCTCACCAGCTCGATAATCACCTTGAGCGCCACAAAGCAGTGCGCCAGGCCCACTGCCAGCGGGAACAGGAAGAATACCGCTTGCTGCGCCATCACCGAATGGCGAATCTGGCGGTCGTCACAGCCGATCTGTGCCAGCACACGATAGCTACGGCTGCCGTCGGCCACATTGGAGAGTTGCTGGATCGATAGAATCGCCGCGCATGCAACAACCAATACAAAGCCGATGTAGATAGCTAGGTAGCTAATAAGACCGTTCATTTGCGCTGCTTGCGCGTACATCTCGGAGCGTGTGATGAAGGTTCCCCACGACCCCGGCTCCTTGCCGTCAACGAGCAGATTATCGAGCAAGGTGTATTTAATGCTCTCGTCTGCCTCGGTCGTATCCATACCCTGTTTGTAATTAACGAGCAGATTACTGGAATACGGCTGCAGATTAAGCTGAGACAGCAGCTCATCGGCTACGACCACGGTACCGGGATTGCTGCCCATCGCCGAGTTGGCGATGGCCGCCGTGTCCTCGTCCGACTTATCGGTTGCGGGCTTGAGCTCATGCCCGCCCAAGGTGAGGGTATGGCCGCCGGCCATGTATTTGGTGTACAGGTCGCCCAGCTCACCGCCCATATCACACGTAAGCAAGTACTGGTCCCGGCCAATGCTCACCGGCTCCTCGCCCATCATCTGGCGCAGCTTGTTATACTGGCTCGCCGGCGTCACAAACAGACCCATCGCATCGGCGTTGCTTCCCTCGAGCGCCTTGGGAAGCTTTTCGCCCATGGCCTTGCACATCTCACCCGCCACTACCGAGGGACCCGAGCCGCCAAGCGGGTAACTCAGATACGAATCGATCTGCACATGCTCACCGGCAACATCGGCGATACTGACCTTCTTGCCGGTCTCGTCGTTTTTGTCCGCCGACTTGCCCCTACCGTGCCATGCAGCGTACAAATCGACCGTTGTATCGGCCAGCACCATGCGATCGGCCTCAGACGGATTGACATACTCCTTGTAGTAGTCGAGCGTTTCGGGCGTGTAATAAATATACGTCTGCGACATGTCGGCCGGATTATAGCGCTCCAGGTTTTCGTTCATCACGTTGGCAATCGACATACCGCACGTCACCGAGGTGATGGCCAAAAACAGAAGCATCGCGATGACGCCCATCGAAAAGCACACCGTGTTGACCTTGGCCGCAAGCTGGCGCACGGTAAACATGTTGAGGCCGCGCCAATACACGCCGCGCAGGCTCTGCAGCAGCTTGATGAGCATGCCCGAGAGTCCCCAGAACAGGGCAAAGGTGCCCACGGTAACCATAGCGGTCGTAATACCAAACTGGTTCATGGCCTCTTGCAGCTTGCTGTCCGTCGCGGCTAGCGGGAACCCATCACGTAACAGACGGTAATAGGCCACGCCCACAAGCACCACGCCCACAGCAAAGATGGCAATCGCGATCCAGGGGTTGCGTGTCTTGATGCTCTCGTTGCGACGCTCGGCACCCATAAGCTCGATGAGTTTAGTACGACGCACAGCGCGAAGGTTCAGCAGTAGCGTGAGCACAAACATTACAAGCATGCAGGTAAGGGTCAGGTTGAACGCATGCACCGAGAAAAAGAAGTGGAAGTCGGCGATTTGTGTCTTAAAGAGCGAGGCCGTAAAGAACGTCATGAGCTGGGAGAGTCCCACACCCAGCACAATGCCGGCGACAAAGGCGCCGACCGAGACAATCACCGTCTCGAGCGCCATGATCGTGGCGACGCGCCCGCGCCCCATGCCGAGCACCTGGTACAGGCCAAACTCCTTCTTGCGGCGTTTCATGATGAAGTTATTGGCATACACCATCAAAAAGGCCATGACACCGGCCAAAAAGTACGTCAGGTTGCCGAGCATGCTGCCCATAACCTGCGCCAAGCCCTCTTCATCGATTCCGGCGATATCGACCTGCATCGAGATGGTGTTAAAGGCATAGAAGACCGTAACGCCCAGGGTGAGCGTCAAAAGGTAGACGAGGTAGTCGCGGCCGGCGCGGCGGACGTTGCCCCAAGCGAGTTTACAGAGCATCGGAGCCCTCACCGCCCATCATGGCAACGACCTCCATAATGCGGTCGAAGAATTCTCGGCGGTCGGTGTCGCCGCGGCGCAGCTCGGTGAAGATCTTGCCGTCGCGGATAAACAGCACACGGCTCGTGTAGCTGGCGGCAAAGCTGTCGTGCGTGACCATGAGCACGGTGGCACGCAGGCGACGGTTGAGGACCTCCAGGCTCTCGAGCAGCAGGCGAGCGCTCTTGGAATCGAGGGCGCCGGTGGGCTCGTCGGCCATGATCATGGTGGGGTCGGTGACGAGCGCGCGAGCCGCGGCAACGCGCTGCTGCTGACCGCCGGACATCTGGTAGGGATACTTGTCGAGCACCTGACTGATAGACAGGCGCGCTGCCACGTCCTGCACGCGGGTCGAGATTTCGGCCGAATTCACACGGGCGATGGTGAGCGGCAGGGCTATGTTCTCGCGTGCCGTGAGCGTATCGAGCAGGTTGGAGTCCTGGAAGATAAAGCCCAGCTCCTCGCGGCGGAACTGCGAGAGCTTGGCCTGCTTCATGCGCGTCACGTCCTGGCCGTTGATGCGGATCGTGCCACTTGTGGCGCTATCGATGGTCGACACGCAGTTGAGCAACGTCGACTTGCCCGAGCCCGAAGCGCCCATGATGCCCACGAATTCGCCGCGGTTGACGGTAAAGCTGACGTCGTTGAGCGCGCGGGTCACGTTGCCCAGCGCTCCATATACCTTTTCGAGATGCGCGACCTCCAGTACCGGGGTCGTCATGTGCGTGGTTTGCATACCGAGTCCTTTCTTGCAATTAGTCTACGGCATCTATAGTCGCAAGAAGGCGAGTCGGCTACCATCGATATGGCTTACGCTTGCCTTACCGTTGTGTAAGGTACGGGTAGCCGCCCTGTTATGTGTTGATGTTGAGGGAGGACTCCTGTTGAAGACTGTTCATGTTGCCGCTGGGATCGTTCGCAAGGAAGGATCTGACGAGCTGCTTGCCGTGCAGCGCGGCTATGGCGACATGCAGGGACTTTGGGAGTTTCCCGGTGGCAAGCTTATGCGCGGCGAGTCGCCCGAGGACGCCGTACGCCGCGAGCTCATGGAGGAGCTGCAGGTAAAAGTCACCAACCTGCGCGATTTCTACACCGTTGAGTACGACTACCCAGATTTTCATCTCTCCATGGAGTGCTACTACTGCTCGCTGGCTAAAGAGTCTGGCAAACCCCAGAAGCATGACCGTCAGCTCGATATCCGCTGGATTCCACGCACCTCGCTTGCCACCGTTGAGTGGATGCCCGCCGACAAGGGGCTCATCGATGCTCTGATTGAGCTGAAGGAAGACCGGCTTGAGGCAAGCTCCGCCGATGACGCCGCGCCCAACACAGCCGACAAACCCGCCACCAAACCCAAGCGCGCGCCTAAGCGCCGCAGCAAGAAGCGCCCCAAGCCCGGTCTGCTCGACGGCATCGATACCTCGGACCTTTCCGCTGACGAGCGCGAACTGGTGCGCCGTCGCGCCGCCATCAAAAAGTCCATGAAGGGCAACAAGCGTGCGAACACCAAACCCGAGCTGCTCGTTCGCCAGCGCCTGCGGGCAGCAGGTCTTACGGGCTATCGCTTGGAATGGAAGGTTCCCGGCAAGCCCGACATCGCCTTCCCCGGCCGCAAGATCGCCATCTTCGTCAACGGTTGCTTTTGGCACCGCTGCCCCAAGTGCAGCCCCAGCCAGCCCAAGCGCAACGTTGAGTTTTGGGAGGCAAAGTTCCGTCGCAACGTCGAGCGCGACCGCGCTGCCGTGGCAGCACTCACTCAAATGGGCTGGACACCCATAACCATCTGGGAATGCGAACTCAAAAAGGACCGCATCGACGCCACCATGGAAAAGGTCATCGAACAGGTGCGGGCCGCAGAGCCGCAGCGCTAGGAACGAGCCGTCCACACGCCCCACACAGGCGAACCACACCCGCGCCACAAACCTTAGAAAGCCCTTAAGCTCAAAACCTTTCAAGAGTGTTACTCGATAGCCTTGAGCTGCGGTTTCATGGTTACATCAAACCTGATTAAGCCTTTCTTTAGCGCTTCTTTGCAGAAGCCGCGGCATAATACTGCCAACGCACGGGAGCTAGCAGCACACCCCGTGCGCAACCTTTTGGTGGATATCGAGGAGGCCGCATAAGCATGCATTCTTCCAACGACGCAGCACAGCAGCCATCCCTAAATCATGCAAACCTTTTCTCCTTCCCCCCGACACAGAGAAACGGCCTCCTCGACTCCCCCACCACAAAAACCAAACGCTCAACAAACCAGAGCCACAACTTGCGAGCATCGTTCGAAAAGCTCCAAGCATCTCTAGACAAGGCGTTCCCCGAACAGGCAAGAGCAATCTAAGCCCATCGCGCTTTATACTGATGCCATGCGAAACATGGATCACATAGAATTGCACCGCGGAGGACGCGAGGAAGCCTTTCCCGAGACCGCCGAAGACTGGCCCTATATTGCCGAACGCGCAGAATTCGCTCGCTATCCGGGCAATTCCGTCCCCTTGCATTGGCATTCCGAAGTCGAGCTTTTCTACATGGAGCAGGGAACAATTGACTATCGCACGCGTGCGGCTCATGAGCACATGCGCTTTGAGGAAGGGTCCGTCGGCTTTATCAACGGCGGCGTTTTGCACAGCACCCTGCAATCACCCAATTCGGCGCCAGCCATTCAAATGCTGCATATCTTTCAGCCGTCGATGCTCGGCGATCCCGCGGGACGCCTTCAAAAGCGCTACATCAATCCTTTACTGCAATGTCGAGGCGTCGATGTGCTCAAATGGTCGCCCACCAACCCCGACGATATGCCCTTTATCGATTTACTGAAGAGCTCCTTTAGCCACGACCTTCAACAGCCGCAGAACGAGATGGCGCTTCGAAATAGCCTGTCCGAACTCTGGATTCAGATCTATGCCAAAGCTGAACCGCTCTTTTCCTCCGACGACGCCTCTTGGATGACCAGCCGCGACGTACAGTTCAAGGCAATCCTGGACTTTATCCGCGCAAACTATGCAGCCGCTATAGATGTGCCCCAGATGGCATCTGCAGCCGGCGTAAGCGAAAGAGAGTGTTACCGCATTATCGAAGCTTGCGCAGGAACGACCCCGGCGGCATATCTACGCGCATACCGCATCAACCGTGCTTGCGAACTTTTGGCGCACACCACGCGAACGGTGCAGGCAATCGCTCGGCAATGCGGATTTGCGACAGCAAGCCATCTAGGGCAGGTATTTAAAGAACAAATGGGATGCACTCCTTCGAGCTATCGAGCAGTGAGGCAGAATTTCGATAGTACCAGGCAGAAATCCCGCTAGCCCTTCTTCTGTCACTGCATCAAACTTGCAGGCAAACAACAGATAGGAGCAACCATATGAAGCACTTTGACCATATCGTGTTTGATGTTGATGGAACATTGGCAGATACAGAAGAAAGCGTTCTGTCATCGCTTGCCCAGATTGTCCAAGAAAAGACCGGCAAAACGCTCCCACGAAACGAGCTTGAATTTGCCCTCGGCATACCCGGCAAGAATGCCCTTGAGAAACTTGGAATCTACTCGCAAGCAACGTTGGATCGCTGGTGCCAAGTTGCCGCCAGCTTTAAAAGCACCATCAGCGTGTTTCCAGGTTTGCTTGAAGTCATCGCAAAACTCGCCGATAGCGGTTGCAATCTTGGCATTGTCTCCTCACGTGCGCGCGACGAATACGCAGAAGAAATAGCACCTCTTGGCTTCGATACGTATTTTGAGCACATCATCCTTGTCGAAGACACAACCGAACACAAACCCGCACCCGCACCCATGCTCGAATATCTCCGACGTACGGGCGCAAACCCCAACAGCGTCATCTACGTTGGCGACACCGTCTACGACGAACAATGTGCAACTTCAGCAGGGGTCAGTTTTGCCCGAGCAGCATGGGGATCACACCAAGACATCCCAAACGCCACCTACAACCTCAAAACCCCCAACGACCTGCTAACCCTAACAACCAAGTAACCCACGCGCCCCATCCTATCAGCCCCAACGCCACAAGGGCGATTGAGCAGGGCCGTCCGGAAACGGAAAAGGGCCTATCTCTCAGAACATTCCGCAGGACGGAGGAAGCCCCGCAGCGCGTAGCGCGCGGCGGGGCTTCCGACATGTCCGAGGACGTTCTGAGAGATAGGCCCTTTTCCGTTTCCGGACGGCCCGGTGGGATCAGAGTACCCTTGCTGTTACTCTGCTTTGCCCACAGAGTTGAGGTTGGTCATGCGGATCTTAACCAGCTCGGTGATCTCGCGCATGCCCTCCTTGGCCGGCTTCTTGGGGTCGAAGCAGGCGGGGTTCTCGGCCATGTAGGCCATGAAGCCCTTGGTGTAGGCCTGACGCAGCTCGGTGGCGTAGTTGACCTTGCAGATGCCGTTCTTCACAGCCTCGGCGACCTGCTCATCGGGCACACCGGAGGTGCCGTGCAGAACCAGCGGCACGTCGACGGCGTCGCGGATGGCCTTAACCACGGACTGCTCAATGTGCGGATCGCTCGTATACACACCGTGGCTGGTGCCAACGCCAATGGCCAGCGAGGTGCAGCCGGTACGCTCGACGAACTCCTTGGCCTCGGCCGGATCGGTGTAGGGGCTCTCGCCCTCAACCGCGGGACCGTCGTCCTCCTTGCCGCCAACCTTGCCGAGCTCAGCCTCAACGGGCACACCCATGGCGCGGCCAGCATCGGCGACGGACTTGGTCAGAGCGATGTTGTCCTCGAAAGACTCGTGAGAACCGTCAATCATGACAGAGGTGTAGCCCGTGCGGAAAGCCTGCATGCAGCGGTCATAGCCATCGCCGTGATCGAGGTGTAGAGCGACGGGCACGGAAGCGCGCTCGGCGGCAGCCTTGACCATGCCGTAGAAGTAGTCCAGACCAGCGGTCTTGATGGTGCCCGGGGTGGTCTGCATGATGACGGGGGACTTGGTCTCCTCGGCAGCGGCCAGAACGGCCATAACAAACTCGAGGTTCTCGACGTTGAACGCGCCGACAGCGTAGTGACCGGCCTGAGCGTCCTTGAGCATCTTTTCGGTGGTAACAAGTGCCATGAGCGTTTGCTCCTCTCCCTCGCCCGCATCTGGACATCGGGCGTAGTTGTTCACAAGGCGTTTACCTTGCGTTTTGCTGCGCTCATTGTATGAAATTCAGCGGCTTTACACGTGCGAGATATTGAGCCCATGCAGGTCAATACAGTCGTTTTTGAAAAGTAAACGGAAGGAATTTGAGCCGAGTGGACATGTTCGATAGTGAATTTTGGGCGTTCAGCGTCTTTCTTTTATAGAAAAGATAAGTAATCGAAAGGTGTTTTCTTACTCAAAAAGAAAATGAACGAAAATAGAGTCAACACAATTCCTGCAAATTTAGCTAAGAATGGAGCAAGCATGGCCCACGCAACAACCCGAGCTTTCGCCGATGAGCGTCGTTCCGCCATCATGGAGATGCTCGAGCATAACGCCTCGGTGCAAGTGGCAGAAATCGCCCAGACCTTTGGCGTGTCCTCCGTTACCGCCCGCGCCGACCTGGACGCGCTCGCCGAGTCCGGCAAGTTGCGCCGCACGCATGGTGGCGCTGTGTCTCTCCAGAAGCGACTGACCGTATCCACCCAGGATCGCCGCATCAACGTCAATGTCGCCGCCAAGCAGGCCATCGCGCAAAGCGCCATCGAGCTCGTCGGCAATGGCGACACGCTGCTCGTCGACTCGGGCACCACGGCGCTCGAGTTCGTCCGGCTCCTTGATCAGCGCGACGGCATCACCGTCATCACGGCCGACATTACCATCGCCGATTATATCGACGAGAGCATGCCCTCGGTCGATGTCGTCATGCTGGGTGGGGCACTGCGCAAAGGTCATCGCTATCTGTACGGTCCACTTACCATGCAGGCGCTCCAAATGGTCCACGCCGACCTTGCCGTCATGTGCCCCGGCGCTTTTGTCCCCCGCTGCGGCTTTACGACCGACTTTCCCCAAATGGCCGAGACCAAAACGGCCATGATCGCCGCAGCCCATCAAAGCGTCGCCCTCATGGACGCCAGCAAGGTTAACGGACGCGGCATGTACCGCTTTGCCGAGCTGGCAGATGTCGACACCATCGTGATGGACCGTGACCCCGATCATGCCGTTGCCACCTCAATCGCCGAGATCGTCGACGACGCCCGCCCAAATCTCCTCATCGCTGGCGCTTAAACAAAAACCACCACAAAGGTGCCTGTCCCCTTTGTGGTGGTTTTGCTCGTTAAAAGCGAAATATCGCTACTTGGACAGCTCGTCGGCGAGGGCCTCGATCTGAGCGCGCGAGGCGTCGTTGAGCGAGCCCAGCACGGTCACCTTGTTCTGCGCCAGGGTGATGTCCTTCATGCCCTCGAGCTCCTTGGTCATAACCTTGGCGGCAGCGGGCGCCCAGGAACCGGACTCGACAAGCGCCACGGTACGGTTCTGGTAGGCATGCTCGGCGAGCGTGTGGATAAAGGTGCTCATGCACGGGAAGATCTCGCCCTGATAGGTAATGGAGGCGAGCACCAGACGGTCGTAGCGGAACGCATCCTCAACGGCCTCGGCCATGTCGTCGCGAGCCAGATCAAAGACGGAGACCTTCTGGCCGCGAGCCTCGAGCGCAGATGCGAGCTCCTCGACGGCAGCCTTCAGATGGCCATACACGCTCGCATAGGCGATCGTGATGCCCTCGTCCTCGGGCTGATAGCTCGACCAGGTGTTATAGGTGTCGAGGTAGTAGCCCAGGTTCTCGGTCAGCACGGGGCCGTGGAGCGGGCAGATGATCTGGATGTCCAGGTCGGCGGCCTTCTTGAGGACGGCCTGCACGAACTTGCCGAACTTACCGACGATGCCAAAGTAGTAGCGGCGAGCCTCGCAAGCCCACCCTTCCGGATCCTCGATGTCGTTGGCGCCAAACTTGCCAAAGCCGTCGGCACTAAAGAGCACCTTGTCGGTGGACTCGTAGGAGAAGATCACCTCGGGCCAGTGAACGTTGGGGGCGCCGATAAAGGTCAGGCTGTGGCCGCCCAGGTCGAGCACATCGCCCTCTTTGACGACCATCTTGCGCTCGGGGTAGTCGGTGCCAAAGTAGTTGACCATCATGCGGAAGGCGCCCATGCTAGCCACAATCTGGGCCTGGGGATAGCGCTCCATAAAGGCGGCGATACCAGCAGAGTGATCGGGCTCCATGTGATGGACGACCAGGTAATCGGGCGTACGACCATCGAGCACGGCCACGAGGTTGCCGAGCCACTCGTCGACAAAGTCAGCGTCAACCGAATCGGCGACGGCGATCTTGTCGCCCAAGATAACGTAGCTGTTGTATGCCATACCGTTCTCGGACACGTCGTACTGGCCCTCGAACAGGTCAATGTCGTGATCGTCGACGCCAATGTAGCGGATATCCTTGGTGATCTCCATCAGGCAAAGCCTCCTAGATAGACAAAAGAGCCCGTCTATCATAGCACTCGGCAGCATTCCAACTGTTATCTGCCGGCATCCTTACCGATTGTTATTGAAATACGATAAATCGCCGTTTACCTGCACAAACTATACGCGCGGTGCCACCGTACTATGTCGAATAATGAGTTGGCCGGGAATACGAATGGCAACGGTTTTGCCCGCCGTACCCGCCTCGGGAACCGCATGCTCGAACACCTCGCGTCCGCGCTGATGTAGATCGAATCGCACGGTCGTGAGCTCGTTGTGTGCTACAAAATCATCGAGCGAATCATCGACGCCCACCACGCTTACGTCCTCGGGCACGCGCAGACCGCTATCGCGCAGCGCGGCAATCGCGCCATTTGCCATCTGGTCGTTTGCCGCATAGATCGCCGTCATAGTGCGGTCGTGCTCGGCCAGATATCTGCCGGCCTCGTAGCCACTGTTGGCAGACCAGTCTCCCTCGAGCGGCGCATGCGGCTGAATGTGTTTACGCTCGAGCGCATCCTGCCAACCGGCGCGACGAAATTGCTCGTCGACTGAGAACGACGGGCCGCCGATATAGCGAATCTGCTCGTGCCCCAGCTCAAACAGATGATCCATTAGCAAGAGCGAGCAGCCGTAATGGTCGGAATCGACCGTGGTCACCCGCGGGTGCGCGTACATGGTAACGATGACCGTGCCAATGCCCGGCAGTGGATCAAACGTCTCAAAATCGGGCGCCATGCGGCTCATGCCGATGATGATGCCGTCCACCGGCAATGCGGCCATACGACGCGTGGCCTCGGCAAGCGAAAACTCCTCGGTCTTGGACATCTCGACCAGCGTGATGGCGCAATTATGCTCGCGAGCAGCGCTGGCAATGCCGTCGATCATTGAGAGGTTGCCAAACTTGGTGACATCGTTGATGCATAGGCCGACCGAATGGTAACGGCCGTCGCGCAGCGAGCGACCGGCATAACTCGGACGAAAGCCGAGCTCTTGCATAGCGGCCTGCACGCGCTGGCGCGTCTGCTCGTTAACGTTGGGCAAGCCGTTGGCGACGCGCGAAACCGTCTGCTGCGAAACGCCAGCAGCGCGGGCGACGTCGGCCATGGAGACCGGACGCGTACCTGTATCGTTGGACGGGCGCCTTGCCACAAGATCACCTTCACCCTTGCGAGATCTGAATAGCGTGAATGCCGGCCCGGGCAGAAATACATCCCGCGCCGAGGCCCGCTATCGTCGGACGCATGTTAACGTACTCTACTTTTTCTATCTGCATCTCTTCTGCTTTATAAGTCCATACGGCAGTACCGTTCACGGCTGAATTTCTACCGATTACCAGATTCTCAAAAAGTGACAAGCGTTGTGTTATGAGTACGTTAACATAGCCCATAACGTGCGGCATCGTGAATGCTGAGTTCACGCCGCTTCAAATTGTTAACGTACTCATAACGACGCAAAACTTACCTGTTCGCGCCAAGGAAAGGACCCTCATGACCGCCCCCGACGAAAAGACGCTCGCCACCCTCACCAAGCTGTTTGAGGAGGAGTTTGGCCCCATCGGCGACCGCCAGGTGCTCTACGTGCACGCGCCCGGCCGTTCCGAGATCAGCGGCAACCACACCGACCACGAGGGCGGCCACGTTATCGCCGGCTCGCTCGATGTCGCCGTCGACGGTATCGCCGTGGCAACCGACACCAACAAGGTCCGCGTTGCCGACGAGGGCTACCCCACGTTTGAAATCGCGCTCGACACGCTAGACGTTCAGGAGTCCGAGAAGGGCACGTCCGCGAGCCTCGTTCGCGGCATGGCCCACGAGATTGCAGCCCTGGGCGTTGAGCCCCACGGCTTTGACTTCGCCTTCACCTGCTCCGTTCCCTCGGGCGGTGGCCTTTCGAGCTCCGCTGCCGTCGAGGCCGCGTACGGTCGTGCCATGGAAACGCTCTGGGGCGCGCCCGCCATTGAGCCCGTAGCGCTTGCGCAGATGAGCCAGCGCACCGAGAACAACTACTACGGCAAGCCCTGCGGTCTGATGGACCAGGCCGCCGTGTGTCTGGGCGGTCTTGCCTACATGGACTTTGAGGATCAGGCTCAGCCTAAGACCCAAAAGCTCGAGCTCAATTTTGAGGATCACGGCTATGCGCTCGTGCTCGTTAAGGTTGGCGCCGACCATGTGGCAGCTACCGATGACTACGCCGCCGTTCCGCGCGAGATGCAAGATGTTGCCGCCGAGTTTGGCAAGGCACGCCTGTGCGAGGTCGACGTTGCCGACTTTGACGCTAAGCTGCCCGAGCTGCGCGCCAAGCTGGGCGACCGCGCCTGCCTGCGCGCCGTTCACTACTGGTACGAGAACGGCCTGGTCGACAAGCGCTGGGCGGCTCTAAACGCCGGCGACATCGACCAGTTCCTGGTCCTGACGCGCGAGTCCGGCGCAAGCTCTGCCATGTACCTGCAGAATGTCGTTGCCAAGCTGGGCTCCGAGCAGCCCTCCATGTATGCGCTGGCACTTGCCGAGCACGTGCTCGACGGCCGCGGCGCCGTCCGCATCCACGGCGGTGGCTTTGGCGGCACCATTCAGGCCTTCGTGCCGCTCAATCTGGTCGACACTTTCATTGCCAAGATGAATGGCTGGCTGGGCGAGGGCTCTGCCCGCCACTACGCGATTTCTGACAAGGGGGCTTACGCAGCATGGCTGTAATGACCGACGTGCGCGACGCCGCGCAGAACCTGATCGAGTACGCCATCCACCGATCGATGATCGGACAGGACGACCGCATCTGGGCATACAACACCATTCTGGAGTGCATCGGCGCCACGGGCCCCGCACTCGAAATGACCTGGGCGCTCAAGACCGAGAAGCTCTCGCTCGTGCACCCCGACACCCTCCCCGACTTTGACCTGGAGGGGACACTTGCCGTGCTTTCCGAGGTTGCCGTTGCCAACGGTGCTGCCGAGGACACGGCGTCGGGCCGCGACCGCATCGCCATGCGCATCATGGGCATGCTCATGCCGAGGCCTTCGGTTGTAAACGAGGAGTTCAACGGTCGTATGGGCGTCAACGAGCCCCGCGCCGCGACCGACTGGTTCTACGGCCTGTGCTGCGACGCCGGCTATGTGCGCCGCGCCGCCATCGCGCGCAACATCAAATGGAGCACTCCCACCAACTGGGGCGATCTTGAGATCACGATCAACCTGTCCAAGCCCGAGAAGGACCCGCGCGACATCGCCGCAGCCGGTGCCGCCAAGAACACGGGCGAGAATTATCCTGCCTGCCAGCTCTGCATCGAGAACGAGGGCTACCCCGGACGTTCCGCTGCAGCCGACGGCGGCGCTCACCCCGCTCGCCAGAACCTGCGCGTTATCCCAATCCAGCTTGACGGTGAGCGTTGGGGCTTCCAGTACAGCCCGTACGCGTACTTTAACGAGCATTGCATCGCCATGAGCTCCGAGCATCGTCCGATGCACGTCGATCGCAAGGGTCTCTCCTGCCTGCTTGACTTTGTGGACCTGTTCCCGCACTACTTTATCGGCTCTAACGCCGACCTGCCCATCGTGGGCGGCTCGATTCTGTCGCACGACCACTTCCAGGGCGGCGCGCACGAGTTCCCCATGATGCATGCCGCCGAGGTCTCGCAGTTTAGCGTGCCCGGTTTTGACCAGGTCAGCGGTACCGTGCTGCAGTGGCCGCTCTCGGTGTTGCGCCTGCGCTCGCATGACCGCGCTCAGCTGCTCGACGCTGCCGAGAAGATTGTCCTCGCCTGGCGCGAGTGGACCGATGAGTCTGTGGGCGTTATCGCGTACACAGCCGATGACGTGGCGCACAACACCGTAACGCCTGTCATCCGCCGCGTCGACTCTCGCGGAAATGCCGGCGGCGAAATCTACGAGGCCTACCTGGCGCTTCGCTGCAACATCACGACCGACGAGCATCCGCTGGGCGTGTTCCACCCGCATGCCGAGTACCACCACATTAAGAAGGAGAACATCGGCCTGATCGAGGTCATGGGCCTGGCCATTCTTCCGCCGCGCCTGGTTCCCGAGCTTGGCGCTGTCCGTGAGCATCTGCTGGCAGCCAAGGTCGATGCCAGCTACGATCTTGCCGGTGCGCTCGAGGTCGATGATCTTTGTCGCAGCCATGCCGCGTGGGCCGAGGACGTCTTTGCTCGCCGCGCCGACGAGCTTACGGCCGACAACGCCATCGATATCCTGCACGAGGAGGTCGGCGTGGTGTTTGGCCACGTGCTCGACAACGCCGGCGTCTTTAAGTGGGACGAGGCGGGACGCGCCGCCCAGCAGCGCTTTATCGACTCGCTGTAGCACGCGAGCTCGAACGCACGCACTTAACAAATAGTGCCTACACGACCGCGGCGCCCGCCGGCAACATCGCCGGCGGGCGCCGTTTTCTGATGCAAGGGTAACTAATTTGCACCAAAACAAGGAGTGTCCCAAACTGCCGGCAGAAAAAGAACGTCCCCAGATGCCGACCTAAACCCACACATTATTCGATGGAAAAACGTGGTTACCTCCCACATTATTCGAAGGAAAAACGTGGTTCGTTCCCACATTTTTCGATGGAAAGACCAACACGGTCTTATACTAACCATGATCGTTAGGAGGCAGTATGCAGCGACAGCTAATGGACGAACTCATCGCTTGGAAATCTAGGGCAAACCGCAAGCCCCTCCTGCTTAAGGGGGCCCGCCAGACGGGAAAAACCTGGCTTCTCAACGAATTCGCAGGCCAGCAGTATCAAAACGTCATCCGTTTTGACTTTATGCTCGAACCGGGCGCACGCTCGCTGTTCGACGGAAGCCTTGACCCCAAACGCATCATCTCCCAGATAGAGCTCCTGCGCGGCCAGACCATAACGCCGACAGACACGCTCATCATCTTCGACGAAATCCAAGAGGCACCGCGTGGCATCACCTCGCTCAAATACTTCAACGAGCTGGCGCCGGAATACCATATCGTGGCAGCCGGCTCCTATATGGGGCTCGCGCTCCGACGCGAAAACGAGTCGTTCCCCGTCGGCAAGATCGACCAGCTCACCATGCGCCCCATGGGGTTTGTCGAGTTCGTTCGTGCCGTCGATGGCGATCCGCTCGCAGATGCCATCCTTGCCGCAGACATGGACCTGCTGACAAACGTTTCCGAAAAGCTCGAGCGCCTGCTCAAGGAATACCTCGTTGTCGGTGGCATGCCAGAAGTTGTCTCCGCTTTCGCCGCCTCCCACGATTTCATCGAGGCCCGCAGGCTTCAGCAGCAAATCATCGAAGCTTATGAATCCGATTTTGGCAAGCATGCGCCAGCCCGCATCGTCGAGCGCATGAGGCTGGTTTGGAAATCCCTTCCCGGCCAGCTCGCAAAGGAAAACAAGAAGTTCGTCTACGGCGCGCTTCGTCCCGGGGCGCGCGCACGCGATTTTGAGGAAAGCCTCCAGTGGCTCATGGACTATGGAATCGTTCATAAGGTACCACGTGTTTCCGCCCTAAGAGCACCGCTCACAAGCTACGAGGATCTCTCGGGCTTCAAGCTGTTCTGCATCGACACCGGCATCCTCGGAGCACTCTCCGGCCTCACGCCAGCCATTGTTCTGAACGGGCCCGCTGTTTTTACGGAGTTCAAAGGCTCGCTGACCGAGCAATACGTCGCACAGGAGCTTTTGCTCCAAGGCAATACCCCCGCGTATTGGTCATCCTCCTCCGGCAATGCAGAGACTGACTTTGCCGTCGACCATGCGGGGACCGTGCTTCCGCTCGAGGTCAAGGCGGCAGAGAATCTCAAAGCAAAGAGCCTGAGGATTGCCTGCGAGAAGTTCAAGCTCGAGCGCTGCGTGAGAACATCGTTAGCGGCATATAGAGACGAAGGCACGCTCGTCAATATTCCGCTCTGGGAGATTGGGCAAATCGACAAGCTGGCATAGGCGCTGTGGAGGGGGTGTCCCGTAAGGAGTGTCCCAAACTGCCGGCAAAAAAGGAACGTCTCTATCTGCCGCATTCCCGAAGCAAGACAACGCCGATGTTTTGGCAACGGCAGCGAGCGGGCCGCATTTGAGACAAGGTGACGTGAAACGAAAGGGCGCTGACCTTCTGGTCGCGCCCTTGAAGTTGAACGTCAGATTGTCCAAATGCGGCCCGCGCAGCGTCGAGCCGTTACGCGGTTTGGTAAAACCGCGTAACCCTAAAGCTCCGTTACTTCAACGCTGTTGTAGACCTCGTCCCAGCGATCCATGACCAGGTGGCCGGTCTTGGGATCCATGGCGTTAAGCTTGCCGCAGGTATTGGCGGTCTTGAGCACCGTGACGTCGTCGGCACCAGCAGCAATCGCATGCGCAAAGCCGGCGATGGTCGAGTCGCCGGAACCCGTCGCGTTCACAGCCGCAATCGCGGGCGTCTTGGCGCGGAACGCACGGCCCTCATGGAAGCCCACCGAACCGGCAGCGCCCATCGAAACGACAACCCAGGGAATACCGGCAAAGCGGCCATCGGCGGCAAGCGCCTCGCGCAGGGCATCGACATCATCGGTCGTAAAGGACGCGCCCAGCAGGCCATTGATCTCGGTCAGGTTGGGCTTCACGAGCTCGGGCTTGGCGTCGGACTCCAGCGCTGCCTCCAGTGAAGCGCCCGAGGTATCGAGCAGCACCTTGGCGCCCGCCTCCTCGGCAATCTTGACCAGCTCGGCGTAGTAGCCGGCATCGACGCCACGCGGCAGCGAGCCCGAAAGCGTCACAACGTCCGCCTTCGCTGCAAGCTCGGCAAACTTGGCCGTAAAGGCCTCGAGCTCGGCCGGAGCGATCTGCGGGCCGCTCTCCAAAAGCTCGGTCTGATTACCCTCGTGCAGAATATTCAGGCAAATGCGCGTCTCACCGGCGATGGGCACAAAGTCGTTCTTGACGCCATCGGCATCCATGAGCTCGGCCATATAGGCACCCATGTGGCCACCCAGCAGACCGGTCGCGAGCACGTCGTCGCCCAGCTGCAGAAGCACGCGACTCACGTTGAGGCCCTTACCGCCGGCGGTCTTTTCGGGCGTTACGCGGTTAACATCGTCGATAATCAGTTTGTCGAGCTGATAACGGGTGTCAATCGACGGGTTCATGGTAACGGTCAGAATCATATTGAACTCCTGTTCCGGGGCGGCATGACCTACCCCAAACATACGATAACTCGTTAAAGAATCTCGATCTCAAAACCGCGGGTGATGGTCTCCCCCGGCTTGGTCACCAGGCAGCCACGCTTATGCTCCAAGATGTCGTCCTCGTCGGAACAGGTGGACAGGCCACCCCACGGCTCCACAGCCACAAAGTCGCCCTCGGGCTTGCTCCACACAATCAAATACGGCATATCGGGGAACGTCAGACGCACGCCCTTATCCTCATCCTTTTTGGTCAGCGTGACCACGCGGCTTTCGAGCACGTCGAAGATGGTCTCCGCGAAGTCGAAAAGTTCGTGGGTAAGCGGCAGATCGTGACCGACCATCGGGTTCTTACTGCGATGGTCGACATCAATCAGGCCCGTCGAGGGAACGGCAGTACAGAGCTCGGCGGCCTCACGCTGCTCAAAACGGAGCTCGTAGTCGTCATAGGACTCACCCTCGTCGAGCGGGCACTTAAAGCCGGGGTGACCGCCCACAAAGAACGGCATGTCCTCGGTGCCCTCATTGGTCACCTCGTACGACACGGCCACCTTTTCCGAATCAATCGTGTAACGAGCAACGATCTTAAACGGATACGGGTACTGCTCGAGCAACTCGGCATGGTCGGCAGAGCTTAGGCTCAGCGCAACCATGTTGTCACTCTGTTCCTCGAGCTTCCACTCCTGTTTGCGCGCAAAGCCGTGACGGGCGAGCTTAACCTCGCGGCCGCCCATGGTCATTGCGCGACCCTCACGAAGACCGCCGCAGATCGGGAAACAAATGGGTGCCTGGCCCGACCAGACTGCCGGGTCACCCTGCCACAGGTACTCGCGACCGTTGGCCGCAATAGAAGTGAACGATCCGCCAGCCGTGCTCAACGCAATGCGGACAGAGCCGTTATCAAGAACAAACTCCATGGGAATCTTCTCCTTCACATATCATCTCGCACGATCCCTTGTGAACGTCGTGCCTTTAGCAGAAAGGTAATGAGGCAGCGCCGCAAACAAAAGAACAATGCACGTCCAGCCCGCTGGGCCAATTGGGCTGATAGCAAACCGGCCCGCGCCCCATCACAGAAACGCGAGCCGTCAATTGAAAAGCTGCAGAATGCCGGGTACCGCCAAAACGAAGCACACAAGCTCAGCTAGCAAACGTGTTATCGGAGCAGCCTACCGAACCAGAAAGCTTCGCAACAACAGCGGTAACCCCACAGGTACCCCCAACGTCAGCGAGAAGTCAGCTGGCGAGGCAAGGTGCCGTGAAGCGAGGCGGCATTGACCTTCTGGTCATGCCGCCGAAGCTGAACGGCAGATTGCCCGCCAGATGGCTTCGCAGCGTCGGCCGGTCCGGCGTTCGGTAGAACGCCGGAACCCCTTAGTCGTGGTATTCGCCGCGGTCCCACTTCTCGAGGAACTCGTCAAAGAAGTGCGGGTCAGCCTGAGCCTCGGCATCGGCCTTATTGCAGGCATCGATCTTGGCGATCAGGGCATCGTGCTCGGGGGTCTTCTCGTAGGACTCCTCCAGGAAGGCAAGCATGATATCGGCCATCAGGAACTCGCCGGTGATCTTGCCGCCAAAGCCCACGATGTTGGCGTTGAGCTCGCGACGGGCATACAGGGCAGAGGTCATATCGCGGACCAGGGCGCAGCGGGCGCCGGGAACCTTGTTGACGGCGTTGGTGATGCCGATGCCGGTGCCGCACAGGGCCACGCCAAAATCGGCCTTGCCGCTGGCGACAGCCTCGCCCACGGCCTTACCGTAGATGGGATAGTGCGTACGGGTGTGGCTGTAGGTGCCGCAGTCGAGCACCTTGTAGCCAGCCTGCTCCAGGCGGTCGGCCAGATAGATCTTCTCGTCCGTAACGATATGGTCGCAACCGATTGCGATGGTCTTCTTCATCAGAACGTCCTTTCGTCTGAATTCACAAGTTGAGGTAGAAGTTCGAGTTCTCGGTGGCTCTCGTTAGGCCATCTTGTTGAGCATGTCGACACGGATCTGGTGACGGCCGCCGGCGTACTGGGCACGCAGGAACTCGCGGGCGATCTTCTTGGCGACCTCGGTGCCCACAACGCCCGGGCCCATGGTGACCATGCGCGAGCCGTTGTGCTCGCGGGTCATGTAAGCGGAACGCTCGTCGGAAATGTTGGCGACGACCATGCCCTTGATCTTGACGGCGGCCATATAGGAGCCGACGCCGTACTTATCGAATGCGAAGCCCTGGGAATCCTTGTGCTCCAGCAGGTCCTTGGCAACGGCGGTCGCGGAATCGACAAAGTCCGCGGCAGGGGTCTCAGAATAGTCGACGACCTCGTGACCGTCGGCGATGAGCATCTCCTTGATGGACTCCTTCATCGACATACCGTCGGCATCGGAAGCGATTACAACCCTCATGACATCCTCCTTGAGAGATACGCAGGTGCGTAGTTTCTGTTTGGAAGTGTTGAATCGCGTTCAGGTCCGGGCATCTGAATGTGCGGTTCTTCACTGTTCGTGTTTATTTGAACACATTCGAACATAAACTGCAACAACTATTTGTTTATCTTTGTTCTTTTTTGAACAAATACCGTTCACGGATGATTGCCGACCGTCTGGACCCGGCGCGGACGTAGCGACCGCGTATTCAACAAACAAAAGGGCGGCCGAGAACGTGTCTCGGCCGCCCTTCTTACAGTTGATCTTCCAAAGAACGCTTTGCCGCCTACTCAGACTGCCTGCCCTTCTTGGCGTGCTTGGACGGAGCACTCAGAAAGCGGCCCGTCAAATAGTTCGCCGGGCCGGAAATATCAATCCCCAGCAGCACGTGTCCTAGCCATAGGAACGCCACGAGCACCAGCAGCGGGATAACGCACGAGGTCACGATCATCACGATGACGCCTTCGATGAGGTCGGTCACCTGCTGCACGATCTCATCGGTCATCTGCTTGGCGCCGCTGGTCACCGACGTGACCAGGTTCGAGGCCCCATCAGTCAACTGCTCGAGCACGTTTTTGGACTCCGTGGCCTCGGATTTTTTCTTGTTCGATTTTGAGCTGGTCTCGACTGACTTGTCCGTGGCGTCGGCCGCGTCCGCAGCGTCCGCAGCCTTTTGCTCAGCTTGCTCAATACTTACGCGATACGTTTCATCGACCTTCTGCGACACCCATACGCTCGCGGGCACGAGCGCCATGCCGATCACGGCAACCACCAGCACGCGCGTCGCCACACGGCGCAGGACAGTGCTCGTGCTCCAGCGCCCGTGAATGCCGAGCGACACCGCAAAGAGCACCAACGCAAACGGGATTAAGATGCCCAGGCCAACCGACCACAAAATCGTGAGCAAATATTTCTCTAGGTATAGCACGGCAAGCACGATACCAAGGTTGCCTGAAAGCTGTGCGAGCTGCTCGGCAACCGGCGTTCCCGTATCACCCGGCAGTGCGGTAATGCCCGCAGACAGCGCCACGCACGAGGTCGTGAGCGCCAAAACGTTGCCCTTCTTTTGATCGATGACCTCGATGGTGGAGTCCCAAGTCTTGGTATCGGCGAAATGCGGACGAGCTACAAAGCCCGACAGCAGCGCCAGCACCACGAGCGCAACGATAAAGCCAATCTGCAGCTTTTTGTTTGCGCACACGACATCGGACAGGCTGGGCTGCAGCTCGGTTACCGTCGTGTGCTCGGTTATCTGGACAGGACGCCCATGAGCCATCTCGTGCGTATCTTTCTTTTGAATCAATCCGTTGTCCGGCATTTGGATACCTCCTCAGTCCGGCGTTTAATGCGAAAGGAAGTATACCCACCGAGCAAAAATCGAACGGGAGGACGAACGGAGCGCACCAAGACTGTCCCCAATGACTAGTCGTTTAAGAACGTCCCCAATGACTATCTCCGGATGAGTTGCGGTGGAATAGGGATTGTTTTGTGCCCGCCGGCCCCTATTCAGTCCCTATTTCACCGCAACTTGAAGTAGAACAGGAAAAGCCCTGCCGCGGGTAGCAGCAGAGCTTTTGGAAGGGGACTTGGTTGTGAGGGCTCGTTAGGCGAGCTTGGCCTCGAGCTCGGCGATGCGCTTGTAGGCATCGATGGTAAAGCGGGTCTGCTTCTCCAGGATCATAGTGGTCATGAGAGTGTCCTGAGCGTGAGCCATGATGAAGGTCATCTCCATCTCGCCGCCGCCGGCCTCCTGCGAAAGCAGCTTGGTCTGCGTGTCGTGGGCACCGATGAGCGCATCGCTGGCATCCTTGTGCAGCTGCTCGGCCTTCTCAAAGTCACCCTCGCGAGCAGCATCGAGCGCTGCAAGCAGATCGGTCTGGGCGTCACCTGCATATGCGACAATCTCGAATCCAACCATCGAGATTTCTTCTTTGGTTGCCATATTGCGTTCCTTTCACATATGAACCAATGGAGAGCATCGCGTCCGGGCATACGCGCTGCGTTCTGTATGGCAGAAACATTAACATTCAAACAAAAAAGAACAGCGCAAAACGTAATTTCAAGCTATGAACGGTCACTTTTCGCCCGTGAACGGTTTTTAAACCAATCTGAACAATATCGAACACAATTAGCGGAAACCCAAACAGGCCCGTGCCCTAGCGCCAATCGCGCACCGTATCGCCCTCGACGAGCACGCCCGGAAACAGCATGTGCTCCACACCGGGTTCAACGCCCTCGGCGCCGGCAATCTTGTCGACCGCCCACATGCCGACGCGCTTGTTGTCAAAGCGCACCGTGGTCAGGCGACGGTCGGGCACGATATCGCCCAGGCTGTCGTCAACACCCGCCACGCTCACGTCCTCGGGCACGCGCTTTCCGCGCGACTCGAGTCCGCGAATGCAGCCGTAGGCCATGGCGTCGTTGGAAGCATAAATGGCCGTACAGGTCGGATCGTCCGCCAGAGCCTGACCTGCGGCATATCCGCTCTGCGCCGTCCAATCGCCACGGATAAGTCGCGGTGGCTCAATGCCATGCGCACGCAATGTCTCGCGCCAGCCTTCCTCGCGCCGCATGCCCGAAAGCGAGCGCTCGGGGCACGAGATAAAGTGCACGGTTTTGTGCCCCCGCCCCAGCAAGTACTCGACCACCTGGCGCGAGCAATCGAACTGGTCGTTATCGACCGTTGAACAGAGCGGGTGCTCCAACATCGTAACGAGCACCGTCTGCATGCCGGGCAGCGGCTCGAAGGTTCCAAAGTCCGCCGGCATGCGGTTCATAATCACAACCATGCCATCCACCGGCAGTGCGCTCATGCGCGACGATGCGCTCTCGAGGGTATACGGATGCCCGTCTGCTTTAGTGAGGGTGATGGCATAGCCATGTTTGTCGGCCGCTGCGGCAAAGCCCTCCATACGGTCGAGATTGCCGGTGCCGGTAATGTTGAACATGGCGACGCCGACGGTCTTAAACTTGCCGCGGCGCAGCGATCGACCGGCAAAATTGGGGCGATACCCCAGCTCGCGCATGGCGGCACGCACGCGTTCCTTGGTCTCGGGGCGCACGCTGGGCGAATCGTGCACGGTGCGCGAGACCGTCTGCTCCGAGACGCCCGCGAGGCGCGCTACGTCTTTGACGGATACCGATTTTTTAACAGCGGCCATAGGTCGATCTTTCTATGTCAACGATGCCATTGGTGGCACCTTGCGCAGTCATTTTTAACGCCTTCAAGTATATCCAACGCCTCCCCCACCATACGCTCACCACCCAAAACCTACCGTTCACCGACATTTTTGCTTCCCCGAACGGCTTTTGTCGACCAAATGTTAACGTTGCCATTGCGCAAATACAGAGCCACCGGGCGGCTCAAACGTTTACGCATAAGGAATCGACGGTTCGCAGGCACAGGAACCACCGGTTCGCGTCTTTTTTTGTGTCGCAAAATGGCAACGTCAACATTTTGGCAACCGAAAGTCAAAAGCTACCATCGTTGCTAACCCACCGACTCTTAGGAGCATTGCATGGAGCAACTCATCGCCATCATCGAAAAGGGCCAGCCCTTTTTCAACGCGATCGCCCGCAACAAGTACCTCAAGGCGATCCGCGACGGCTTTATCTCCGTCATCCCCATCATCATCTTCTCGTCCATCTTCTGCCTGGTAGCCTCGGTTCCCAACATCTGGGGTTTCTACTGGCCCGATGACATCAACAACGCCCTGTGGAAGTGCTACAACTACTCCATGGGCATCCTGGCCATCGCCTGCGCCGCCACCACGGCCAAGCACTTCGCCGACGCTCAGAACCGCGACCTGCCCAAGAACAACCAGATCAACTTCATCTCGTGCATGTGCGCGGCCATCATCGGCTTCTTGCTCCTTTCGAGCGACACCATCGCCACGGACGCCGCCAGCGGCTTCAACACCACCTACCTTGGTTCCAAGGGCCTGCTGACCGCTTTCATCGCTGCGTTTGTGACCGGCATCATCTACAAGTTCTTCATTAAGCGCAACATCACCGTCAAGATGCCCGAGCAGGTTCCGCCCAACATCTCGCAGACCTTTAAGGACATCATCCCCTTCTCCGTCTGCATCACCGTCTTTTGGGTCTTTGACATCGCCTTCCGCGCTGCTTTTGGCTTCTGCTTTGCCCAGGGCGTCATCCAGGTGTTCCAGCCCCTGTTCACCGCTGCCGACGGCTACATCGGCCTCGCTGTGATCTACGGCGCTATGAGCCTCTTCTGGTTCGTGGGCGTCCACGGCCCCTCGATCGTCGAGCCCGCCATCGCCGCCGCCCTCGTTGCCAACATGACCGACAACCTGGCTGCGTTCCAGGCCGGTCAGCACGCTTCCGCTGTCCTGACCCAGGGTGCCCAGTACTTCGTCGTCTGCATGGGCGGCACCGGCGCCACGCTCGTCCTGGTCTTTATGTTCTGCTTCTTGGCCAAGTCTCAGGAGATGCGCGCCGTCGGTAAGGCCGCTATCGTCCCCGTGTGCTTTGCCGTCAACGAGCCGCTACTGTTCGCCGCACCCATCGTGCTCAATCCCGTCTTCTTTGTCCCGTTTGTCTTTGCCCCGATCGCCAACATCTGGATCCTCAAGATCTTTATCGACTTCTTGGGCATGAACGGCTTTATGTACACCCTGCCTTGGACCGTCCCCGGCCCCATCGGCACCATCATGGGCCTGGGCTTCCAGCCGCTCGCCTTTGTGATGCTCGCCATCATCCTGGTCGTCGACTTTGCCCTGTACTATCCGTTCTTCCGTGCCTATGACGCCCAGAAGTGCGCCGAGGAGGCCGAGATCTCCCAGGAGGAGCTCGACGCCAAGAACGCCGAGAAGGCCGCCAAGCTCAACGATGCCTTCCAGGGCAAGGCTGACGCCAAGAGCGTTGCCGCCGGCGCTGCTGCCGAGGCCGTGAAGGCCGACTCCCCCGCCGCTTCCGCAGCACCCGCTGCCGAGACAACGACCGCCAGCGACCTCAACGGCAAGCGCGTGCTCGTGCTCTGCCAGGGCGGCGGAACCTCGGGCCTGCTCGCCAACGCGCTGGCCAAGGCCGCCAAGGAGCGCGGCATTAACCTCGAGACCGCTGCCGAGGCCTATGGCAACCACGTGGACATGCTCCCCGACTTTGACCTGGTCGTCCTGGCCCCGCAGGCCGCAAGCTACCTGGCCGACCTGCAGAAGGACTGTGAGCGCGTGGGCAACAAGTGCGTCGCCTGCCGTGGCAAGCAGTACATCGAGCTCTCCCAGAACGGCGACAAGTCTCTCGCCTTCGTGAGTGAGCAACTTTCGAAGTAAGTAACGCCCAGGGCCAGCCGACCATCCAAGACCGGCTGGCCCTTCGATTTAGACGATTGGATCATCATGTCCGTTAATCCTGCTAGCGTCACCAACCCGCCCGCGCAGTTTCCCGAGGACTTTGTCTTTGGCGGCGCCACCGCTGCCTACCAGGTAGAGGGCGAGACCCGCACTCACGGTAAGGGCAAGGTTGCCTGGGACGACTTTCTGGAGGCCCAGGGGCGCTTCTCCCCCGATCCCGCTTCGGACTTCTACAACCAGTACCCCGTCGACCTGGAGCTGTGCGAGGAGTTCGGCATCAACGGCATTCGCCTCTCCATCGCCTGGAGCCGCATCTTCCCCAACGGCACCGGCGAAATCAACCCCGAGGGCGTCCAGTTCTACCACGATCTCTTCGCCGAGTGCCACAAGCACCACGTTGAGCCGTTCGTCACGCTGCATCACTTTGACACGCCGCTTCCCCTCTTTGAGAAGGGCGACTTCCTCAACCGCGAGACCATCGACGCCTTTGTGGACTTTGCCACCTTCTGCTTTAAGGAGTACGCCGACCAGGTGACCTACTGGTTCACCTTTAACGAGATCTGGGCCGACGCCTCCAACACCTACATCGAGGGCACCTTCCCCGGTGGCGTCAAGGCGCATCTGGCCGAGGCCTTCCAGTGCGAGCACAACATGATGCTCGCCCACGCCAAGGCCGTGCTGGCCTTCCACAACGGCGGCTTTAAGGGCAAAATCGGCGTCATCCAGTCGCTGGAGTTTAAGTACCCGCTCAACGAGAACGACCCCGCCGACATCAAAGCCGCCAACAACGAGCACGTGCTGCAAAACCAGTTTTTGCTCGACGCCACCTTCCGCGGCGACTACGCGCCCGACACCCTCGAGTGCGCCAACCGTCTGGCTGCCGTCTCGGGCGGCACCATCGAAATCTTGGACGAGGACCTCGAGATTATGCGCGAAGCCGCGCTCTACAACGACTACCTGGGCGTTAACAACTATCAGTGCCGTTTCTTGAAGGCTTACGATGGCGAGAACGACCTGCACCACAACGGTACGGGCGAGAAGGGCACCGGCCGCTGGCGCGTTAAGGGTATTGGCGAGCATGTGAACAAACCCGGCATCCCCACCACCGACTGGGACTGGATCATCTATCCCGAGGGCCTGTTCGATCTGCTCGTCTACATTAAGCAGCGCTACCCCAACTACAAGCAGATCTTCATCACAGAGAACGGCATGGGCTACAAGGACCCCTACAAGGACGGTTTTGTGGACGACCAGCCGCGCATCGACTACATCGAGCAGCACCTGCGCTGGTTGCTCAAGGCCATGGAGGTTGGCGTCAACGTAGGCGGCTACTTCCTGTGGAGCCTGCAGGATCAGTTCTCCTGGACCAATGGCTACAACAAGCGTTACGGCTTCTTCTACGTTGACTTTGAAACCCAGAAGCGCACGCCCAAGGCAAGCGCCTACTGGTATAAGCACGTGGCGCAGACCCGTCGTCTGGACTAGCGGTTTGCGGCGAGTGGTTGGCGGAGTTGCACCGCCCACATAACCTGTCCCCATTTCTCAGCCGGGGGCGGCACGTCACACGGCGCGCCGCCCCCGGCCTTTTTGGGCGGTTCGGGGTCCGTTTGTCTCAATCTGTAACATCTAGCCGAGTTTTTGGGTCCTAGCTGTTACAGATTGAGACGAACAGGATTGCTCTTTCCGAAGAATCTAAATCTGTAACACGTAGCCCGCTTTTGACCGTCTACCTGTTACAAATCGAGACAGACGGAGTAGGACCTAACCCCGTATGTCCCTAACAGTCGAGCGTTCGACCAGCGTGCTCGGCACATGAATCGCCTCGATAGACGAGCTCTCTCCAATCGCCGCCTCAAACGCAAGCTTACCGACACCGCGCAAATCAAATCGCAGCGTCGTCAGCCGATTGTGAGGAACAAGTCCCTCGAGTGCGTCGTCGATACCAACCACGCTCACGTCGTCGGGCACGGACAGGCCCGCGTTCTCGAGCGCGGCGATAACGCCCAGCGCCATCTGGTCATTTGCCGCAAGCACGGCAGTCGGCGCCTGCGACCCGCCGGCAAGCACCTCGGCCGCAATCCGCTCGCCCATGGCGTACCCACTGTCCGCACTCCAATCGCCACGCAGCATCGGAGCGGCATCGACATGAGCACGACCCAGCGTATCGCGCCAACCGGCCTCACGAAAACGCGAGGAAATCGAGTTTTCCGGACCCGCCACAAACCGCATATTCGAGTGACCATGTTCCAGCAGATAATTGGTCAACAGCTCGCACGAACCATACTGGTCGGAGTCGATCGTCGTGCAGCGCGGATGCGCATACATGGACAGGATGACCGTTCGCACTCCCGGCTGGGGAACAAACTCCTCAAAATCGGGAGCCATGCGGTTCATGTTGAGAATCATGCCGTCGACGGGTCGCTCGACCATGCGGCGCGAGGCATCGGCAAGTGCATAGGGCTTGTCGCCGCCCATCTCAATCATAGTGACGGCAAAATCGTGCTCGCGCGCCGCTTGCATGATACCCTCGAGCGTCGCCAGGTTACCGACACGTGTGATGTTGTACATGCACAGGCCAATAGAACGATACGACCCGCCGCGCAACGCCGCTCCAGCAAAATTGGGACGAAAGCCCAGCTCTTCCATGGCGGCCAGCACACGCTTGCGCGTCTTTTCCGTCACGTTGGGCATACCGTTGACCACGCGAGACACAGTCTGGCGGCTCACGCCAGCGAGCGCCGCAACCTCTGCCGCGCTCGCCGAACGACCATTCCTTGTCTGCTGATCCATGCCTTCCACGCTAACCTGCTTCCCAACTATTCCCCGCGCCCATGGCGCATCGTACATACATTGATAACGTGCTCATGATACCCGAGCCATATACCACAACATGAAAACTTCTGTCAATCAAAACCGCTTACCGAACAAATACAACCGTTCGCGGCTGTTTGAAGTTGTTTTGTTTCTATACATCCCAGCCGGATGTTAACGTGCTCATTGTCAAATGTTCACGTGCTCATTTTGGTTCTAATCATTTTAAGATAGTGTTTATCGGGCTTTTTCACCGCTGAACGCTAACCAGGGAGCCTCCTGAGCGCAAACGCACAATATCGAACAGCGAGACGAGAGGGTGTATGCATATGTCTTTGCTAAACCGCGTACAGCAGCTGCCGAAGGGCTTTGTTTGGGGCGCCGCAACCGCCGCGTACCAAACGGAAGGTTCCACGAAGGTGGCAGGCAAGGGTAAGACCATGTGGGACGATTACCTTGTCGCCCAGGGTCGCTTTTTGCCCGACCCGGCCAGTGATTTCTACAACCGCTACGAGGAGGATATCCGCCTTTCTGCCGAGCATGGACTCAACGCCATTCGTGTGTCCATCGCCTGGACCCGCATCTTCCCCAACGGCGACGATGCCGAACCCCTCGCCGAGGGCGTTAAGCACTACCACGAGCTGTTCGCCTGCTGCAAAAAGTATGGCGTCGAGCCCTATGTGTCCCTGCATCACTTTGACTCCCCCGCCGCCCTGTTCAACCAGGGCGACTGGCTCAACCGCAAGACCGTCGACGCCTATGTGCGCTATGCCGAGTTCTGCTTCCGCGAGTTCCGCGAGGTCAAGAATTGGTTCACCATCAACGAGCTCATCAGCCTCTCGCACTCCCAATACATCCAAGGCAACTTCCCGCCCAACCATCACTTTGATGTGACGAGCGGCATCCAGAGCCAGCACAACGAGCTCGTTGCCCACGCCCGCGCCGTCAACCTGTATAAGGATCTTGACGAGACCGAGCACCTGGGCGGACGCATTGGCATGGTCAACGTCCTGGCGCCGGCATATCCTGCCACCGACTCGCCCGCCGACCAGCACGCCGCCGACCTGTACAACGCCTTCTACACCGACTTTATCATGGACGGCGCCTTCCTGGGTCACTACTCCGCGCGCACCCTCTCACTCATCAACGAGATTCTGCGTGCCAACAACGCCACACTTACGGTTGAGGACAGCGACATGGAGGAGCTCGCCAAGGCGGCGCCCCGCAACGATATGTTCGGCCTCAACTACTATCAGTCGGCGTTTATCGCCGCCTACGATGGCGAGTCAACCAACAGCTTTAACGGCACCGGAGACAAGGGCACCTCGTGCTTTAAGTTTAAGGGCGTCGGGCAGCAGGTCGATATGCCGGGTATCCCCACCACCGACTGGGATTGGCTCATCTACCCGCAAGGCCTCTACGACACGCTCAAGCACATCAGCGCCACCTATCCCAACCTCCCCGTCATCTATATCACCGAAAACGGCCTGGGCCACAAGGACCCCGAGCCCGACGCAAACGGCATCGTCGCCGATCCCGAGCGCATCGACTTTGTCGACCAGCACATGGAGAAGGTGCTCCAGGCGCGCGCCGAGGGCGTCGACGTCCAGGGCTACTTTATCTGGAGCCTGCAGGACCAGTTCTCGTGGGCCAATGGCTATAACAAGCGCTACGGCCTGTTCTACATCGACTTCGACACGCAAAAACGCTATATCAAGCAGTCGGCACTCTGGTACAAGGAGCTCGCCGACACTATGGCGGACGCGCAGTAGCGCATCGCCTCGCTTTCCCCCGAGAAGGGAGCGGCCCTATGCGATACAAACCCAGCCGCTCCCCTCTCTCCCCCTGGGACCGACCCCGCCTGCACCCGGGCTTTTAGCAAGCGGGAGACCATATAGGTTTTCAACGTCCATGCCATTAAGATTTCATGCAAAGAGGAGCGTGAACTATGGAATCGATCGTTAAGTTCTTGGAGAAAGGTCAGCCGTACTTCGACAAGGTCTCTAAGAACATCTACCTTCAGGCCATTAAAGACGGCTTTTTGGCAGCAATGCCCATCATCCTGTCTTCTTCTGTCTTCCTGCTTATTTCGACCCTGCCGGGCGTTGTCGCCACGGTCGGCGGCTTTACGCTGCCCGACTGGTGGAACGTCGACGTCGTGAACTTCTGCAACAAGGTTTACAACTTCACGATGGGCGTCGTGGGCATCATGGTCGCCGGCACCACCGCAAGCGCGCTGACCGGCTCCAAGAACCGCCGCATGCCTGCCGGCAAGGCCATCAACGCCACGAGCACCATGGTCGCCGCCATGTGCGCTATGCTCATCTTGGCCGTTACCCAGACGAGTGCCAAGATCGACGGCGCCGATGTCTCGGTGTTCTTTACCGACAACATGGGCACCAAGGGCCTGCTGAGCTCCTTTGTCGCCGCATTTGCCACGGTCAACATCTATGCCTTCTGCATTAAGCGAGACATCACCATCAAGCTGCCCAAAGAAGTCCCCGGCGCCATCGCCCAGAACTTCCGCGACATCTTCGCCTTCAGCTTCTCCATCCTGTTTGTCGCCGTCATCGACGTTATCTGCCGCACCTGCTTGGCCGTCCCGTTTGCCAACGTCATCTCCACGCTGGTGAGCCCGCTGTTCGCCGCTGCCGATTCCTACGCCGGCCTCGCCCTCATCTGGTTCATGATCCCGCTGTTCTGGTTCATGGGCATCCACGGCCCCTCGGTCGTTAAGCCTGCCCTCAACGCCGCGCTGTTTGGCAACATCACCACCAACCTCGCCACGCTGCAGGCCGGCGGTCACCCCGCCCTCGCCCTGACCGAAAACTTCGGTAACTACATCGGCGAACTCGGCGGCACCGGCGCCACGTTCATTGTCCCGATCATCTTCCTGCTCTTTATGCGCTCCAAGCAGCTCAAGGCCGTCGGCAAAGCCTCTGTCGTGCCCGTGATGTTCGCCGTCAACGAGCCGCTGCTGTTCGCCGCGCCCATCATCCTCAACCCGTACTTCCTGATCCCGTTCCTGTTTGCCCCCGTGGCCAACGTCCTCATTGGTAAGTTCTTCATCGACTTTTTGGGCATGAACGGCTTTATCTATGCCATGCCGTGGGCACTCCCCGGACCGATCGGCACCTTCATCGACACCAACTTCCAGCCGATCTCTCTGGTCCTGGTTGTCGTCCTGCTGGTCGTTGACTTCTTGATCTACTACCCGTTCTGCAAGGCCTACGACAACGTCCTGTGCAAGCAGGAGGCCGAGACCCTGGCCGAAGAAGAGGCCGAGGAGACCAAGGCCGTCAAGACCGCTGCCGCCCCCGCCGTTGAGGCTCCTGTTGTCGAGACCGCTTCTGCCACCGAGGCCTCCGCAGCTCCGTCCGCCCTTAAGGGCAAGGATCTGAGGGTTCTGGTTCTGTGCGCTGGCGCCGGCACCTCTGCACTGCTCGCCAACGCGCTTAAGGAAGGCGCCGACGAGCTGGGCATCGACATTACCGCCAACGCCGGTGCCTACGGCAGCCACTACGCCATCATGGACCAGTACAACGTCATCGTCCTGGCTCCGCAGGTTCGCACCTATTACAACGAGATGAAGGCCGACACCGACCGCCTGGGCATCACGCTGCTGTCGCCCAAGGGCAAACAGTACATCGACCTCACTAAGGATCCCAAGGGTGCCGTCGCCTGGATCGAGGAAAACCTCGAGGCATAAGACGCTGACACCACCTGCCGCTTGCAGACAATAAATGGCCCGTGCATCGATGTGTGATGCGCGGGCCATTTTGTTTAGACCGCACCCGTCCTCCTGTTCATCTCAATCTGTAACATCTAGCCGAGTTTTTCGGTCCTAGCTGTTACAGATCGAGATGAACAGAACGCCCGAGCAGAAATATCTCAATCTGTAATGTTTAGCCGAGTTTTTGGGTCCTAGCTGTTACAGATTGAGACAAACGGAATAGGCCGAGCACGTCTACGCCCGCAAGTCCTTTACGCTGGAACGCTCGACCAACACGCCCGAGACGAGCGTACGGCTTCTGGAGCTCGGAGCTTCCAGACCCGCGACGACCTCGTTGAGCGCACGGATGCCCAGCTCGCGGTGGCGAAACTTCACCGACGTCAGAATCGAGTTGGGAATCGTCTTGTAGAGCTCATCGTCGAAGCCGATCACGGACACGTCGTCGGGCACACTGAGCCCTTTGTCACGTAGAGCCATCATCACGCCGTTTGCCATGCAGTCGTTAGCCGCGAGGACCGCCGTGCAATCGGGTTTATCGGCAAGCACAAGGCCCGCGGCATAGCCACTATCCGCATTCCAATCGCCTTGCAGAGGCTCGGGCGGCTCAATGCCACGCGCCTCGAGCGCCGCACGCCAACCTTTCATACGGCACTGGCTCGACAGCGACTCTTCCTTACCAGAGACGAAGTACACGTTCTTGTGCCCGCGATTCAAGAAGTACTCGCACGCCATACGAGCGCCGCCCTCTTGATCGTCACTGACGGTGGAGCAGGTAGGATGCTCCATCGGCGTAATAATCACCGTCTTGAGGCCTTTCGGCGCCTCAAAGCTATCAAAGTCATCGACCATCTGACGCAGGTTGAAGATCATGCCATCAACAGGCAGCTGCGACATCCTACGCGCCGCATCGGCAAGAGTCATCTTCTCACCTCCGCACTTCTTAATCATCGTGAGCGCAAAGCCTCGCTCTTCGGCGGCATCGGCGATACCGTCAATCATGTCCACGGCACCGCCCGACAAGTGGAACAGCACCACGCCGATGCACCCGTAACGACCCAACTTGAGTGAACGCGCGGCAAAGTTCGCCCGGAACCCAAGCGCCTCCATGGCCGCATGGACCCTATCGCGTGTCGACTCTCGCACGCTATCGGGCTCGTTGATCACACGCGAAACCGTCTTGAGAGAAACACCCGCAGCAATCGCCACATCGTTCATTGAGACATTTTTCTTGTCCATCGTTGCCACTACTTCTCCAGTCGGTTTTGCATCGCTTGTTTTTTTGTGTTCTAGCATACACTACCTGCCTAACTGATAAATCAGCCGTTTATCGGACGATATCGACCGTTCACCTGTAAATCCTTGTTGCTCTTCGAAAAATGTCTTACGTTGTCATTAACGAAATGACAACGTTGTCATTTCGCAATGCCTTCCTTGAGCAGGAAGGTTTCCGGGCAGTCCTGACCATCCATCGACGACCAGTTCCATCCACATGCATCGCGCATCAAGTAGCAAAGGAGCTCTATGGACGCCATCGTAAAGATGCTCGAGAAGCATCAACCGTTCTTCGAGAAGATCTCGAGAAACATCTACCTCCAGGCCATCAAAGACGGATTCCTTGGGTGCATGCCCATCGTCCTTACCTCTTCGATCTTTCTGCTGATCGCCACCCTTCCCGGCGTAGTTGGCATCACGTTGCCCCAGCCGCTCATCGACTGGTGCAACAAGCTGTACAACTTCACCATGGGCGTCATGGGCATCATGGTTGCCGGCACCACCGCCAAGAACTTTACGGCTTCCATGAACCGTCGCATGCCCGCCGGCAAGGTGCTCAACGACGGCTCCACCATGGTTGCCGCCCAGTGCAGCATGCTGCTGCTCGCTGTTACGCAGTTCACCACCAAGTTCAACGGCTCCGAGCTTTCTGTCTTCGATTGCACCAGCATGGGTACGCGCGGTCTGTTCTCGGCCTATATCGCCGCGTTCATTACCGTGTGGGTCTATAAGTTCTGCGTCTCGCGCGATCTGACCATTAAGCTGCCCAAGGAGGTTCCGGGCGCCATCGCTCAGAACTTCCGCGACATCATCCCCTTTGGCGGCGCCGTCATCATCTGCGGCATCATCGATGTTGTCGTGCGCAACCTCATGGGCGTTCCGTTCTCCGAGCTGCTCATCAAGCTGCTCTCCCCGCTCTTCACTGCGGCAGAAACCTATCCTGGCCTTATCCTTATCCAGGCAGCCACCGCGTTCTTCTGGTTCATCGGTGTCCATGGTCCTTCGATTGTCCAGCCGGGCATCGACCCCATCCGTCTTGCCAACCAGGCTGAGAACCTGCAGGTTCTGCTGGCCGGCGGCCACCCCGCCCACTCCCTCACCTTTAACATGTCGCTCGTGGGTGAGTTCGGCGGCACCGGCGCCACGTTCATCGTGCCGCTTCTGCTGATTCTCTTTATGAAGTCCAAGCAGCTCAAAGCCGTCGGTAAGGCCTCGATTGTTCCTGTTGCCTTCGCCGTCAACGAACCGCTGCTCTTTGGCGCGCCGATGATCCTTAACCCCTACATGCTCATCCCCTTTGTTGCCGCCGGCTGCGTCAACGTAAGCGTTGCCAAGTTCTTTATCGATAACGTGGGCATGAACGGCTTCTCCTTCGTGGTGCCTTGGGCCACCCCCGCCCCCATCGGCATTTTCATCACCACGAACTTCCAGCTTATTGCCCTGGTATTTGTCGCGATCATCATCTTGCTGGACGCCATCATCTACCTGCCGTTCTTGAAGGCATACGATAAGCTGCTCTGCGACCAGGAGGCCGAGCGCGCCGCCGAGCTGGGTCTTGAGTCCGATGGTGCTGCCACCATCGCCGCCAACGCCCCTGCGCCCGTTGTCGAGCAGGCTACCGCTTCCGTCGAGCCGACCGCCGCTGCCGTCGACAGCAAGCCTGTCGCCGATCAGCCCGAGCCCGCCTCCGACGCATCCGCTAAGAAGGATGTCGATGGCCTGAAGGTCCTCGTCCTGTGCGCCGGCGCCGGCACCTCTGCCATGCTCGCCAACGCCATCAAGGAAGGTGCTGCGCAGACCGGAGAGAACATCGCTTCCTCCGCAGGCGCCTATGGCCAGCACACTGCCATCATGGATCAGTACGACGTTATCGTGCTCGCCCCGCAGGTTCGTAGCTACTACAACGACATGAAGGCCGACACCGATCGCCTGGGCATTAAGCTGCTCGCTCCCCGCGGTAAGGAATATATCGACCTTACTCGCGACCCCGCTGGCGCCATCAAGTGGCTCCGCGAGAACCTCGACTAGTTACCTCCCTCTGTTGGTGCCCGGATCCCCAGTTCGGGCACCTCTCCCTATTCGAATCCCACAGAAAGGATGACTCATGACCAACCCCATGCAGTTCCCCGACGGCTTTGTGTTTGGCGGCGCCACCGCCGCTTACCAGGTTGAGGGCGAGACCCGCACGCACGGCAAGGGCAAAGTGCCCTGGGACGATTTCCTGGCTGCTCAGGGTCGCTTCTCCCCCGACCCCGCAAGCGATTTCTACAACAAGTATCCGGTCGATATCGACCTGTGCCAGCGCTTCGGCATCAACGGCATCCGCGTCTCCATCGCTTGGAGCCGCATCTTCCCCAACGGCACCGGCGAGATTAACCCCGAGGGCGTCGCCTTCTATCACGAGCTTTTTGCCACCTGCAACAATGCCGGCGTCATCCCCTATGTCACGCTCGATCACTTCGATACGCCCGAGGCCTTTTACCAGAACGGCGGCGAGGGTTTCCTGACGCGCACGACGATTGACGCCTTTGTCGAGTATGCCAAGTTCTGCTTTGCCGAGTTCACCGAGGTCAAGCACTGGTTTACCTTTAACGAGATTCCCGCGACCGCCGAGGGCAGCTTTATCGTCGGCAACTGGCCGCACGGCGAGAAGTATCGCCTGGACAAGGCTTTCCAGCTCATGCACAACATGATGGTGGCCCACGCCAAGGCCGTCGTCGCCTTCCATGAGGGCGGCTTTGAGGGCGAGATCGGCATTGTCCAGAACCTTGAGCCCAAGTATCCCCTCGATCCCAACAGCGCTTCCGACTGCGAGGCCGCCCGCATGGCCGACGTCATCAACAACCGCTGGGTGCTCGACGCCACTTTCCGCGGCCACTATGCAGCCGACACCATGGAGGCTGCGACCAAGCTGGCCCATATCGCCGGCGGCGAGCTCGATGTTCGCGACGAAGACATCGCCGCGCTGACCGCCGCGCTCCCCTACAACGATTGCCTGGGCGTCAATACCTACAAGTGCCAGTTCCTGCGTGCCGCCGAGGGCGAAAACGACATCAACCACAATGGCACTGGCGACAAGGGCTCCTCGCGCTGGTTCCTCAAGGGCGTGGGCGAGTCATGCGTGCGCGAAGGCGTACCCACCACCGATTGGGACTGGATCATCTATCCCGAGGGCCTGTACGATCTGCTGCTGCGCATTAAGAACGATTACCCCAACTACAAGAAGATCTACATCACCGAGAACGGCATGGGCTATAAGGACGACTTCGAGGATGGCTTTATCGACGACGCCCCTCGCATCGACTATATGCGCCAGCATCTTGCATGGATCCTCAAGGCAATCGACGGCGGCGTGAACGTCGACGGTTACTTTGTGTGGTCGCTGCAGGACCAGTTCTCCTGGACCAACGGCTACAACAAGCGCTATGGCCTGTTCTACATCGACTTTGAGACCCAGAAGCGCTATCCCAAGGCAAGCGCGTACTGGTACAAGAACGTCGCGGAGACCGGCCTGCTCATGGCCTAACTTTTGCCGTATACCCCCTGTCGGCCGCATGCGAATCCCTCCACGGGTTCGTATGCGGCCTTTTTGTTTTTGGTGGGCCCGAGCGGATCATTCGTCTCGATCTGTAACATCTAACTGGGATTTTCGGTCCTAATTGTTACAGATTGAGACGAACGCGCAGGCCGGTCCGAATAATCTAAATCTGTAACACCTAGCCCACTTTTGACCATCTACCTGTTACAGATCGAGACAAACGCACAGGTCAATCCGCTCAATCTCGATCTGTAACATCTAGCCGAGCTTTTCGGTCCCAGTTGTTACAGATTGAGACAAACGGAATCGGCCAGGCAGAAAATCTAAATCTGTAACATCTAACGAGCATTTGATCGCCTAGTTGTTACAGATCGAGACAATCAGATGGTCAAATCCTCACTTTCCAGGCAGCTACGAAGCGCTCCTCTTTCTTAATTATTATCGGCATCACGAACACACTTCGGTATCTTTTAATGCCAAAATGATACCGAAAGCGTGTTCGAGAATACGGATAATTCCATGCGTTAGCCCAATCAAGCCCCAGGCTTACAAACTCCGTTATTGTTCAGAATGCCAATGCATTCGCGTTTGCGCGTCATTTCGCGTCATTTTGACGCGCATAATGACACGCAAATTTTTTCGTGTCATAATTTTGACGCGTAAAATGACGTGTAAAATTTTTACGTGTCATTTTTCACGTCAAATTGAAGCGAAACGGAGCAACACGATGCAAGAATCCAAAGATCTTGAATTCAAGGAATGCGTCACCAATTCGTTCCTTAAAACTGTCTCCGCTTATGCAAATAGTACGGGCGGGCGTGTCCTGTTTGGAGTTAACGACGACGGAGAAGCCGTTGGCCTCGATGATCCCAAGCAGACCTGCCTGGATATCGAAAACAAGATTAACGATTCGATCATCCCCCAGCCTGATTACTCCCTAAAAATCAACGAGCCCGATGCAACCGTGGAGCTTACGGTCTTTCCCGGCAGATCGAAGCCTTACCTATACCGCTCGAAGGCATACAAGCGCAATGACACCGCGACCATACCAGTTGATACCCTAGGCCTTTCGCGTCTTGTGCTCGAGGGTCAAAATCTCTCCTTTGAGCAGCTCCCGGCAAACAAACAAGATTTATCTTTTACCGTTTTAGAGAATCGCCTAACAGCAAAACTTTCGCTTCAGTCATTCACAACCGATACCCTCAAAACCCTTGGCCTGCTCGATGAAACCGGAACCTACAACAACGCGGCAGAACTGCTCGCGGACGAGAATGGCTTCCCGGGTATCGACATCGCAGTGTTTGGTGAAACTATCAACCTCATTAAGCAGCGCAAGACTCTTGCGCATGCATCGGTTTTAACGGAGATTGACGGCGCTCTTGAACTATTTGAAACTCAGTACTGTTACGAAGAGATCAAGGGAATGGAGCGGATCCGCAAGGAGCTCATTCCGCTCGAAGCATTCCGCGAGGCCATTACCAATGCAGTCGTTCACAGGACTTGGGATGTACCCGCGCACATTCGCATCTCGATGTTCGACGACCGCGTGGAAGTCGCCTCGCCCGGCGGTTTGCCGGCAAGCATGACTGTCGATGAATACCTGTCCGACATGCTGTCCGTAAGACGCAATCGTATTCTTGCCGAAGTCTTTTTGCGCCTAGGCCTTATCGAAGCATTCGGAACGGGCATTATGCGAATTCGAGACACCTATAAAGACAGCATCAAAAAGCCTCGTTTTCAAGTATCGGATAACGCTATTGTGGTCACGCTTCCCCTACTCATGGATAACCCCGGGCTCGAAGGCGACGAACTTACCGTATTCGGACTGCTGAGTGGAGTACACCCTCAATCGACAAGCGAGCTTGCGGCTAAAGTCACCTTTAGTCGTTCGAAGCTACTCCGCATCCTCAAAAAACTCGTTGAGACAGGCCTGGCGACAGTTGAAGGCACCGGCAGGGGGCAGAAATATCGCCTGCTTCGCTAGTTAGCAGATGACCCGCGTGTGCTCCTCGATGGCGGCGCGATCCTCGGCGGCGATGCCCGGCTCGCACACCACGGCGTCCAAATTGTCCAGGCGGCAGAAGGTGTAGAAGTCGCGCTTGCCGATCTTGCTGGAGTCGGCGATCAGATAGCGCGAGTCCGCTTTGCTAAAGGCGAGCTGCTGGATGCGGCCCTCGTCCATGTTGGACGTGGACACGTCGCCGTCCAGAATGCCGTTTGCGCCGATAAAGGCTGCGTCGATTCCCAGCGCGCGCAAGGTGTCCTCGGCCGTGGGGCCCACAAAGGCGGCAGTGCGGCGCCGGTACACACCGCCCACCAGGCACAGGTCGCAGTCTTCGCGCGCCTCGAGCAGGTTAAACACCGAAAGCGAATTGGTCACAATGCGCAGGCGAAACGCCGGCAGCATCGAGGCCATCTGCTCAACCGTGGTGCCCGTGCCCAAAAAGATGGTCGAGCCTTCCTCGATAAGCTCCACAGAACGGCGCGCAATCTGCAACTTTTCCTCGGCATGCTTCGTGCGCTTTTCGCTGTGCGAATACTCATGGCGCAGCATAGCGTGTGGACGGCCCTGCGCACTGCGGGCTCCGCCGTGCACGCGCTCGATCTCGCCCAGGCTCGCAAGCTCCTCAAGGTCACGGCGGATCGTCATATCCGAGACACCTAACGCATCCGAAATCTCCTTGACCGAGACCGTTCCCTGTTCCTCGAGCAGCTGCCGAACCTTATCCTGTCGCTCCGCTTTAATCACGATGAGTCCTCGCTGTTCCACGCTCACGTCAATTCAAACAATAACGAACAAATTGTATCAGACTCGCGCGCGTCAGAAATGAACGCCCGCACAGCTCCAATCATCACTTTTTTGAGAAAAATACCCCCTGCTTTAGTGGGGTGTAGTGATAATCTCGCCTGTTCGCGCTACAGTTTGTCCGAAATACCTCGATGTTAGGAACCAAATGATCACTTCCGAGCTTTTCGGCACCGCGCCGTGCGGTACCCCCGTTCATCGTTACACCCTCAACGGGCCCGAGATCTGCGTTCGCATTATGGACTACGGCGCCACCGTGCTGGGTATCGATGTGCCCGACATTCCCGGCAACGTGCGCGATGTGGTGCTGGGCTTCGATAAGCTCGAGGATTACTTTGACAACCCCGCCTGCTTTGGCGCGACCATCGGCCCTGTGGCCAACCGCACCGCGGGCGCCACGATCACCATCGCCGGCACGGACTGGCATATGCCGGCCAACGAAGGCGTCAACAACCTGCACAGCGATCTTGAGCACGGCCTGCATAAACGCGTGTGGGATGTTGAGCTCGACGAGGTCCATAACGCCGTGCGCATGACCACCTCGCTTAAGGATGGCGAGCTGGGCCTGCCCGGCAACCGAACCTTTACGGCCGTGTTTACCGTTACGCGCACCGGTGTCTTCCGTATCGAATACGGCTGCGAGAGCGACCGCGCCACCTACGTGTCCATGACCAACCACACATACTTTAACCTTGCCGGCCATAACGCCGGCATGGACTGTGAGCACTTCTTTGTTGCTAACGCCGCCCACTACCTCCCCATTAACGACCAGAACATTCCCACCGGCGAAATCGCTCCGGTCGAGGGTACGCCGTTTGACTTCCGTGAGCTGCGCCCCGTCGCGCCTGGCATGGAGGCCGACGATCCACAGATTAAGCAGGCACGCGGCTACGACCACTGCTTGTGCATCGATGACTATCAGTACGGTCGCAACCTGCGCCGCGCCCTGCATGTCGAGGAGATGTGGACCGGTCGTGAGCTGGACTACTACACCACCGCCCCGGGCGTGCAGCTCTACACCGGCAACTGGCTGGGCGACGAGCACGCTAAGGACGATGCTAACTATGGCTGGGGCGCCGGCTTTGCCCTTGAGGCCGAGATGTACCCCGACACGCCGCACCAGCCGCTGTTCCCGCAGGGCATTGTGGGCCCGGGTCATCCCTACAGCAATATGATCGAGTACCACTTTATGAGGCACTAAGCCCACAACGCGACATATCGCACAGCCGCGCCCGCCGGCACACCGCCGACGGGCGTTTTTCATCTTTTGGGCTCATTTTCGCTGTGACTGTATGAGTGACATATCAAAACTATGCCCATTTACTACGTTTAGCCCGGGATGCTCGACCATGCACCGGTTTTGTTAAATTCACGAGCCGTCTACCTGCGGTTTTGTTTTTCTCAAATTCGACATGCTCGGCGACAGGCGATCAAACGTAGTAAATGGGCATAGTTTTTGACAGGCAGCATCGCGCGAGTCCCTCGCAAGGGCAAAATGATCCGTTTTCCTCCGTCCCCAAGGGATCAGTTGAACAGATTGCCGATGGGGTCGGGGGCTGAACTGGGAAGATAGCGGATTTCTAGCTCTATGCCGAGTTCTTGCAGCTCTTTAAAGGCGGCGTCATCTGCCTCGTCTACGGCAACGGCAGGCGTTACAGAGCGCTTACCCTCCCCTGCCTGCATATGGCCAATGCTGATCTTGGTGATCGGCACACCACCCTTAACCAGCGCGAGCGCATCGGCGGGTGAGGCCACCATGATCAGAATCCATTGACGCGGCGTTGCGGTATGGATGATGTCGATGGTCCTTTGCACCGAGAAAAACCGTGCCCACACGCCCTCGGGCGCCGCGACCCTCATGGGTGCCCATTGGCGCGGATCCGCCGCGATCTCATCGTTGACGATCAGAACAAGGTTGGAGCCCACGGCTTCGTTCCACAGCTCAACGTCTTGCCCGTAAATGAACCGATCATCGATGCGTGTGAGAAGAATCTTGGGTTGAGCCATCACTGCCCCATTCTGCTTGAGACCCGTAAGAGCAAGACATCACGTCTCCAATATTAGTGCATTTAAAGTGAGAAAAGCCGTCAGAACACTTGCGCGGATGTGCGATGTCCCGTATCATAGACAGCCGTTGACGCCTCAGTTGCGTCACCACATGGTCGCCAGCGTAGCTCAGTTGGTAGAGCACCGCTCTCGTAAAGCGGGGGTCACCGGTTCGAGCCCGGTCGCTGGCTCCATTGCACAAGATAGCCGCCTTCGGGCGGCTTTTTTGTTACCGATTTCAGGCGCACATCCGCCGGAATTCGCCCACTCGGTGGACTTCGGGTTTAATGCTTAGGGGCGGGGATTTACCAAAGCGAAATTTTAATGGAAAGAAACCCAGCTGCAACAATTGCCATGGTGAGGGCTCGAATTGGCCATATAGATCTAAAATAGTCACAATATACAAATGTCGAGAGACGTTGGGGATATAGATGAAAAGAACTAAGGGTTTTCTTTTGTTGGTAATGATGCTGCTCGGACTGTTCTGCCTGGGTGGCCCTTCTTGGGCCGAGGCTGCCTGTCCTGAAGGTGAGCCTCAGCAGTCTTATACGGGCAGCCTGCTGATAACTGCTAAGGAGGGCGATGCCGACTCTCAGTCTGTGGTAAATCCCCTTGCCACTTTTGAGGGGGACGGCGGAACGGTCAAGCTTGACCATATTGGTAGCGGGATTTTGAGGTGGCAAGTTCTTCCGGACAAAATTGCGAACGATCCCTTCTCTTTTGCTGGAACGATATATCTATACAAGGTTGTGAGCGGAAAACAAAAATACGTCGATTGCTATCCGACAAACGGGTCTGGAATTGCATTCACCGGCATTTCGGGGCAGATTGATACACATGTACGAAAGGGAACCTATGTGGTGCGTTGGGTTGGAGCTGCTGCAGGCCCGATATGGATTGCGGTCTTGCGCCCCGATGTCCAAATAGGTTTCTCTCTCTAGACGGGAAGTTGCTCATGGACGCCATATATGACGGAGATGACTGGGTCGATCATTATACTTGGCGCCTGGTCGGCTCGGATGACAATGGGGATGTGGTGTTTGATGGACTATGTCCAAAGCATCTCCATCCTTTTGTCTCGTCGTTAATTGAGAGTTCCGCTCGTGTTGCCCCCTACAGCTCGGCGTCGCTTCATGATACGGACGTTTTGAAGACCATAAGGGGATCAATTGACGATGGCACGATGAGCGGCCCGCTGTTTTCTCGGCTTGTGGGGCTAGATGAGATTGGCTCGAAACGACTGCTTGCGGGCGAACAAGTGGAACTCACTTATCGGTCGATGATTTCAATCCTGCGCCTAGCCGATGTTCTTCGCAAATAAATGAGGCTTCCCTATTCAAAAACAGAAAACCCCGCCAAACGTGATTCCCCTAGGGAAAGCACGTTTGGCGGGGTCCTAGCGTGATTTCCCTAGGGGAATCACGCCATCAGACGCGCAACTCAGCCGAGCAGCTCGTTACTCCTCCCAGTAGGCGTCGGCAAGCAGCTTAAAGCAAATCTTCTTGACCGGCTGCGCGCCATCGCCCGGGAACTCAAGCGTGGGCATATGAGGCTCGCCGGCAACGAACAGCGCGAACTTGTCGTCGGCAAGATCGCCGGCGATCGAGGCGTCGGAATCAACCAGGTCGTAGTCGTCCTTCTCGTCAAACTCCTGAACCAGCGTCAGGCTGCCCGTGGCGACCTTAAAGGCCTCGCGACCCTCGACATCGATCTGCAGGTCGTGATAGCGCTGATGCGTCTCATAGTGAGCCTCGGTCTCGGGACGCGTCGTGGGAGCCATGACGTTCGCAAAGACCTTGTCGCCCAGAATCGGATGGCTGCCGACCTCAAGCTCCGCCGGGTCGTTCTCCTCGAGCCAGTCGATCAGCACGTCGAGGCCCTTGAGCATTCCGCGGTATTCCTCGATATCGCCCAGTGCACCGTAAATCATCTAAATCCCCTCTCGGATCGTTTCTTTGGCGGCTACTCGGCAAACGCGTTACCGACGCTGTTGCCACCCACATACGTCTCGACCAGGGTAAGGTCGGGACTGAACACGACAAAGTCGGCATCGCGCCCCAGCATAATGTTACTGCACTTGTCGTCGACATGAGCTAGCAAGCGATGCCGGGGCCGACGCCCAAGCTCTTACAGCTCGGTCACGACAACGCCGTTGTAGACCTCGTCCCAACGATCCATGACCAGATGGCCGGTCATGGGATCCATGGCGTTGAGCTTGCCGCAGGTGTTGGCGGTACGCAGCACCGTCTCATCATCCGCGCCGGCTGCGATGGCGTGCGCAAAGCCGGCAATGGTCGAATCGCCAGAGCCCGTCGCGTTAACGGCGGGGATATCGGGCGTCTTGGCGCGGAATGCACGGCCATTATGGAAGCCCACGGAGCCGGCAGCGCCCATGGACACGACGACCCAGGGGATATCGGAGAAGCGGGCATCAGAGGCGAGCGAGGCGCGGAGTTCGTCCACATCGTCGGTGGTAAAGCTCGTGCCCAAAAGGCCGTTAATCTCGGTCAGGTTAGGCTTGACCAGCTCGGGCTTAATTTTGGACTTAAGGGCGGCCTCGAGCGAAGCACCCGAGGTATCGAGCAGCACCTTGGCGCCGGCGTTCTCGGCAATGCCCGTGATCTTGGCGTAGCAGTCCGCCTCGACACCACGGGGCAGCGAACCCGAGATGGTGACGACATCGGCCTTGCTCGCAAGCTCGGCGAACTTGGCGGTAAAGGCATCAAGCTCCTCGGGGGCAATCGTCGGGCCGCTCTCGAGTAGCTCGGTCTGATTGCCGGCGTGGAGGATGTTGAGGCAAATGCGAGTCTCGCCCTTGATGGGTACAAAATCATTCTTAATGCCGTTGGCATCCATGAGCTCGGCCATGTAGGCGCCCATGTGGCCGCCGAGCAGACCGGTTGCCACAACGTCGTCGCCCAGCTGACCCAGTACACGGGCCACGTTGAGGCCCTTGCCGCCGGCAGTCTTTTCGGGCGTCACACGGTTAACGTCGTCGATAATGAGCTCATCGAGCTGATAGCGTGTATCGACGGACGGGTTCATCGTAACGGTGAGGATCATTTTTAGCTCCTTATCTCGCAGGCTCCTTGTGCCTCGCGATACGAGTCGACAAAACGGAATTACAGAATCTCAATCGTGAACGAGCGAACGACGGTCTCCTTGGGCTTGGCGACAAGGCAGCCACGCTTATGCTCAAGCACGTCGTCCTCATCGGAACAGGTCGAAAGACCGCCCCAAGGCTCAACCGCCACAAAATCGCCCTCGGGCTTGCTCCACACAATGAGATATGGGAAGCCCCCAAAGCTCAAGCGAACGCCCTTGTCCTCGCCCTTCTTGGAAAGCGTGACCTGACGGCTCTCGAGCACGTCAAAGATGGTCTCCGCACAATCGAAGAGCTCATGCGACAGAGGCAGCGTCTTTCCCACCATGGGGTTCTTGGAGCGGTTAGCTACATCAATCAATCCGGTCGAGGGGACAGCGGTGCAAAGCTCCGCAGCCTCGTCTTTCTCGAAGCGCAACTCGTAGTCCGTATAGGCCTCGCCCTCGTCGAGCGGGCACCTAAAGCCGGGGTGTCCACCGATAAAGAACGGCATGTCCTCGGTGCCCTCGTTGGTCACCTCATAGGAGACGCGCACGACGGCGTCCTCGAGCGTATAACGAGCGACAAGCTTAAACGGGTAGGGATAATCGCTCAGCAGCGCGGCGTTATCCTCCGAAGCCAGGCACATCGCCAGCTCGTTCTCGCCTTGGCTCTGCAGCTTCCACTCCTGCTTGCGCGCAAACCCGTGGCGAGCGAGCTTTACATGATGCCCGGCAAACGTCATGGCGCTGTTGTCGCGCAAGCCTCCGCAAATCGGGAAGCAAATCGGCGCCTGGCCGGACCACACTGCGGGATCGCCCTGCCACAAATACTCGCGACCGTCGGCCTCAATCGAGGTAAACGAGCCGCCGGCCGTAGACACCTTAATAGAAATCGAATCGTTGGAGAGAGCGTATTCCATTGCCCATCCTTTCGAACAACTGCGTTTTGCTCGCAAGTACCCGTCTCGGCCCTGACCAAAGGACAAACCCGCACGTTCATCGATGCGTCCGGTATCCCAGCCATGCAACGGGGTACCATACAGACATTGACGTCATTACAGCTGAAAGGCCTTCTTATGCGAACCATCATCCTCTACGCCTCACGCCACCACGGCAATACGAAAAAGCTCGTGGACGCCATCGTTGAGGCGCACCCCGAGATCGATACCCTCGATGTAAAGACGCTCGGCAAAAACGAGTATCCCGACCTGCACGAATATCATCTAATCGGTGTCGCCACGGGCATCTATTACTCCGAGATCGACAAGGACATGGCACGCGTGCTCACTAACGTGCTGCAGCCGCAGGACAAGGTGTTTGGCCTTATGACCTACGGTGGCAAAAACAAGTGGTACGGCAAGGACATCGATGGCATCTGCCGTATGAGGCAGGCCATCTTTATGGGTGTCTACGGCTGCCCCGGCTTTGATACGTGGGGGCCGTTCAAACTCACCGGCGGTGTCCAAAAGGGACACCCGACCGCTGAGGAAATTAAGGGCGCCGTCGATTTCTTCGACAAGATCGAAAACGAGTATGGCGACATCATCGTCGAAGAGTACGCCAAGCGCGAGAAGCGCCTAGCATACGAGAAGGAGCATCCTGCAGGAGGCTTGGTGGCCGGCGTTAAGCGCACGGCAAAGAAGATCGCTAACAAGCTGTAACTGTGAAGGTGCTTTTGAGCGTTTAACTCATACGGCGGGTCCGAGCAAATTCGGGCCCGCCGTCTTTTTGTATCGTTACTCGGTAAAGGCGTTGCCGACGCTCTGGCCGCCAACATACGTCTCGACGAGGGTGAGCTCGTGGTCGAACACGACAAAGTCGGCGTCACGGCCCGGCATGATGCTGCCGCACTTATCCTCGATGTGCGCAGAGCGAGCCGGCACCTCGGTTGCCATGCGAATGGCGATATCAGCGCTGGCGATGCCCCAATCGACAATGTTCTTGACACCCTGGGCAAGCGTGAGCACCGAGCCGGCAATGCTCTTGCCGTCGGCGAGCCAGCACAGGTTGTCCTTCATGATGACGTCCATGCCACCGCTGGTGTAGCTGCCCTCGGGCATGCCGCCGCAACCCAGGCAGTCGGTGATGAGCACCGTATGCTGCCAGCCCTTTGCCTGCAGCAGCGCCTTGATGGCGGCAGGGTTCACGTGCTTGCCGTCACAGATGATCTCGGCGTAGGTCTCGGGCGTGGACATGGCAGCGCCCACGACACCGGGCTCACGGTGATGCAGCCCGCGCTGACCGTTATAGGTATGCGTAAAGCAGCTGGCGCCGGCGTTGATGGCGGCGATACACTCATCGTAGGTGGCGTCGGAGTGACCGATGCTGGTCACCACACCCTTGGCGTTCAGAGCAGCCGCATAAGCAGCGGCACCGTCGCGCTCGGCCGCCATGGCGCTCTTAACGATGCGACCACCCGCAGCCTCCTGCCACTGGTCGAAGATCTCTTCGGAGGGATCGATAAGGTAAGCAGGGTTTTGCGCGCCCACGTGCTTCATGGTAAAGAAGGGGCCTTCCAGGTAGATGCCCTGAATGCGAGCACCGCAGAAGTCGGGGCCGCGACCCTCGTCCGCCTGGGCGATGGCGGCGCAGGCGTCCTTAATCTGCTCGACGCCATCGGTGAACGTCGTAGGCAGCCAGCTGGTGGTGCCGCGACGGGCGAGCTCGGTCGAGCTGATATCGATACCCTCGGGGTCGTTATCGGTAGTCGAGTGGTTATAGAAGCCATGGATGTGGGTGTCGACCATGCCCGGCGCGATCCACGATCCCGTGTAGTCCTTAATCTCGCAAGAGGGCTCGTCGGCCTGCCAGGCGCCAAAGACGCCATCCTCGACCATAAGATAGCCGCCCAGTTGCGGGCCTGCCGGCAAGAAGAACTTGTCAGCCTTAATTGCGTACGTGCTCATATGCACTCCTCGCTTCTAAAGCAGTTGACTGTGGTGATGCTTATACCCAGCTCACGTAAAACAAAAAGCGCCCGCCCGCCGTTATGAGCGGACGGGCGTCCTTACAGGGGGACGCGATTAAGCGGTGAAGGGGTGAATCGTCACGCCCTTGACCACGCGGTTGACCGTGCCGGTGGGGCTCGGCGTATCGGGCGTGTTACCCACGCGCACGGAGTTGAGCAGGCTGATTGCCTGGGCAAACATCACGAACGGCAGAGCAAGGTAACCCTCGGGGAGTGCCTCATAGCCCTTAAAGGTGAAGGACTCACCCTCGTAGACAGTAGCGCCATCCTGCTGAACGGCAACGGTGTGCTGAGCAATATCGTCGCCACCGATCTCGTTGAGGATGTCGATGTCGTACTGACGGGTGTAGGCGTCATTGTTGACGAACACGAAGACGAGTGTCTTATCGTCGACGAAGGACTTAGGTCCGTGACGATAGCCCATGGAGGTGTCGTAGGAAGTAGCGACCAGACCGTGAGCGAGCTCGAGGATCTTGAGCTGGCTCTCCTGGGCAAGGCCACCGAAGGAGCCAGAACCCAAGTAGGTCACGCGGTTGAAGTCGCCAGCCAGGTAATCGGCGATCTCAGGCTCACGGGAGATGACCTCCTCGCCCATCTTGGCGATGGTCTCGACCCATTCAGCCTTCTGCTCATCGGAAGCCTCGTCAAAGATAAGGGTGGAGAGCAGGGTCATGCAGGTGTAAGAACCGGTCATGGCGAAGCCCTTGTCGTTGGCGCGCGGAATGAGCAGCGTCAGCGCGTTGGGATCATCGGCAGACTCGACGGCGAGCTTGCCCTCGGGAGCGCAGGTGATGTTGAGGAACTTAACGTTGTGGACGAGCTCCTTGGCAACGGCAACGGCGGCAAGGCTCTCGGGGCTGTTGCCAGAGCGGGCAAAGGAAACCACGAGCGTGGGATCCTCGGCGCGCAGGAAGTCGCGCGGGGCGCTCACGATGTCGGTCGTGGCGATGGGCTTAAAGTCGTAGAGATCAGTGTTGCCAGCGTGACGCAGGTACGGGGCGCAGGTATCGCCAACGTAGTCGGACGTACCGGCACCGGTGAAGACAACGGACAGACGACCCTCGCCCATAGCGCGAGCCTCGGCCAGAAAGGCCTCGATGGCCTCCTTGTTCTCGCGATAGATGTTGAGCGTATCACGCCAAAGCTCGGGCTGCTGAGCAATCTCGGCCGTGGTGATCTGGGCGCCGAGCTCGGTAAGCTCCTCGACACTCTTCTCGAACATTTCTAATACCTCTCTCTAGAAGCAATCCTCTGACGTGCAATTATACACTTCTGTTGGTTATCTGGTAGTAACCAGTTAAATACAAAGAATCATCATATGGAAACGGTGCGGACACTAGTCGCTACGCTGGTGGTAAACCTTGTATTTAAACTGATCGGCACGAGCAACCGAGAGCGTATACTCCACAACCTCGTTTGACTCGTTATACGTAGTCCTAACCAAATCGAGCACAGGCGAGCCCTCGACGATTTCCAAAAGGTGGGCATCGGTGGGACGGGCTATGCTCGCATAGAACTCCTCTTCGGCCACGCGTATTTTTTGCTGAAAGTCTTGCTCAATCACATCGTAAAGCGGCTTGCGTTCCAGCAGCGGTCGCTTTAGGGACAGAAATTGACGAACCGGTAGATAACTGCGTTCGACCATCATGGGCATGTTGTCGGCAGAACGAAGGCGCTTGAGCTTAAAAATGCGATCACCGATACGCAATCCCATATGCTCGGCCAGATTCTTATCGGCCTCCATCTCGCAAAACTCGAGAATCGTGGTCTCGGGGTCGCGACCCATCGCGCGCATCTGCTCGGTAAAGCTGTAAGACTGCATAAGATTGGTTGCCTTTGCCGAACGGTCGGTCACAAAGGTACCGCGACCGTGCTGGCGAACCACCAGTCCTAAACGCTCCAGTTCCTGCAGAGCCAGGCGTACCGTAGTGCGCGAGAGACCATAGCGCTCCGAAAGTTCGCGCTCGGAAGGAATCATGTCACCGGCGCGATATTCATGGTCAATCTTTTCGGTCAGAATATCGACCAGCTGATCGTACAGCGGTTGCTTACGCGCTCCGATCGCCATCCTATCCTCCCTTTTGCTCGAATTCGGCTAACTACCTAGGGTGTTAAGCATTATCAGTCCGCAACACCCGAATCATCAAGAAAACAAAAGCCGCGCGCTCTTTCGAGCACGCGGCTTTTAACATACACATGGCTTAAGGGGTCGGGGTGTGAGCCGCGTAGGGACACACCCCTCAAGCTAGAGCCTTACCAGATGCTCGGCCAGAGACCAAGCGGGCCAGCGCCCAGGATGCCCAGGACGAAGAGCAGCAGAATGCCCTTGGTCGGGGTCCAGCTGTGCTTAGCGAACATGTAGTAAAGCAGCAGCGTAAGCATAAGCGGGACGAGCTTCGGGACGATGGTGTTGAGGGTGTCGGCAACAGAAAAGTTGACCGGATCCTCGGTAACGGTAGCGTAGGTCACGGACTCCATGCCGTTACCCAGATCGGCGACGCCGCACTTGACCTCGTTGCCGTCGGCATCGGTGGCAGTGAGGGCGTTGCCGTCCTCATCGGTCATGGCGATGGTACCGGCCTCAGCGGTCTCGGTATCGATGCCCTCCGTACCGGTGAAGTTCTCGGCCTCCTTCTCGGAGACGATCACGGTAGTAGGAGAGAGGCCACGGGTGGTGCCGTTGGGGATCTGGAGGTTGATCTGGGTGCCACCCATGGTGACGACCAGGCAACCGACGACGAAGACGCCCATGATGGAAGCGGCACGCGTGAAGGCCTGCATGTTGGCGGTCAGAGCGTCAATAGCGCTGGTGCCAAGCTTGTAGGACCAGTTCATGAGCCAGAAGCGCAGAGCGAACTGGACGACGTTGAAGATCACCAGGAAGATGATCGGCGCAGCGGCGTTGCCGTTGATGGCCATGTTGGAAGTGATGCCGGCCGTGATAGGCACGAGCGTCAGCCAGAACAGGGCGTCACCGATACCACCGAGCGGGCCCATTGCGGCGACGCGGACGGCGCGGATCGTGGGGATGTCAACCTTGTTCTGTTCGAGCGAAAGCACGATGCCCATAACAAAGGTGACAAGGAACGGGTGGGTGTTGAAGAACTCCAGGTTGTGGCTCATAGAAGCCGCGAGGTCGTTCTTGTTGGTGTGGATCTTCTCCAGACCTGGGATGATGGAGTAGAGCCAGCCAGCGGCCTGCATACGCTCGTAGTTGAACGATGCCTGCAAGAAGCAGGAGCGCCAAGCCATCTTGTTGAGGGTCTTCTGGTCGAGCTGCGGAGCAGGAGTGAGATCCTCATAGTGCTCCGGGATCACATACTCATTAGATGCCATCTTCGAAGTCACCTCCGTCAGAAACAGCTGCACCCTTCAGCTCGGTCTGCTGCTGGAAGTCCCAGAAAGCGATGCCGAAGCCGATGAGAGCGAGGATGAGCAGAGCAGGGGTTGCCAGAGATTCGTTGGCAACGGTGATAAGCGCGAGGCCAAAGCCCATGAGGAAGAAGCCCCACATATCGCGGTTCATCATAACCTTGAGCAGGACGGCGAAGCCGACGAAGCGCATCATGCCGCCTGCAGCGGACAGACCGGTCTGCAGCCAAGTCGGGATGGCGGAAGCAATGGTCTGACCGATGGTAGCGCCAGCGATGAAGAACAGGGTGACGACGACAGCGAAGACCAGGCCGAGCAGAGCCATGGCGAAGTAGTTCAGGCGCTCGATGCCCTTGATGTCCGCGTTATGAGCCATGTTATCGGCCGTGGACATAAGCGGGGACATAAGCGTGAAGACCAGGGTAACGCCGAGCTGACCAAGCAGAGCGAACGGAATGGCAAGGCCGACTGCCGCGTTGGGCTCGAGGTCCGTAGCGATAGCGAGAATGGCTGCCATGATGCCGCCAATGACGGCGTTAGGCGGCTGAGCGCCTCCGATCGGCATGTTGCCGATCGTCATGAGCTGATAGGTACCACCCACGAGAAGACCGGTGTTGAGGTCGCCAAGGATAAGACCGATGACGGCGCCGGTGACGATGGGCTGATAGAGAGACTCGAGGAAGTCAAACTGGTCGATTGCCGCGATGAACGTAACAACGAAGACCAGGGCGACCTGAATGATCGAGAATTCCATCTTGCTCCTCCTTTCAAAATGTATGTACGCACTTTGGATTTCACGTACAGAATGTCAGGGTTTCACTCCTGACAACGTGGATCACGAGGATTACGAGAAGAGCTTGCTCGTGTCCTCAACAGGCGTGCTCGGAACACGCCTGATCTCCAACTCCACCCCCAATTCCTGCAGCTCTTTAAACGCAGCGACATCCTCGTCGTTAACTGCGACGGAGGTGGCGACTTGGCGCTTTCCTTCCGACATGTGCATGTTGCCGATGTTTACCTTCTTTATAGGCACACCGCCCTTGACGAGCGTAAGCACGTCTTCCGGTGTTTCGGCCACGATGAAGATCTTCTGGCGCGGGCTCGCCTTGCCAATGACGTCGATGGTCTTCTGCAGGGAGAAGAAACGCGTAGCGACGCCGGCGGGAGCGGCCATCTTCATGAGGTTCTGACGCATGGTGTTGGTCGACACGTCGTCGTTGGCGACGAGGATGAGGTTGGAGCCCAGGGTGGAGTTCCACTGGGTAGCGACCTGACCATGGACCAGTCGGTTATCGATGCGGGTAAGAAGAATGTTGGGTTCTGCCATGTTGATCAGCTTCCTTTCGTTATTTGCTGACGACAGTTACTTGATCTCCTGAATCGCGTAACGCGAAACATCTACGACGGCTCCGGATCGGACTTTGATCTGGACCTTTTCGCCTTCGATGCCTTTGACGGTTCCGTAGATACCGCCGGCGAAAAGAACCTCCTGACCCGGTTTGAGCTCCGTGTGCAGCTCCTTGAAGTACTTCTGCTTCTTCTTCATGTTGACTTGCGACCAGATGGTGTAAATCAAGCCCATGATGACAAGCAGGCCTAAAAGGGCAACCGAGGAGCTCAGGACGTTGGCTCCGAAATCGGCCATTAGATGCCGTCCTCGTCGCCGAAGATATCCTCTTCCTCGGAGCCGGCAACGGATGCGACCGTCTGGGCGGTGATGCCCGTCTGACCAACGGTCACGGCCTGCTCGCCAAGCTCAGCGAGCGTGGCATTGCCGCGGAGGAACAGAAGCTCAATAACCATGGGGAGGTTAGTGCCAGTCAGAACTTCGACGTTGTCGACATCCTGGGCAATCATCATCGACTGGTTGAACGGGGTACCACCGAGCAGATCGGTAAAGACGAGCACGCCATCGCACTCCTCGCGCATGGCGGTAATAGCGGCGCGGAGATCCTCACCGTAGGAAGCAGCCTGGTCGCCCTCAAAAGGAACGACGGTAAAAGCGGGCTGGTCGCCGGCAACCATAGCAATAGCGCTTGCGAGGCCGGGTGCGAACTGTCCATGACCGGTAAGAATAAAGCCAACCATTCAAATTTCCCTTCCGAAGGTGTGTACTATCTGAGTCCGATGATTTTCAGAAGCCAGCGGGCAATCGCCCTTAAAGCTTCTTGGAAAGCGTTCTTTGAAAACCAGTGGTTTCTAAACTGGTAATAACCACGTGACGTGTTGTTGTCACTATATCACCACAGAAGAGGTCGCTTTCGTTGATTCAAACAGTAAAACGTTTTTGCACCGATCACGGTGATAAATCGACCGTTTACCGCTCGTTAACACTTCTACCTGCGGTTTTGAAACCGTTTCGAAATGCTTTGGCAAAAGATCGGAACTATTTTTATGTCTAAACAACGCAGGTCGGCTAAAAATAGCGTGTAGAAAAATTGCAGGTCATTGTGAAGATATGTGAATTGGTCTTTTTGACTTAATACCAGTTTGAACCAGTTTTGAGATTATCGGTGAACGGTAGTTTTCAACCGTTCACCGGTTACTTGCAATCGTTTGCAGTTGTTTTCCCAGATGAATTGGGGAGGCCGATGAAGCGCTTGTGCGATCACGGGAAGTTTTGGCATTTGTCCTCATCCCCCACGCGCCAAACTCCGGCACCCAAAATGAGCTAATAGCTCACGCTAATCGTTTTCAATCATTACTTACTCAGTTCCGTAATTATTTATCGTTTGTCGTTAATTCTGATATGATACAAGTATCATCCAAAACGCCGGTTGGAGGGGTTATGGTCCATCGAAACGCATCTATATCGAATGAAACCATCAGCCGCGAACAGACGATAGCCAAACTGAGGAAGCTCGCTCGCATCTGCAAATGGGCCACGATCTGCATTACCACCGCGCTCGCTCTGGGACTTCTCGCAGTCATTGCGATTGACCTTCTACTCATATTGCCTGGCCTCTCCCAAGGCTCGTGTCTCCAATCCGTAGAACTTCAAGCCGGCGAAGGGCCGTGCCTTGCCATCATCGGTACCGATGCGCAGGCCCCACTTATGCTCGTTGCACACGATGGTCACACTGCCATAGGGAGCCTCTTGATGACATGTCTCGCGCTTACCATCGCGATAAGCGTGCGCAGGCTTTTCTTCAACATTGAAAAGGAAGGCAGGCCCTTTGACCTTGAATGTAACCAGACACTTCGTCGAGTAGGACATTTATTCCTTATCGGCGGCGTTGCCGTGAGGCTTCTTGGTGCCGTAATCACGGGAATGATACTCTCAGGATTTGGCGGCAGCTTTACGGATGCGTTCGTCGGCCAGCTATTCGAGCCCTCCATGCTCTTTGCAGGCCTGATTATTTGCCTGATTGCCAGCATCTTCCGCTACGGGTATATCCTGCAAAAACAAGATGACGAGTTGCTCTAGGGGGAATCCATGATTATCCTGCGGCTTGACCGCATGCTCGCCGAACGTAAGATCTCATCCAAAGAGCTTGCGGAACGCGTAGGCATCTCCCAGGTCAATATGTCACGCATTAAGACGGGCAAGGTTTCTGCCATACGTTTTTCAACTCTTGACGCGATATGCCGGGCACTCGACTGCCAACCGGGCGATGTACTGGAATATATATCCGACGATGAAGCCGATAGCCTTTTTGGACTTAAAGACGAATAGCCATAATTAAGCCGCCAATCACGCCCTCAACGCAGAAAGCCCGCTAGAACGTTGTCCGTTCTAGCGGGCTTAATCAGGCAGATCGGTTAGCGCGCAGTAGTGCAGGAAAACCTTACGCAAACAGGCCGTAGATACTGATGTTGGCCTTGGCGTAGAGGCCGTTAGCATACTCGGTCCACTTGGAGCTGGCGCTCGAAGCCTGCGAGGAATACTGCTGATAAGCAGTGTAGTAGGCGGTCATGGCCTGCTTATAGGTTGCGCTATCGGCCGTAAAGGCATCGTCGGCGAAGGCCTTGGCATAGGTGCTGTCGGCGTCCTTCCAAGTGCCCTTTGAGCTATCCCACTCATCGCCGGCAAGGTTGATGATGTAGTCGGCGTAGTCCTTGCTCGTGGTCTCCTCGTTGCCGTCAGCAGGCTCGGTCGGGGCGGTCGGCATGCTTGCGGAGCTATCGCCCACCTTCTTCTTGTAGAGCTTCTGCAGCGTCGCAGACTGGCGGACAATCTGCTTGGCCTGGTCCTTGGAAACACCGTACTGCGTGGCCATGGTCTTGTAGTCGGAGGTGCCGATGGAATCCTCGGCGTACTGCTTCATTTCCTTGGAAGAAACGGTAATGCCCTCGTCCTCAGCAGCGTCCAGCAGAATCTGGTTGCGCACGTAGGACAGGATAACGTCGGCAGACGGAGCGGTGTAGTTGCCATCGCTATCCTTGACGGTGTCGAGGCTGTACTGGCTCTCGATGGCCTCGCGCGCGGTGATATCGCTCTTCTTGCCGTAGTAGCTATAGCTTGCCACGGTCGAATCGAGCTGGTCCTCGGTGAGGGTCGCCGAACCGACACCCTTGCCGCCAAAACCACCGTTACCGATAAAGAAGTCGACCACCGCAGCGATCACGACTGCAACCACGAAGGCGGCGATCATCGTCTTCTTGTGCTTGGATGCATGGTCGTCCGCATCGGAGTCGTCCTCGTCCTGCTCCTCAGGCATGAGGTTCTCGTCGGCGGCGTCCGCGGCGATCTTTGCCTCCAGGCGAGCATCCTCCTCCTCGGCGGTCGTGCCGGCGGCAATATGTTCGGCAGACGTGCCGGCGACCAGGTCGATCTTCTCGTCCCCATCACCGTCGGGGCCTTCGCCGCGCTCGATGATCTGGATGCCGTCGATCTCGTCCTTCTCGTCCTTCTTTTGAATCAGACCCATAGTCAGCTACTCCTTATTGGGAACACAATCCCTCATAGAATACGCCCGACGAGGCGCCGGGCGTATTGATTCTTAGGTTATACGCAAACACTTAAGTACTATTTAGGCGTTTGCAGCCTGTATGTCTTAGGCCAGGTGCTCAATAACGGCATCGGCAAAGGCCTGCGTACCCACCGCACCCTCGACGGAACCGGTCTGGGCACGACGTACGTCGCCGGTAACCTGCTTACCCTCGTCGAGCGTGGCGGACACGGCGGCGCGGATACGATTGGCCGCATCGTTCTCGCCCAGATGATCGAGCATCATAGCCGCAGATAGAATCTCGGCCGTGGGGTTGGCAATATCCTGGCCCGCGATATCGGGCGCGGAGCCGTGCGTTGCCTCGAAGATGGCGCAGTCGGCACCGATGTTGGAGCCGGGGGCCATGCCTAAGCCGCCCACCAGGCCGGCGCACAGGTCGCTCACGATGTCGCCGTACAGGTTGGGCAGCACCAGAACATCGAAGTCGTTGGGGTTCTGGACCAGGCCCATGCAGGTGGCGTCGACAATCTTGTCGTTGAACTCGATATCGGAATAGTTGGCGGCCACCTCGCGCGCAACGCGCAGGAACAGGCCGTCGGTCGCCTTCATGATGTTGGCCTTGTGCACGGCCGTCACCTTTTTGCGGCCGCAGCGACGGGCATACTCAAAGGCATACTCCACAATGCGACGGCTCTTGGCGATGGAGATCGGCTTAATCGAGATCGCGGAATCGGCGGCGAAGGTCTTTTGGCCCGAACGCTCGACGAGCTGCGAGAGCTCCTCGACCTCGGCAGCGCCCTCATCGAACTCGATGCCGGCGTAGAGGTCCTCGGTGTTCTCGCGCACGATGACCAGGTCGACATCGCGGAAACGCGAGCCGTCACCCGGCTGCGACAGACAAGGGCGCACGCAGGCGTACAGGTCAAAATGCTTGCGCAGGGCGACGTTAACGCTGCGGAAGCCCGTGCCGACCGGCGTGGTGATGGGGCCCTTGATGGCAACCTTGGTCTCGGCGACCGCATCGAGCACATGCTGGGGCAGCGGCGTGCCAAACTCGTCCATGACGCCGGCACCGGCCTCCTGGACGTTCCAGTTGATCTGGACACCGGTGGCCTCGACCACGCGGCGCATGGCCTGCGTAATCTCGGGACCGATACCGTCACCGGGAATCAGGACTACATCGTGCGCCATAATCTGTTACTCCTCGTCTTCGGCGTCGTCAGATTTTTTAACGCTAGCACGCTTCTTCTTTTTGGAGAGATCCAGGCCAAAACGTTTAACAAGCATTTCGCAAATCTCGCTCGAACGGGCCTTGAGATAGCTGCCCTTACCGTTCTCGGCGTCGAACTTAAGGCGCAGCGCGAGCTTCTCGGCGACCTCGGCGTCGATCTCGCCCTGGCCAAACTCGTACAGGCAACCGAGCATATCGCGATACTCAAGGTCGCCGTGGTAGCACTGGATGGCCTCGTCCAGGATGGGCCAAGCTTCGCGCGAGCGCTCGACGCTCGTGGCACCCCACACGCACAGCAAGCGGAAGGCGGCATAGCGCAGCGTGGAGGAGATCTCGTCGAACAGTGCGGTCTCGGCGCCCTCAAAGGCATCGCCCAGCTGCTCAGGGCAGGTGGTGGCGAGCGCCGCCAGGGCATCGAGAGCCTCCCAGCGGGTCTGAGCCTCGGGGCGGTCGAGTGCCTCGATCAGCGCGGGCACGCAGGGCACGACGCGCTGCGGGTCGCGCTCGGCCAGCAGATGCAGCACGCGGGCGGCAAACTGGCGGATGCGGCGCGTGGGGCAGCCGAGCTCCTTGACCAGACGGTCGACGGCGTTCTCGTTCTCCTCTGCCAGCTGGAGCTGTGCCAGCTCCTCGTCGGTGAGCTGTTCGTCTTTGTTTTCTGCCATAGTTACCTCTTCTTACTATTTCTTAGCGTGCTTGCCAGCACCCTTGCTGTCATCGGTGACCGAGATGAGCTGTCGGTCGGCCGCGCCATTGCGACGTGCGCGGCGGTGCTCCTCGGCGTCGCCCGCGTCGGCGGCGGCGCGATGAGCCTTGTTGACGTTAAAGACCTCGTCGTGCTTGCGCCACGGACCGACGGACTCGCCAAAGCTCATCTTAAGGCCGGCGATAAAGCCGCCGAGCCAGCCGATCGGCGCAAACTGCACCAGCGGGAACAGCGAGAACACCCAGGTCAGCAGGACGACTGCCGCCGCACCCGCAAAGTTGGCAATCCAGTAGTCGCGCTTGGTGATCACGCGCTTTTCGCAGGCCCACTGTCCGCACAAAAAGCCGATGTAGATCGCAAAGAGAAAGAGCACCAGCGCAAGCACCACGAACGTCCAGCTCATAGGCGCTACTCCCCGTGATGGTGGCCGCAGCAGCACTCGTGGCCGTCGTCATGGCCGTGGCCACCGCAGCACTCGTGGTCCTCGCCGTGGTGATGGCCACAACCGCACTCATGGTCCTCGCCGTGCTCGACGCAACCGCAACCTTCCTCGTGAGCGCCATGCTCCTCGGGACGATACTGCGACCAGTCCAGACCGGCGGCGATGGCGTCGGCCTCCTCCTTGTAGAGAACCGTGATGGCCTGGGTACCCAGCTTGGCGCCACCGATGGCGTCGAGCATGTCGTAGAGCGTAAAGGCGACGTCGGCGCCGGGCAGCGCGAGCTCGCGGTCATCGGCGTAGGCAAGGGCCAGGCGCAGGTCCTTAATGAAGTGCTCGACCATAAATCCGGGCTTGTAGTCGCCGTCGAGCGCCTTGGGAGCCAGGCTCTCCATGGCGCCGGACTTGCCGGTACCGCCCAGGATCATCTGGCGGGTCTTTTCCAGGTCAAGGCCGCTCAGCTCGGCAAATGCCATGGCGTCTGCCATGCCGACCATGCAGGCGCCCAGCGACACCTGGTTGGCGAGCTTGGCAGCCTGGCCTTTGCCGGCACCGTCGAAGCAGCAGATGTTGGCCGCAAAGGTGGAAAGGATATCGCGGACCGGAGCGATGTCGTTCTCGGTGGCGCCCACGATAGCCGTAAGCGTGCCGGCGATAGCACCCGACTCGCCGCCGGTGACGGGGCAGTCAAACGCCATGCGGCCGGAAACCTGGGCGGCCTCGGCAATGTCACGGGCGAGCTCGGGCGAGCTCGTGGTGAGGTCGATCAGCACCGCGCCGGGCTTAGTGCACGCGAGCAGGCCGTCGCCCGCCAGGTAGAGCTCCTCGACCTCGGAGGGATAGCCCACCATGGTAAAGACGACATCGGCGTTCGCCACGGCGTCGGCCGGCGTATCGGCCCAAACGGCACCGCGCTCAACGAGCGCTACAGCCTTGGACTTGGTGCGGTTGTTGACCGTGACGGGATAACCGGCGTCCAGAATGTGGCCGGCGATGGGGGCGCCCATAATTCCGGTGCCGATAAATGCGACAGAGAGCTTGTTTGCCATGAAACCTTTCCTTTTGGGTTGGGTGTTATTACCAGGTTGAATACTCGGTGCCAGCGTTTGGGCTGTGACCTGAGGGCGATTACGGACGCAGCGCTTGCCTACTGGCCGCGCACGCGGCGGGCGATGCGGTCGGAAAGCGAGGCTTTCTCGGCGCGGTTCTTGCCCCAAAAAGCGCAGGCCACCATGCCGGGACCCACATGCGAGCCGATGGTGGGGCCCACGGAACTGCGAATGATCGTGACGTCGGCGCAGCCCTCCTCCTTGCGGATGGCGGCTTCGAGCCAGTCGCCGTCCTTCTCAGCATCAGCCGTCATGATGGCGATGGGCATGGTGCGATCGGGCACGTAGTTCTCGCGGAACGACTTGAGGATGGACTTGAGTGCCTTCTTGCGGCCGCGGTTAACGCCGATCAGCGACAGCGAGCCGGCCAGGTCGTAGGAGAGCTCGGGCTTGACGTCGAGCTTTGCCGTGAGCTGTGCCGCCGCGGGCGGAATGCGGCCGCCGGCAGCCAGTGCGTCGAAGCTCTCGAGCGTAAAGTAGCCGTGCACGTAGGTCTTTGCCTCGTTTGCCCAATCGACCAGCTGCTTGGCGGTCAGTCCCGCCGAACGCTGGCGCACGGCCTCGAGCGCCAAGAGCGCGCCGGTCGCACAGGGCAGGGCGTTGTCGACCACGTAGAGCTCAAAGTTGGGATACTCGGCGCGCACGGCATCTGCCGCCTGGCACGCGGAGTTGTAGCTCGACGACAGCGCCGAGGTAAAGCACAGGTAGACCGTGGGCGTGCCCTCTTTGGCGCACTCGGTAAAGAACTCGATATAGCGACCGAGCGACACAGCCGAGGTGGACACGCGGGCGCCGGCGCGCATGCGGTCGTAGAACTCCTTAGGGCTCATACTCGACCAGATGTCGTCCGTGCGCTCCTCGCCATCGATGATAAAGGGGAAGCCCAAGATATCGACATCGAGGTTCGCGGCGACCTCGGGGCTAAAGTCGCAGCAGGTATCGACGACGATGCGGCAGCGGTCAGAATGACCGGCGGATGCGGCCTTGTCCATCAAAGCGACTCCTTACGTAAAAAGGCGGCCATCCGCATGGGATGGCCGCCAACCGTTAACTCATGCAAGTTAACGTATTTTACTCGTCAAGTGTTTCGATGCGGGGCTTGATGATGCCATATCCACCATTCTTACGGTGATACACCACATTGATGAGGCCGGTCGTCGCGTTCTCGAAGACGTAGAAGTCGTGGCCCAGCAGATCGGTCTGCACCAGCGCCTGCTCCTCAGTCATCGGGGTGACATCGACGACCTTCTCGCGGACGAGCAGGTCGTCGTCCTCCTCGGGCAGCAGCAGGTCGGCCAGATCCTCGACGCGCTCGACCGGTGCGACATCCGCGGCGCTGGCACCACCCTGGCGGTTGTCCACGACCTTGGTCTTGAACTTGCGCAGCTGGCGGGTGACCTTATCGGCGGAGAGATCGATGGCGGCGTACATATCTGCACCATGCTCGGCAACGCGAATCACAGAGCCGCGGGCACGAACCGTGACCTCAACGATTGCCGGGTTGGGGTTCGAGGGGTTCTTCTCATAACGAAGCACGACGTCGACTGTCATGGGCTCGATATCGAAAACCTTGAGCGCCTCGCCGATCTTCTCATCCACATGCGCACGCAGAGCATCGGTTACCGTCGTCTTGCGTCCAGAAACCTTGATATCCATACGTGGCTCCAATCTGCCTCGGGGACTTACTGTATTGGCTATGTACCCATTGCCGTGCATTTAATCACGCGAATTCCCAAAGACCCGAATAACGACTGCTTGATACCGCATACCGAAGTCTCGCACTTTTCCGTGGCAAAGTGCGCTATAGGAGGGCGTCGGCGGAGTTGGTTTTTCTCCTGAAAATCGCTCTTGAACTGCTGTTTTTATCAAAATAGAAAAGCCGGGCTCCCCTATTGGGGAGACCCGGCCCTGCGTGTTGAAACCGTGAAGAAGCGCCTTGTTCGGTGTACGGCAGGCGCCACCCCTACCAATAACTAGCTATTGAGCTTGTTGATGTCATCGTCGGTGATGGTGCCCTCTTGACTAGACGACGGGCTGTCGCCGTTGTTATCGGAGGTGTCGCCATCGGAGGACTCGGTCTCGTTGGACGTGGAGTCGGATGCCTGCACATTGGCCCCCGAAACAGTCTTGGCGGTAAGGTCATAGGGCATTTGGCCGTACCAGACGCAGTGGACCGCCTCGAGCGTGCCGTCGACCGTGATGCCGTCGAGGGCATCACTCACGGCACGGCACAGCTCATCGTTAGAGCTAAGGCCTGCGACGCCAAGCGTGGAGGGCGCCTCGAGCGTGCCGATATAGGAGATCTGGCTCATCAGGCGCGCGAGGTAACCGCCGGCCGTAGAGTCGCAAATCACGTAGTCGACCTCGCCGGACTCGAGCGCCTCAAAGCACTCGTTGATGTTGGAGAAGGTCTTTTGGTTGGCCGTAATGCCCTGCTTGGCGAGCGCTTCCTGCGAGGCCGAGGAGGTCTGAACGCCCAGGGTAGCAGTGCTAAGCGTTTCGGTGGAAACGCTCAGCGACTCTCCGTCACTGCTCTTGCCGAATACGGCGGCGGCATCGTACAGACAGGTGCCAAGCGAGCTGATATCGCCGTCCGTAGACCTGACATCGCCAATGAAGATGTCGGCCTTTTTATCGCTGAGTACGGAATCGGCCGAGGACGCATCGACAAAGGCAACCTTGAGACCCATGCGGCATACAAGGGCACGAGCAGCATCGACCGCATAGCCCGTAAGGTTTCCGTCGGCATCCTGCATGGCCTGCGGGGCGTCGGACGTATCGAGAGCGACCGTCAGGGTTCCCGGCGTGACCAGGGCGTCGTCCGATACCGTGGGGGTGACGGTCTCGCGCTCGATTTGGTCGATCGTGGGCGTCGTGAACGTGGACAGCGGGTTGAACGCGCATCCGCTCAGGCCCAAAACGGCGATGACCGCTGCGGTCCCAGCACCTAACCGAGCCGCGTGCATCAAGCTGCCCCTCACCATGTCCACTACCCTGCCTTCTGTGTCGTATACGATCCGTGCGTTGCGCGGAATATCAGGTTGTTCCCACCAGCTGACCTGGTATTTGACCCCACACTTGCGCACCGGGGTGTTTGCTCGGGAGGCCGCAGCCACCTTCACGACTGGCCCGCTCGCCCGCGAGGCGGTATTGCCCCAAAAAAAGTAGAACGGACGGTGCGGCTTACATCTAGGACGCGCCATGATCGCGCCGCGCGCACGCGGTCGCTTACGTGGATCCCTTTGACCGCGTCTGTCTTGGACTAGGACGGGCATTTCGTCCGTCCGCAACCACAGCCTGGTAGGAACGTAGCGCATTATAGCTAAGTTCAAGCTAAAGTTTAAGGTTAAGGGCGTCATTCGCATCGTGCGCACAGATTTTGCAGGTCGGAGTGGGATATTCGTGCCCCTATGAAGCCCGGAGCTCCCCTACGGGGAGCTCCGGGGCGTCCTTCTTAGGGTGCCCCGGCCAAAATATGGCAAATATGAGTACTGCCACCAATTTAGTAACAGGCAATTTTGGCCTCTCGGACAGATTTTGCGCTCAGTGTCGCCAACCTGATGCTTAGTTATTCTACATTTGTTTATTATCTTCTTACTTTACGCCGCCTCCGAGTCCTAAATTCCTTGATTTTGCTGTTACTGATTTAGTGACAGTACTCATATTTGCCGTATTTTGGCCAGGGCATATGATTAACCTCTATTTTCGACACGAATTAGACCGGCTTAAGCCCAAAACACGCCCGCAGCGTGTTAAGCAACGCCTCTTGCTTCTTCCTGCGGGCATCGACACGATTCCGGTACCGCTTTCGCATACGCTGGTGCATGCGCCATGCGAGCGCTTCCATCGCTTCCATGTCGCAGAGCATCTCGTTGTTGACCGTTGCGACCTCGATTCCCATAGTAATCAAGCCCGTGTTGCGTTTTTCATCATGGATACGTCCCCTCCGAGAGGAATGGCCCAGCTCACCGTTGTATTCCAGGTCAAACCGGGCTGCTTCTTGATACGCATCGCAAACTGCATGCGGCATCCCCGAGATTGCCTGCGCACGGTCATCGAACTCAATCTTGTAGTCGGTCTTAAAAGGTCCGCAGGCAAACCCGCCATAGGAAAACGGAAGCGAAAACAGGGCGAGCATGATGCACTCCATGGGCGAGAGCAGGTTCTCTGACAGGTAGGGACACAGGCGCAGCAACTGCTTGGCCACATTCCCCTTGCATGCCGCAAGGTAATCTGCCAGGCGATCGGGCGTCAGCACCGGCTCGACTTCAAAGTAGCCCACATCTGCCGGTTGGTCCTTGTCCTTTGCAAGTCTATTCACAACAGGCGAGGTGTAAGGAGGCAGATACTTCCCGCGATCGCTCAGTGAAATCTTGGAACACAGTTCCTGGGCCAGGGCAAACGCCTGAACACAGCCGACCTCGCGGGCGATGGCAACACAAAGGGCCTCGGGAGATAGGCCGTACACCCCCGGTTCCACCTCTAGAATCGAGCCGGCAGGCAACCCGGAACACACGAACCAGTCCACGCCAGGCATGCGGCGGCGCTGCGCCGCAGATCCCACCAGCAAGCACAAATCTTCTTGCACCTCGCCGCTTGCGGCCCCAATCCGCACCAAGTCGGGAAGATAGATGTCCTCGGTCGAGGGCGACGACGTGCGCAGCACACGGCGCTCTTCATCGGGATTAAGGTCTTTCCAGCTGATATAGCCCATCTGCCGGCGCTCGGCGCGCATCATGCGCAGCGCTGAAGCGCCTGTTAGGATTACGGAAGCCGCTAGCTGTTCGCCTGTCGGCTCGTTGCGCCGCTCAATCTTCACTGCCACAAAACCACCCCTACCAAACACGTGCGATAGCAAGGCCATCGACTGCCGCAGCGCCGGCACGCTTGAGCTCCGCCGAGGCTGCTGCCATGGTCGCGCCCGTGGTAATGACATCATCGATAAGCAGCAGGCGGCGGCCGTGCACGTCCTCAACCGTCTCGTACATGCCTTGGGCACGCTCGCGACGCTCCTCGCGACCGAGTTCGCGCTGGTCGACATGCCCGTACTTGACGAGGGCATCGAGCAGAGGAACACCCGACAGCTCGCAAAATGGGCGCGCAATGGCCTCCATATGATCAAAGCCACGCCGCCGAAACGCTGCCGCCGTCGCAGGCACAAACACCACCGCATCCGCACCGGACAGTACACCTCCTAAGCGTTCGGGCGCTACGACCTGGGCATGCAGGGCGGTGTCATAGAGCAGCTCCGCCAGATACGGCGCCAGGCGTCGCTCGCCCGCGTCCTTGTACGCTTTAATGATGCGCGGCAGCGGATGCGCATAGACGGCGCACGCCAGGCAGCGGTCGAGCACCTCCGCCATTGCCGAGGACGTGCCCTCGACCGAACACTCAGTGCACAGCAAATCCCCAAACGGGGCGCCGCATCGGGTACAGCTATGACGTGGGTCGATGAGCGCGAGCGCGGCCAGGCAGTCTTGGCAAATAAGCGCACCGGCGCGCTCGCAGCCGGCACATCGTGTTGGCGACAATGCCTCGAGTGCCTCGCGTGCCGCCCGCTCGGCAAACGGCAGCAATTCGTCCGCAAACGGTAGGGCGCCGGCACCCTGCAGACGGCTCAATTTGTTCAGATGGCTCTTCAAGACACAACCCTCCCTACGTTCGGTCGCAGGGAGGGTTGTTGATTCAGCGCTATGGTACCCCGACGCGATTGGGGTAAGGCGGGTTAAATCCACTCGCGGGCGTTATTCGCCGGCGGGCGGTTGTGGTGCGGCCGAAGACGGGGTCGAGCCCTCGCCACCATTCTGGCGCGGCTTGCGGGAACGGCGACGGCGACGGCGCTTTTGACCCTGGTCGGCCGAGCCCTCGCCACCGCGATCTTCGCGCGACTCGCGCTCGTCGCGAGCGGCGCCACGCGAAGCCTTGGCAGCCGCTCCCCCGCCATCTCCGGGACGACGGCGCGTGACCTTGACCTCGCCATCCGAGACCTGATCGGCAACGGAGGGCACTGAGGGCTTCTGTTGCGTGCCCGAGGAATGGCGACGGCGCGGACGCGGCGCGCGCTCATCCTCGCCACGTGACTTGCCGCCCTTGTCGGCAGGCGCATCGGAACCCGAGGGACCCTTGGAAGCGGCACCAGCCTCGCGAGCAGCTGCGGCGCGGAAGGCATCCTCGCGCTCCTCGCTCGACAGGTGACGGCGGCGACGGCGCGTGGGGTTCATGCCACCGCCGCGGTTTTGCTGCTGAGGCTGTTGAGTCTCGCGCTCGCGGGAGGAGTTCTTGCCTGCAGCTGCAGCCTCGCCGACATCGCCCGAGCCCGCGCGCTTGCGACGACGACGGCCACCGGCGGCCTCCTCGGCCTCGGGCGCTGCGGCATTGCCACGGCCCTTTCCGCGGCCACGACCCTCGCCCTGCCCCTGACCGGCGCGAGCGTCGGATTCAGCATCGCGACGACGGCGCTTGGGCATCGACGTACCGGCCAGACGGTCGGCGCTCGACAGGCCATCGCCCACGTCGACGCCGTTCTCGCGGTCGAGCTCCATGAGCGCCAGGCGCATCTCGGGCGACTCGATGCGCTCGAGCACGTCGCGCGTCACGCAGTCGGGGCGGCAGTTGCAGCCCTGCTCGGCGGCCTTCTTTTTGCAGCCCTCCGAGCAGGTCATATCGGCCAGGTTGACCTTAAAGACCTTGCCGTTCTCCAGGCGCAGCACCAGCTGCTCACGCGGCGTGTCATATTCCTGAATACGCGCCTTGCCGAGCGGCGTATCGATGAGCGTCTTCTTTTTGGGCGCACGGCTCTTAAAGTCCTTGTACGCTTCGAACTCATAGCGCAGGCAGCACATCAGGCGGCCGCAAACGCCGCTGATCTTGGAGGAATTGAGCGGCAGGTCCTGCTCTTTTGCCATGCGGATCGAGACGGGCTCAAACTGTCCGCCAAAGCGCGTGCAACAGAGCTCCTGGCCGCACTGGGCATAGCCGCCCACCAGGCGAGTCTCGTCGCGCACGCCGATCTGGCGCATGTCGATGCGAATGTGCAGCGTCGAGGACAGATCCTTGACGAGCTGGCGAAAATCGACGCGCTCCTCGGCCGCAAAGTAGAACACGGCCTTCTCGCCGCCAAACAGGTACTCGACGCCGACCGGCTTCATCTCGAGGTCGAGTTCTTTGACCAGACGGCGGAAATCGACCATGGCCTCGTCGCCCTGGATGGCAAGATCGTCGGCAAGCTGCAGGTCGATGTCGCTCGCCACGCGCAGCACGGGCTTGAGCGGCTGACCGATCTCGTTTTGCGGCACCTCGAAGGGATCGGCCGTAACCAAGCCGATCTCGGTTCCGCGCTCGGTGGAGCAAATGGCATAATCGGCCTCGATGATATCCAGGTCCTGCGGGTCAAACCACAGGTCGCGCGAGGCGTAGGTAAACTTAACGGGTACGACTAACGGCATTTCAGTGCCTTCCTGATATCGAACAGCATGACCTCGATGGCCAGCTGGGGAGTAACGTTTCTGGCGATCTTGCGCTCGGCGGTCGCGACCGCCTCGAGCGCCTGGGTGGCACCCGCAACATTGGTCGCGGCGGCAAGCCGACCGATCGTGTCGCGCACATCCTCGTTCACCACGTCGGCTGCCTCGTCCTGAAGTGTCAGCAGCACGTCGCGCATGAGCGTCCGCGCGCTCGCCAGCGCTTCCATGATACCCGAACGCTCGCGCGCGTTGAGTTCGCGCTTGTTGCGGTCCTCAAGCTGCTTCAATGCTCCACGCGACAGGTAGTCGGCGTTTTGCTCGAGTACCTTTTCCTGCGTGGACTTGACCTCGGCGAGCGGCGCCTTAACGGCGACGATGAGCGACTTGGCGCGACTGAGCACGTCGGCCTCGTCGGCGGCAATGAGTGAGTCGATGGCACGGACCATCTGACGGCGGGCGTCCTGGCGCTCGGCGCTCTTAAGAAACTCGATGCCACGCGTGGGGCTTCCCGCCACGGCGACCGCCATGCGGCAACGCGCAGGGTCCTGACCGGTGGCGCGGCTCACGGCCTGCGCGGCGACGGCGGGCGATACCAGCCGAAACGGCACGCACTGGCAACGACTCACGATAGTGGGCAGCATCACGTCGGCCGAGGTACCCAACAGGATGAACATGACGCCCTCGGGCGGCTCCTCGAGCGTTTTGAGCAGCGCGTTGGCGGTGTTGGCGCGCAGCTGCTCGGCACGGTCGATGATGTAGACCTTTGCCTTGGCGCGGATGGGCGCCAGCGGCACGTCGTCGAGCAGCTCGCGGGTCTGGGCGATGAGGTAACCCGTGGCGCTCTCGGGCGTGCAATAGTGCACGTCGGGATGCGTATGCCGAGAGACGCGCACGCAGCTGTCGCATGCGCCGCAGCCGTCCTGCTCGCACAGGAAGGCCTGGGCGAGCGCCCACGCGGCGTCGAGCTTACCCGCGCCGGGCGCGCCCAAAAACAGGTAGGCGTGCGATGCGCGACCGCTGGCGACGGCATTGGTCAAAAAGTCGCGCACACGTTCCTGGGTGTCAAGCTTGGCCAGCAGACTTGCCTGAGCGGGGGCCATGTTACTCGGCCTCCTTGGCAAGCGCGGCGGCAACGGCTTCCCGCGGAATGTCGAGACCGTACGCGCGAACCTGCTCGACCGTCTTCCCGAAGACTTCCTCGACGGTCGTAGTGGCGTCGATGAGCTTTACGCGGTTTGGCTCCTCGGCAGCAATGGCGCAAAATCCCTGATAGACACGCTCTTGGAAGGCCATGCCCTTGGCCTCCATGCGGTCGGCCGCACCACGGGCGGCCATGCGCAGCGCCGCCTGCTCGGGCGTGATGTGGTAGACGAGCGTGAGCGCCGGGTGCGTTCCCGCGACGGCCAGGCTGTTGGCATCGCGCACCATCTGGCGATCGAGGCCATCGGCAAATGCCTGGTAGCAGGTCGTGGAATCATAGAAGCGATCGCACAGGACCACCTTGCCGGCCGCAAGGGCGGGGGCTATGACCTCGTGCACCAACTGGGCGCGCGCCGCCTCGTAGAGCAGCAACTCGCAAGTATCGCCCATCGCCGTGTTGGCGGGGTCGAGCAGCAGGGCACGAATCTTTTCGCTGATGGCAGTGCCACCCGGCTCGCGCAGGCTCACAACCTGGTAGCCAGCGAGTTCGAGCGCGCGGGCAAGCAGGCGCGCCTGCGTGGACTTGCCGGCGCCATCGACGCCCTCGAGCGTGATAAAGCTATGTTGAGCGGGCTCAAAAGCCATGGGCGCAGCCCCTTCCTACAAGGCGCGGAAATGCAGATATATCAACCAAGCCATGATACCCCAGTGCTCGGCGCGTCCCCAATGGCTAAAGGTGCCTTTCCAAAGTTGCGGTGAAATAGGGACTGATTGAAGCTCTGAGACCTCCAAACAGTCCCTATTTCACCGCAACGTATGATGGGGATTTTTGGATGCTGGGTATAATCGTCGTATTGCATTGAAATGTGGCGAAAGGAGTGGCAATGTCTCGGTATTGCGCCTCGTGCGGCAAGCTTCTTGCAGATGATGCCAAGTTCTGCACCTCGTGCGGTGCACCCGTTGAGCAAACAGCCGCGAGCGATAGCCAGCCCGCTTTTGAGCAGACCGGCTCCCTTGATACGCCGCGAGCCAAGGCGGACGACCACCTCGCCTATAGCCCCGACCCCGCCGCAAGGACCGAGGCCGTCGAGACCACGCAGCGCATACCCGTCGCGAGCGGCTCGACCCAACAGCAGCCGGCTCCCGCATACGCGCCCGCTTCGCCACAGACCCCCGCTCCCAAAAAGAGCGGCACCGGGCCGCTTATCGCCGTTATCGCTGTGCTGGTGGCGATCATCATCGCTCTGGTCATCTTCTTTGCAATCAGACCGTTCGACAACGCCGCCACGCAGACAACTGCCGAGGTAGCTAAGCTGCACCATGACGTCGACGACGATGACCTAAAACCTCTCGGCGATCCCAACAGCCTGTACGACGATGATGACGATGACGACGAGGATGGCGGCGAAGCAACGCTCTCCGAGCAGAACCTCTACCGCCGACTGAGCGAATACTACGACCTGATCGAAGATCTCGACAGCCAGGTCCGTGGCTGCGCGCAGAACTTCAACGGCAACTATCTGGAAGAGGATCGAACCACCCGTCAAAATCTCGCCGACGTCGCCGAGCGCACGGAGGACACCATCGAGCAGTATTACGACATCGTCGAGAACCTGGACGTCCCGACGAGCTCCAAGAACTGCAGCTCCTGGAAGGACATCATCGCCCTGTACGACGACCTGGATCACCGCATTGACGCAATCTGTGATGCCTGGGAGATCAGCCTGAAATACGCCAAGCCTGCGGACCACAAGAATGAGATCGTGGCGCCGCTGTCGCGCGACAACGTGGCGGGCACCAATGACAATAAGTACCGCCTAGACTTTGAGGAGCGCTATCCCGGCGCCAAGCCTGTCGAGGTGAACTAGCGCCTTGTCGTTCCCGAGCCGGCAGTTAGGGACGCTCCTAAACTGCCGGCAGAAAAGGAACGTCCCTAACTGCCGGTCAAAAAAACGAGCGAGGATCGCGGGGTCCTCGCTCGTTTTTTAGGGCAATGTTTCGACTGTGCCGTTACTTGTCGGCGGCCGCTTTCTTGGCAGTCGACTTCTTCGCGGTCGTCTTCTTGGCGGCAGTGGCTTTCTTAGCCGTCGTCTTCTTTGCCGTGCTCGCCTTGGTTGTGGTCTTGCGGCCGCGGACGGGCTTCTTCTCCTTGGTCGGGCAGTCCATGTTCACGCAGATGCGCCACGGTCCGCGCGCCGTGTTGACCACCACTATGGGAGCGCCGCACTCGGGGCAGGTCTCACCCGTCGCCTCGAGCTTACCGCGCGCCGGCAGAGGATAGCTCACACCGCAGTCATCGTAGTTGGTGCAGCGGATAAAGCGCTTGCCGCTCTTCTCGCTCTTGTGCGCGATCAGGTCGCCATGGCGTCCGGCCTCGGCGCACACCTTGCACTCGCCCACCTTAAGGTCAGGCTCGTAGTTGGTGGGGCACGTGGGGTTCACGCAAATCTCGAAGGCCTTCTGGCGGAACGGCTGGCACTTAATGCGCGGCGCGCCGCACTCGGGGCACACGGCCGCCTCGCCCTCGAGCGGGCTCACCTTGACGCCGCTCGGCACCGGATAGGTCACGTCGCAGTCGGGCCAGCCCATGCAGCCAATGAAGCTGCCACGGGTCTTGGCGCTCGTCTTCATAACCAGGTCCTTGCCGCACTTGGGGCAAGCGCCCACGCGCGCATCGGCCGTGACGGCGTCGCTGATGGCGTCGCCCAGCTCCTGCGTGTGCTTGAGCAGCTCGTCGAGCACGCCGGCCAGCAGCGCGCGCGAGTGTGTCACGACATGCTCTTCGGTATCCTCGCCGCGCTCCACACGGGTCATGTCGCCATCGAGCTCGCTGGTCATATCGGGGCTCGTGATGCGCGGGGCAAACTGCGTCAGTGCATCGATGATGGCTATGCCCAGCTGACTCGGCTCCACGGGATCGTTTTTGAGATAGCGCACGGCATACAGGCGCTCGATGATGCTCGCGCGCGTGGACTTGGTGCCCAGACCGCGCTTTTCCATCTCCTGCACGAGCTTGCCCTGGCTGTAGCGCGCGGGCGGCTCGGTCTGCTTTGCCTCGAGCTTAATGTCGAACACGTCGACCGTATCGCCCTGCTCCAGCGGCGGCATCTGCTCATCGCGCTTAAGTCCATACGGATACGCCTCGCGGAAACCCGGGGTAACGAGCACGTCGCCCGAGGCCACGAACGGCTCGCCGTTGACGTCGAGCTCGAGCTTGGTGTTCTCGATGGTCGCGGGCCCCATGAGCGTCGCCAGGAAGCGGCGCGCGATGAGGTCGTAGAGCTTGCGCTGACCGCCATCGAGCGTGGACGGGTCGCCCTCGCCCGTAGGGTAGATAGGCGGGTGGTCGGTGGTCTCGACTTTGCCGCGCGTGGGCTTCATGGGGCCGGCGAGCACCTTTTTGCATACGGGCGCCAGCGCCGGGCTGATCTTTGCCAGGTCGCTCACCACGGCGCCCAGATCGAGCGTCGCGGGGTACACGGTGTTGTCGACACGCGGGTAGCTGATAAGACCCGCCATGTAGAGGGACTCGGCGATGCGCATGGTGCGCGCAGGCGAGATGCCCTCGGCCGCGGCGGCGGCCTGCAGCGAGGTGGTCGCAAACGGCGTGGGCGGCTGCTGCTTGCGCGAGCGTTTGGTCACCGCGGCGACGGTTGCCGTCGTAACGCCGTCGACATGGCCGTACGCCGTCTCGGCAGCATCCTTGTCGGTAAAGCGCGCCGTCTTGTGAGCGATCTTAAAGCGATCATCCTCGGCAGCGCCCTGAGCGGCACCCATGCCGCGAATCTGCCAATAGTCCTCGGGCACAAACGCCATGCGCTCGCGCTCGCGCTCAACCACCAGGGCAAGCGTCGGCGTCTGCACGCGGCCGGCGGAACGCACGTTGCCAAAGCCGCCAAACTTGGCGAGCGTCAGGTAGCGCGTGAGCACGGCACCCCAAATGAGGTCGATGTGCTGACGGCTCTCGCCGGCGTCGGCCAGGTTCTGGTCGAGCGAGACGAGGTTATCGAAGGCCTGCGTGATCTCGGCCTTGGTAAACGAAGAATACTGGGCGCGGGCGACCGGCAAGTCGGGCGCCACCTCGCGCACCTTGTTGAGGGCGTCCGAACCGATCAGCTCGCCCTCGCGATCGAAGTCCGTGGCGATGATGACACTGTCGGACTTCTTGGCAAGGTTCTTGAGCGAGCGGATGAGCTCCTTCTCGGCCGGCAGCTTAATGACGGGTGCCCAGGTGAGATACGGCAGACTCTCGAGCTTCCAGCCCTTGATGGAGATACCGTCGGCAAGAAACGGCTTGCGCTTGGTGTCATAGGGCGGGCGTGCCAGGCCATCGGGCATGTCGGCCGGCAGCATCTCGCCGTCCTCGGTGACCGAATACCAGCCCAGCTTTTTATCGAACAGCACACTGTCGCAAAAATCGGGCGCAAGGATGTGACCGGCAAGACCGATCGTCACGCACTCCTCGCCCTTCCACTCAAAACGGTAGATGGCGGTGTTGTACACCTTGTCCTTTTTGGGTTTGCCCGTGGACAGACGCTCGGCGATCTGACGCGCGGCGTCGTTTTTCTCGGCGATGATGAGCTTCAAAAGAGGCTCCTATCTCGTGTCTCTGCGGCTACGCCCGCCCGTGTGGCGGCCGATTTACGCCCTTGCTTGCTCGATCTGCCCGATGAGCCAATCGCACCAGGCATCCATGCCCTCGCCCTTGCGCGCGCTCACGGCAAACCGCGGCGCCTGCGGATTGAGGTCATCGAGTGTCTTAGTATACCTATCCATGTCAAAATCGAAAGCCGGGGCCACGTCGACCTTATTGAGCAGCTGTGCGCCGGCGTGCTGGAAGATGCCCGGGTACTTGACGGGCTTGTCGTCGCCCTCGGGCACCGAGAGAATCATGATGGACAGGTTCTCGCCCAGGTCAAAGTCGACCGGGCAGACCAGGTTGCCCACATTTTCGATAAAGATGACGTCGATGTTCTCCAGGCCGACGGCCTGGTCGAACGCATCGACAGCCTCCATAATCATGTTGCCCTCGAGGTGGCACAGGCCGCCCGTGTTGATCTGGATGGCGGGCATGCCGGCTTCCTTCATGGTGATGGCATCGACATCCGAGGCAATATCGCCCTCGATGACGGCACAGCGCAGGCCGGCCTTGTCACGCAGGCGCTCGTTGGTGCCCAGAATCGTGGTGGTCTTGCCCGAACCGGGGCTCGACAAGACGTTGATCACATAGGTGTTTGTCTCATTAAATCGCTGACGCAGCTGATCTGCCAGGCGCTCGTTGCGCGACAGAATCGGCGATGCGATATCAATCGTTTTCTCAGCCATATTCGGCACTCCTTACTTCTGCCATTTATACCCCGTCCCCAGATGGCTGGTAAGTTAATCGTCGGGGGTCTCGATTTCGATACTTGCGATGTCGAGCTCGCGGCCGTGCAGTAGGCGCACGTTGGCACCACCACACTGGGGACAGCGACAGTGGAAACGATCGTGGTCGAAAACCTCGCCGCAGTCCAGACATTCGCTTTGTGGATGGACCTCCTCCACGGCAAGCTCGCAGCCTCGTGTGAGCGGGTCCTCGTCGCGAAATGTCTCCCACGCAAAGTCGAGCGCCTCGCGCACGACCTCGGTCATATCCCCGATACGCAGCGTTACCAAAACGGCGCGCGAGGCCCCCGCCCCACGCGCCGCGCGAATCACTGTATCGAGTATGCCGTTGACAATGCCAACCTCGTGCATACCGATTTACTCCTCGCTGTCCTCTTCGTCGTCCGAAAACAGGTCCAGACGGCTCACAAACAAGCCCTCCTTGCCCTCGCGCGCGGTAATGACCACGCGAGCGATGGCGAGCGAAATCTCGTAGAGCGAGAGCAGGGCGCCATACATGAGGCCCAGCGTAACGGGCGAGCCGTCGGGCGTAATCACAGCCGAGCCCGCAAGCAGGCCAACGTATACGTAACGCCAGACACTGCGGAAGGCCGCATAGGACACAATATGGAAGACGGACAGGTAGAAGATGATGAGCGGCAGCTCAAACGCCACACCAAAGCCGATCATAAAGAGTAGCTCCATGTTGACGTAGTTCTCCAGGTCGGGCAGCGCGGTTGCGACGGCCGAGGTCTCGCCGATGAGCCACTCAAAGCCCGCCGGGATGATAATGAAGTAGCAGAAGATGGCGCCCAGGAAGAACAGCACCGTCGAGGCGAGCACCGTGGGAACGACCCACTTGCGCTCGTTGGGGCGCAGTGCCGGCAGGAAAAACGCCAGGATCTGCCAGATGATCATGGGCGTGCACATGACCACGGCCATCTTGATGGCCAGCGAGAAGCGCAGGCCAAAGCCGCCGAGCGTGGTAGTGATGTAGAACTTACCGTCCGGTACAAAGGAGCGGATGGGGTCTTCCAGGATGTCGAGCACCACGGGCGTGGCGAAATACAGCACGATAGCGGCGGCAAACACCGACACGACCACGATGGTCAGGCGGCGACGGAGCTCTCCCAAGTGATCGAAGAGCGGCATGCGCGCAGGTCCGATAGGCATTACTCATCGCCTCCCTTCGGGGCATCGGCGGCAGCGGCGTCGTCCTCGGCCTCGAGCTCGCGAGCGAGCTGGTCGACGACGGCCTTGCGCTTGCGGGGACGACGGGCGTAGAGGTCGGCCGTCGTGGGCTCTGCCGGCTCGAGCTCGGGCTCCGGCTCTGCAGCAGATTCGGGCTCGACGACAGGCTCGGCGGCAGCGGCAGGCTCGGCACCCTCAGCCTCGGACTCCTCGGCAGCATTCTCGCCTTCGGCGGCACCCTCGCTTGCGGCCTTCTCGGCAGCAAGGCGGGCACGGCGCTCGGCAAAGGTCTCCTTCTTGGCGGGCGCTGCCGTCTCGGCGGCATCCTCGTCCGCATCGGAATCGTCATCGACGGCAGTCTTCTTGGGCTTGACCGGTGCCGAAGCGGCCTCGCTCACCGGATCGATAATCTCGGACTGAACAACGGCCGTCATCTTTTCCTGCGTCTCGCGGAACTGACGGATGGCACGGCCGATCGTGCGGCCCATCTGTGGGAGCTTATCCGGGCCAAACAGCAAAAAGCCGAAGACCACGATGATCGCGAGCTCACCCTCTCCAATACCAAACACACATACCTCCAAGGCTCGATGTGAGTCGAGCCCGCACCGCGCCATTCGGCCGGAACTCGTCTATTCATTCGGTCAAGTATAGCGCCCGGACGCCAAAACGTCCGAGCGCATCACAAACATATGCCAAACGGCACGCCCTTTTGGGGCAAAGATTATGCAGCGGTGATCGAAATCTCCTGGTCGACACCCAACAGCTGAACCACGCGCATCACCGGGGGCTGCACATTGGTGCAGCTAAAGCGCTTGCCGTGGTCGACCGCGTGGTGCGCGGCGCCCACAAGCACGCCAATGCCCGTCGAATCGATGTAGCTCACCTGGGCAAAATCGAGCTCAACGGCCTCAGTGGGCTGCTCGAGCGCCAGGTCGATGGCATTGCGCAGGCTATCGGCGTTAGAGATATCGATCTCGCCGGTTACCTTAATGGTGTAGAGCTCTGGCGTGGGGTTGGTGGAAATACCCAAATCCATGTATACGCTCCTTTACGTATCGAAAGTGCGGATAGTACGGGAAGCAGCGCGTTAGGCGCGCTCGGCACGAGCAAGCTCGGCAGCGACAAGCTTAACGGCCAGCACCAGCACATCGAGCGCGGCCTCCAGGTCCTCGACCGTGGGATAGCTCGGCGCGATGCGGATGTTGGTGTCGCGCGGATCCTTGCCATAAGGCCAGGTGGCACCAGCCGGCGTGAGCTTGACGCCCAGGTCGGCGCAAAGCGCGGCGACCTTTTGGGCCGAGCCCTCGGGACCATCAAAGCTCACAAAGTAGCCGCCGCGGGGATGCGTCCAGGTGGCGCAACCCGTATCGCCCAGGCCCTCGGTGAGCTTGCGCTCAACGGCCTCAAAGCGCGGGCGCAAAAACTCGGCATGCTTTTTCATGTGCTCCTTGACCGTCTCGATGGTGGGAAGGAAGCGCACGTGGCGCAGTTGGTTGAGCTTATCAGCACTGATGAGGCCGGCCTTCAGGCGCTTGGAGAACTCGGCGATAACCGCGGGGCTCGCACCGATAAAGCCGATACCGGCGCCCGGGAAGGTGATCTTGGACGTCGAGGCAAAGGCCACCACGCGGTCCTCGGTGCCCGCCGCGCGGGCAAGATCGAAGATGTTGGCGAGCTCGTCGGTCTCGTCGTACAGGTCGTGCACGCAGTAGGCGTTGTCCCAGAAGATGCGGAAATCGGGCGCGGCCGTGGGCATCTCGACCAGGCGACGCACGGTGTCCTCGCTAAAGGTGATGCCCGTGGGGTTGGAATACTTGGGCACGCACCAGATGCCCTTGATGGAATCGTCGGCGGCAACGAGGCGCTCGATTTCGTCCATATCGGGGCCGTTGTCGGTCATCGCGACGGGAACGTTCTCGATACCCAAGTCGGCGGTAATGCCAAAGTGGCGATCGTAGCCGGGAACGGGGCACAGGAACTTGACCTTCTTGCCGTCGTGCGCAGCCTCGTAAGCCTCCCAGGGCTCGCTGCCGCACGAGCCGCAGCGCCAGAACATGCCGGCGATGTCGTGCTCGATCAGCAGGCTCGACGAGCCCAGCACGAGCGTCTGCTCGGCGGGACAACCCAGGAACTCCCCCGCCAGCTTGCGTGCCGAGGGAATGCCCTCGAAGCAGCCGTAGTTGGAGCAGTCGACGTTGCCATCGTGCAGATCGGCGTCGGCGTTGAGGATATCGAGCATGGGTCGAGAGATGTCCACCTGGGAGGGCGACGGCTTGCCGCGGGCCATGTCGAGCGCCAGGCCCTTGGCCTTGACCTCGGCGACCTCGGCCTTGAGCGCCTCGATGGCGGCATCGAGTTCGGTGGTTTCCATCTTCTGGTAGATCGTCTGCATGGGTGCGGCCTTTCACGAAGCGGTACGTTGCAATTCTTCTAAGTATAGACCGCCACCGTCGTAACGTTATGAAGCCGTGATAGATTAAGTCCATCGCAATGAATTACGAATCGCCGCACATGCCGGCGTGGAGCGCCCAAGGAGGCACTATGGAGTACGGATCGTTTCAGGCCGAGGAATTCGGCGACCTGCAGCGCCTGGTCGACGGACTGTTTTACGACCGCCACGCCATCGACCGCCTGGATCTGATCGTACAGGCCGAAATCTTGGACCTGGCGCCCGATCTCATGGAAATCGTCAACCTGCTACCGCCCGGCTATTACGACCGCCAGTCACTTTGCGACCAGCTCAACTCCGCCTTGGCCGCCCACGGCTGGGGCGCCGTCTACGGCACCGTAGAATAAACCTAGTCATTTAAAAACGTCCCGAATGACTAAAACGCCGCCTGTGATGGTGTTCACAGGCGGCGTTTTCAAACTTGTATGTGCTCTTACTCGTCCTTGGGCGCGGGGTGCTTGCAGATCACACTCATGTAGATCATGCCAAGTACGGCCGCGGTGACAGAGCCGGCGAGAATAGCGGCCTTGGCGGCCAGAACCTCAAACTGGGCCGTCGGGAAGGCGAGGCCGCTGATGAGAATCGACATGGTAAAGCCGATGCCGCCCAGAATGCCCACGCCGGCAATCATGTGCCAGTTGACATTGCGCGGCAGCTCGCAGGCCCTAAGCTTAACCAGGGCAAACGTCATACCAAAGATGCCAATCGGCTTGCCCAGCAGCATGCCAAAGTACACGCCGAGCGTCACCGGGTCGGTGAGCAGCGTGCTCATGTCCACGCCCACTAGGCGAACCTGTGCGTTTACGAACGCAAAGATCGGCAGGATCACAAAGTTGACCGGCGTGGAGATCAGACGCTCCATGCGGATGAGCGGCGGGGTCACGCGGTGCATGACGCGCTCGACCTTGGTGGTCGAGACGGTAAAGTCATGCTGGCCCAGGATGTGTGCCTCGTCGTCGTAGCGGTCGTCGAGCAACGGCAGGCACTCGACCAGCCAATCGGTAAGGCTATCGAGCTTAACGCCGCACTTGGCCGGAATGGTGAAGGCCAGGATGACGCCGGCAAGCGTAGCGTGCACGCCGCTCTTGAACATGCAGAACCACAACAGCAGACCCAGTACCGAATACGGGGCAAGGCGGTAATGCTGCGTCTTGTTGAGCCACACGAGCGCGCAGGTCACAAGCGCGGCGGCGCCCAACCAAAACGGATTGGGGCTCTGACCGTAGAAGATGGCGATGGCGGCGATGGAGATGAGGTCGTCGGCGATGGCGAGCGTCGAGAAGAACACGCGCACGCCGTTGGGCACGCGATTGCCCAAAAGCGACAGCACGCCCAGCGCAAAGGCAATATCGGTTGCCATGGGGATGGCCCAGCCGTTGTGCGCGCCAGCATGGTTAAAGATCAGGTAGATGCAGGCGGGAACGACGACGCCGCCCACGGCCGCCAGCATGGGAAGCATGGCCTGACGCGGATTCTTGAGCTCGCCGACCGTCATCTCGTACTTAAGCTCAATGCCCACCAACAAAAAGAAAATCGCCATGAGGAAGTCGTTGACAAAAAGCTCAACGGTGAGACCGGCCGTAAGGTTGCCCAGACCCACATACAGCGGGGTCTCCAAAAAGTGATGGATGGCCTCATAGGCATCGGTATTGGCGCAAATAACGGCGGCGATGGCGGCGAAGACCATGACGGCGGCGGAAATCGTGCCGTTCTCGGCGATGCGTTCCCAGATGTCGTGACGTTCAAAGCGTTTGCGCTCACGAACGTTGAACAGCTGCTCGGGTGCTGCCATGGGCGGCTCCTTTCTCGGGAAAGCTCCCGTCTTAAAAAAGCACGGCCCGCCCAAGTGGCGGCGCCGCGCTCTAACGTATTACGCTTGCATCTAGCCTACCCTGCACGACAAGCACGCAGGCGTGGCCGAAAAGCGGAACCACAGGTTGAACATTATTTGCTCAATGGCACGGACGCGCCTGCCCAAGAGACGACGCGGCGCCGTGCACAAAAAACGACCGGAGCGCGGGGCGTCCGCGATCCGGTCGTGGCGTTCGGTCAACTAAACCTAGCAGGCGGCCATGATGGGGGCAGCGACCTGCTTCTTACGGGAGAGGACGCCCGGCATCCAGACGCCGTCGTGCTCGTCGGCAATGCCCAGGCCCTTCTGAGCGGCCTCGGTCTCGCCCTCGAGCAGGACCTGCGAGCCCTCCTCCATGATGTCGGTGATGCACAGAACGATGCCGTCGGCACCCTTCTCGGCGGCGTAGGCGCGCATGGCCTCGCGGATCTCGTCGATCATGCCGAGTGCGCGGCTCTTGTCGACGGTCTCGTACTGGCCAATGAGCAGCTTCTTGCCAGCGGGCTCGAACATCTTGATGTCGTTGCCGACCATCTCGGCTGCAGTGAAGGAGCCGGACGGACGGGTGAGGAAGACCTCCATGCCAAACTTGACCGGGTCGACGCCCACCTGCTCGCCGAGCTTGGCGGCGACGGCGCGGTCGACATCGGTGGTGGTGGGGCTCTTGAGCATGAGCGTGTCGGTCATCATGGCCGAGAGCAGCTGCTTGGCCTGAACGTCGGAAAGTTCAACGCCGAGCACGCCGGCGAGCTTGGTGACGATGGTGCAGCTGGAGCCCCAGGGCAGGCAGATGTAGTGCAGCGGGCCGGCGGTCTCGAAGTCGCCGATGCGGTGATGATCGACGACACCAAAGACCGTGGCGTCCTTAAGACCGGCAACGGACTGGGCAGGCTCGTTGTGGTCGGTGAGGACGACGAGCTGACCGGCCTCGACGGACTCAATCACGCGGGGCTCGGCGATGCCGGCGTCGGCAAGCAGCTTGGCGGACTCTGCCGGAAGCTGACCAAGGGCGCAGGCCTCGTAGGTGTTGCCGGCATACTCAACCTGGTTGAGCAGCTGGGACAGGACGACGGCGCTCATGATGGCGTCGTTATCGGGGTTCTGGTGACCAAAGACAAGAACGTTTGCCATGGATATCCTCCACTTGATATGTGTACTTGGACGTAGCTATGGTAGCACGCCGATGCCGAGCCTTCGCAGACGGAAGGGCTACGGCATTTTTTGGGGCAGGCACGGGGGACAGGTTACATTGCACCAGCTATTTACCGGCGGCGCGCAGGGCTACGTAGGCGGCACCGATGATGCCGGCGTCGTTTCCGAGCGAAGCGACCTTGATGGGCGTCTCGCGCGAGGCGGAGAGCGCGTACTGCTTAAAGTGCTCGCGGACCTTGTCGAGGTAGACATCGGCCGAAGCGGACGCGCCGCCGCCGATGAGGAACATCTCGGGATCGACCACGTTGGCAATAAGCGCCAGGGCGCGACCGAGATAGTCGGCCATGGTATCGGCCGCGGCAAGCGCGAGCTTGTCGCCCTCGCGGCAGGCCTGGAACACGTCCTTGGAATCGGAGGGGCCGGTGAGCTCGATGGGCTCGACGCCTGCCTTCTTGCACTCGGCAAGGTAGTTGCTCACCACGCCGGTAGCGCTGGAATACTGCTCCAGGTGGCCATGGCCACCGCAGCCGCAGGTGCGCTCCTCTTCGGGGTTCAGGCACATGTGGCCAATCTCGCCGCCGGCGCCCACAACGCCCGATACCACGTCGCCGTTGACGATGACGCCGCCACCCACGCCGGTACCGATGGTGACCATCACCACGTTCTGTACGCCCTTGGCAGAGCCGAGCCAGGCCTCGCCCATGGCAGCGGCGTTGGCATCGTTCTCGTACTTAACGACCGCGTCGGGGCAGTGCTCCTGAATGGCGATTCTTAGCTCAGGCAGGTTAATGGCAATGTTGGCCTTGACCTTGGCATCGCCCGATGCCGGGATGGGGCACGGAACGGCCAGGCCAATGCCCGCCACAAAGGCGCGCGGAATCTGGGCCTTGGCGACCACCTGGTCGATAGCCTCGGTCACCGCGGCAAAGCCCGCGGCGTCAACGATGGGAGGCGTGGGCACGCTGGCCTTGGCCAGCAGGTTGCCGTCCTCGTCGAACAGGCCCTCCTTAACCGAAGTGCCGCCGACGTCAATGCCGATGTAGTACTGCTTAGGTTCCATGGGAGCCCACCTTTCTCGTTTAAACATTGCCTGTATGGTACCGCTCCCAAGGCAAAAACCTGCCAAAAAGGGGCAGGTTTGTTTTGGCAGGTTTTATCTGTGAAAACGCAAACGACCGCTCAAAAGGTCGCGCAGGGCCTTCGCCAAATATAAGGGCGCCGGGAGGCGGAGACTCCCGGCGCCCGTCAAAGGGACTGTGTTGTCTGTTGGACCGCACGGCCCATCGCGGCGATAACGCCAACTAGGCCTTAAGTGCCTGCAGCTGCTTGTGGATCTCGATGAGCTCCGTCGCCATGACGCGCATGGTCTCGGTGCCGGCCATCTGGTCCTCGGCATGCAGCAGAATCAACGGGGCCTCGCCGTTACGCTCGCCGTTGGCCTCCTTCTTCAGAAGCCCCATGTGAACATCGTGGCCACCGTTATAGGCCTCGTCGCCCTGCTTGATAAGCTCCTCGGCGGCGTCAAAATCGCTCTCCTTGGCCTTTTGCACGGCATTGATGTACATGCTCTTGGCGGTACCGACGTAGCTGATGATCTCAAAGCAGGTCATCTGCAGTTCGTTCATATCCTCCATGCGGAACACCTAGCCCATCACGCTGACGCAGTGGTCGATGATGCCGGCAGCGTTCATGCGGCCGTAGTCGACCATGTTGATGACCTCGACCGGGAAACGACCGGCGGCCTCCTTCTCAAAATCGCCCTTGGTGTAGCCGATCTGCGGACCAAGCAGCAACATGTCGCACTCGCTCAGGTGATCGTGGGCCTCGTTCATGGGACGAGCCTCGACCTCAATATCCAGACCACGGTTTGCAACCTCGGCCTGCATCTTCTGGACCAGCAGGCTCGTGGACATACCGGCATTGCAGCAGAGCATGATCTTCTTCATGGTTTCCTCCTTATAACTGCGCGGCGCGCAGACGACGACTGGTTTTATTCCTTGCGGCTATTGTGCCAACCCCCTGCATCTTTACACAAGGGAGAGAGTCGCGGGCACCGGCACCGCGTACCGGTGCCCGCAACGGTGAAAGGGACGAACGTTAGGCATTCTGCTTGGCGAGAGCCTCCTGCTTGGCGATTGCCTTCTCGGAAATCTTCATAAAGGGCAGGTAGACGGCCATGCCAATGACAATCTCGAGAGCCTGCCACACACCGGCGCGCCAGTCAAAGCCTGTAGCGAGCAGGGCATTGATGACGGGAGGCATAGTCCAGGGCACCTGGGCGATGCAGGGGCTGATGATGCCTGCGCAGGTAAGGCCATAGGTGATGCCGATGAACAGGTCGGGAAGAAGAACGAACGGAATCATGAGCGGCAAGTTGTACACGATGGGGTAACCGTAGATAACCGGCTCGTTGATGTTGAACAGGCCAGGCAGGATAGCCATCTTGGAAACGGTCTCGGATGCCTTGTTCTTGGAGAACAGGAGCGTGTCGAGCAGAAGCATGAGGGTGCAGCCCGAGCCGCCGATGAGGGCGAAGCTGTTAACGATCTGCATGTTCATGTAGTGATCGGGCTGGATGGTGCCACCGGCGGCAAAGGTAGCCATGTTGTCGACGATGAGCATGGTCAGAATCGGCTCGACGGTAGCGCCAGAGATGGTGGACTGGTGAATACCGACGCAGAACAGCAGGTTAGCAAGGGTGTAGATGAGGATAACAGCCCACGGACCGGCGTTCATGATGCTCTTGAGCGGGTTGGAGATGCACGTGGAGATGATGGCGCACAGATCGGTGCCGGCGCACACGGCGAGCAGGGCTGCGGCAAGAGCGAAAATCGCGAGGTTAAGCAGCATCGGGATCATGACGTTGAAGGAGTTGGAGACCGCGGGAGGCACGCCCTCGCCCAGCTTAACCTTGAGCTTCTCGACGCCAGAAATCTTGATGAAGAGCGAGACGGAAAGCAGGGCGATGATAATAGCCGAGAACAGACCGTTGGTGCCGGTGTTGGCAGTTGAAAGGGCGCCCGTGACCTCGGCGGAGGTGATCTTGTCGGTGAGCAGCGGGCTCGTGGCGGCAAGCGTGGCGGTGACCTGCTGCGGCATCATGATGACGAAAGCAGAGATAGCGACGACCACGCAAGCGAGCGGGTTATCGAAACGCTTGTTCTTAGCGAGGCTGTAGCCAATCAATCCGGCCAAGATAATGGCAGAGACGTTGAGGGTGCCCAGCGTAATTGCCGAACCCCACGTCTGAAGGTTGGCAAGGCCCGCCGCATCGAACGGGAACAGGGGGAACACGACGTTGTTAATAAGAACCGCGATACCCGCAAGGATATAGAGCGGCGTGATGGTCGCGAAGGCGTCACGCAGGGAACGCAGGTGAACCTGGTTTCCCACCTTCGCAGAGACCTCGGCAAACTTGTCGAGGAAGCTCTTTCCGTTGTCACTGGCCATGATTGCTCCTAACTTTCAAATCTGGCCTTTTCCTATGCGCACGGTGGTCTGTCGCCCTCTGCCACCAGATGTGCCATGTGTTGCGCGCGGCGGCGCGCGGTCTGGGCGTTCGCCCGGTCGCTAATCAACCACGTGGGTTGTGGCGACCTGTTTGAGCCAGGCCGCTGACTTCTTAAGGCGGCGCTTGTAGCCGTCCATAAGGTCGACCTCGACAAAACCGTAACGGTTCTTAAAGGCATTAGCCCAAGACCAGTTATCGATGACGGCCCAGTAATGGTATCCGCGGCACTTGGCGCCCTCGGCAATTGCCTTGGCCACCCACTCCAGGTGCTGACGTACAAAGTCGACGCGGTAGTCATCCTGGATGGTTCCTTCGGCGTCACGGTTCTTGTATTCGTCCATGATGCCGATGCCATTCTCGGAAACGAACCACTCAAGGTCGGGGTAGTTCTTAGCGCAGTCCATGCCAAAGTCGTAGAGGCCCTGCGGGTAGATCTCCCAGCCGCGGCTCTCGTTCATAACGGCGTCGGGCCATACGTACTCGTCGGCAAAGTGCGGCAGGCCGTACTGGTCGACCTTGCTCGCCGGCGCCTGAACACGCGTGGGGTGGTAGTAGTTGCAGCCGAGCCAGTCGACAACACCCTGCTTGAGAATCTCTTGGTCGCCGGCACGGAACGGGAGCTTAACGCCGCCCTCGGCCAGGCTGTCGAGCACGTCGGCAGGAAGCTCGCCCTTGGTAATAAGGTCGAGCCACCAGCGATTGTTGATGCCGCTGGTCATACGCACGGCCTCGAGGTCTGCCTCGCTGGGATTCTGCTTGGTGTAAACCGGGGTAAAACAGTTGATCATGCCGATCTTGGCATCGGCGCGAATAGCGCCCTCGTCATAGGCGCGACGATAGTTGGCCACGGCCAGCGCATGTGCCAGCGAAATGTGATACTGCACGGTGCGGGCGCGGCTAAAGTCGTGGAGCTGCGGGAACCACACGCCCTCTTGATAGCGCTGTTCGGGCTCGACGATGGGCTCGTTAAAGGTGAACCAGTACTTAATCTCCTGGCCAAACTCGTGGAAGGCGACGTCGGCGTAATGCGCGTAAGCCTCGACGACCTCACGGCTCTCCCAGCCGCCACGGTTAAAGAGGTAGGTGGGCATATCAAAGTGGTACAGGTTGACAAACGGCTCCAAGCCGGCCTCGCGAGAGGCGCGGAACAGCTCGTGATACCACGCAGCACCCTCCTCATTAAGATTGCCGTCGGCATCGAGCAGACGGCTCCACTGGATGGAAGTGCGATAGGTATTCAGGCCCAAGTCCTTCAAAATGCGAAGGTCTTCCTGGTACTTGGCCATAAAGTCATTGCCGGCATAAGAGCCAACGCAGTTGTAGAACGAACCCAGATCCTGGATGGACCAGGTGTCCCACAGGTTCTCGAGCTTGCCGCCCTGGTTCCACTGACCCTCAGTCTGCGGGCCGGACATAGCGGCGCCAAAGAAGAAGTCGCCGGGCAGCTGATACTGTGCCATCGAAGTCCTCGCTTTCGTGTTCTAGAGCTTTCGGTTGGAGACGGGTTTGCTTTGGCAGGCAATCCGGCGCGGGCGCGCACCAGGTATCTGGATACCCTGCCCGCCAAAACAAATCCGTCCCCAAACAACACAAGCAAACACCAATGCATCTCGCTTGTTGTCTGTAACTATAGCGCTCTAATTTATTATGTAAAGCGTCTTTTTTATTTTTATCTATCGAACTTCTTTGATGAAAGCCATATGGATGCTTTTTAAGTAGGTATACTCTCTTTATATCAACGCAAATATGAAGGGAGGATTGCATGATTCCCAAATACGAAGCGATAGCTGCAGATATCCGTCGAAGCATCGAGGACGGCGCCCTTAAGCCGGGCGATAAGTTGCCCACCGTCGTTGAGTTCTGTGAGCTCTATAGCGTTTCCAAAATCACCGTCAAACGAGCGATTGAGCAGATCACCGAGGAAGGCCTTATTACCAGCCGGCGCGGATCGGGCACCTACGTCAAGGACACGGCGGGGCTTCCCGGCCAGGTGTTTTTCCAAGGCAAGAACGACCGTGCCCAAGGCTTTTCGTACGAGCATCGCGGGGAGAAAGTGACCTCGGTGGTCTACGATTTCTCGATTGTCAATCCGCCGGCAGAGGTTGCGACCCAACTGGGAATGGCCGAAGACGACTTTGCCTATCACATCGTGCGCGTACGCGAGGTCGATGGTCAGCCCATCGTTATCGAGTACACCTATATGCCACTCGAGCTGATTCCGGGTCTTAAGAAAAAAGACCTGTACGCATCGATCTACAGCTTCATCCGCGAGCAGTGCGGACTCAAGATCTCAAGTTTCCACCGTACCATTCGCGCCGTCGCGGCAACTGAGGAAGAGGCTGAGCGCCTGGATACCAAACCCGGCTCCCCCCTGCTCGAACTCAACCAGATTGGCTTCTTGGATAGCGGCACCGCGTTTGAATATTCTATCTCGCACAACGTAGGCGACCGCTTTGAGCTGCACAACGTAACGTTGGCATAGGTTTGTAATCCGGTGGGTGCTCGTTTTGAGCTGTCTTACGCGGCACCCGCACAACCTTATGGGAGTATGCACATGTCCGATTTGATTAAACTCACGCCGATCTTCCACGAGAAGATCTGGGGCGGCCGCCAGCTGGAGACCGTGTTTGGCTACGACATTCCCGAGGGCCCCATCGGTGAGTGCTGGGCCATCTCGGCACACCCCAACGGCGACTGCCAGATCGCTGAGGGCCCGTATGCCGGTCACACGCTGTCGTGGCTGTGGGCCGAGCACCGCGAGCTCTTTGGCAACTGCGAGGGCAAGGAGTTCCCGTTGCTCATTAAAATTCTGGACGCCAAGGACGACCTTTCGATCCAGATTCATCCCAACGACGAGTACGCCGCCAAGCACGAGAACGGCAGCTTGGGCAAAACCGAGTGCTGGTATGTGCTGGACTGCGAGCCCGGCGCCACGATCATCGTCGGGCAGCGCGCCAAGGATCGCGCCGAGGCCGCACAGATGATCGAAGAGGGCCGCTGGGACGACATGCTCAACGTGCTGCCGATCCACAAGGGCGACTTTTTCCAGATCGACTCCGGTACCGTGCACGCCATCAAGACCGGCACGCTCATTTTGGAAACGCAGCAGTCGAGCGACGTGACGTATCGCCTGTACGACTACGACCGCCCGGGCACCGACGGCAAGCTGCGCCCGCTGCACATTGAGCAGAGCCTGGATTGCATCAACTTTAACGCGCAGGCGCCGACCGACGGCGCCGTGACCGCGCCCGAGGTCGACGGCGTGACCGAGCTCGAGTCTTGCCCCTGCTACACCGTCGATCTCGTGCGCGTTAACGGCAGCAAGACCCTCGACCAGCGCTGGCCCTTCGTGTGCCTGTCAGTCATCGACGGCGAAGGCACCGCCTGCGGCGACCCCGTCCACAAGGGCAGCCACCTGCTGGCCCCGAGCACCGTGGACAAGATTGAGCTCGAGGGCAAGATGGAACTGATCATCAGCCACCTGTAGGTCACCGGTCCCCAAGCGCTCGCCGGGACGGGGCGCGGGGTTTGGTCGCCTGCTCGGACAGTCCTGCTCGCACGGAGAGCACATTAAGTGCTCTCCGGCTCGTGCGGAACTCGCGATCGACCAAACCCCGCGCCCCGTCCCGGCGAGCCTCTGGCTAGTAACGACAATCAAAAAGCAACAAGGGGCTCCCCCGTTCATTAACGGAGGAGCCCCTACTCGTATCTATATATCAGCCCACCCGGCTCTCCAGACCAAAAAGACGAACGAGCAGAGCGACGTTCGCAAGCAACGTTATCTAAGGACCTGGGCGGGATTACGACAGCTTAACGATCGGTGCGAAGCCTTTCATTAGCTTTTTGGTCTGGCCGGTCTTTTCGAATTGGACCTCGATCATGTCTCCGACAACCGAGATGACGGTACCCGTGCCAAAGGTCTTGTGGCTCACGGTATCGCCCGCGGCAAAGTCCTGCGATGCACTGGCGCGATCGACCTTGCGTTCCACCGTCGGCGACACCTTAGACGACGGCTTTTTGGCTCGCGGCGCGCCCGACCCAAAGGTCGAGGCAACACGGCCGGCGTCGGGCGAAACCCCGCGATGGCGCTCGGTGCCATAGGTGCTGCCACCAAAGAAATCGTCGAAGCTCGATCCGCCGCGCGATCCGGAGCCGCCGGTCGAGCGCGTATGCGAACCGAACACCTTGCCGCCGTACATATCCGAGCCCATGCCCGAGCCAAAGGTGCCGTGACGGTCGCCACGTTTCTCCCAGCCCGTGCCTTCAAAACCGGCAGAACCGATACCGCTAAACTCGATGTCCTCAAACGGAATCTCGTTGAGGAAGCGCGAGCGCGGGTTGGCAGAAGTCGAGCCGTAGGTGCGACGCGTGGCCGCATAGGTCAAGAACAGGCGCTTGCGAGCACGCGTAATGGCGACGTAGGCCAAGCGACGCTCCTCCTCGAGCTTGCCCGGATCGTCACTACCGCCAAAGTCGTGCACATGCGGGAAGATGCCTTCCTCCATGCCGGCCACGAACACCGCGGGAAACTCCAGGCCCTTGGCGGAGTGAATGGTCATCATGGTGATGGCATGCGTCTCGCCGGCCAGGGAATCCAAGTCGGAGCGCAGGGCCAGCCACTCCATGAGGGCGGGCAACGCCTTGCAGGTGAGCGGGCCGTAGGTGCGCTCAATCTCGTCAGCATGCACGGCACCGGTGGGCAGCTCTGTCGGCGCGGCATACGCGTTGCCCGCGATGGCGGCGGCCAGGGCATCCTGCGGAGACAGCGCCGAAGTGGCCAAGCTATCGAGCGAATTGGAGCCCGCGGCGTCACGAGCGCCGACAAGTGCCTCGAACGAGGATGCCGGAGCGGACGGCCCCGGCTCGGGCGCAGGTGCGCTCACCACAACGGGCTCGGGCTCAGCGTCGGCAGGCACATCGGCAACACCAGCCGCGCGCAGCTCTTCCAAGCTCTCAAGCGTGCCTTCGATATCCTCGTGCGTCTCCTCAAATTCCGCCGCAACGCCCAGGAATTCCTGGATGTTCTCGGCGCGGCTCTCGGACTCCATGGTGCCCTCGGCGCGGAAGGCCTGCAGCAGGCCCGTCTTGTCGACAATCATCTCGACGACGTCCTTGAGCTCGCCGTCCATGCGCCGGCCCTCGCGCACCAGCGCCACAAAGCTCGACAGGCCGTTGCGCACCTTGGCGCTAAACATGCCCGTCTCGGCCGTCGCAATCTCACAGGCTTGGAAGAACGAGCAGCGGTTGTCGCGTGCCAGCTGCTCAATCTTTTGAATCGAAGTGGAGCCGATGCCGCGGCGCGGCGTGTTGATGACACGCTTGACGCTCATCTCGTCGGCCGGGTTCACGATCATCTTGAGGTAGGCCATGACGTCGCGGATCTCGGCGCGGTCGAAGAATCGCGTGCCGCCCACAATCTTGTAGGGCACGCCCGCGCGCAGGAACATATCTTCGAGGATACGCGACTGGGCGTTGGTGCGATAGAACACAGCGATGTCGTCGTAGCTCGTGCCCTTAGAGTGCAACTTTTCGATCTCACCGGCAATCCAGCGGCCCTCGTCGCGCTCGTCGCTCGCTTGGAAGGCCTGGATCTTCTCGCCATCGCCCTCGGCCGTAAACAGGCGCTTGTCCTTGCGCTGCGAGTTGTGGCGCACCACGGCATTGGCGGCGCTCAGGATGTGACCCGTGGAGCGATAGTTCTGCTCCAGCTTGACGGTCTTGCAGTTTTTAAAGTCCTTCTCAAAGTCCAGGATGTTGGTGATGTCGGCGCCGCGCCAGCTATAAATGGACTGGTCATCATCGCCTACGACCATGAGATTTTGGTACTTGGCGGCCAGCAGGTTGGCGATCTCGTACTGGACGTGGTTGGTGTCCTGATACTCGTCGACGCTAATGTAGCGGAAGCGCTCCTGGTACTTGTCGAGCACCTCGGGGCGAGTGCGCAGCAGCTCGAGCGCGCGCACGAGCAGGTCGTCGAAGTCCATCGCGTTGGCGGCGCGCAGGCGGCGTTCCAGCTCCATATAGACCTGTGCGGCCTTTTTGTCGTTGGGGCTGTCGGCGGATTTGAGCATGTCCTCGGGGCCGATCATGGCGTTTTTGGCCGAACTGATCTTGCTGCGGATCATGTTGATGGGGAATTGCTTTTGCTCGATACCGAGCGCCTGCATAATATCGCGCACCATGCGCTTGGAATCGTCGTCATCGTAGATGGTGAACTGACCGGTGTAGCCCAGCAGGTCGGCGTCCTCGCGCAGCATGCGCACGCACATAGCATGGAAGGTGCACACCCACATGCCGCGGGTACCACTGGGGATGAGTGCCGCCAGACGCTCGCGCATCTCGGCCGCGGCCTTGTTGGTAAACGTGATGGCAAGGATCTGCCAGGGCTTAACGCCCAGGTCGCCTAGCATATGTGCGATGCGGAAGGTCAAGACGCGGGTCTTGCCCGAGCCGGCGCCGGCAAGGACCAGCAACGGACCCTCGGTGGTCAGGACCGCCTCGCGCTGGGCGGGATTAAGGCTGTCGATGTCGACGAGCGGCTTGGCGGGTTTGGGTGCCGGCGCGGAAGCGTCGTAGATGTCGAGCGGGACGAGCTCGGGCTCCGGCACAGCGGGGGCGGTGTATGCATCGAGCGGCACGGGTTCCGGCGTGGGTGGCGCGGGTACCGCGGCGTTCTTTTCCCAGGGCAAGGGCTGGGTCATGGGCGACTCCTCATCTGACGGACGGCGCGCCTGCGGACAGCGCCATAGTTTGAGCCGTACTAGTATACCGAGCCGCGCGGACACCGACGCAAATCACACCACGACTCTGTGCGCCGCCGTCAGGCCCGCCCCAGCGGATTTGACGCAAAGTAACCTGTCCTCATTGCACCAATCACAGAGCCACCGGTGTCACGGTAGCAGCAGCGAGCGGCGGCCAGAGCGAACAAATTGGCATGAAAAGAGGGCGGCATAGACCTTTTGGTCATGCCGCCCTCTTTGAATGACAAGTTGTCGTTCTGGCCGCCGCGCAGCGTCAACCAAGTTACAGGCCGAGCATAGGCTCCAGGACGAAGAAGTACGCGAGCACCACGATGCCCAGAATGATGCGGTAGACGCCGAAGCACTTGAAGTCGTGACGGCGGACGAAGCCCATGAGCCACTTAATGGCGATGAGCGAAACCACAAAGGCCACAACGCAGCCCACGCCCAGGATGGCGATCTCGTTGGCGCCAAAGGTACCGCCCTTGATGAAGTACTTGACCAGCTTGAGCGCACTCGCGCCAAACATGACGGGAATGGCCAGGAAGAACGTAAACTTGGACGCCACCGAACGCGTGCAGCCCAAAAGCAGGCCGCCGATGATGGTGGAACCGGAGCGCGACGTGCCCGGAATCAGCGAGAGCACCTGGAAGCATCCGATGCCCAGTGCGGTCTTCCAACTTAGGTCCTCGAGCGCGATGATGGAACCAAAGTCCAAATCCTCGTCATCGCCCTCATCCTCAGCGGCAGCCGCGGCGGGCGCCGCAAAGTGCGCACCGGCGGGACGTCCACCTGACACCACAGCACGCGAACCAAACGAACCGGCAACGGCCATTTCCTCGCGCTTGCTCGCGCGCCAGTTCTCGATCACGATAAACAGCACGCCGTACACAATGAGCGCCAGCGCCACGACGGGAGCATTGTAGAAATGCTCCTCCATCCAGTCGTTGAGCGGCAGGCCGATCGCCGCGGCGGGAATGCAGCCGAGCACAATCTTGCCCCACAGCACCCAGGTGTCGCGACGGCCCTCCTTGCCCTTGCTGGGCGAGAACGGATTGAGCTCATGGAAGAACAGCACACAGACGGCCAGAATGGCGCCGAGCTGAATCACGACCAGGAACATATTCCAGAACGTCTCGCTCACGTTCATCTTGACGAACTCGTCCACCAAGATCATGTGACCGGTCGACGAAACAGGCAGCCATTCGGTGATGCCCTCAACCAGGCCCATGAAGGCAGATTTTAGAAGCTCGATAATATCCAAAGGGACCCCCTCGTTAGACACCCGCCGATATTGTCTGCGGACGGTGCGGGCGATATCCCATTATCAACCGTTGGCGGCGCGCCTGCGCCTACCCTTACCAAAAAACTCGCCCGTTCACAGAATTGCGAGTGGTCAAACCCAAATCCTTGGGTATAACTGCAACAAGATAAAGTGTCCGGCGGCCAACGCGCCCGCGCCCGCCCGATGCACGAGCCCCGCGCCCGTGCGATAGACCAAGGAGGAAACCATGAACGAGGGCTACACCAAGGTATTTGTTTCACTCGACGGTACTGAGCAGCAGGATTTTGTGCTCGCACGCGCCATCAAGGTCGCCGCGAACAACGGCGCCAAGCTAATCATCGGCCACGTTATCGATTCCACGGCGCTCGAGAGCGCCGGTTCCTATCCGGTCGATCTGGTCAACGGCCTAGAGGAGGCATTTAAGAACTCCATCGCCAAGCAGCTCGAAGAGGCCAAGGCCAATCCCGATATTCCCGAAGTCGAGGTCATGATTCGCGCCGGCCGTATTCGCGAGACGCTCAAGGACGAGATGCTCGACGTGGTTAAGCCCGACCTGGTGCTCTGCGGCGCCCGCGGCCTGTCCTCGATCAAGTATGCGCTGCTGGGTTCGATTTCGACGTTTTTGCTGCGCAACACCGACTGCGACATTTTGGTCGTGAAGTAGGTTCCTTCCCGTCGGCGCAAGGCCTGCGGGGTTATCACGCCGACGTCCTCGCCGCTTCGCGGCTGCGGGATGTCGGCTTAGATAACCCCTCCCGGCCTTGCGCCTTCGTCACCGTACTTCAGCGAGTTGGCTGATAAAAGATGGCGTGCCGCCCCGATTGGGGCGGCACGTTTTGTTTGGGCGGGCGTCTGCCGCGTGCGTTACTCGAAGTATTGGAACTTGTTGGTTGAGAAGGCAAACGTTATGACGAAGCCTTCGCCGGGTTCGGATGCTGCGGTGACGTCGATGCCCATCTTGGAGCACAGGCGCGCCACCAGGTAGAGGCCGATGCCCGTTGCGCGCTTGGTGGTGCGGCCGTTGTCGCCGGTAAAACCCTTCTCGAACACGCGCGGCAGGTCGGCCGCGCTCACGCCGCAGCCGTTGTCCGCGACGGTAAGCTCGATGCGCTCGCTCGCCAGGCCCTCGTCCAGCAACGCACCCGAAAACACGATCTTTGCGCCGTCCTCGCGCGCATATTTAATGCTGTTCTGAATGAGCTGGCCCAGAATAAACTCGAGCCACTTTTCGTCGGTAAAGACCTCAAAGTCGAGGTTCTCGCACACCGGCGCCACGTGTGCCGCGATGAGCTCGCGGGCGTTGGCTTTAATCGCGCCCGTCACCAAGGTCTTAAGGTCCCAGCGACGAATCAGGTAGTCGCGCTCCACAACCTCCGAGCGCGCATAGTACAGCGCCTGGTCGATATAGCGCTCCACGCGGGCAAGCTCGCGACCGAGGTCATCTACGCGCGACAGGTCATCTTCGCTGCCGTCCAGGTTTTCCAAAATCAGATGGGCTGCCGCCAGAGGCAGCTTGGCCTCGTGGACCCAGCTCTCGATATAGTCGCGATAGTCATCGGTCTGGCGCCAGCCTTCGGCAACCTCGTCACAAGCGGCTTTGCCCACCCGGCGCAAGACCTCGTACTCGAGCTCGCCCTCGGCATAGGTCGGACATTGCACCATCTCCTGCACCCATGCGGGACTCTCGAGCTCCTCTGCCGCACGCTCCAGCTGGCGCAGAAAACGGCGACGGCGCGCGTACTCGATCACGATGCCGAGCATACCAAAGATATAGGACACGCCGACCGCCACGACCACGATGGAAACGGGTGCGCCGGCGACCGTCAGCACAAAGCAGCTCAGCAGCACGCCGCACGTCCACACGGCGACGGGAAGCAGCGCATCTTTGAAGAATTTGGCAAACGACATAGCCGGCCCCTAGACCGAATAGCCCTGGCCGCGGTGCGTCGTCAAATACCCCTTGATGCCGATTTTTTCGAGCGTGGTGCGCAGGCGGTTGATGTTGACGGTGAGCGTATTGTCGTCCACGAAGGCGTCGGAGTCCCACAGGTCCTGCATGATGGCCGAGCGCGAGACAATCTTGCCCGCACGGCTCAGAAGCAGCGAGAGGATACGCAGCTCGTTTTTGGTGAGCTCGGTACTGGTGCCGGTTTGCATGTTGGTGACCATGGAGCGAGCGAGATCGAGCTCCAGGCCCTTGTGGACAAGTGTGCTGCGCTCGCCCGCCGCCGCGGTACGACGCAGCAGTGCGTTGATGCGCGCCACGAGCACGCGCGCGCTGTAGGGCTTGGGAACAAAGTCATCCGCGCCGAGCGTCATGGCCATGACCTCGTCAATCTCGGTCGTGCGCGAAGTGAGGACGATGATGGGAACCTCGGATTCGCGGCGAACCTCATGGCAGATATGCTGGCCGTCTTTGACAGGGAGCGTGAGGTCGAGCAGCACCAGGTCGGGCGCGGCGGCGAGAATATCGCGCGAGACATGCTCAAACGATTCGCAGACCTCGATTTCAAACCCGGCGCGGGCAAGGATATCGGCAAGCTCACGACGAATGGGCTCGTCGTCCTCAACGATATAGATCAGCGCCATGAATTCCGCTCCCCTCTTGGTTGTCTTGCCACCATTATGGCTGCGAAACTGCAGGTGTGCACCGCGCGCGGTGCCAAGATGACAGAACTGTTCGCGAGCGGGGGCGTTTTGTCCGCCTCGCACTCGCAGCGGTGGCGGGGACCAAAATGATTCTTTAATCCCCGTCCCAGAATAATCATTTAGCGACGGGCGCGGAGCTTTTCGTAGCCGTCGGCAAAGAAGGCGACCGTGGCGGCGTCCGCCTCGGCGGCATCGGTATCGTCGGCGGGAACCACGCCATGCTCGTCGCTCACCAGGAACAGCGCGCCCTTAAGCTGCGCGGGAATATCTACGCGCGTGACCGGGATGTTCTTGGTCTGGGCCAACTGCTCGATGAGCGTCGCCGTGCCGCACAGGCACTCGTCCGCTGGCGCCACAAAGGCAAGCTCGCCGTTATCGACGGCGGCGAGCAGCTCGGGCGCCACGCCGGTTTCGTCGGCCTCGGAGCGGGCCTCGGCGGAGCGGGCACGTAGCGCCTTGGCCGACGTATCGGTTAGCGGCTCGTACTCCCCCACCGTCATGGCGGCGTTGCCGTTGACGTCGACCACCAGCATGAGCACGCCGTCGCGTGCGGTGTAATCGCCCTCGGCAAGCGACCACTCAACGTGCTGCTTGGCCCAGCTGAGCATGTTATGGGTAAGCGGCTCGCCCTGCACCAAGCGCTCGGACAGTGCGCGAATGTGGCGGTTGAGCATGGGCACCTTCTTATTGGACATGCGCCAACGGCAGACAAGCGCGGGCTTGTCGAGCGTAAACTTCTCGACCGCCTCCTGATTGGCGCAAAAGTCCTCGTACGCACGCTGATCCTCGGCATTGCCAAACAGCTCGGCATCATCAATCTGGGGCATGGTTGTACCTTTCGTGTTAGTCATTCCGTCCTCTTATACCAAAAAGACGGCCCTCCAAACGGAGCAGCCGTCTTTTGCGGAGATTATTTTGTCCCAAAGCGGAACTTAGTGGCGGAAGTGGCGGGCGCCGGTGAAGACCATCGCAATACCATGCTCGTTGCAGGCCTGGATGCTCTCGTCGTCACGCTTGGAGCCGCCGGGCTGGATGATGCAGGTCACGCCGTGCGCGGCAAGCACGTCGACGTTGTCGCGGAACGGGAAGAACGCGTCGCTTGCACAGGCAAAGCCGCCCTTCTCCACGCCCTCGCGCTCGCAGAAGTCCTCGGCGCGCTCGCAGGCAAGCAGTGCGGAGTCAACGCGGTTGGGCTGGCCGGGGCCCATGCCAATGCCGGCCTTGCCTTTGGAGACCAGGATGGCGTTGGACTTGACGCCCTTGCAGACCTTCCAGGCAAACTCGAGCTCAGCCATCTCGGCGTCGGTGGGCTTGCGGTCGGTGGGGAACGTAAAGGTCGCGGGACCCTCGGTCACGTGGTCGACTTCCTGCACCAGCATGCCGCCGTCGATGGAGCGCAGCTCCACTTGGGCACCGTGGTCCACGCCGCCGGTAGCCAGCACGCGCAGGTTGGGGCGCTTGGCCATGCGCTCGAGCGCCTCGGCGGTATAACTCGGGGCGATGATGACCTCGACGAACTGCTTGTTCTGATCGGCAAAGTGCTCAACCAGCTCATAGGGAACCTCGCGGTTGCAGGCGATGATGCCGCCGAAGGCGCTCTTGGGATCGCAGGCGAAGGCGCGGTCGTAGGCGGCCGTGATGTCCTCGGCGACGGCGGAACCGCAGGGGTTCTGGTGCTTGAGGATCACGCAGGCCGGCTCGTCGAACTCGCGGACCAGGTTCCAGGCGGCGTCGGCATCCAGATAGTTGTTGTAGCTGAGCGGCTTGCCCTGGATCTGCTCGGAGCCCACGAGCGGGAACTGAGAGCTCGCGGTGTTCTCGCAGCCCTCGGCAAAGCGATAGACCGTGGCCTTCTGCTGCGGGTTCTCGCCATAGCGCAGGTCGTCGACCTTTTCCAGCGAGATCTCGAGCTTGGCAGAGGTGTCCGCCACGTCGCTTGCCTGGGCGGCAAGCCAACGGGAAATAGCCGTGTCGTAGGCAGCGGTGGTCTGGTAGACCTTCACCTGCAGGCGACGACGGGTGGAAAGCGTGGTGCAACCGCCGGTCTCGCGCATCTCGGCCAGGACGGCGTCATAGTCGGCAGGGTCGGAAATGACGGTAACGCTCGTGGCGTTCTTGGCGGCAGAGCGCAGCATGGAGGGGCCACCGATGTCGATTTGCTCGATGGCGTCCGCGAAGGTGACCTCGGGGTTGGCGACGGTCTTCTCGAACTCGTACAGGTTGACGACGACCAGGTCGATCAGCTTAATGCCGTGCTGAGCGGCCTCCTGCATGTGCTGCTCGGAATCGCGGCGGGCCAGCAGCGCGCCGTGAACCTTGGGGTGCAGGGTCTTAACGCGGCCGTCCATCATCTCGGGATAGCCCGTGAACTCCTCGATGGGGGTTACGGGAACGCCCGCGTCCTCGATGGCACGAGCCGTGCCGCCCGTAGAGATGATCTCGACGCCAAAGTCATCGACCAGCGTCCGTGCGAAATCGACGACGCCCGTCTTATCGGTAACCGAGATCAACGCGCGTGCGATCTTCACATCAGATCCCATGCAGTCCTCCTGTCTGGTACGCCGCCGTGCTCTGTGAGTCGGTGATACGTCGATCTGCAGCGCTCGCGCAGCGGCATTGAAAATACTGATTTAATGTAGCGCATCGAGCGCATCGATGCACCCCGCAACGGGCGCATGTGCAGAAAAAGTTTGCACGCGGAGGGGATGGGCGCAGCACCGGGCACGGTGAGTTCATGGAACACAGGGGCACCATAATTAGATGCCAATGGCGTGGTAGAACTGTGCTCGATATGCATCCGCAAAAGAAAGAGGCACCATGGTCTCGCGGGTTCTCTACCGACCGTTTGATACCGAAGACTTCGACGCCATCGCGCTGATTCTGCAACAGCTTTGGCATAACAATTCGGATAACGATGAGTACAACCGCCTTGAGGCCGCATGCGACCTTGCCTACTGCCTTTCGTCCTCGACGTTTTCGCAGGTTGCGGTGATTGACGGCGAGGCGCGCGGCATTGCGCTTGCACGCGCAGGACAGAGCTTCGGCGTCACTATCAACGAGCATTGGATGGATACCGAACGCGCGCTGCTATCACAGATGCGCGAGCTGGAGCCCGATGTCTGCGCCGAGTATCTCTCGTTTGTGCGCGCAACCATCCGAACCAACAACCGCCTGCTCGAGAGCAGCCCGTTGCCGCACGACAACGAGGTCACGCTGCTTGCCGTTGATCGAGATGTCCACGGCCTGGGCGTTGGCTCGGTGTTGCTCGATGCCGCGGTCTCGTACCTTTCCTCGCGCGGGGCGACAAGGGCGCACCTGTACACCGACTCCAACTGCTCGTGGAAGTTCTACGAGCTGCACGGCTTTAAGCGCGCGGCCACGCACCGCGCCAACCGCGAAGAGCGCCGCCATGACATGCCACGCGAAAGCTTCCTCTACGAACTCGACCTAACAGCCTAGCCCAGGCAGCCACACCTAGTCATTTAAGTCTGTCCCCAATGAGTGGCCTAGGGGTTTGTAGATAGCCGTGGTCAAAAAACATCAAATATGAGTACTGTTACCTTTTTAGTAGCAGCGATTTGAGGCATTTTTGATGCTTGCAGGCATGACGACCAGCTGCGTGAGCTGACGTAGCTTCCCAAATGTTCAATAAAATGGGCTCCTAACGAGAAGTACTCTCATTAGGAGCCCGTTATTATGTGCAAACATATGTGACCAACGCAGCAACAGTACTCATATTTGGCATTTTTTGTCCACTGCCCCTTGCGCGAAAGTCCTCAACGGAAAGTTTGGCCCGTTTCGATGCGCAAAAATGGGGTGGATCTTCCCTGGCAACCGCCCAGAAAGATCCACCCCAAAGCAAGCGCTCGCTAGAACGTTCCGCCGCCGCCTCCGCCGACGCCGCCACCGGAAAAGCCGCCGCCGGAAAAGCCGCCGCCGCTGCCGCCGCTCGAGCTATCGGAACTCGAAGCCAGCTCACGGATGCTCTCGTGATACACATCGTTGAACGAATCGAGCGGAGACTCGTTGCCGTAGTGATGGTAATACCACCAGTAGCAGGGGTAGTTGTCGTAGAAATCGCCGCTGTTGCGCAGGTCCGCAGGCACGGCTTCGGCCAGCTGTCGCAGCACTTCTTTCGAAACGCCCAGGGCAACGCCCATCACCAGCAGCTTGTTCCACAAGATCAGGTCGCTGGGGACGGCCTCCTTCAGACGCGTAAAGTCCTCGAGCCAATGCTTGAGCGCCTTGCAGCGAGCCGCCACCTCGGCGCCCTCCGGCGTGTAGCGACGGAAGGTGCAGCTCAGGACAAAGCCCACGATCGTGACGGGGATCGAGATCATAGCGGCGCCGACATTGGCATCCGCAAAGTCGGTATAGATCAGAGAGCCCAGAATGCCAAAGACGATGATGATGCCGAGAACCAAGCCGGCAACCAGGGCGATGGTGCCGTCCGAGGCGATAAGCTCGCGCGCCTCCAGCTTGCCCTTAACCGTGCTCTGATAGTCCTCGAGCTTGTCGCCAACAGATGCAGTACGCTCGCTGGCATACTCCTCCAGCTCGCTAAACGTGCGTGAACGGACGCCGTCTTTATCGGGCTTAACGCCGGCGAAGAAGACCTTGAGCACATCGCGATCGATGCCGTCCTTCTTGGCAGCCTTCCAGGCCTCGTCGGTCACTGTGATGCGATACGTCTGCTCCTCTTTTTCGCGACGGAGCAGACCCTTCTTCTTGGTCTCGGTCGCTTCTTCCAGCTTGATCACGCGGTCGTCGGTAAGCTTCATAAGCGTGGCGATATATGCCTGATCGGGCACGTCGTTCCAGCTCATAAGAGCTGCAAGCACCGCGGGATGGTCGGCGGAGGGCACATCGCGGAAGTACTCGTCCTGGAAGAGCGGCTTGGGCTTGGGCCTGCGCAGCTTGAGCATTACGATCACACCGGTATAGGCAACCGCCACGACAACACACACCACGGCAATCGCGCCGGCAACCGCACGCGCGTGCTCACGGCGAGCGTTGGCCTCGTCGGCCCATTCCTTCTCTTCGCTCAGGATCGTTGACATGCGCTCTTCGCCCGAGGCGGCAAGCTGCGGCACCCAGTCGCTGGGGAAGGCGATGCGTGCCTCGGCGAATTCGCCCTGATGCACGCAGGGAATGGTATAGGTGACCATGGGCTCGTCCGCATCGAGCGACACGTCGCCCGTCAGCGGACCATGGCCCCATGCGCGGAAGTTATCGCCCTTGACGGCCGCCGTCCCGGCAGCGGCATTTGCGAAGCGCACTTCCATCTCGACATCGTCGGAATCCGCAGACCAGCCGTCGCCCACGAACTTCCAGTAGAGCTCGGCGGTATCGGCCCAGTTCATAACCGCACCGGTCATGGTGTAGCTCACGTAATAGATCGCGCTGTCGCCGCTCTCGTGGGGGCTGAACACCTTAATCCTTACGCCGTCACCGGCCTGCTCGACCGTGTAGACGCCAGAATCGCCCTTGTTCGCGCTATCGACTTTGTTAAACGCGGTGTCCTCTTCCTCGACACTCAGCACGTCAACGTCCGCCGTGCCGCCCTGCTGGTTGGTGCCCGTATTGATCTCCCAAAACACGCCGTTGATGTCGTCGTCGAAATCAAACTGGCGTCCCTCGACAACGGTCAGCGATCCATCGGCCTCGACCGTGGCACTGATGTAGGTTTGGGTCATGGAATACCCGTCGGCACGTGCAACGGCGGGCAACAGCAACAGCGCGCACGCGACGAGCGCGCAAATGGAAGCAAATCGCGCAAACGGGCAGCGCTGCCGACAGGTCTTGGCAACGGGGGCGTTCATAGGCACATCCTTTGTCTGTGATACCAGTAGCGTCATTGTCCCACGTTTGCGGGTTCATGTGACGAACATCTAGGTCAGCGGAGTATCAAACGGGACGAAAGTCACGCCCGCGGCCGGCACCTGGGGACGTTCCTTATCTGCCGGTAATCTGGGACACTCCTTGGCATAGCCCGCTCCGGCAATAGATACCACTTCATAGCTCCGTCACAGGTGTAGCGGCTTTGTGTGGGCGCGGCGTTAGCCGATTAAGCCGGCGAGCGAGGGGCATAAAGCAGTTGAGCGAAAACGGTTTGCCCCTTTGCCATTCGCTTGAGGATCATGTCCCCCTTTTCCGCGGAAACCCCGGCAGTTGCGAAGAGCTGCCGGGGTTTCTGTCGTTTGAGGGGTTGGGCTGGCGGGCAGCGATCGAGCTGTCGAGCCGGTGGTCCGGCACGCGCAACGCGCGGCCACGGCAACTTGCAGGCCACGGCAGCGTCTCCCCCACCGCACCCCGCGCTATACTCGTCCGCATGGATATCAACGCATGCAACATAGCAACACCCGCCGTGGCCACGTCGACGGCGACCAACAGCAAGCTCGCCCCCACCCCCGCGCCCGTCGTGGGCCGTTTTGCCCCGTCGCCCTCGGGCCGTATGCACCTGGGCAACGTGTTCAGCTGCCTGTGCGCATGGCTTTCGGCCCGCAGCCAAGGCGGTCGTATTGTGTTGCGTATCGAGGACCTGGACGATCGCTGCAAGCGCCCGGAACTTGCCGCCCAGCTCATCGACGACCTGGCCTGGCTGGGGCTCGAGTGGGACGAAGGCCCCTACTACCAGCACGATCGTCTAGACCTGTACGAAAGCGCCCTGCGCCAGCTACAAGACGCCGGCCTCACCTATCCCTGCTTTTGCACGCGCGCCGAGCTCCACGCTGCGAGCGCGCCGCACGCCAGCGACGGCACGCCCATCTACCGCGGCGCCTGCCGAGGCCTTTCTGCCGAGGAAGTTGCCCGCCGCAGCATCCTGCGCGCTCCGGCCACGCGCCTGCGCGTGCCCGCCGTCGACGACCTCGCAGACGATGTGGTCGAATTCGTTGACCGCACGTACGGAGCCCAATGCGAGGCACTCGCCACCGAGTGCGGAGACTTTTTGGTGCGTCGCAGCGACGGCGTGTTTGCCTATCAGCTGGCCGTGGTGGTCGACGACGCCGCCATGGGCGTCACCGAGATCGTACGCGGATGCGACCTGCTTGGTTCCACGCCGCGCCAGATCTATCTGCAACATCTGCTGGGACTGCCCACACCGCGCTACGCGCACATTCCGCTGCTCATGTCGCCGGATGGCCGTCGCCTTTCCAAGCGCGACCGCGATCTGGACCTGGGCGAACTCCGCGCCCGCTTTGGCACGCCCGAAGCACTGCTGGGCTGGCTCGCCGGACAAACAGGCATCGCACCGGACACCACGCCATGTACAGCCAAGCAACTGGTCGAGCACTTTAGCTGGGACGTCATCCGCGCACACCGGGAAAACATCACCATAACGGCCGAGTAGCCAAATACGCCCCACTCCTACGCAACATCCCAAGGCTGGAGTTCGTCGCCCAGGCGAACGATGCAGTCATAGAGCACGGTGTGGCGCTCGGCTGGGTTGGCATCCCGATGAAAATGCCCGTAGTACCAGCGCTTGTAGTCCAAGCGGTCTTCCAGCTCATCGAAAAATGCAGTAAGGCGATCAACGCCGGGGCAATTCCAGCCGGGTGCCGGATAGAGCGTGGGCGAGAGCATGCGCGTGGAGCAGGTGTGGGTGATTACGTAGTCGACCTTCCAACCCACGCCGTCGAGCCTTGCCCGCGCCTCCCCAAAGTTGCGCTCGTCCGGCAGCTCCTGCGGCCACCAACTGGAATACGGCACGCGATATTCCTTGTCCACGCTCGTGGCGCCGCCCATGGTAAGGATCGTTGAGCCGTCGAGCTCAAAAACCTCGCCGCGCGTCAGGCGCCGTATGGGCGAGGTATCCGACAGGCGCTGCGTCAGCCCACCGTGCCACAACTCCATGGGGCGCTCCGCCCAGTGATCGAAACGCTCGTGGTTTCCGTCGACAAACAGCACCGTATAAGGGCGCGACTCCAGCCAGGCGATATCGGCGCACTCCTCGGCAGAAAAATCCCAGGGAAAGCCGAAGTCGCCGGCGACGATGAGATAGTCGTCACTCGTCAGACTATCCCCAAGATCCCAGTCGCGCAGCTTTTGCATGTCGGCGCCGCCGTGAATATCGCCTGTCACATAGACCGTCATCGGATCACCACTTCCCTGTAAGTCGCTAGCCCACATTCTGCACGATCGCCAAGCAAACCGTTCCAGCCCTTCCGTCCCTTAGGGCTTACCCTTCGTTCTTCCATCCAAACGGGTCGAGCACCCAAAAAATCAGATCGAGCACGCCGCCGGTCATCATGGCGCCGGCAAGGGCCATGCAAACGTGCAGAGAACTGGCACTTCGGAGCACGTCAAATGGCCCCAGAACAGCCAGCAGCGCGACCGCTGCGCCGGCTACGCACAGCGCGAGGCACGGCCCCGCGTCCTTGACGCACTTCTTTGCAAGGTGCTTGGTGTTGTCACTCATCGATATCGAACTCCTTAGAGGGTCGTTGTTCAGATACATGCCGCCGCGGCAGAACGGAACGGCAGGGTAAGTGTCCCATGTCGTGCGGACATATTTGAGTTACCCTACATTTATCCTAGTTTGATAGAATGTAGGGTAACTACTCAGGAAGGAGGCACCATGTCCGTCTTAGAAGATGTCCTAGAAGAGGAATATGCACGCTCTAGTCGCCTTTTGGACCTCATGGAACAGGAAATCGGTCTCCTTCCAAAGGGCAGCATCCGCATGCGATACATAAAAGGCCACGAATACTGCTACCTCAACTATCGAGTCGGTGACAAGGTTAAAAGCGACTATGTCCCCACTGCAGAGGTTGATGAGCTGCGAGCCAAAATCGAACGCCGAAGAGCTCTCGCGGCTGCCATTAGAGAGCAGAAGCGATCTCAGAAGCAAATCATACGGGCGTTGGGAAGGGTGCCAAATGTTGACTGAGCAGCAACAAGCTTTCTTAAAAGTACTTGACTTGGTTGAAGAAGCAGGGTGCATAGACCATGTTATCCTCATCGGATCCTGGGCGGAATTTGCCTATAGAGAAGCCGAGGTGCTGCCGGATTTTTGTCCAAATATCAAAACAATGGATATTGACTTCCTTGTCCGAAACCTACGGCGACCCAGCCCGGCGGCACGCTTGACCGTCCTCGCAAAAGAACGAGGCTTCTTTGTCGAATCCGACCGCATGAGCGGAACAACAAAGTTGCTAGATATCACCGGTCTTGAAGTTGAGTTTCTCATTGGGAAAATGGGCGCCGGAAAAGAACCTGCACTTAAAACGAACATCGGCGTGACAGCTCAGGCGCTATGGCATATGGACGTCATTTTGAAAAACACCATCGAAGTTCGCTGTTTCAACCATATCGTGACTGTTCCAACCCCTGAGGCATATGTAATTCACAAGATGATAATCAACGGCGAACGGGGCAAAAAGGCCGAAAAAGATGCCCGCGCCGTGAATAATTTGCTCCCGCTGTTGAACGAGGAAAAGCTGACAAAAATATTCGGTTCACTTTCCAAAAAAGAGAAAGCGCGAGTCCGTACGTTTGCAGAAGCTCATGGCGTTGCGGAGCGTATCTTGGGAAACATCTAAGCCGTTGGCGGGCAGCATACTGGGCAGGGCGTTTTGCCTCGTTTGAGTGCGGATGTCAGTGGCACACTTGTTCTGACGGCGGTTCGTGGAAGGCCTTTGCATCCCATGGCGTTGTGATAACGCTTGCCACTTTTGGTGACGATCACATTGACCGTTGAGACGTCCATGCCACGGGACTCGCTAGGCATCGCCATCTTTTGGCACTCCGAAACTTGTTCATTGGATTTTCCGCTCGAAAAACCAGGGTCGCAGAATCGATTGATGTAGCTGTCGAAACATCCATCGAACAGCAGCCCCGTTGCCAAGCCCGCCATGAACCCACAGGCAATCGCGGCCTCTCCTCTAATTTGCATATGTCCCTCCTTAATTAATCTTGAAGATAAAAGCGGCGCGCGCCGCAGGACCCATGCCCTTGCGGCGCGCGCCGAAAATGATCCGCTTTCCTCCGTCCCTAACGGATCAGCTGGCGGCGCTTGTCGGACAGGAAGACGCCGGCGGCAACCAGGACCGTGCCTCCAATTACGAACGTCTCGCCCAGCAGGTTGGACACGTCGCCCGTGGCGGGCATCGTCGTCTGCTGCGTGGTGGCCTCGGACGCCGAGGTCATGTGCTTGGCCTGGTACGCCACCTGCGTCGCAGGCTGAGTCTGCTCGCCATTCCCGCGCTCGGCGGCCTCTTGGCGAGCGATCTCGGCGTTGAGCTCGACAATAGCCTGGTCGAGCTCGGCCTTGGCGGCGGTATAGTTGGCAAGCGCCTCCAAGTAGGCAGGTGCCACAGCATCCGTCGCAGCAACGGCAGCGTCGAGCTCAATCTTGGCAGCTGCGGCGCGCTCGGCGGCATCATGGGCTGCAGCGATCTTAGCGTTGAGCGCCTCATCCGCATCGTTGGCACGGCCGCTAGCGATGGCGTCGGCAAGGTTGATCCTGCGCAGGCGGGCAACCGCGGCGGCAGAAGCATCGCGATCAGCGGTCGCATCCGTTACGGCGTCGTCCGCCGCAGTCACGCCAGACTCGGCATCGGTCTTCGCCGAAGCCGCTGCCTCAACAGCAGCATCGGCAGCGGCCTTGTCCTCCGTCGCCTGAGCAAGCGCCGCGGCGGCATCATGTAGCTGAGCCGCACGAGCAGCAGCCGCGACGGATGCGGCCTGAGCCGCGGTCACAGCCGTGCCGGCACCGCTCGCAGCAGCCTGGGCGGCAACAAGCTCGGCCTGTGCAGCAGCGACGTCGGCATCTGCCTGGCCTGCCGCACCCTGGACGGCATTCACTGCAGTCTGCGCGTCAGCCTGAACGGCACGCGCCCCCTCGAGTGCCGCCGAAGCCGCATCAAGTGCACGCTGTACAGCGGCAACGTCGGCAGAGTACGCAGCCAGCTCGTCCTGGGCGGCAGCAAGCGCGCTCTCCTTGTCGCTAACGCCGGCGCGAGCGGCATCCAGCGCACGCCGGGCAGCGGCAGCCTTGCCCTTGGCGACATCGAGTTCATCAGACTTGGCAGTCACGACACTCTGCGCCGCGGTAACCGCAGCGCTGGCAGCATCCACGTCGGCGCGGGCATCAGCCACGGCACGCGCAGCGGCCTCAGCCGCGGCCTGCTTCTCCCCCACGGCAGCCTGGGTATCCGAGACCCCAGCGGTAGCAGCGTCAACATCGGCGGCAGCAGCATCGACTTGAGCCTGTCTTGCAGCCGTGGCCTGCGACGCGGCGCTCACCTTGCCGCCAGCCTGCGCAGCCGCGCCCTGAGCGGCAGAAAGCTCCTGACGAGCCGCGTCCACGCCCTGCCCAGGATTTGCCAACGAGTCACACCACGCATTAAGCGCAGCCTCGTATTCGGCAACCGTCATCGGATTGGCGGCATTCGTGTACCATCCTCCAGACTTAGAGAACGTCTGCGCTTGTGTAAGCCAACGGTTCATCGTCCCGCGCGTGCAAACCCCCATGCCCGTCACGGTGTAATCGGGATCGATCACATTCATGTAGTGACCGACTGTATGCACGCTCCCGCCATGCGCAGCAACGTAGCGGTCCACTTCATCACCATGCTGACGATAAAAATCGAAAGCAGCCTTTCCCGTAAGGCCCGTCGCTCCCAGCGTAGCCGCAGCGCGGTCAAAGACGGCCTTTTCCTGATCGACCCACTGGATGAACGGATCGCTTCCGTAGTTCCACGCCACGTTTTCGCCCACGTTGAACTGCTGAGCATGGGCAACCTTGGTGTCGGAGTAGTTCGCATCGGCAATGGCGGTCGCCATCATGTTGTACGTCACCTTGAGCTCGCTCAAGCCGACGCTCTTGCGATACTCGTTGCACGCCTTGAGCCACACAATTGCTTGCTTCATGTTGGCCAGACTCGTCGCGTCAACCTCCTCGCCCACCTTGGTAAGGCTGGCATATTTGCAGTTGAGAATCAGGTCCGCTGCATCGTCGGCACCCACGCTCTTAAAGAACGCGATGGCGCCCTGGCGGTAGTTTTCCGCCGAGGCATTCGCCGTAGCCTGGGCAGCGTCGAGCTTGGCCTGCGCCTGAGCCACAGCCTGGTCGGCCTGCTGCTTTTGAGCCTTTGCCTGGTCGAGCGCCTTGTCGGCAGCGTTCTTCTCGTCCTTAGCGGCCGAGAGCTTGGCCTGAGCGTCGGCCAGCGCCGCGAGCGCATTGGCATGCTCGGCCTTAGCCTGATCGACGGCGGCGTCTGCCGCGGTCGCAGTAGCCGTGGCAGCGTCCAGCTTGGACTGCGCGTCAGCCGCAGCCTGCTGCTGGACGGCGAGCGCCTGCTGAGCAGCCTGCACCTCACCCTCGGCAGTGGTCACTTCCTGCGAGGCGGCTGCGAGTTCGCCCTCGCGCTGCGCCTGGACCGACTTGGCGGCCTCCAGCGTGGCAGCAGCGGCGTCCACCTTTGCCTTGGCAGCCTCGTACTCCGGGCCTGCTGCACCCTGTTCGGCTCGATCCAAATCTGCCTTGGCGGCGTCATAGCTCGCCTGAGCGGCATTCACATCCGCGTCGGCTGTATCCTTTGCCTGCTGAGCTGCCGAAAGCTTGTCCTGGGCGTCCTGCTTTTTAGCCACGGCAGCGCCAGCAGCAGCCTGGGCATCCGCAACCCTAGCCTGAGCGTCAGCCGCCTGCTGCTTGGCCTGCGCCAGCTCGCTCGCAGCCTGATCAGCCGCAGCCTGGGCAGCGGCTATGGCCTCGGGCGTGGCATCAGATGCGCCAGCCTGGGCAGCCTCAAGCGCAGTCTGGGCATCGCCTGCCGCCTTTTGGGCGGCAGCCAGAGCTTCGTCCTTGTCCGCCAGGTTCTTCTTAGCGGCACCAAGCGCAGCCTGAGCGTCCTCAAGCGCCTTCACATCTGCATCGGCCTTGTCCCGCGCGGCACCCATCTGCTGCTCCAGCTCGGCCGAAGCTGCAGAAGCGGCAGCGTCGCTTGCACCACGAGCCGCGTCGCAGGCGCTCTGAGCCTGCTGCTGGTTGGCAGTGGCGGCATCGTAAGGAGCGGCCGCCGCATCCAAATCGGCCTTGGCGGCAGCGGCCTTAGCGCGAGCCGCATCGACCGCAGCCTGCAGGTTGGCGACCTTCTGCGCCGCTGACACCGTGCCCGCGCCAGCACTAGCAGCGGCCGCGCTCGTCAACGGGGAAAGCACCGCAGCCGGCTTCCCAGTAGTGTCGGCACCGTTCGCACCCTGCGCCACCGCAGTCAGCGGAGACAGCAGCGACCCGCTCGCCATGGCGATTGTCGCCACGGCAACCGTCGTCATATGCCCGGCGGCCTTCGCCTTACCCACAGCGCCGCCGTTGATGTTCTTATTCACGCTCTTGCTCATTGCCGATTCCTTCCCACGATGAGCTGATGTTTGATACACATAGTCGATCTAACGTGCCCCGCTAAAAAGAGGTGATAACGGGGTAATTAAATCGGAGGAGTTGGAGACGAGCCCACATCCATCAGCGGATGCCGAGCTCATACTCTCGCTCGCGCTCAATATCATTCAGGTACTCATAATCTTCGGAGCCAAGCTCTAAATCATCTTGAGCGAACATGTAGTTCTCAGCCTTAGAACAAATACTGTAACCGCAGATGGTATTGAAATCGATATGGTCGGTATTGTCGTTGTAAAGGGGGAAAATTCTGCTGGTCATGCTCAAGTACCTCTCAACATAAACTGGAAACTCGTTTGCTTGGCCTCTTTTTGAGACCCCATCTGATGTGCTATGGCTGCAGTATATGTTCTCCCCTTTTACAATGCAAGCATAATTTCAAAAAGTTCTAGGAGCGATAATTGCGCAACGCCATCACTTGCCGCCGCCATCCCCCACCACGCCCTCACGCGCAGCGCACTCGTTGAGATACTTGACCGGAATCGGCCACACGGACGGAGCCTTATAGCGCGAAAGGCCTATGTTAGCCAGCTGAACCAACAACTCGGATAAATCATCGCCACCGAGCATCTCAATCGAACGCACGTGAATCGCCTTTGCCATACCCTCCTGGGTGCCGTTGTTGACGCCCACAAAATAGCAAGTCCTGCCCGCGCGCTCGAACGTTCCAATGCCGTAATAAGGCGAGTTGTAGCTCTCGAAAATCTCTTTCTTACGCCCCGCCTTGCCCGCGAGCTGATGCTCGCCCACCAGAGCCATAAAGTTGTTAGAAAACGTCGTCAGTCCCGTATCCCGCACGCGCGCAAGCATAGACCGCCCGTTCGCATGCACGTCAAAGACATAAGCGCCCTTATCGAGTTTGCCGTCCGCGGTCAGCAGATCGAGCTCCATCTCGTCCTCGGGACCATCCTCTGCCGAATGTGAGGCATAGCGCATGCCCCCATCCGCGCCAATCGCCAACGTAGCGATACGCGAATCCAGCTCAATCTTGTCCTTTGCTTTATGCGGCACATCGACTAAGCCACACACCGTCACCGACTCAATATCCAAAGCGTCAAGGTCAAACGCCGTCACCCGCTCGTCGACAACATCCTGCTTTACCAGCAGTTCTTTGAGCATGGCACCCAGGATCGCCTCTTGCGCATTGCGATCCTTTTGCTTTGGCGCCACCTTAAACAGTGGCTCGCACACATCCGGCGTCACGTGCTGTTCCACCACGCCAACATGTAAGGCATAGCCATCGTCCTCAGCAACCTCATTGGGCACAACGACAAGGTTCAGCGCCCGCGAATCCACGGTCCTTCCGCCATACGATGCGCGCACGCCCCACGAGGAATCGTTAAGTCGATCGGCCAGCCGGCGCGCCACTTCGGCAAGCCCATTACGCGCAAACGACACCACGATTCGCTGCCCCGCCATGCGCTCCGCAATCACGCGCGCGTACTCATCACCCTTGAGCACCTCGTAGAAACTCTTACGCGGGTATTCCATGAGCGTCACCCGGGCGAAGTCGCTGTAACGGCGTTCGAGAATCTGCAGCTCTCGATACAGAAAGCCCTTCTTGGTATAGGCGACCTTGTCCGCCTGGGCCGAGAACGTCAGATCACGGCGCTTGGACGGCTTGTCGCCCTTGGCTCGGCGCAGGATGTACTCGTCTTTTTGTTCGTGGGCAAGCACCATCGTCGCCACGGGCGATAGCCTGTAGCCCACTTGGCTCTTAACCTTCTCGAGCTCTTTCTCGTCACCTTGTGCCCTGCCAATAAGCACACGGCGCTTGGTAAACGTCCGAATCTTAAGATCAAAGGTGCAATCCTCATCGATAACGATTTCAACCGTTTCGATCTTGGCAGGTCCCCTTCCGTCGCTTTCGACAGCATCGCGGCGGGCACCCTTGGTGCTAATGACATACAGGTGCCCGGTGTCATTGGGAACTTCGTCCTCAATCCCCTCAAACTGGGAGCAGGAGTTGAACAGCAAACGGAGCGCAACGTAATCGTCCAACTCGTTCCAATTAGTTTTAATCGGAACCACCTGCTCCTGATAAAGCGAGGCATTAAGGTCACCCGTCTGCACGCCCGCTTTGACCATAAGAAAGACGCGGTTGTCCGCAAGCTGCGTGAGCGCGACGACCTTACCCGTCTGGCATACATCGGTCATAAAGTCTGCCACGGCATGCTTGCCCGCATCGCCTACGTTGCACCAAAAGACCGAGTAGCGCTCCTCGGCAGCAGCGGCGTCGAGCTGTAGCTTAAACTCAGATACGGCAATGTCTCCCAAGCCACACGACTGGCTATGCTTCGATTGCACGATGAACCGCCTCCATCATCTCCAGATTGATTGCACCGTCAGTGGCCATATAAGGAACGGAGAACACAGTCCCTTCGGCGTCGAGTGCCTTGGGCACGCACTCGAGCGCTGCCCCATCAGCCAAAACGTTGACGATTAGCAGGCGTTTCGCCCCAACCTTTTGAGCCTTCGCCCTAAAGCGCTCGGCATCCGACGCCTCGCGACCGTCGCGAACATAAGCGATATAGGCACCGATGCGATAGTGCTTAAAGTCGATCCACACCCCGGTCTTGTTGCCGGCGGCATCGAGCACCTCAAAATCGCCGCCCGTCTCGGCATGGGCCGCATCACCACGAGTAAGCGAATAACGCCCGTCGTAATACGCCTCGAAGATGGCCCTACCGGCAGACTCGCCCAGTTCTCCCAGGTACACCGCTTGGAACATGTAAGGCGTCATGTGCGCCGTCGCTGCCGGCTGCAACGTCGTGGGCACCCCGTCGCGCGACCAGCGTTCGCGCACCTCGCGAATTGAGAGCAGCTCGGGCACACGGGCAGCCGTCTGGCTTACTTGGCGAACCGTCACGCCCTTTAGCCCCTTGTCGCAGCGGCAGGAGTCCTCCAGACGAGCGGCAATCTGCTCTACGGGCTCACCGTCATAGCGGGGAAACTCAAAGTGCGGCACCTTGCACGCTCCACCTTCTGCATAGGCATAACCACTCGTGACGTACGGCATATGCAATGCGGTGCTTCGGCGCGCCGGATAGTTTGCAAGGTCTTCCCACGGCAAGCAAAAATGATGCAGATAAAAGTCGCGTTCGTCGTCAAAGGCAGCCAGATCATCCTCCCCAGCATTAAGCGAAGTGACTTTCCACGCCAGCTTCTCATGCTTTTGCCGGGCAAGGTTGTTCCTAAAGGCGGCAAGGTTCTGCTGCTTATCGGCAGCGTGGTCTTTATCATCCGCCATATGATTGTTAGCAGCTGAGCAAGCACCAACCACTTGCTCAAGCTCGTAGCCCATCGGCAAATCATGTAAGAAAGAGAAGTTGCAATCGTTCGCAATTTCTCGATCGAGCATTACCTGTATGCAGGGCATCTTTACGCTCGTGCGCATCAGGCGGCCCACCGCCTGCGCCACAATGCGAGCGCCTTCGACCTGATAAGAGAGGGTATTGCGAACCGGCAGGTTCCGTTTGGTGCCAGACAGCAGCAGCCGTACGTTATGACGCTTTTCGGTAAACGGGACCTCTCCGCGCGCCACCAGCTCTTCCTGTTCAACCACACCTGTCAACGCCTGCTGGACAAACGTCGCCGCGCTAATCTCGACTTCCGACGTCAAACGGCTCGTAGGCGACTCAATGTACAGGAAGTCCAGGTCCATCTTGGGACGGCGGCCGGCATCCTCGAAGCCGCAATAAACCTGTCGCACCGTGCGACACAAACTTTCCGGCACCCTGTATTTAAGATTCTTGGAAAAGCCACCGGCCGACAAATTGATGAACATCAGGGTCGGCTGGCCCATCTCGAGACGGTTTTGAGCGTCGCCCCAACCGGTATCCCATTCTGCAGCGTTAAAGCACGGCACCATATCCTTGGCCTCCTTGAGCGACTCCTCGTACGACGCCTCGGGGCGCTTAACGTTCCTAATCACCAGCTCGGCAACAATTTCTCGGGCAAGGTCCAGCGCCAAACTATTAAAATCGCCATGGTTTCCCATGTGGCGCGTTGTAAAGATGGCTCCTGCCTGATGCTCGTTGCGCGCCACGCCAAGCGCCCAAGTGCTCACGGCGACGAGCGTTTTGCTTAGGCGCTTCAGTTCAAACTCGATGCTCTTAACGTCGCTTGTGCCCACCCTGTCGGCAATCTTTAAACGCAGACGCACCGCAAGCCCTTCGCTCACGCCGACCTGGTCAAAGAACTCCATCACGCGCTCGTACGTCTCGTCGGGCGATACGATGGCTCCACCAAAGGCGCCGCCGGCCAACGCTGCCATACCGGCAAGATTCTTGTCTTCGTCAACCCAAGCAACGTCAACGTCGTACGTCTTTGCCGCCTGTTTGTTAAACAGCTTGGTCTGTCGAACGATCTCTTGGTTGAGCTCGCCAATCCACGTATCCTTGCGAACCACGCCGTGAACCTCGTCGAGGTAATCCAGGTTAAAGTTCTTTACGGTCGATGCGCTCCAAGTTGCGCTCATGCACACGCAGGGCGCTTTGGCGGCAATCGAGGCCAAGTACGCCTCGGGCATGCGCTCAATGCCATGGCTGGTTAGGTGCGTGGTAAACATATGGTCGAGCGTGGTTTCCATCACCAGGTAGTCGACGCCACGCGCATACATCGAGTCGTCGACTGCATCAATATCGTCGTTCTTACGGTTCTTAAAGAACAGCGCCATCATCAACGAATCCCAAAAATACTTCTCGTTGGTCCGATCGTTCCTAATGCCCAGCGCATCGATGATGTTCTTGCGCGAAAGATCGTCTTTGTACGAAATGCCGCCGTAATACAGGCTGTCCATAAGCGCAGCGCAGCGGCCAAGATGACCCACCGCCATCCTGACGATACCGCGAGCACGGCGCACTGCCTTGTTGACAGTTGGCTGTCCATTCGCCCCATGAGTCGTAATCATATTGCGAGTACCGCCCTCATTGAGTTTGAAGCGCAACGGATTCGCCGAGTTGTCGCCCACCGAAATATCGTCGCTGCCAAACAGATGTCGACCGGAGAGCTGCTCTTCTTTCGCCTCGTCAGACAGCGCAAAAGGCGGACGCAGTTTCATGTCCTTAATACAAGAGGCGAGTGCCTTTTGAATTTTCTTGGCATCCTTGGCGATTTCTTCGGCGGCTTCTTCTACGCTCGCTCGCGAAACCCTGTTCCTCTCGGCATTCGACCCCTTGTGATCGCCCGACGTGGAAGCGTGTGTGTAGACCGCCATCCATTGATCGCGATTTCCCAACAGCAGAGGGTCAACCACGCCACCGTTAAAATGACGGTCGAGGATACGCAGAACCTCGTCCGGTTGGAACGTCACGGGATCATCCGTCAGCGTCGACAGTATGTCGGCCTTCATGTGGTCGATTTCATCAAAGATAAACAGGCCCTTCTCGGCAGCTATTGCGTTAAAGAGCACAATGCCTGCACCGGTCACCGTATCGATCCTATTGATGAGCTTTTGCGGTGTCAGGGCAATCACATGCGGCATGCTCTTGTCATTGAGCAGGGCAGACGGCCAAATCTGAGGGATCACCTCCATACCGCGCGTGACGTTTTTAAGCTCGTGGCTCACCGCCCAACGCAAGCTCGCATCCGCCGACGACAGCTTATCGCGAAGGGCAGGGGTCAAACGGTCTGCAACACCTCCCAGGCGATTTCGAGTGTCGAGAATGCCCAAGAGGTCATCAGCAATCTCCATAGCGTTGCACCACGCCCGCTTAATGATACGACGAGAGCTCTCATCGTCTGCCTCGATGGGACACGGGATGTCACGCACGCCCACGGCGCCCTTGCCGCGCGTAGCCTCAATCCAATGCAGGATGTTATCGCCCGCACGCGGAAGATCGAACACCATGCGCTGCGCGGCATCGCCATCCATGCCCTGGTCAACCAGCAGTTCGCGCACGTTTGCAACGTAGTTATCGCGGTTGTCCTTGCCTGGAACCACAAACACCAAGGTGCGGCGACCGGGGCATTTATTAAAACAGCCCGACTCATCCCAGCCGCCGGCAATCAGGTCTGCCGTGACCTGCTCAGCCGTGTAGTTTTTACCCGAGCCCGTCGTGGCGCCCAAAAAGTACAGGCCGTTGTTGTCCTGGCCCTTGGGGACAAACAGCGCACGCTCAAAAAACTCGCGCATCGTCTTTTGGCGCGCAAGATAGGGAGCAAGCTCCTTGTCGTCCGCAGACGACGGGTTCGATTGACAGTTCAGTTCCCATGTAACCATGGTCAAACCTCCGATTTAGTTGTTACACGTGTTTGATACCATCCCGTGCGGACAAAAACTCGCGCAGGGCGGTCAAGGCGGCGGCGTCCATGCCGCTTGAGAGAAGAAAGAAAGGAAAGAGGAGCAGTCCGCGATTACTCGCACGAAGCGAGCAGGTTCTTAAGATCGCACTCCAACGCCTCGCGCTCTTTAGCATCGATCACTGCAAGGGCAGCACGCATCAGGGATGCATCGGCGGCAGACTCCTGAACCTGGTCGGGGCGCTTGCTAAAGCTTTTCCCGGCAACCTGCCGATCGGTCACGCCGTTCAGCGCAGTGGCTAAAGAGTGTCATCGGACTTTGCGCTGGCTGCGGAGCGGCACCGGGGCGCGGACGCTGCGGGCCATTGGGAGTAACCCCCGCTACCTGCGCCACGTGGCGGCAAAGCAAATGGGAAGCATGGCAAGGAACACCACCAAGCCGACGGCCGCGATTACGAGCACGATGGCCACGCTCACGACAACACAGGCCACGGCAATGAAGACCAGCGCCAACACGCATGCAAGCAGCTCGGCCACGTAGCACAAGACCAGGTTCGAGCTCGCGCGCTTCAGCAGAACGTCGGCGAGGCGGACAAGCTCGATAGCAAAACCACTGCCAAAATTGCGTCCGGGGCCCTTTGCAACAAACCACTTGAACAGGCACATCAGGGCGCAGCCCAGCATCATCATGATAGAAACGGTCCATGCATTGTGCCCCGTCTCGACAAGGCTCTGGTCGCCCATCGCACTGCCGTTGATGAGCCAGGCCGTTCCATAACCCATGAACAGCATCGATAGCAGCAGGCAAGCGCTCACCGCGGCGAGCAAGCGCGACACGCGCCTGCTGAACACCGGACCCTCGCAGCTGAGTCCAAACCCCTCGCGAACGCGCCAAACGGCATGGTAGGCAGGGTACGCCGCGATGAGCGCAGCCACGAGCAGCGACATCCAGTCGGACCCAGGCGCCGCCGACGCGTACTCCGCGATCGCAGAAACGGAGTAGTTGGTGTGGGACGACTCGTTCAGAAAAAACGCGAACTCGCCCTTCCAGATGCAGAACGGAGCGGCGACAGAGGCGATGCCGACAACGGCAATCGCGGCGACGACAATGAGCAGTGCGCCCTGCACGAGCCTGACGACCTCGCCTTTGTTGGTGCGGGGTGCAGCCTCAACGGCGCTGGATGAAATTTGGATAGGGGTGTTCATGATCTTCCTTTCAGAGAGACCCGATTAGTTAGTGATTGGGTTTTAGAGTGATTGATGCAAATACAGGGGCTATCTAATTGCCCCAGCAAAACAGCAGGTCAATTTGACCGTTTGTGAAGAAATGAGACTAGCAGGCGATATCAAGATCGTCGTGGCTCGAGATTTCGGCGCTAGCGACACCACGCGATGGGACGCACGTAAACTCAAGCTGGCGAACCGGCGAGACTACCGGATAGTCCTCGGCACCCCACTCAAGCTCAAAGCCCAAGCGGGCAAGCTCGTCACGGCAGTTATCGAGCATAAGCTCACAGGCGCTTTGACGGACGCAGGCCTCAAAGTAGCCAAGCTCACTTGTATCGGAAAGGCAGGCCTTCAGCTCGTCGCAGAGGGTCATAACCTCGCAAACGAGTTCTTCAAGTTCGTCGCGCCTGGCAGGATTCACCAGTTCAAACAGGGTGTCGTCAAACATTTTCCGTCCTCCTTTGGACTTCTTTCTTGCTCGACCCCTATTGAACACGACAAAGTGGCACAATAGCACACATATTCTAGTATTTAAATTTTGTGCTATTAGGAGATAGACATGAAGAAAATCGCATACAGCCTCGATGCCGACTGGAATGCGCGCGTCCTCTTTCTCCGCTCCAAAGCAAACCCACAACTCTACTTGTTAAGCAAATACAACGGCTTTAGTTCGCCAAATGCAGATCACGCTAGCCTATTTGATTCAGTTGACTTAGCAAACGACCTACTCCGGATCGACCTGCATTCGTTCTTCACCGAAATGGCCGGCTGGCATCTCTATTACCGCAAATGCAGGCCGGCCTATATCCTGTCTGAAGATGCCCCCTACATTCGCCACTTGTCTAAACTCGATGTCAGCGATCATGGCCTTTTTCACAAGCGCACGGCATACTGGAAAAGACTGGAATTGGCACCTTACGTCGACAGAGTTGAAGGCTCAAAATTTAGGCTGCTCACTTTTCCAGACCGGCATGAATATACCCGCTGGCGCGATTCCCAGCCGCCTCTTTCACCTGGTTTTTGTCCAGCCATTAACAGCGCCTTGGAGCACAGCTCCAGCGGCAGTATTTCCACCTCTACAAAACACCTGCTTATGAGCGCTTGCTCAATATGTTTGACGTGCAACGGCTCAAGCTTGCCTGACCCGTTCTATTATTCCTACCTTTTTGGAACGATCGCCGCTGAATGCAGCGAGATAAACGGGCTGCTAGCCCTCATTTGTGCAGACAAAAACCTGATTCAACGATACGACGCAGCTGGCCTCTTCAGCTCATATCTCTCCTTAGAAAAATGCGAAACAGGACGAATTGCGAAGATTAGTTCTTTTGAGCTTACAGAAGAGCCCAGTATTGCGACGTACAACCCGACTTCGAGTTTCTCCAAGTTCTTCAAGACGGGCGAGTCGTCTATTCTGATAAGCCATGACCTCGACTACCTGCAGTCGTTATACGCCGCCATCTTACAAACATGCCTAAACATTGACCAGAAAACGCATAGTGTTTCCGAAGGAAAAACGCTTGACGAGCTTAAGGATCAGACAATCCGAGCGTATATCGACGCTTCCAACAAGGCATACAGGGGAATGGCTCAAGAACTGGACTCCGTAATCAACCTTTGTTCAAAGGTGCTTTCATCTTTAAGAATATGGGGGGCTTCTGAAAAGAATCGCGAAACGCTAATTGATCTTTTAAGCGAATTGCAAACGTTCAGAGATTCTGAATATTTCCGTACGATTGATCAGTTTTTCGACATTAATCACCAGTGGTCGCAATCAAATGTCTCTGTCGATCTGATATCAAAAACTCGAGAGATTTTAGATCACTTCAAGCGCCTAACCAGCAGCAAAACCCGTGGACCCCTGGTCCGAAATGTGGCACTGAATGACACCGAGGCATCACTTGAACAAATAAAGAGACATGCAATTATCCGTCATGCCAAGAATACATGCCTGTTTGAGACGGAATGGTCCTTTTCAAAGTTCTATGCACGGCTTCTTAGCGAGCTGCTCAATTGCGGAAAAATTCCAATTAGATGCAAGTCCTGCGGCTCGCTATTCTTTCCAACCGGATCGAACAGCCAGTACTGTGACCGCCTTGACCCCACTACAAATCTATACTGCAACCCCCGACTCAACGAAAAGAAACGCTTGGGCCGAAAGGCACCGCATGGCACGGCCATCAACCTTCATAAAAAGGCAGAAACCGCCAAACAGTTCAACGAAAAAAGACGTCATGCATACTTTGCAGAGCTCGAGGAATTTGTTGACCATGAAATAGGGCCTGTTTACTTCAAGAGCACCCTGATAACGGATGAGCTCTATCAGTCCTGGAGGGCCGCAATCAACACTCCGAAAAATCAGCCCAGAACAAAGACGCCCGAGCAGCTCGCCTTCCCTCATCCCGTCATCTGGGAAGACCAGATTATCGACGGCAATCAGAAAATCGCCGTATACCTTAATCAGCATGCCTATCCCGCACTGCGAGACAAGCTTGACCAAAGCGCCAAATCGTCAAAATCGAGCTGCACGGTAATAGACAAGCCAACTATTCGCTTTGGCGGTTGGAGACTGTGTCTGTTTGATCTTCTGCGTCTTATTGCTTCCATTAATAACGACAAGGAGCATGTTCAAGATGGTCTAGTCCCAATCCCGGGCCTAGGCCCGATGGGTGCTTACACCCCCGACAGAAGCCCCTTGGAACCTTGGCCAAAAGGTAGAGAAAGATTCCTGCGCTTTCCGTCCAGCGGGAAAGAAAGTTATATTCTCTTCGAGATTATAAGCGGCGAGGAATGTTAACGTCGACCTAATTTAGCCACTCGAGTCGGCTAAAATCGGTCGGCGCTAACATTGAACCTATTCCTCAACTTGAAATGCAGGTTGAATTAAATCTTGTTGCCCATCCAGTATCTCACGCACCACATCATCCAGTTCGTCAAGAATTTTGAGATATTCCGCAAGACGATTAAGTAACGAAAGGAAATTGTCTAGGTCACTTTTATCAAAAGGACAATGGGTATAGTCGTACGAATAAAATTTCAGCCATGCGTTCTTTACGATGTCGTACCCTCCGATGTTTATGTCTTGGATTTCACATGGGCAAGGTATGACGAATTCATCTCCGCCGCGTGAGCGTAAAGTGATGGTTTCATTTTCGCGATCATACATATCGCCCGAGAGCTGCAACTCAAACGAATCAGGCAGTAACGCCGACAATGCCGCATAATCGAAATTTAAATGGTTTCCCGGCTCATAGTCTTCATTTTCGAGGTCTGCCAGTCGCTCGCCAAGGCTTACTACTCTATCGTATGTTTCTCTACTTGCTACAAATGGAATCCTCGGGCTTTGGTCTGCGCGGCTTACGGTATACAAAGCACCCTCAAATGTATCCAAGTACAAACGAGAACAAAGGATTGCGTATACATAGAAGACAAGGGTGTCGCGCAGCGAGCGTTCGCCCGAATAGCGATACGTTCTAAGGAGCGAGAGAACTATATCGTCTGAGATATTGCTGACTGGTTCGTTGGTCTTTGGGTTTACAAGCTGGTTGCAATAAATGTGCGCGCCGCCACGACGGCAGAGGTCATTGTCAGGGTAATGCCAGCAGAACGACGAGAATTGCTTGAGGCTGTCATGTTGATCTTTTGGCGAAGGACACACGGCAATACCAAAAGTACCGTCTACTGAAAATGCACCGAATAATTCCGGGCGCAACCTTGTTCCACCGCCGCCCACGCGAGCCAACTCACTCGTGAGGTCCTTATCTAACAAAGCACTGGCTGTCAAAAAGGGTCTCAGCGAATACTTTTTGCAAGAGTCTTGCAAAAAGTCGCCACTTCTCCTAGGTTCTTGGTTCCAATAATCCGAGAAATGAACAAGTGTCTCGTGGTTAGGCTTTCGATCCCATCCGTCAAACCATCCACGCGCCGCATCGATATCCCTCGCAACTTCACGAGTCTTGCGTGACAACATTGGCATCTTTGCATGAACGAATAGCGATACTGGTGAGAGCTTAATACCGGATATATCTTTCTTGAAAATTGATGGATCGACATCACTCTTCAAAGGCCAATACTGCTTATAAGTTTCCTGGTCGAATTCCTGTGACGGGCAGAAAGACAGAGCGGTCTGCTCCGACGGAGTGAAGGTTGTAAAAGCATTGATGTCTGCTGAAGAAAAGTTGGCGAGGTACGCGTTCTTTGCATCCCGCTTAAGATTGACTACAGACAGGTGATGAACTGCGGCGGTGCCGGAGACCATGCTCCTAGCAGCTACGACAATACAACGCCCCTGCTGAGTTTTAAAAATATTGTCGGCTCTGACGCCGCTGCGAGCAGCGCCATCTATCTCGAGAACATAAATATCGGAATAGTGTTCGAGCAGATATTTTCGCGCAGGGGTAAAAGAATCGTTTTCCAGAAAACTCGATGGTAGAACTAGTGCTAACAACGCTAGCTTACTGGGTGTCTCTAAAATCTCACAGCACCACCGGAAGAATTGTAGCCAGGTATTGTTGATTTGACGTTCAAGATTGCTTCTCGTACTGCGACGTGCCGGGCGCAATTCGTTGACTAATGTGCGTATGCGTTCGGTTCTTTCATTTGTGACGGGTCGATAAGATTCCGAACATGGGGGATTACAGATAATCGCCGTTATAGTGTTGTCCAAAAGGACGTTGCCTGCCATGCTTGTTTCCCGAGCTCGCAAGTTGTTGTCTTGCTGTTCGCTTTCATAAAGCTCGTCAGCTAGGCTGTTTACCAGATACAGTTTTGGCGTTTTTGCCGCAGTGCCTTGTTCCGCGAATACGCTCTTCATTCTATATTCGGCTAAGGCATAAGGAGCCGGCAGTATCTCGAATCCGGCAACCCGTTCAGCAGTTACGCCGGCTTTGATTGCGGCTTCCAGAAAACTTGCTGTACCAGCGCAAGGATCCAACACTAGCCCCGAATGGTTCTTGGCTAATGTTGTTCCCGATACAGCCTCAGCCGCTATATTTGCCAGCGATACAACGCAGGCTGCAACAGAATCTGGTGTGAAATATGCACCATAGTCAAAACGAGTCGCCCTATTGAATCTCAAGAGAAATGTTTCATAAAGCTGCTTGTAATCGGGGTTAAAGCGATATTCATCTGGCACATGCACAAACGACAAATATGCAATGCACTCTTTAATCCAGTCAATTATGAAACTGTTTTCATCGGCGCAGGCATAGAGCGTCAGAGTGTGTAGCACCCCGCTTTCCGAGGGAGCTTCCCCTCCTATATAGCTAATAAGCTTCGCTTCTGTATCCAGCGCTTCATCTTCGATTCTGCAAAGCCGCCTATGCGCGCACCATAAGTCAAACATGATTCCTTGGGCGGTATATTCCGCAAAATCCTCCCGTCGGCAGAAATCATATTGATCGTCACCGCATAACTTTTCGTGCAACCTAGATACCGACTCGATATTCTCTTTTTCTTCGCTGTCAATAGCCTCATCAGGCGCTATACCTCGATATTTCGCCATCTCATCAGCTAAACAACGCGCACGGATTGCAATTTGGCCGACCAGTTCCTCCTCACCGCAAATAACTGGGGCGGGTGCGGCAAATAAGGCTTGAACAAATAGCTGGAATTTCGGGCTTATTGGATTGTTTGCCCAGTTACGATGGCGCAAAGCTGACTTATCGATAATTGATACCACGCTAATGGCGTCATCGCCAGGAAAACGATACGCAAACTCAATGCCGTCCGTAATTACAAGCTTGTGGCCCAATGTCAGATAGCGCTCGAATTGTTCAGCATGTCCAGAGTAATCAAAACCATCCAGCGCCAATGATTTGCCCTCGATGTATCCAAACACGCCAAGCGTCTTAGAATCGTGAATTCGCCAATCTGGCCGTCCCACGCGATTTTGATTTTTAGGTTCCAAGACAACAGTTACTTTGTTCCGCCCCACATAAAGCTCGGCAAGACGTTCTAGAAAAGTATGCATGCTCACGCGAAATGACAACTCTGGTGTATGTTGGCCATCTGATAGCGCTTGCCTGTATTCCTTTTCGAAACTTCGCAGGTAACTTTTAGCCAAATCGTCAAACTGCATCTACCTGACTCCTTTCCTCTTTGCACACTCTATGAGGCTTCTCCCTAAGGCTTCAGCAAGAACAGGGGGCACTGCGTTTCCAATCTGTCGTGCAATCTCAACTTTGTTTCCAGAGAAGGCAAAGTCGATAGGAAATGTTTGAAGTAGGGCACCTTCGAGCAAGCTTATGCTGCGCAGTTGATCGGGATGGCCGAATTGTCCTCTTGTAAAACTGTCAAATCGCGCAGTAATCGTTGGGGCCACTTCATCCCAGCTCATCCGGCCATAAACGTTCCTGTGTCCAATCACAGCACTAGACACCTTGTGACAGTCGGCGAGGAGCTCATCTGGCAGAGAATCCCTGCCTTGCCCCTCTTTAAGGGCAGCCAATCTCTTCTTGTTAAGATCCGACAATCTGTCACGCCGGTGCAACGGATAATCTGGGTGTGGGCTGCCGTCTAGAGGGGGCTCGGGCAGCGCACCAATAGTTTCACGAACGGTTCGGTGCTCGGATATGGGTTCAGGAAATTCGTAACAACAAGGGCCGTCATCGATCCTTTCCCCAACGACAACAAACCTCTTCCTCCGCTGCGGGACACCATAGTCTTGCGCATCGAGCAGTTTTTCATGCAGTTGATAACCGGCCTCAGTCAGACGGCGTTCGAGTTCCGCTAATACCGTCTTTCCTCGTTTACCCCGTATTCCCGAAACGTTCTCCATCAGAAAGTAGTGCGGCATTACTTCCTCGATTAACTGAGCGTATTGGATAACAAGCTGATTGCGGGGGTCATTATCATCGCCGATGCGCTGCACAGAAAACCCCTGACAAGGTGGGCCACCAGCCAGCAGAAATAACTCACCCTTTTTCAAGCCAGCTAGGTCAAGGAGACGACCATTGAGCATGCTTTCTACGTCATCACATAAGGCTTCATGATCAAAATACTTGTCATTCAGCCTAAACGATTCGACGCAACGTGAATCATTGTCGAAACTCAGTAAATGCCTGATTCCCGCATGGGACAGACCGAGGGCTAGGCCACCAGCCCCCGAGAAACAATCTACGCACGTGTAGGAGGTCATCAAAATCGCCTCATCTTTATGCCGGCAATAACGCTCGAATACGAATCGCTCACCGGCTCATCAATAGAAGGTCTGGATTGTTCAAATTCTGATGAGTCGAGCTCCGGCTTTAAGAAGTTAGCCAGGAGATACGACGCAAGGCCACACGCGAATAGCGGTGGTACAGCTTCACCTATCTGGCGGTATACATCATCGGATTTCCCGCAAAATTGAAAACCGTCAGGAAAGCTCTGTAGTCGTGCTGCCTCGCGTGCGGTTAGCCCCCTATCTTGTACAGGGTGAACGAAACGGCCGCTAGCAGGGTTTCTCGCGTAATGTGTGATTGTGATTGATGGCTTGTCCCAAGCAAGCCTGCCATATACATCGGCGAAGCCTTTTGTCCGAGATCTGCACGCAGGCCCAGCTCCCGCTGGAAGATAGCCGCCGTCATGGGGCACCTTTCGAATTGTTTCAATGGTCGATGACTTATGCCTAATCGCTCGGTGAAGAGGGTCTGCACTCGATTCGCCTGCGGCCAAAGCGGGGAGATCAGCAATCGCGTCGCGAACGGTCCTGAACTCAGGGACGTCATAGATCTCATCAGGAAGGCAAAATTCTCTCTTCATCCCCATGACAATGCTCCTGTACCGCTCTTGAGGTACGCCAAAAGCAGCAGAGTTATAGATTGACTTCTTGACGATATAGCCCGCAGACTCGAGCAGCTCAATGCAGCTATCGTAATATGACCGATACTTATTAGACAGAAACTCAGGAACATTTTCCATTACAAGCGCAGTCGGTTGCGCTCGCTTAACAATGCGTGCGAATGCTGTAGCAAGTACGTTTCTCTCATCATCGGCTTCGTTCCAATGCCTTTTTCTATGCGAAGTGAAGCCCTGGCATGGTGCGCAGCCTATGAAAACAGAAGGCTTTTCAGCGTCAAATCCAATTTCCTCAAGGAAACAGTCAATGCTCGTCTCTGATTTAGCGATCTCAACAACATCTCGACAGAGAAGTGGAGTTCCGAAATTTTTGCTATAGGTGGCCGAGGAATTCGGATCGATATCACATCCTCCAAGAAATCTAAAGACGCGACCCAAGGAATTCAACGCGCTAAACCCCAGCGAGGTTCCACCTGCGCCAGAAAAGAAATCAACAAGCTGAATTGGATTGCTCTCCATGTCTACTTGCTCAATTGGCACGAAGAGCTGCAAAGCCGGATAGGCGTGCAGAAAAATATCGCGACCTAGGTCGCGAAACTGAGAAGTATTGGAAATGCCTATGTCTAGGCCATACAAGCTGTTCGCAACCATGCCATCCCATCCTCGTAGCTTTGTGCCAAATTATACAGCTCGACTTGGGACGTGGCCCCTCTCTACCACAAAAGACAAACTGCCGTGAACGCCTCACGTTAACCGTAGGCCACATATACCGGTTCCGATAAGCGTGCATCAGAGTCCTCGCTGTGTTAACGATATTGCGAAATAGTTCCAGACATGTCTTTTGCGCATTTTGGCACATATATGAGTTTCGCCCGCGGCGACTGATTAATTAAGCATTGAGCGTCAACGCGAACCAATAGTTCGTCATATGAATGTCTATTCTCGACAGGAGCGACACATGCCCTTCGACATCCGCATCACGGCAGTCATATGTTTGCAGCTAACTCCTTCATATGGCCCAATGCACACAACAGCATAGCCTTGCTACGTTCGAACCGAATTCGAAGTGTCGCATACACTCCCAAGACGATCAGGATTAGCACCGCCGAGATCACCAACGGCTGATGGCTCACGCCTGGCTGCTTTATTAGCTTGACAAGCAGACCGGAAAGAGAGATGACCGAACTGATAAGAGTGAGGGCCCAGCTCGTATAATGCGTCTCGGCAACCGCCCGCTCAATTATTATGCATCTCTTTTCCAGGCTAATGTCCTCGCCCACTTCACCAAGAGAAAAGTCCACTCCCGAAATTAAATCGAGCAATTCAGCCTCACTGTAGCCACTTTCCTTGAATCTTTTAATAAAAAAACCTCCTGGTCCAGGACCATAGATAGGACGGTTTACACGAAACAGTTCCTTATAAGCGATTCCCATTGCTAACTCCTTAAAGTACAGATGCTATTTACGCTATCGTTCTATCATTTCGTCCGGACAGTTTTTTATCGAACCGCCAGCAACCATTCACAAGGACATCCCGTTCAACACTCCCCCGCGCTCCTCATACCCGCGCTCGAACTTCTTCCCAAGCTCCGCAGCACAGCGCTTCGCTTCCTCGGCAAACAGGTCATCGATGGCCCTGTCGATCCGCGTGCAAGCCTGCCGGTGCTCGTCCTTCCAGGGCAGGTTGAGCCCCAAACTCGCATCCCAATAGCCGCCGAGCTTGGCGTCAATCACTTCCTCGGGATACAGCACATCGCGGCGAATGCCTTCAACCACATCGTCCTCGTCCATACCACAGGCCGCATCGCCCTGCTCAAGGCACTTGCGCAGCTCCTTTTGCGCCCGCATGCTGTCCAGCATGCAAACACACACCACAGCCAAAAAGCGATAGCGCTCGCACAGGTCCCACTCGCCGCCGAGCCATACGCGATAGCCCAGCATCTCGCTCGCGGGCCCATCATCCATCAGGAGCAATTCACACGGACGCTCATTGGCGAGCGCATCCTCCCCCAGCCTTTTCACGCCGTCTCGCATAAAGATGCACGGCTCCACGTCGTAATAGCCAAAACCGTGGCCCGCACCACAACGATTGATGGCGTGCTTGGGCAGCAGGACGATCTTGTCGCTGGGCTCGGGGTCAATCTTGCGCAGCTTTTTAATCTTGCGACGGGCGCGCTTTAAGCCGTGCTCGCTATCGCCACGGCCGTGGTCGCAACCGCCTGCCTTGCCGGCGTTTCGCAGGGCGATCTCGCCTGCTACCGCACCTCGCTCCGCCGCGCACAACCGGCCCATCGACAAGACGCACCATGCCCACCGGCTAGCCCATCCCAACGGCCTGCCTGCAGTCGCTACGAAGGCCACCGTGCCGCTATGAGCGCGACAACCGCTGCACCCCAGCCCTATTCGTCCGAAGGCACCGCCGCAGCGGGCAGATACGGCTCCCAGAGCGGGCATCCCTGCCAACCCTCCGCGAACCCCATGCGGCGCAGCTCGTCGGCATCCAGCCTGTCTAGCAGCTCAAACAAACGTGTGCGCCAGCCCGTCTCGGGGGCGATGCGCTCCAGTAGGTAACTCAGGATGGTGAGCATGCCGAACATGTTGTCCGACCGCACCTGGTACGGCTCGTGCCACTCTGGATACTTCGACTTGGTGGGGATGGTCGGCCTGGTGCCAAGCCCTCTGTTCCACAGGCGGCCATGGTGTGCACATATGTTGCGAGCGGTGTTGATGGCCACGAGCCACGACTTCAACACGCGCGACGATACGCCCAGGGCCCCAGAGATTCTGTTCCTGATGTCAACCGACGCGCCGTTGTAGAGGCGAAGCATCGTGCCGAAGTCCATCAGGTTCACGAGAATCCAATAGGGCGGCAGGTCATGCGCGTCGCCGTAGGCCTCCTTGAAGTGGATGGCGAAGGGTTCACGCGAGCGGTCAAGCTCCTCGGTGCATCGTTCGATGAACTCACTGTACGCATCACCCTCAAAGCGTGGGAGATTCTCGCGGTCGAAGAAGCCGAACGCTCCGGTCTTGCCCGCAAGCTCATAGGCCAGCTGCGTGCGGAAGTAGACCTCGACGCGCTCGATGGCGTCCAAGACGATGAGCCTGAACTGCCTGTCGAAGGTGTAGAGCTTCCAGATCTGATCGAATGTCGTGCCCTCGACGAAACGCTCGTCCTTGTCGCCGTCCTCGTCTGCCTCTGGCTTGCGCTTGAAGATGTACCAGTAACCGCTCAGGCGGTAATAGCCAACGTTTGCGAGGTGGGCGATAAGGTCATCGCGGTCTGCCACCAGGCCGCGCTCGACTATGAGCAGGTCGGCCTGTTCCTCGAAGGTCAGCCAGGGCTTCTTGTATTCCCCCATGGTGCTCCTGTGCTCGATGCATAAAAGAAGACCCGCCAGTGTGCATGCTCGAGAGCAGAGGCCGGGCGGGTTTACTAAGGTCATTTTACCGCAGTCGAAGCGATTCTATACGGAACTCCACGAGGAAAGTTTGCCTTGAATATCAAGCCTTGATTATCAACTTCATCCGAACACCTCCCACATTCATCCGCACATGTGCGGATGAATGTGGGAACCCGATACCCTGAGGGCCGGACCGGCCGGCCCCGGGAGATCGGAGGACGGCATGTCCGGAAAGAGGAAGAAGGGTTACGAGAAGGCGGCCCAGAGGGCCTACGGGAGGCTCACGAGGCACGAGCGGGACACGGTCCAGAGGATGCTGGAGCGCAGGGCCTCGTGCAGGGAGATCGCGAGGGAGCTGGGCAGGTCGCCCTCGACGGTGAGCGCCGAGGTGGCGTCGCACAGGTTCGTGACGGCGCCCAAGCACAGGCGCGGCGAGCGCGTCGACGCCTCCGCCGACCTGTCGGCGGCCTGCCAGCGCCTGGCCGCGTGGCC
>OMGY01000039.1_pt1 | contig 128383 bp, 124 predicted proteins | sample 1674461 | NCBI WGS metagenome assembly OMGY01 (sample SAMN05578579, study PRJEB25193) | human gut metagenome | biome: Human Microbiome; feature: human-associated habitat; material: feces | host: Homo sapiens | place: USA:Birmingham | reverse complement strand
ATCGCTTAAATGATAATTTAGAAGAATTGGTTCAAGGAAAAAAAGCGGTTGAATCTGAAGTGAACCCAAAATGTTAGACAAAAAGTTTAACAAGGAGGGTTCATTTTTTATGTCAAAATATTCAAAGGAATTTAAGTTAGAAGTGGTAAAATATTATTTACAGGAACATCATAGTTATTCAGAATGTTGTAAAAAATTTAATATTCCAAGCATGACACCAATTAAACAATGGGTTGATAAATATCAATTATATGGTGTTGAAGGGATTTTTAAAAATTTAAAATCAAGTTATGATGGTAATTTTAAGCAAAATGTTGTAGAATATATGCATACTAATCATTTATCAGCAACAGAAACAGCTAATTATTTTAAATTAGGCAATCATTCTGTTGTATTGAAATGGGAACGTATATATTATGAGGAAGGACCGCAAGGCTTATACATTGAGCGACGTGGTAGAAATAAGAATATGAATTCTAAACCCAAAAAGAAAAAAATAGATAAAGAAATAGAAGAAGATTTAATGGCGGAAAATCAACGTCTTCGAATGGAGAATGAATACTTAAAAAAATTAAATGCCTTAGTTCAGGAAAGAATCAAGCGAGAGAACAAGAAAAAGTAATTGTTGTCAATGAATTAAGGCAAAAATATAGCTTGAGAGAATTATTAAAATTAGCAGAAATGCCAAGAAGTACATTCTATTATCATTTAAATAATCTAAAAAAAGAAGATAAATATAAGGTTGAAAAAGACGAAATTCTATCAATATTCCATGAAAATAAAGGACGTTATGGTTATCGAAGAATAACACTAGAAATGAGAAATCGTGGATATGTAATAAATCATAAGACAGTTGCAAAATTAATGAAAATAATGGGATTACAAAGTATTCAAAGACCGAAAAGAAGATATAATTCATATCAAGGAACAATAGGAAAAATAGCAGATAATTTATTAAAAAGAGATTTTAAAGCAGATAAACCAAATCAAAAATGGGTTACAGATGTAACGGAATTTAAAGTTAATAATGATAAACTTTATTTATCTCCAATAGTAGATTTATTTAATGGTGAAGTAATAAGCTTTAATTTATCAAGGCATCCAGTATTTAATCAAGTAGTGGATATGTTAGAAAAAGCCTTTAATAAAATAACCGATAATACAAATTTAATATTACATTCAGATCAAGGTTGGCAGTATCAAATGAAGCAATATCAATATCTTTTAGAGCAAAAGGGTATTAGACAAAGTATGTCAAGAAAAGGAAATTGTTTAGATAATGCATGTGCAGAAAACTTTTTTGGAATATTAAAATCAGAACTTTATTATATAAAAGAAAAAGAATATAAAGATATAGAAGAATTAGAAAATGATATAATTGAATATATAGAATATTACAATAACAGAAGAATTAAGAGCAAACTAAAAGGAATGTCCCCTGTCCAATACAGAAAACATTCCATGTTAGTAGCCTAATTTATACTGTCCAACTTTTTGGGTTCAGTACAGCATAAGACCTATTGCTTTTTTCTACCTAATAACTTATCTATTGAAAAAGGTTTATAGACAAGTGTTAAACTATACAAAAATGTTGTTGGTATTAAGTTTTTAGAATTTTCATAGTGTGCATAATTTGCTTGTGATGTATTGATTTTCTTTGCAACTTCTTCTTGTGTCATAGAATTTCTTTTACGAAGTATGCGAAGATTTTTTGATATTAAATCTATATCTATTTCTAATGGCAAATATGATTCATCATTTTTATTTGTTATACCAAACAAGTAATCAAGACTAAAGTTATAATGATTAGCATATTCAATTAATCTTCTTAATGGGATAGTATCTTTTCCAGTTTCCCAACCAGATATTGTAGTAAAGTTCAAATTAAAGAACTCTGCAATATCTTTTTGTTTTATATCAATATTTTCTCTACTATTTTTAAAGTTTTTAATTATCATTTTTTTCCCCCTATATAATTATTCCACTTACTAGGGCAAATATAATAATTCTAGGGGAAATAGACTATTACGAACAGAAAAAATTTGTATATTTGCACAATTCGACAAATTTTGCGATAGAAATATGATATATTTTTATTGAAATTACCAGAAAATATCGGAAAAAAGCATATTTTGATAGTTATAATCATTATATGAAATAGCATATTTCATATACTAAAATAAAAAATTGACTTTTGTATATAAATTTAGGCATTTCATAAACTATTTAGTTTTTGTGTCAAAAAATGTGGTACTATGTCGATGAAATTAAAAACGAAAGAGAAATCCATCAGATTACCAATGATGTTTTTTTAAAATCAGGGAGGGATAAGATGGATTTTTATTTATTATATAAAAATAATTTAGAAAGCATACACTAACTTTTAAGGGTTAATTGTGTGCTTTTTTGTTTTTATATAAGACAATTCCATTCTATGTACTTATTAAACATAAACATGCTGAAGGAAAAAAAATTTATGAGAGATTTTTTGGCGTAGCTTTATAGAAATGTTTATGTTTATGTTCTAAAAATCTACGCATTAAGAGGTGTGTAGATTTGAGAATTGTCTTGATTGATTTCAATATAATTGCATATTTCAAAGTGAGTAGAAAAGATTTTATAGACTTTTCTGCTCATTTTGTGTTTTTAGCTCCTAAAAGTAGAGGACCTCCTATTACTTGAATTAACTGAAATTTGAGTGAATAGGAGGTTTTTCTTATGTCTAATGAAGAATTAGAAGATGATGTTGTACTTGCAAAATTTATAAATTATATGCAAAAAGCACTTTATCACATGAGATTAAATTATTTTAGAGATTATGAGAGAATGAGAGATTATGAGGTTGAACTAGAAGAAATTGAATGTCCAAATTCAAAAGATGTTATAAATGAAGATATATCAAGTATAGGAGTTTTAAATGATACTGAAATTAAATTATTAAACCTATTATATACACAGGGATTAAGTTATAAGGAAATATCTGAAATAACAAATGAAAATATAGAAACTTTAAAGAAAAGGCGAACTAGAGCCTTAAAGAAATTAAAAAAGGTTATGGAGGAATGAGAAAATGCAATATAATACAGAGTTTTATAAATTATTAAGACAAGCTGTATATGATGATACAGCATTAGTAAGAGTATTAGACAAAATAATGAAACTTATAAATAGTAATTCTAAAGATGATGATGGGGAAATTAACGAGGATTTAAAGAGCGAATTGATTACATATTCTATTGAATTGATACGAAATAAAAAAATTTATAAAAAATTTGAAATTTGATGTCCACTTTTTCGATTTTTTTGTGCTGTTCATAGTAGAAGGGTTAAAAAACTTCTACTATGGTATGCACATTGAAAATTGAATAGATTTTATTAGAACGACAAGAACTACATTCTAGGTGGGTTAGCAACTATTTAGATATCTAATAAGAATGTTATCTTATTATGAAGTAGTTTGGATACTTTTGTATAGTCATAGAACGAGCGTAAAGTTATAGGAATAGACCATAATGTTTCTATAATGGTGCGTCCCACGCAATGAGTACAAACCAGAGTTCTGGGTGGTAGATAACCAATGTTGCTAGAAACAATAGCAATCTAATAAATGAATGGAACAATTAAAGTTAAAATAATTTAACTATTAAAATGGAGGCTAAAATGTTAGATATTATTTCAATGATTATAATATTATTCTTTTTAATGGGACTACCTATGATTTTAATAATTATAGGTGGCAGTAAAAGTAAGTCAGAACAAGAAAGAACTTATGAATTAGAAGAAGAAGCACAATACTGGAGAGATTATGAAAAAGAACAAATAAGAAAGAAAAAAATTAGAAAAATAAAAATTAGGAGGTTTTTCAAATGGGTAAAGAACTTTATACATGGGAACAAGTAAGAGCTTATGGAGAAATTGCATTACATAATTTAACAAAATCAGCAAATGAAATAAATATGATAAATTTTAAAAAGTGCATAGATCCACTACAAACTTTATATGCAAAAGATGGAGTGGAAGGAATGGCAGAATATTTAATGAATAAATATGAAAAATAAATAATAAAGAAAGATGTTAGTTTTTTACTAGCATCTTTTTTGAAAGGAAAAGTTATGGAGGAAATTAATCAATTAGAATACAAACTAAAGAAAAGCAAAGAAAATTTACAAGCAGATATTGCAAATAGAAGAATTGATAAAATTGATAATATTAGTATAGATTCTAATACTTCATTAGAATCGAGAATACTTAATTTCTTTCAAAAGATTAAAAATCCTTATGCAATTAGAGTTGGAAATATAGTAGTGGAAATGGAGTTTTCAGATAATTCTAATATATCTCCAATGGAGTGTATAGACGCTACTTTAATAAATGAATACAAAATGAGAGAAATGTCAAATGTGTAAATTTTAGAATTGAGGAATTTTAGTAAAATAGGATAAAATCAAAGGTTATGCTACTATTTGGGTGTAGGAGGTTTTAGAAAATGAAAAGAGGTAGAAAAAGTAAATATGATATTGAAATAAATAAATCAAAAGTATGGAATGTTGCCGTATATATTAGATTATCAGTTCAAGATGGAGATAAAGCAGAAAGTAATAGTGTTATCAATCAGAAAGAACTTTTAAATATGTATTTGGAACAAAATAAAGAACTTAATGTTAAAGAATATTATATTGATGACGGATTTTCTGGAACAACTTTTGATAGACCTGCTTTCAAGAAAATGATGAAAGATATAGAAAAAGAAATAGTAAATACAGTTATAGTAAAAGATTTATCTCGTTTTGGAAGAAACTATATTGAAGTTGGAAATAAGATAAATTCATTTATGAAAGATAATATAAGATTTATATCTGTTTGTGAAAAGATAGATAGTTATAAAGATAAAAAGTCAGTAGATGATATTATTTTTCCTTTAAAAAATATAATGAATGAAATGTATTGCAAAGATGTATCAGATAAATTGATAAAGACATTTGAGGTTATGAAAAAAGAGGGAAAATATATAGGGGGAATACCACCTTTTGGCTATATAAGAGATGAAAATAATAAACACAAACTAATAGTAGATGAGGCTTCAGCAAGTGTTGTAAGAAGAATATTTGATTTATGCGAATCTGGAATTGGTAATGTGTTAATTACTAAAGAATTAAATGAAAAAAATGTATTAACACCAAGCGAATATAACTGTAAGATTTTAAAAATTACATCATCAAGTAGTAAAGTTGCAAAACAATGGACAGCAAGTATTGTCGGAAAGATATTAGATAATAGAGTTTATTGTGGAGATTTAGTTCAAAACAAGACAAGAGGAATTAGTTATAAAGTACATAAGAGATTAAAAAACGATGAAGAAGATTACATTATAATTGAAAATGCACATGAACCAATTATAGAAAAAGAAAGATTTTTTAATATACAAAAAATAAGAAAAGATAGAAAGTTTAATTGGAACAGAAGAATAGAAAATATTTCTATATTTGATGGAATTGTATTTTGCAGTAATTGTAATAAGCCATTAGTAGCAACTATAAAAGAAAAAAGTATGATAAATGATACTGAAATTGAAAAATATGTATTGGAATGTAAAGAATGCAATAATCAAAATGATAAACCTTATGTAATAGATGTGGACAAGTTAAAAATATGTATTTTTAGAAGTATTAAATATCATATAGATTTACTAAATGGATTTGAAAATGCAAGATTATCTGTTAAAGAAAATAAAGAATATGCAGACAAAATAAAAGAGAATGTTGAGAATTTAAAAAATAAATTAGAAAGACTTGATAAAGAAAGAACAAAATATTTCACAAAATATAGAGATATGGAAATTGACGAGCAAGAATATATTGCTTTTATCAGAGAGAATGTTAAAGAGGAAGAAAATATAAAGGAACAAATTAAAAAAGAAAAAGCAAAGTTAATGGAGGCAAGATTAAGTTATAAGAATGTTGCTGAAAATAACTGGGTAGATACTTTAATGAAATATAGAAATCAAAGGAAGATTACAAAAGAAATGTTAAATGACTTAATAGAAAAAATTTATATCAATAATGATGGTAGAAAAATTAAATTAGTATTTAAGTATGAAGACGCTTTTAAGTTAGCAATGGATTATTTGAAAATTGTAAAGGAAGGGGGAAATACTAATGCCTAGACAAAGTAAATATAATAAAGAAGAAAAAGATAATGTGAAAAGTTATCAATATAAAGCAGCAATATATATAAGATTATCAGTAGAAGATGGAGATAAAGAAGAAAGTAATAGTATAACAAATCAAAGAATGTTATTAAATCAATTTTTAAAAGATAATTCAGATATTGAAGTATATGATTATTATACAGATGATGGATTTTCTGGAACTACTTTTAATAGACCAGGATTTGAAAAATTGTTAGAAGACTTATATGAAAAGAAATTTAATACTGTTATTGTAAAAGATTTATCAAGATTAGGAAGAAACTATATTGAAGTTGGAAATTATATTGAAAAAGTATTTCCTTTATATAATATAAGATTTATTGCAGTTAATGACCAAATAGATAGCATAAAAAATCCTGAATCAGTTAATAGCATAATTGTACCTTTTAAGAATTTAATAAATGACGAATACTGTCGAGATATATCAAATAAAATAAAGGCAGTATTAAATGTAAAAATGAAAAAAGGGGAATATGTTGGAGCTTATGCACCTTATGGATATATCAAAGATCCAGATGATGTACACCATTTAATTATTGATGAAGATGCAGCAAAAGTCGTTAGAATGATATATGAACTTACTTTAAATGGATATGGAAGAACAGCAATAGCAAAAAAATTAAATGAATTAGGAATATTAAATCCAACAGGACATAGAGCAATAGATTTAAAAATGAAAACACCATTTAAGAATAATACCGATAAAGTTACATATTCTTGGTGTTCAACAACAATTAGAGATATTTTACGAAATCAAATGTATTGTGGAGATTTAGTTCAAAACAAAGGAAAACTAATTAGTTATAAAATACATAAAAGAGTATTAGTACCACAAGAAGAATGGATTATTGTAAAAGATACACATGATGCAATTATAGATAGAGATACATTTGATAAGGTACAAAAAGCAATACTAGACAGAGATACAAGAATGAATACAGATGGAAAAATATCCATATTTGCAGGACATATTAAATGTGGAGATTGCAAAAGGGCAATGAGTAAAAAGATACCAGGAAAATATAAAGGACAACCTAGAAATTATTATCATTATATGTGTTCTGCATATATGAGGTCTGGTGGAGAAATTTGTACAAAGCATAGTATAAAAAATGATGAATTAGAAAAAGCAGTTTTAGAAAGCGTAAAAGTTCAAATTGGACTTATAATAGATATGAAAAGAATAAAAGGACAAATAGATAGTAAAACATTTAATGATAATCGTAGAAGTTATTTGCTAGAAAATATCAATAAATGTGAAGAAACATTGAATATTAAAAGAAAGTTAAGAAAAGAGGCTTACGAGGATTGGAAATTAGGCATTATTACAGAAAAGGAATATAATGATTACACCCAAGAATACGGAAGGCAAATAAGGGAAAATGAAGCATATATTGAAGAAAACTATAAAGAATTACAGAATTTAGACAAAATGAGTAGCTCTGGAGAATGGATTGAATATTTTGAAAAATATCAGAATGTAAATTCATTATCAAGAGAACTTATAGATGGACTAATAGATGATATATATGTTTATGAAGATAAGAAAATTAAAGTTAAGTTTAAATATGAAGATGAATACAATTATTTAATTCAATATATAAAAAGAAGAAAGGGAGATATACTTTAAAGAGAATTTATCTCTCTTTTTTCTGTAATTTTATAGAAAAAAATTAAATTTTATGATATAATTTGAAAAGTTTTAAGGAGGTTATATATTATAACCGCAAAAACTTAAAAAACTTATGTATGAACACTTACATAAGATTATGAAAAATACGAAAAACAAGAAAAAATGAAGAAGAAAAGCCTCAAAACCCTTGATATTATAACTGTTTTAATGAAGAACGACAGGGTACGCGAATTTGAATGGTTAGATACGAGGAGTTGAGAGGAGATGAGATATTATAACCGCAATCCTATACAAGCGAGGGCTACCAATGGTTATGAGATACCGAAAGAGCCTAGAATGCAGGTTAAAAAAATAGAAAATAAAGAAGATTATATAGATTTACTTTTAGAGGCAGATCCTTCAAAAGATATGATACATAAGTATTTGAACGATTCAGATGTATATGCATTAAAAAAAGAAGATGAGCTAATTTCTATTGCAGTAATTTTGCCTATTTCTAGAAAAACATTAGAGTTAAAGAACATAGTTACAAAAGAAAATTACAGAAATAAAGGTTATGCAAAAACACTTTTAAAATCATTATGTGGTAATTATAAACAGAAATATGATAGAATGTTGGTAGGAACAACAGAGAATAATATTCCTTTCTATGTTAAGCAGGGATTTGATAAATATGAGAAAACAATTAAAAATTATTTTATAGATAATTATGATGAAGAAATCATAGATGGAGATTTAGTATGTACAGATATGTATTATTATTCAAAAGATTTAAAGAAAAATAAAAGCTAGTCATAAAATAGTAAGTTGTAGGTGAGGTATTTTATATGATAAAGAAATATTTTGAAGATTGGAATAAGTTTGAAAAGTCATTTTTAATATGTGGATTATTAACATCAATAATATCATCTATTATTTTTAATGGGACTGTAATTGATACATTATATACATCACTTTATTTAATTACAGCATTATTAATGTCAAAAGGAAAAGTAGAATGCTATTTTGTAGGGTTTGTTAGTGTGTTTTTTTATGGAATAGTATCATATAATCAAGGCTATTATGGGGAATTAATTATTACAGCATTTTTAACATTTCCTATAATGATAATAGGTATTATATCTTGGTTAAGACATCAAGATAAAGAAGAAGATACAGTTATTATAAGTTCTCTATCAAAAAAAGAAATAACTATAGCATTACTTTCTCAATTAGTGTTATTTTGGATTTATTACTTCATATTAAAAGCATTTAATACAGATTTATTAGTAATAAGTACAATGTCAGTTGTAACAAGTGTTCTGGCTAGTTATTTTGAGGCAAGAAGAAGTGAATTATCACTATTTTGCTATATTGCAAATGATCTAGTGATAATAACATTATGGTTAATTCCTATTATAAGTGGTCAAATAGAATTAATATCGGTTTTAGTAGGTCCTATATTGTTATTAATAAATGACATATATGGAAGTTACAATTGGAGAAGATTAAAGAAACAACAAAAAGAAAAAGGTATAGGAGTATAACAACTTACAAATTATAGAGAATGGTATGAATTTAATAATGTATAAAATAAAAAAGTGAAGTTAGTTTTATAACAAAAAAAACAATATTAAGGATAAAAAGAAATTAGGCGATAATTAAAGAAAATTTATAATAAAACATAGAAATCTATATTAAAAATAGGGGGGTGATAGTTTGAAAAAAGGAAATGAAATTATTTTATTTGAAAATCAAGAAGTGAAATTAGAAGTAAATTTAAAGGATGAAACAGTATGGCTTAATACTGAACAAATGGCACAATTATTTGGTAGGGATTACAAGACAATTAGAAAACATATTAATAATGCACTTAAAGAAGAATTAAAAAATGAAGTGGTTGTCGCAAAATTTGAGAATACCACTGAACACGGTGCAATTCAAAGCAAAACACAAACTCATATGGTAGAATATTATAATCTTGATATGATTATTAGTGTTGGTTATAGAGTTAAAAGTAATAATGGTGTCATATTTAGAAAATGGGCAAATAAAATTTTGAAAGAATATTTAATTAACGGTTATGCAGTAAATCAAAGAAGATTAGAATATTTAGAAAAGACTATAAAATTAATTGATATAGCAAATAGAATAGATGAAAGGTTAGAAGGAAACGATGCAAAAGAAATACTAAAAGTAATCGGAGATTACTCAAAAGCACTTGATTTGTTAGATGACTATGACCATAAAACATTAAAGAAAATAGATGGAAATATAGATGAAAGAAAAATTGAATACAAAGAATGTATAGAAGTAATAAATAAGTTAAGATTTAATGAAGAAAGTTCATTATTTGCAGTAGAAAGAGATAAAGGATTAGAGTCAATTATAAGAAATATTTATCAAAGTTTTGATGGACAAGATATTTATAAAAGCATAGAAGAAAAAGGGGCAAATTTTTTATATTTAATAGTAAAAAATCATGTGTTTACAGATGGTAACAAGAGAATTGCAGCAACACTATTTATATACTTTTTAAATTTTTATGGTATTTTATACAAAGATGGAGAGCAAACGATTGATAATAACACTTTAACAGCATTAACACTATTAATAGCAGAATCAAATCCAAAAGAAAAAGAAGTTATTATAGATTTGGTGATGAATTTTTTAAATAATGAGTAATATAATTTGAAATGAATTTATTATTAATATAATGTCGATTAGTTTTAGGGAGGTTATATATTATAGCCACAAAAACGGACAAACCTTTAAATATAAAGGAAAAGATGAATTTTGAAAATAGGCTAAAATCTGTGGCTTTGGCGACTTGAAATAGACTCCAAAAGTTGTTATATCAACTATTTTAAGGAGTAATGTCAGGGTACACAAATTTCAAAAGTTAAATAGGAAGAGTCCAGAGGCACAAATATTTTTAGCCCACACAAATAACAAACCTAAATTACCAGATGGATTTGAATTTCTTCCTGTAAAAAGAAGTATAAATATAAAAAAAGAAAAAGATAACAAAGAACAATACATGGATTTATTACTTGAAGCAGATCCAAGTAAAGATATGATAAATAATTATTTAAAAAATGGAGAATTATTTGTATTAACATATAAAGATGATGTAGCATGTATTGCAGTAGTCACAAAAATAGATGAAGATACAGTAGAGTTAAAAAATATAGCAACCAAAAAAGAATTTAGAGGAAATGGTTATGGAAAGAAAATGCTAAAATATTTAGCTGATAATTATAAACAAAAATATAAAAAGATGTTAGTTGGAACAACAGAGAACAATATTCCATTCTATGTTAAGCAAGGATTTGATAAATATGAAAAGACAATAAAAAATTTCTTTGTTGAAAATTATGATGAAGAAATATGGGATGGTGATTTACATTGTATAGATATGTATTGTTATTCAAAAGATTTAAAAAAATAAAACAAAAATAGTAATTTGTCGGATTAATATAAGAATAATAAAACGAGGTAACAATGAAAATAAAAAAAATAATAGAAAGAGCAAATAATGTTTTAGATACTGATAATAATAGAATAATAGTATCTGAATTTTTAGAAAAATATATAAAATGTGAAATTATTTGTAAACAAATTATAAAAAAATATTTAGATTTAATAGGAGAAGAATATGAAGAAGAAACAATACCTTGTTCTTTAAATGATATTAAAAGGGCAATTTCTTGTTACGAAATAAATTTTAATAGTCCAAAATTACTCACAAGATTATGGTCAAAAAATGACAAGAAAGGGGAAAAAGCTATAAGAGTGTTAAGAAATAAAATTGTTCATGAATTAAATGAAAGTTCCTTAGTTGAAGTAATTGAAAGAAAAAAGAAATTGCACGATGATATGGATTTATTTATTAATACGATTTTAGATAGTGAAATTAATATTTTTTAAGATTTAACCTAATTAAGAAATATATTAGCTTATTTTTATAATACAAGATAGTAAGTTTATGGTTATTGAAATGAAAGGAAGGATTTTTAAAATGGATTTGTATAGATGTGCAGTTTGTGGAAGTACTAGAATTGTAACAGAAGTAAGAAATGAAGGATATAATACAAAGAAAGGTGTTATTGGAACAGCTCTCTTTGGAGCCATTGGTGCATTAGCAGGCACAAATGGTAAAGAAGTTACTTATTATCATTGTGGAGACTGTGGGCAAGTTTTAAACAAATGTATGAGTGAATATGAATTAATGGAATTAGATTTTTCTTTGAGAACTCAAGATAGTAGTGTATTTTTAGATCGTACAATTGCAATGATGAAAAAATATCCCAATGCTGGATGGGATAATGAAAAAATATTGAAAGCTAAAAGTAATCAATCATCAATAAAATCACATGATAATGAAAACATGGTAGACAGTATAGAATCTAATCAAAAAACATTTCAAGAAGAAAAAATAGACTTAGAAAAGAAAATTTTAGAGATAGCATCTAAATATGAAGATAAATTTACGCTAGATGAAATCTGTAATAATGAACAATTAAGTGAATGTTCAAAAATAAAAATAATGGCTGTATTAAAGAACCTTGTAGATTTTTCTTGTCTAGAAAGATTTAAAGATGATAAAGTATATTATAAGTTTATTACTAAAGAAAATTTAAAAGAAGAACAAAAGAAGAGAGAAATAGAAGAAGAAAATAGAAGGAAGAGAGAAGAAAAGTTTCCTTATATAGAAAGAGAAATTTTAGAATTTGCTTTTAAACAACATAAAAACAAATTTACTGCTGATGAATTAAGAAACTGTGATATTTCATTATCAGAAAAATACCCAACTATAAAAATAGCATATATTTTGAACCAACTTGTTAAGAAATCTTATTTATCTAGCACTAGAATTGATTATACAACTTATTACATGTTTAATGAAGATATTTACACAGAAATACTAAACATTTTAACAGATGAACCTAAAAGTATTAAGGAAATACTAAATGAAAGCAACCTACTAAAAGACTTTGATGTTAGAGTAATTTATCATTATTGTAATAAATTAGTAGAAAATAAAAAAGCAAAATGTATTGTAATAGAAGAAAAAAAAGTATTAGTAGAACGATATTGTTATAAAAAAAGATGACTACAAAACTGAATCTTACAATTAATGATTTAAGAAAATAGTAGATTAAAGATAAATTACAAGTTATTATTTTAAAGGAGATGAACTTGGTTTGAGTAATGAATTAATAGAGAATAATAATAAATTAATAATTTATACAACAGAAGATGGACAAGTTGAAATTGAAGTAAGATTAGAAGATGAAAATGTTTGGCTTACTCAAAACTCAATGGCAGAACTATTTGATACAACAAAGCAAAATATAAGTTTACATATAAAAAATATATTTGATGAAAATGAATTAAATGAAAATTCAGTTGTCAAGGAAAACTTGACAACTGCTTATTGTATAAGAACAATCAGTTTTCAATACTTTGCAAGGAATTATTATGTATTGTAACTCATTCGCAAAATGTTTGTGATAAAGTTGATGTGATATATGAATTAGAAAGAAATAAAAATAATAAATGGAAAATTAATTTTTTTAAAGAATAGTCATAAAGAACTATTCTTTTCTTTTAATATATGATAAAATAGCTATGATTATAGATTGAAAATTTAAATATAAAGGAGACTAAGTAATTATGAATAAATATATGAAAATAGCGAATGAATTAGCCCAACAAAACATTTTAACAAATCATGGAGGACCTTTTGGTGCTGTTATTGTAAAAGATGGAGTAATAGTTGGAAAAGGGAATAATCAAGTAGTATTAAAAAATGATCCAACTGCTCATGCAGAAATAGTAGCAATTAGAGCTGCGTGTAAAACCTTAAATACGTTTAACTTAACTGGTTGCGAAATTTATACTAATTGTTATCCTTGCCCAATGTGTCTATCAGCTATTATTTGGTCAAATATTAAAGTAGTATATTATGGTAATACAAAAGAAGATGCAGACGAAATTGGATTTAGAGATAACATCATTTATAAATATCTAGAAATGGAAAAAACACCAAAAGATAGTAAAGAATTATTAAAAATTATTGAAATAGATAGAGAAGAAACTATAAAAACTTTTGATAATTATAAAAATAAAACTGAAAATAAAACTATGTATTAAAAAAATTGTTTAAAATAAATTAGGAGGTTGAATTTTGAGAGAATTAGTTTTAATTGATGGAAATAGTATTATGAACAGAGCATTTTATGGAATAATGGGTTCAAAAATGCTTACAACTCCAGACGGAAAATATACAAATGCAGTGTATGGTTTTCTATCAATAATGTTTAAAATAATTGATGACTTAAATCCAGAATATATGGTAGTTGCATTTGATTTAAAAGCTCCAACAGCAAGACATAAACTGTATGATGGATATAAAGCCACAAGAAAAGGCATGCCAAATGAACTTGCAGAGCAAATGCCAATAATAAAGGACATTCTTAAAGCAATGAATATAACAATAATAGAAAAAGAAGGATATGAAGCGGATGATATTTTGGGTACTCTATCAAAGTTTGGAGAAAAACAAGGATTGCATGTGACAATATTATCAGGCGATAGAGATACTTTTCAGCTTGCCACAAAAAATATAGTAATAAGAATTCCACATACTAAAGTAGGAAAAACAGAGACAGAAAATTTTGATGAGCAAGCCATTATAGAAAAATATGGAGTAACGCCAAAACAATTAATAGAAGTTAAAGGGTTAATGGGAGATAGCTCGGACAACATTCCTGGAGTTCCGGGAATAGGCGAAAAAACAGCATTAGACCTTGTAAAAAAATATGGTTCGATAGAAAATCTATATAAAGAAGTCGACAATGGAACTGATGAACTAAAAGGAAAAACAAGAGAAAAGATAAAGCAAAACAAAGAAATGGCATATTTATCTAAAGAGTTGGGTACTATTAATATACAAGTACCCATAGAAGAGAACTTAGAAGAATACAAAATTGTTGGGTGGGATAATGAAAAAGTTTTAGAAATTTTTAAAAATTTAAGATTCAATAGATTCATAGAAAGATTTGGACTAAAAAGTGCAGAAACAGACAAAGAGTTAGAAACAGTAATTGATATACAAGAAACAGACATTTCTACAATAATAGAATATGCAAAAAATAAAAATAAAATAATATATATTCTAGGCAAAAGACAATGCGAAAATGGTGAAAACATAATAAAAAAAGAAATAACAAGTATAAGTATATATAATGAAGAAAAAAATATTGTATATCATTTAAAAGCAAATGCAAAAGAATTGAAAGAAATATTTGAGGATGAAAAGATAGAAAAATATGGACACAATCAAATAGAAGACTACGTAATATTAAAACAAAATAACATTGACTTTAAGAATATAAAATATGATTTAGAAGTAGCAGCATATTTAATAAATCCAACCAACTCAAAATATGATATAACTACATTGGCAAATCAATATTTGAATATAGATGTAAATGATTATTTAGAAAAAATGGGTGTAGATGAAAAGAAGAATCAACAAATAACTTTATTTGAAACAAATGAACAAACAGATATAGAAAAATACAAAAATGCGGTGAAAACACATTTATTAAAAAAATTAATAGATATAACATCAGAAAAGTTGAAAGAAATAAATTCTTGGGAATTATTTAATAATATAGAAATGCCATTAATTAAGGTATTAGGTAAAATGCAATATAATGGAATTCATTTAGATAAGCAAGAATTAGTTGAATTTGGAAATAAAATAAAACAAAGTATAGAAGAATTAAAAAATAAAATATATGAAATGTGTGGACAAGAATTTAATATAAATTCAACTCAGCAATTAGGAAAAGTATTGTTCGAAGACCTAAAGCTTCCTGTATATAAAAAGACAAAAAGTGGATATTCAACAGATGTTGATGTCCTTGAAAAATTAAAAGGAGAACATCCAGTTATAGAACAAATACTAGAATATAGAACATTAGTTAAACTAAATTCAACTTATGTAGAGGGATTACTTCCATATGTAAATAAAAAAACAAAAAGGATACACTCATACTTTCACCAAACAATAACAGCAACAGGGAGAATAAGCAGTACAGAACCAAATTTACAAAATATTCCGACTAGAATAGAATTGGGAAAACAATTAAGAAAAGCATTTAAACCAGAAGAGGGATATATATATATAGATGCTGATTATTCACAAATAGAATTGAGAGTATTAGCTCATATATCGCAAGACGAAAATATGATAAATGCATTTAAAAATGACGAAGATATACACAGACAAGTAGCCTCGCAAGTATTTGGAGTACCTATGGAAGAGGTTACAAAAGAACAAAGGAGTGCTGCAAAGGCGGTAAACTTTGGAATAGTATATGGAATAAGTGACTTTGGATTAGCAGAACAATTAGGAATAGGCAGGAAAAAAGCAAAACAATATATAGAACAATACAAAGAAAAATATATAGGAATTAAAAATTTTATGGAAAATATAGTTGAAGAGGCAAAAGAAAAGGGATATGTTGAGACTTTATTCCATAGGAGAAGACAAATTCCAGAATTATCTTCAAATAATTACATGGTAAGACAGTTTGGGGCAAGAGCTGCAATGAATACTCCAATACAAGGAACAGCAGCAGATATTATGAAAATAGCAATGATAAATTTAGATGATAAATTAAAGCAAACAAAAGCAGATGCAAAATTGATTTTGCAAGTACATGATGAATTAATAATAGAATGTAAAAAAGAACAAAAGGAACAAGTAAAGCAAATACTACAAGAAAGTATGGAAAATGCAGCTAAATTAAGTATACCTCTAAAAGTAGAAATATCAGAAGCAAAGAATTGGTATGAAGCCAAATAGATTAAAGAGAAAGTAATGAGATTAAAAATGAAGAAAAAAGATGAATTGATATTGTTTATAATAGCATTTATAATAATATTTTTTAGTATTTTAGCTAAGCCAATAAATAATTTAGATGAAATATGGAATTACAATTTCGCTAGAAATATTGCAGATGGATTAATACCATATAAAGACTTTAACATGTTACAGATGCCACTATTACCAATTATTTCTGGGATCATATTAAAATATACATTTAATGAAATAATAATAACCAGAATTCTAGCAGGATTTTTGTGCGCAACAATAATGTTATTGGTTTATAAAATATTAAAAATATTGGATTTTAAAAAAGAATTAGCAGTTCTTATTACGGGTATAATAACCTTACTGATGTTAGAATATTATTGCTTAGATTATAACTTTGCTACTTTACTAATAGTATTACTAATAATATATAATGAGATTAAATTTTATAAAAGAGACAAAAATATAATAAAAGCCAATATTAAGCAAGATATACTTTTAGGAATTATGGCGGGAATTGCTATATTGCTGAAGCAAAACACAGGAATACTGGTGATTATTGCTATGTTAGCAAATAAACTATTTTTCATAAAAAATAAACAAGATTTAAAAGAATATTTGAAAAGCTTTTTATTTAGGCTAATGCCAATTCTAATATTAATAGGTCTTATGATAATATATTTAATCTATAATAATTGCTTTAATGATTTTGTTAATTATTCTATCAAAGGAGTATCAGAATTTAGTAACTATATACCATATAAAAAGTTATTAAAATTAGATATAACGGGATTATTCGCATTATTGGTTCCAATAACTTTTTGTATAGTAATATATAAAATTATAATAAAAAGAGATAAAGATAAGGCACTATATTTTTTATTAATATATGGCTTAGCTATGTTTGTAGTTGCATTTCCAATTTCAGACAAAATACATTTTTATATAGGAGCAATACCGACAATAGTACTTATGTCGTATTTATTATCAAGTAAGATAACAAATATAATAGAAAACAAAATGTATAGATTTTGTTTTTATTATGTGAAAGCTACAATATATGTTTCTTTGTTAGCATATGTTATTATCAATTCAGGAACTTACCTAGTTAATAAGCAAAACTATTCTGATTTAGCACACTATCAGTATATTATAGTAGACGAAAAATTAGAAGAGAATATAGAAAAAGTGGATACTTTTATATTAACATCAAAAGATGATGTAAAAATATTAGATGCTTCTGCAGCTTTATATATGATACCAATTGATAAATATAATAAAAATTATGATTTATTATTAAAAGGTAATCTAGGAAAAGATGGGGAAGAAAAGATAATAACAGAGATAGAAAGTTCAAAAGATGTTAAATATTTGATATTACAAGATAAATATCATAAAAATTGGCAAACACCGTTGCAAGTTATTAACTATGTTAAAGAAAACAAAAATAAGACTGGAACGATAGGAGATTTTGATATTTATGAATGAACCACAGAAGGAGAAAATAGTGAGAAAAAGTTTTATATATTTATTTATATTTTTAGCACTAATAATTTTTTTAAAACTGATTAATATACAAGATATAATTTTGAAAAAAATATATGTAAAAGATTATTCGGAATATGTTTATAAATATGCTACAGATTATAATTTGGACCCGTTGCTTGTTTTTGCTGTTATAAAAACAGAAAGTAATTTTAAAGTAGATGCCACTTCATCTAGCAATGCCATAGGATTAATGCAACTTATGGAAAACACAGCATTAGAGGTTTCAAACAATATTGACGAAAAAATAAATTCAAAAGAAGAATTATACAATCCAGAGATTAATATTAAATTAGGAGCAAAATATTTATCTGAACTTTTAGAAAGATATGACAATAATCTTAATATGACTTTAGCAGCATATAATGCGGGAATAGGAAATGTAACAGACTGGGTAAAAAAAGGCATTATAAAGGCTGATGGTTCCGACATAGAAAATATTCCATTTAAAGAAACAAATAATTATGTAAGGAAGATATTAAGAGACTATGAGATTTATAGGGAAATTTATGAGTAAGGAAAATATAAATATGAAAACAATAGCACAAGAAATAAAGAAAAGAAATAGTAATATAGAATTCCTAAGAATTATTGCAATGCTAATGGTAGTAACATTACATATGCTCAATTTTGGAGGATTACTTGAAAAAAGTAATACAACTACTTTGAAAGGGTTTTTGATATGGTTCTTAGAATCACTTTGTTTTGTGGCTGTAGACTGTTATGTTTTAATAGGAAGTTATTTTTTGTCAGATTCTAAATTTAAAATAAAAAGAATAATTAAGTTATGGGTACAGACATTTTTTTATTCCATATTAATGTATGTTTTTTTTGCATTTATTATAAGGCAAGAATTAACAGATATTTTAATAAATTTCATCCCAGTTCTATTAAAAAACTATTGGTTTGTTACTTGCTATATAGTATTGCTTATATTAGCACCTTTTTTGAATAAATTGATAAAAACTTTGTCAAAAGAACAATATACTATGCTATTGTTTATAATAATTATAATCTTTTCAGTATGGGGCACTATAATAGACCCTGCAAGAACTATTAATTATGGCGGAGGATATAGTATTAGTTGGTTTGTATGTCTGTATATAATTGCAGGATATATAAAAAGATTTTATAAAAATGAAAAGAATAGGAAGATTACATATTTTATTATTTATCTATTAATGTCATTTGTAAATGTATTAGCTCATTGGCTCATAAACAAGTATAACATAAAGACATTTGAACCAAATGTTTTGTATAGGTATTTTTCTATCACGGTACTAATTGCAGCATTAAATCTATTTTTATTTTTCTTAAATATTAACATTAAGCAGAACATGATAAATAGGTGTATTTATTTCTTTTCATCGGCGACTTTTGGAGTTTACCTGATACATGAAAATCCATATTTTAGAATATTTTTATGGGACGGATTTAAGAGATTTATTGTTAATGTAGGCAATAAAAAGTTATCAATAATTATAATAACTACTCCTATACTATTGTTTTTATCATTTACTTTCATAGATAAGATAAGGCTGTGTATTTTTTGGTTATTTAGTAAAATGAAAATTAAGATGCCTGCAAGAGTAAAAAAACTATATGATAAATTAGAGACAGAATTAAATGAATAAAGACAATAAAGCTATATAAATTGACAAAAAATATGAAATGATATAAAATGTAAAAGATAATAAAAGAGTGAGGCGATAGAAAATGTGGGGAAATATTACTATAGCTTTTTTGCTAGCATTTATCACAAGTTTTGTCATAACACCATACACTATGAGACTGGCTCATAGGGTTGGAGCAATGGATCTCCCAGAGGAGCGTAAAATACATAAAAAGCCAATACCAAGACTAGGTGGATTAGCTATAATAACAGGTTTTTTACTTTCTGTTTTATATTTACTATTTATACTGAATATGGAAAAAACAATAGACTTAGGTGGAACAGAAAAATATGGAATAAAGCTAATGGGATTTCTATTTGGAATTATAATATTGGGAATAACATGCTTTATTGATGATTCTAAAAATATTCCAGCAGGTGTAAAATTGCTAGCACAATTGGTAGTGGCAATAATTGTAACTGCATGTGGTATAAAAATAGATATGATAGAAATTCCATTTTTAGAAAAAAACCTAATTTTAAATAATGTATTTTCATATATACTTACGATAGGATGGATAGTAGGTATAACTAATGCAATAAACTTAATAGATGGATTAGATGGCTTATCTTCAGGAATTTCACTTATATCTTGTATATCACTATTAATAATATTTGCAACAAATGGTTCATCAATATTATCTATAATATTAATAACAGCTCTTGCCGGTGGAATAGTTGGATTTTTGCCATTTAACTTTAATCCAGCTAAAACATTTGTAGGAGATGTAGGTTCTAATTTTTTAGGATTCAGCTTAGCAGTAATATCAATTTTAGGAGTGGCAAAAACATATACGGTTTTAGTATTAATAGCGCCACTAATAGTACTAGGATTACCTATATTTGATACAATATTTGCTATTTTTAGAAGAATAATCAAAGGTAAGTCATTAAAAGCTGTATTTAAGCCAGATAAGGGACATTTACATCATAGATTAATGGCAAAAGGGTATACACAAAAACAGGCAGTTTTGATATTATATGGACTAAGTGCAACGCTAGGCATGTTTGCAATAATATTATTAGACAGTGGGTTATGGAAGGCGTTATCATTTGCATTATTAGTAGTGGCAATTATCGCAGTAGGGTATAAAGATGTTTTCAGAAAAGAAAAGGAAGAGACATGACCTAACTCGAAAAGGAGTTGTAATATATGAAAAAAGTATCAGTAGTTATACCGATGTATTATGAACAAGAGGTTGCAGAAGTTTGTTATAAAAGAGTAAAAAAAGTCTTAGATGAACTAAAAGAAAAGTATGAACACGAAATTATTTTTATAAATGATGGTTCAAAGGACAAGACTTTAGACATATTACAGGACATAGCAAAAGTTGATAAAAATGTAAAGATAATATCTTTTTCAAGAAATTTTGGACATCAAGCGGCAGTAACGGCAGGGCTAAAGTATGTGACAGGGGATGCAATTATAATAATAGATGCGGACTTGCAAGATCCACCAGAGTTAATACCAGATATGATAGAAAAATGGGAGCAGGGATATGAAGTAATATATGGCAAAAGAAAAAAAAGAAATGGAGAATCTGCATTTAAATTACTTACAGCAAAGGCTTTTTATACAGCACTAAATAAATTATCAGATGTAGATATACCTGGAGATACAGGAGATTTTAGACTAGTAGATAAAAAAGTTGTAGATGTAATTAACTCATTGCCTGAACATAACAAATTTTTAAGAGGACTGTTTAGTTGGGTTGGATTTGAACAATATGAGTATGAATATGAAAGAAAAGAAAGGTATGCAGGTAAGACAAAATATCCATTAAAAAAAATGTTAAAATTAGCCTCTGATGGTATAATTGGATTTTCAACTAAGCCTATAAAAGTAATAGGTGGTTTTGGAATTACTTTTGTAATAGTGTCTATAGTTATATTACTTTATTTTATATTATCAAAAATATTTGGATGGACAAACATGGTAAAGGGATGGACAAGCATTATGTTTGCAACAACTTTTGTAGGAGGTATTGTCTTACTTTCTCTTTGGATTATAGGCGAATACTTAGTAAGAATTTATGATGAAGCAAAACAAAGGCCTCAATATATAATTAAAAAAAAGATAAATATATAAAGGAGAGATGATGTGTATGGCAATTTTAGTTATAGGAGGAGCAGGATACATTGGTAGTCATACAGTTGTGGAGTTATTAAATGAAAATAAAGAGGTAATTGTTGTTGATAACTTTTCAAACAGCAAGCCAGAGATGTTGGACAAGATTAAAAAAATAACAAACAAGGACTTTAAATTTTATGAACTTGATTATTCAAATAAGGAAAAGATGGATAAAGTTTTTGCGGAGAATAAAATAGACTCTGTTATACATTTTGCAGGATACAAAGCAGTGGGCGAATCTGTAGAGAAGCCAATTGAATACTATACAAATAATGTATCGGGAACATTAAATTTATTAGATGTTATGAGAAAACATAATGTAAAAACAATTATTTTTAGTTCATCTGCAACAGTTTATGGAGATCCAGAAGTAGTACCGCTAACAGAAATGTGTAAGATAGGAGGAACAACAAATCCATACGGAAGTTCAAAATTGTTTATAGAACAAATATTAAAAGATGTATATAAATCGGATAATACATGGGATGTTTGTATATTAAGATATTTTAACCCAATAGGTTCACACGAATCTGGAATAATAGGAGAAGAACCACAAGGTAGACCTAACAATTTAATGCCATATATCGTAAGAGTTGCATCAGGAGAGTTAGAAGAATTATCAATTTTTGGAAATGACTACAATACACCAGATGGAACGGGTGTTAGAGATTATATACATGTAGTAGACTTAGCTAAGGGACATATTAAAGCATTAGAAAAACTAGAAAAAGAAAAAAGTGGTATATATATATATAATTTGGGAACAGGAAAAGGTTATAGCGTTTTAGATATGGTTCATGCGTTTGAAAAAACAACAGGACAAAAAATAAAATACAAAATAACTGAAAGAAGAGCAGGAGATATAGCTACATGCTATGCAGATGCAACAAAGGCAAAAGAAGAGTTAAATTGGGTAGCCGAGAAAACATTAGAAGATATGTGTAGAGATTCGTGGAATTATATAAAAAGAAAATTTGACTAGAGAAGGGGGAAAAAATGGTTAAAAATATATTACAATATTTAGAAAAAACAGTGGAAAATTATCCAGATAAAATAGCTTTTACTGATATCAATAGAGAAGTAACCTATAAAGAAATAATGGAAAATGCACAAAAATTAGGCACACATCTATCTAAAAAAAATACAAGAAATAGCCCAATAGCTATAATTATTGATAAAACAGTTGAGTGTTTGGAAGCAATGTTTGGGGTATTATACAGTGGAAACTTTTATACGGTTATTGATACGAAATCACCAATAGCAAGAATAAAGCTAATCTTAGATACTCTAGAGCCAATAGCTGTTATTACAGACCAAAAAAACTTAGGCAAAGTTGAAACATATGTTGATCAAAATATATATGTATATGAAAAAATGATTAATGAAAAAATGGAAAGTGCAGTACTATGTGATATACGACGTAAAATGATAGATACAGATCCGATGTATGTACTATTTACATCGGGCTCTACAGGTATTCCAAAAGGTACTGTGATCTCTCACAGAGCTGTAATAGCATATGCAAATTGGGTTACTAAAACTTTTGATATCACATCAGAAACAATATGGGGAAGTCAAACACCGTTTTATTTTAGTATGTCAATTACGGATGTGTTTTCCACAGTACTCTCTGGAGCAACTTTTCATATAATACCAAAATCATATTTTTCTTTTCCAATAAAACTATTAGAATTTATAAAAGAAAAAGGGATAAATTCTATTTATTGGGTGCCATCTGCGCTTTGTTTAGTTGCTAATTTTAAGGCGCTGGAAGAAGTTGAAATACCAAACTTAAAAAAAGTTTTATTTGCGGGAGAAGTAATGCCAACGAAACAGTTAAATGAATGGATTAAAAAATTACCTGATGCATTATTTGCAAATTTATTTGGACCCACAGAGACCACTGATATATGCACGTATTATATTGTAAATAGAAAATTTGAAAATACAGAGAATCTTCCAATAGGACAAGCCTGTGACAACTGCGATATTTTGGTAATAAAAGAAGATGGAACAGAAGCTAAGCTAGATGAGGCAGGGGAGCTTTGTGTAAGAGGTTCTTTTTTGGCATCAGGGTATTATAGAAACATGGAAAGAACATTAAAGGCTTTTGTACAAAACCCACTTAACAAAAAATATCCAGAAATTATATATAAAACAGGAGATATAGTAAAATATAATAAAGATGGAGAACTTATGTATTTAAGCAGAAAAGATTTTCAAATAAAACATATGGGCTATAGAATTGAATTAGGAGAAATAGAAGCAGCAGTAAATAACATAGAAGGAGTTATTATATGTGCATGCATATATGATAAGAATAATTCAAAAATAGTTATGTATTATCAGGGAGAAAACCTAAATGAAAAAGACTTACTAGCAAAAACTAGGGCTAAATTACCTGTATATATGTGTCCAAGTGAGTTGGTTAAATTACAAAGTATGCCATATAATGCAAATGGAAAAATAGATAGAAACAAATTAAAGGAAATGTTAGAAAATTAAACATTGATAGGAAAGATTACAAATTTTAAAAATAATTTAATAATGAAAGAGGGAGAATGAATGGAAAAAATAATAAAAATTTTGAAAAATATTAAACCGGATATAGATGTTACTAATAATAATTTAATAGATGAAGAAATTTTGGATTCATTTGATATAGTGACTATAGTTTCAGCAGTTGATGAGGAATTTGATATACAAATAACAGCAAGAGACATTGTACCGGAAAATTTTAATTCAGTAGAAGCTATATATAATTTAGTAAAAAAACTGGAAGAAGAATAGAAGGACGGAGGCAGTGCTTATCATGACAATAATTTCGTTAAAGTTTATGTTATTTGTAATAATAATGATGCTATTATATTTTCTAGTACCGAAGAAAATTAGATGGTGTATCTTATTAATTGGAAGCTATATATATTACTTTATAGCAAGTGCAAAACTTACAATTTTTTTGGTTGTAACAACATTTACAATATATTGGTCAGGCATTTTAATGAATAAGGTGGATGAAAAAAAACAAATTAGTTGCAATGGAAAAGATAAGGAAGCAAGAAAAGTATTAAAAAGAGAAGCTGAAAAAAAGAAAAAAATAATAATATTTATAACAATAGCTATAAATGTTGGTATACTATTGTTTTTAAAATATGGCAATTTTATAAGCAAGAATATTAATGAAATACTGAATCTTTTAAATATTAACACTAAAATTCCATTTAAAAAAGTAATACTACCACTTGGAATTTCTTATTATACGTTACAGGCGTTAAGTTATATTGTAGATGTGTATAGGGGAAAATATAAAGCAGAAAAAAATTGGGGTAAGATAGCTCTTTTCTTATCATTTTTTCCTCAAATGCTCGAAGGACCAATTGGAAGATATGAAGATTTGGCAGAACAACTATATAAACCTCATGATTTTAATTATAAAAGAGTAAAATATGCTATACAAATAATATTGTGGGGATTATTAAAAAAAATGGTTATAGCAGATAGGGCAGCATTATATGTAAATGAGGTATTTAATAAATATAATGAATATAGTGGAATTGTAATAGTCATGGCAATTATATTATATACAATTCAAATATATGCTGAATTTTCAGGTTGTATAGATATAGTAAGGGGAGTTGCACAGATATTCGGAGTTACATTAGCGGAAAATTTTAAAAGACCTTTTTTTTCAAAAAGTATTCAAGAATTCTGGAGAAGATGGCATATAACCTTGGGAGAATGGTTGAAAGATTATATATTTTACCCAATATCTTTTTCAAAACTAACAATAAATTTAACAACAAATGTTAAAAAAATATTTAAAGGATACATAGGAAAAATAATACCAGCAATGTTTGCTCTGTTTTTTGTATGGTTTACAAATGGAATTTGGCATGGGGCTAGTTGGAAATATATTTTTTATGGATTATATTATTATATTATGACAATAATCGGAATGATACTTACCCCATTATTTAAACAAGTAATAATAAAGCTAAATATTAATACAAAAACATTTGGATATAAAATGTGGCAAATGATTAGAACTACAATTATAGTGTTAATTGGAATGCTAATATTTAGAGCTAAAAGATTGAAGGTAGCTTTACAAATGCTTTTGTCAATTTTTACTTTTGAAAACATGGGTAAATTATTTAATGGAGAATTATTCAAAATTGGATTTGAAACTAGTGACTTTATTGTTATTATAGTAGGAGTAATTATAATGTTTATAGTTGGATTATTACAAGAAAAAGGATATAGTATAAGAGAGAAAATAAGTAAGCAAAACATAGTCTTTAGATGGACATTATATTATGGAATAATATTTTCAATTATTATATTTGGAATTTATGGTAAAGGCTATTCAGCAAGTAGTTTTATTTATGGTCAATTTTAAGTTATTGCAAAAAGGAGGATAAGAAGGACAGATGACGGAGTTCAAGAAAGAAACAATGAGTATAATAGTAAAAGTGATATGTTTTGGTATAATTGGAATTATAATTTTGCATGTTTTAACTAAAATACTGATTCCAAAATGGATAACGCCAGAAGATAATAGAATGTCATACATTGTTGGAGGCTTTTATGAAGAACCCAAAAATTCCTTGGATGTTATATTTATGGGAAATAGTGATGTATATAGAGGAATATCTCCAATTACAATGTGGGATGAATATGGTATAACAAGTTACAATTACTCAACATCTGGACAGAGAATGTGGACAGAATATTATTTATTAGAGGAATGCATAAAAACTCAAACACCAAGGTTGATTGTATTAAATATGGATTCAGCATTTAACGAAACACAAAGTAGTGAAAGTAACTACAGAAAGACATTTGACAACATGAAACTGAGTATAAATAAAATTAGAGCTATTACAGATCCAGTATTTAAAAATAAAAAGGAAGAAATATTAAGTTATATTTTTCCAATAGCAAGGTTTCACTCAAGGTGGGCAGAGTTGGAAGATGTTGATTTTGAAAAAGCATTTGAAAGCAAGAAGTTTGCGTACAAAGGTATGGATATTAGTGTGGATACAAAAGCGTATGTTAAAGATAACGAATATATGAAAAAAGATGATTCAAAGGAAAAAATAGGAGAAAAGTGTTATTTCTATTTAAATAAAATAATAGCAACATGCAAAAAAAATAATATTGAATTATTGCTAATAGAATTACCATCAGCAGAATCATGGTCATATGACTTAAGTGAAAAAACACAGGAGTTTGCAAACAATAAGGGATTAGATTTCATAGATCTGAATTTAAACTATAAAGATTTTGGGTTTGACTGGAATACAGATTCCGCTGATGGAGGAGATCATCTGAATGTATATGGAGCTGAAAAAGTAAGCAAATACATAGGAAAAATAATTCAAGAAAAATATAACATACCAAACAGAAAACAAGATTTAAACTGTTCTGCCTGGTATGAAAATTCAAAAAAATATCATGAAGACATAAAGAAAATGGAAAAAAATAGAGATAACAAAAAGAAAGTTGAAAAATAAAAATACATATGATATTATAAATAAAATTATATAAAGAGGGAATGTAATGAAAAAAAGTAATATAATAGATAGGATAAAAAACAGTTATATCTTAATGTTTTTAATATTTTCAATTGTGTTGATTACATCAAGTGTTATCTTCAGAAATATTAAATACGATAATATAGTGAACAGCAATAAAATAACAATGAATACAACATTGAATAATAATCAGGGATATCATCCAAAAGTAATTTCTTTTGAAAAAGAGTGGAATGGATATAAATATTGGATGTCTTTTACCCCATATCCAAAAAAGGATGAAACCAAGGAAAATCCTGTAGTTAATGTGAGCAATGATATAAAAACATGGGAGGAACCAGAAGGAATAAAAAACCCATTAGATATACCAGAAAACGCTGATGAAGAACATTACAACTCAGATACACACCTTGTATACAATGAGGATTTAGATCAATTAGAAATATTTTGGAGATATGTAGATGATGAAAAAGGAGAGGTGACTATTTTTACTAAGACTTCTACAGATGGAAGAAATTGGACGCCCAAAACAGTTTTTCTTAAATCTTCTGTTAGGAAAAAGCTAGATTATGTCAGTCCGGCAATTATATATGAAAAAGGGAAGTATAAGATTTGGTATGTTGACAAAAAAAATGTGTATTATATTGAAAAATCTGGAGATACAGTTACAAAACCACGTTTGTTAGAAATCAAATATGCAAATGGATACAGAACATGGCATATAGATGTAATTTATAATAATGATAAGAAAATATATGAACTTGTTGCGTGTGCATACGAAAATATTAACTATAGAGAAAAGATGAGTGTTTATTATTCATACTCAAGTGATAACATAAAATGGGAAACACCAATAGAAATTATAACGCCATCTACCAAAAACTGGGATGCTGGAGGACTATACAGAAGCTCTATATTATATGAAAATGAAAAATATTATATATTTTACAGTGGATATGATATAAACGATAATGTTGGAATCGGAATAATGTATGGAGAAGATATGAAAAGGTTAAGAGCCTTTATATAAAAAGGGGAGAACAATAAAATGAAAAAATTCATATGGCTTTTTGGAGAAAATTTAGGAAACACATATAATAATAATTCGTATTACTTTTGGGATGAAGTTTGCAATGTAAAAGATGAAATTAACAAGTATTTTATATTATCCAGAAATAAGCAAAACCTAGATTTTTATAAAACGTTGCCACAAGACAAGCAAGATAAAATAGTATGGAAAAATTCATTAAAACATATGGAATTATTTAAAAAAGCAGATATGTATTTTGTAACGTTGTCATATAGGGACATTTTGCCAGAAGAAATACTAGGAAAACCAATTAAATTAATAATAAAAAAACCATTAATATATTTACAACATGGAACACTAGGAATAAAAAAAATAGGGTATAAGGGCAATTCATATTATAATAATATGTTTAGATTCCTTTATTATAATCCTGATATAAAAGAAATTTTCAAGATGGAAAATGACTTCAATGATTATCAGTTATATTATGGAGAATTTCATCCAAGATATAAAAAAACTGTTGAATACTATATGGAGAAGAAAAAACAAAAACTTAAAAGAAAAAAAATCTTATTTTTTATAACTTGGAGAGAATATTTTGGAGATAATTTTGAGACAAAGAAATTTTTAAACAAATTAAATAGAGTTTTTAAAGATGCGAGATTTTTAAAATATATTAAAGACAATGAGGTTGATATCAAATTATGTATGCATCAATTTTATGATGATAAAAAGGTTTGTGCAATTAAAGAATCTATAAAAGGAACAGATAATATAGAATTAGTTAAACCTAACGAAATGAATTTAATGAAGGAACTTGCAACATGTGATTTACTGATTACAGATTACTCATCTGTAGGATTTGATTGCACATTATTAAATATACCAGTAATACTGTTTCAACCAGATGCAGAAGAATATTTTAAACATAGAGATACATATTACCCATTAGAAGAAATAGAAAAGTATAGTATAAGATATGTAGACGAGTTAATAGAAACAATAATAAGTGAAAAATATAATATAAACCTATTTTTTAGAGATAGACTTCCAAAGCATATAGACTATGACTATATATTAAAAGGTGAACATATAAAAAAAATGTACCAGTACTTTAGAAAACTACAGTTAAATAAAATTACAATACTGGGATATAATTTTACTGGAAAAGGTGGAACAGTAAGTGCTACGAAAGCTTTAGCAGAAGCCATGTTGGAAGAGGGATATTTAGTAGAACTTTTGTCTTTAAAAATGACAGAATCAAATTATTTGCTTCCATACGGATTAACGATAAATGCCTTTTACAATAAAAAGCAGAATAAATGGTTAAATAGAATAAAAAGACATCTATATAGGAATAAAAAAGATTATTACTATTTTAACTATGATATTAACAAAGAAAATTTGATTCCATACATTGGCAAGAAATTGAAAGAGTATTTGGAATCAACAAATTCCAAAACAATTATATCTACTAGAGAGAGTATACATTTATTTGTTAAAAAGTTTGCTAATAAGGAAGTAATAAATAAATTGTATTTTTTTCATACTGATGCCAAAGTGATAAACACATATTATCCAGGATTAATGGAGCAGATAAAAAAGGAAAAACTTGAAAATTGCATTTTTGTGACAAAAGCAAGTAGGGAGTCGTATAAAAACATATTTAATTACGACAATTACGAAAAATCTGAAATTATTGGAAATGCGTTAGAAAGTAGAGCAATGATATCAAAAAAAGAAATACAAACAGAATTTGATGGAAGAATAAAAGTGGTTTCATTAGTAAGACTCTCAAAAGATAGAGAGGAAGATATAAAAAATATTATAGATTTTGGAAAGTATTTAAAAGATAAGAAAATTAAAAATCTTATATTAAATATATACGGGCAAGGAGATTATGCGGATAGCTTTGTTAATGAAATATTAAAAAATGATTTGGATGATATTATTTCATATAACGGGGTTACTAATGCTCCAAACAAAGTGATTAAAGAAAGTACTTGTGTAGTAGATTTTTGCAACAACCAATCTTTTGGAATGACATATATAGAAAGCATTCTAAATGGAAGACCTGTTTTTGCAAAGGAAAATGTGGGATCATTAGAAGTGCTTAAGGAGATTCCAGAGGCATATTACCACTCTAATGAAGAACTTTTAAATAAAATATTAGGAGTAAAAGATTTGAACATTGAAACATATAGAAAGAATTATGATATAATAACCTTGAAGTATGCTAGAGAAATAATTGCAAGAAAAATCATTAATTTATTAAAATAACTATGTATCAATAACAAAAAGGAGAAAATTTTGATGAGCTTTTTTAAAGACGTTTTTTTATTAGGTGCAATAACTATATTTAAATGGCATCTAAAGAGCATATATTTTTTTATAAAAATATTTAATAAACAAAAAAATAATGTATTCTTTTTAAGTAGACAATCAAATGAAGTGCCACTCAATTTTAAAATGCTTATAGAAGAATTGGATAAAAGAAATATAAAGTATAGCATAATATGTAAAAAGGTGTCTACAGGTATAAATGCAATGATAAGAAACGAAAAAAAGAAAAGAGTATCTTTAAAAGAAATAAAATTAGGTGTAGAATACTACTTTAACTTATATTCTCAAATGAAACAAATTGCTTCTTCAAAAGTTATTATAATTGATGGATATAACATTGTAGTAAGTATACTTAAACATAAGAAAAATACAAAAATTATCCAACTATGGCATGCATTAGGAGCCATAAAGAAATTTGGATATCAATCAATTGGATATGAAGATGGAATAAATAAAAAAATAGCTATAGCTTTATGTATGCATAAAAATTACGATTATGTTATAAGTGGTTCAAAAGAGATGAATTTGTTTTTCGCACATGCATTTGATGTTCCAATAGAAAAAGTAAAGGATATTGGAACGCCTTCGGCAGATTATTTATTAAAAGAAAATAAAAGTATGGTAAAAAAGTTATTTGATAAGTATCCTCAACTTAAGAAAAAAACAAATATTTTATATTCGCCAACATTCAGAAGTGATGGAACAGATAACATAGAGGAAGTAATAAGTGCCATAGATACTGAAAAATACAATTTGATTATAACATTTCACCCTAAAAACAATAACTACATAAATAAAACTAATGTTATATGCATCAATAGAGAAGAGTTTTTAACTTATGATGTACTAAGAGTAATGGATTATGTTATTACAGATTATTCAGCACTAACAATGGATGCTTGCTTATTGAATAAGAAATTACTTTTATATGTATATGATTATGAAAAATACGAAAAAGAAAACGGCTTAAATATAGATTTATTTAAGGAGTTAAAGAATTGCGTATATAAAAATATAAAAGATATTATCAAGATAATAGACAATAATCAATATGATATTACATCATATAATGCATTTAGAAAAAAATACATATCACAATTAGATGGAAATAGTACACAAAAAATGATGAAACTAATAGAGGAGGCACTATGATAAAACAGGTAATTTACAAAATGAAAAAGATGTTGGTTGATATTTCAAAAAGAAATATATTATTTAGAAAAATGTGTCGCAACATAAACTTAGTAATAAAAAAAATAAGATACATATGGTATAAAATAAAATATAAAATGGATGATGAAACAATACTGTTTGAAGCATTCGGTGGAAGAAACTATACATGTTCTCCAAAGGCAATATATGAAAAAATGCTGTCAATGCCACAATTTAAAAATTTTAAATTTGTATGGGCGTTTTTGGATACTGATATTCATGATGTAAAAGAAGATAAAAGAACTACAATTGTAAAGTCAAAATCTAAAGAGTATTATAAATATTGTTCAATAGCTAAATATTGGATTGTTAATTCCATTATGGAAGAAAGTCTAACCAAGAAAAAAGGACAAGTGTATGTTCAATGTTGGCATGGAACACCTATAAAAAAATTAAGATGTGATATTGAGGTCGATGGTTCTGTACTTAATACAATTAAAGAAATAAGAAAAAGAAATGATATTGATGCTAAAAGATTTGATTATTTTATTTCACCAAGCAAATACTGCACAGAGAAATTCATTTCTGCTTTTAACTTGAAGAAACTTAATAAAGAAAATATTATAATAGAAGAAGGGTATCCAAGAAACGACTTTTTATTTAATAAGACACAAAAAGATATTACTCTGATAAAGGAAAAATTAAAGATACCGATAAATAAAAAGGTAATTTTTTATTTACCAACGTTTAGAGATAACCAACATACCTCAGGAATTGGATATACATATGAATTACAAATTGATTTTGATAGATTAAGAAAAGCTATAGGTGATGAATATGTAGTCCTATTTAGTCCGCATTATTTTATAGCCAATAGTATAGATTTAAGCAAATATGAAGGTTTTGTTATAAATGTTGCAAGATATGATGAAATCAATGAACTATATTTAGTCAGTGATATTATAATGACCGATTATTCCAGTGTATTTTTTGATTTTGCAAATTTAAAAAGACCAATAGTGTTTTATATGTATGATTATGATTTATACCAAAGCAGATTGAGAGATTTTTATATATCACTTGATGAGCTACCAGGACCAATAACTAGGACACAAGAGGAATTGGAGAAATGTATAATCAATATTGAAACAGAGTTTCCAAAATATGAAAGAAAGTATGAGGATTTTAATAAAAAATATAATTACCTAGATGATGGGAATGCAAGTGAAAGAGTTATAAAAGAAATATTTAAGGAGGCAGTATAATGAAAAAAGTTATAACATATGGAACATATGATTTGATTACACCAGGACATATACAACATTTGAAGGAATCAAAAGAAATGGGAGATTACCTAATAGTTGGATTGTCAACGGATGAATTTAATGCAATTAAACATAAAAGTTCATATCTAAGTTTTGAAGAAAGAAAAATAGTGTTAAGTTCAATAAAATATGTTGATGAGGTAATACCAGAAAAGGATTGGAACCAAAAGGAATCAGATATAAAAAAATATAACATAGATATATTAACTATGGGAAGTGACTGGCAAGGTGATGATAGATTTGAAAAATTAAAAAAATGTTGTGAGGTAAGGTATACTAAAAGGCCATTCACATGGTCTTCAACAGCATTTAGAAAAAAAGTTGACGAATACATTAATAAAATAGAGAAAGAGTAATAGTACTTTTTTTAAAGGAGAAAAATTGTGAAAGAATTAATAAATATAATTAAAGAACATTGTATATATAGAGAACAAATCTTTAAATTAGCTAAGGCTGACTTAGCGAAAACTTACCGTGGAGCAGCATTGGGGTGGTCTTGGGCTATTATTAAACCTACGGTAACAATATTTGTGTATTGGTTTGCATTTACCATAGGACTAAGAGCTCCAAGTAAAATGTCAGGTTTTCCGTATTTTTTATGGTTAATTTCAGGAGTTGTGCCATGGTTCTATATAAGTGATATGCTGACATCGGGCGTAGATACAATAAGAAAATACAGCTATCTAGTAACTAAGATGAAATTTCCTATCTCAACAATACCGACATTTACAAGTATTTCAAAGTTTATGATACATTGCATATTAATGGTAATTGTTATATCAATATTTATTGCAATGAATTATACTCCAACAATATACGTTTTACAAATGCCAATTTATATGCTTTTTATGTTTATCTTTTGCACAATTTGGAGTTTGTTTGCCTCACTATTATCAGCAATAAGCAAGGATTTTGGTAATTTGGTGAAATCAATGGTAACAGCTGTATTTTGGTTATCAGGAATATTGTGGGATGCAAACACAATAAATATATCATGGTTAAAAAAATTACTAATGATAAATCCAGTAACTTTTTTGACAAATGGATTTAGAAATTGCTTTATATATCATAATTGGATTTGGGAACAACCTAAGAGATTATTATATTTTATTATAGTAACAACATTACTATTGATGGTAACAATTATAGTTTATAAGAAACTAAGAAAAGAAATACCAGACGTTTTATAAAGTTATTAGATAAGGGGAATCGTATAGATGAATATAAATGTAATTGAATTTAAAAATGTTACTAAAACATATAAGCTTTTTAAAAATGACAAGATGAGACTAATTTCAACACTATTTAAAATCAAAAATTATAAAGAAAAGCACGCTGTAAATAATGTATCATTTAATATAAAAAAGGGAGAATCAGTAGCTATATTTGGAAGAAATGGTGCAGGAAAATCAACTATATTAAAAATGATAACAGAAGTGTGCTATCCAACAGATGGAGAAATTTCAGTGAAAGGAAGAGTAAGCGCGTTATTAGAGCTTACTTCAGGATTTGACCCTGAATTCACAGGAAGAGAAAATATATATTTGAAAGGTCAACTATTAGGATTAAAAAACAATGAAATAAAAGAATTAGAGCAGGAAATAATTGACTTCGCAGAAATTGAAGAATATATTGATCAACCAATTAGAACATATTCAAGCGGAATGAAGGCGAGATTAGGATTTTCGATTAATGTAAATATTAAACCTGAAATTTTAATAGTAGACGAGGCTCTTAGCGTGGGTGATGAAAATTTTAGAAAAAAATGTAGTAAAAAAGTCAATGAAATAATAAAAAATGAAGGAGTTACATTACTATTTGTTACTCATTCAGTGGGAATGGCGGCAGAATTTTGCAAAAGAGGAATGGTTATGGAAACAGGAAAAATAGTATTTGATGGCAATATAGAAGATGCTATAAAGAGATATCAAGCGACGAGTAAGTAGATACTAAATTTTAACATTAATTTAAATAATATATATTAATGTAACAAAAGAAAAGGAGGAATTATTTATGAAAATTGATTGGGCAATTGTTTCAATCTTTGTGTCAGTACTTTCTTTCATTGTAGCGTTTTACTTTTATAAATGGGTGAAAAGTCTGCCTGCTAAAAATGAAAAGATAGAAAATGTAGGAAGATTAATTAGAGAAGGTTCTTTCACATTCTTAAAAAAAGAATATAAAATGTTAGCAGTTATTATGTGTGTATTAGCAGTAGTAATTTTATTATTCTTCCCAGAACCTATATGGAAAACAGAAAATATTATGACTAATATAGGAATGGTTATAGCATTTATTTTAGGCTCAACTTTTTCGGGATTAGCTGGAATTATAGGAATTAGTATTGCAACTATAGCAAATATTAAAACAGCAATTTTAGCAAAAGAAAGCTTAGCAAAATCTTTTATGGCAGGCTTTAGAGGTGGAGCAGTTATGGGAATGGCTGTTGTTGGAACTTCTCTAGCAGGTTCTTCGATTTTGTATTTATTAACAAAAAATTCTAACATTGTTTTGGCATTTAGTTTTGGGGCGAGTTTGTTAGCACTTTTTGCAAAAGCTGGTGGGGGAATTTTTACGAAAACAGCAGATATGGCTGCAGACTTAACAGGTAAAGTAGAATTAGGAATCCCAGAAGACGATCCAAGAAATCCAGCGGTTATAGCTGATAATGTTGGAGATAACGTAGGTGATGTTGCAGGAATGGGAGCAGATTTATTTGACTCTAATATTGCAGCAATAGCGGCAACATTAGTAATAGCATTACCTTTGGGAGAAGTTAACATGATGTTTTGCTTTTGCGCAATTGGACTTTTAGCATCAATAATTGGAGTACTTTGTGCACATATAGGGAAAAAAGGAAATCCGGGTAAAGCACTTAATAATGGAACTTATTTAACTTGTGGAATATTCACAATTTTAACATTTTTTGCAACAATATTCTGCAATTTTAATATAAGAATTTGGGGAGCAGCAATAATAGGAATGATTATTGGTGTAGTAATAGGACTTACAAGCAATTATTATACAGGCGATGATAAAAAGCCTGTTATAAGTGTTGCGAAAAGTTCTTTAAAAGGACCAGCATTTACAATTTTATCTGGATTTTCTTATGGATTAATAAGTAGTTTGCCAGCGTTAGTGGGAATTGGACTAGCAGCACTTGTTTCATACAAATTATGCGAACCAATCGGCCCAGGATATGCAATGCTAGGAATTTCTATGTCTGCAATAGGAATGTTATCAATTGTTGGAATGATAGTTTCAAATGATGCATATGGACCAATTGTAGATAATGCCAGAGGTCTTGCAGAAATGGGAGATTTAGGAGATGAGGTAATAGAAAGAGCAGATGAATTAGATTCGGCTGGAAATACAACAAAAGCAATTACAAAGGGATTTGCCATAGGTGCCGCAGGACTTACAGTTATTGCTTTATTAGCAGCATTTGCAGAAATTGTATCTAGCACAACAGGAGAAATAATTACATTTGATTTAATGAACCCATCTGTATTTTTTGGTGCTTTGGTTGGCGTGGCAATACCAGCTGTATTTTCCGCAATATTGATATTTGGAGTAAATAAGAATTCACAAAAGTTGGTTTCAGAAATTCATAGACAATTTAAAGAAATAAAAGGTATAAAAGAAGGTACAGCACAACCAGAATACGCAAAATGTATAAACTTAGCAACTTTAGGAGCAATGACAGAGTTAATACCAGCGGGATTATCAGCTATAATATCAACCTTAATAGTTGGCTTTGTAGGTGGGGTCCAAGCAATCGGAGGATTCTTAGCAGGAAATATATTATCAGGATTATTACTTGCAATGTTGATGAGTAATAGTGGAGGACTATGGGATAATGCTAAAAAATATATTGAAGCAGGAAACTTTGGAGGTAAAGGTTCAGAGGCACATAAAGCTGCTGTTATAGGAGACACAATAGGAGATCCATTTAAAGACACAGCAGGACCATCAATAAATACTCAAATAACAGTTGTATCACTGGTATCATCTCTTGCAGCAACATTATTTATAATGTACTCATTATTTTAAATCACAATTAGGGACAGTCCCCAATTGTCCATTTGGCTCAATTGGGGACAACCCTTGGTATTAAAGATACTTTTTTAATGTTTCAACACTATCCTCTTGCATAACAACGAAATCATTTAAAATATGTTTAACATCAGGAGAAATATTATTATTTTGATTAATTAAACGTCTACCTTCTATAATTCCCATATTTGTACCTTGCATTAATAATTCAGATAGTTTTGAAGTAGTATCATCAGTTATTGTTCGCATTTGTATACCATACCAAGTCATCATTTTATTCATGTTATTAGTCTCATGCGGTTCTTTGCTGGTAGTAAACTTATTGTACAAATTATTTACTCTGGTAGATATATCCTTATATTTATTATACTCTGTTTTTAAAACATCTTTAAATTTAGTATCATTAACCTTCTGAGATATAAAAGAAATAGCATCCATACCCATTGTAGCACCTTTGTTAATTTCATCTAGAATATTTAAATTTTGGTTATCCATAAAAACCTCCAAAAATTATTTATTAATTATTATTGCCCAAAAGATTAAAAGAATACTACAATTTTAAAATAGTTTTTATTTTGTTTCCCTCAAAAGGCAAAACCAACTTTTATACAATTTACTAGAAAAGTTTATTAGACTAATTTTTTTTATTTCTTTTTCTGCAATTATATTTATAGTTGTAATTCTTTCACCATCTAAACAATATGAAACTTCACCAACTTTCTGACCTTTAGTAATTGGTGCTATTAAGGTATCTGGAACAGATATGATTTGTTCTATATTTTTGTTTTCGCCTTTTTTTATTATAACTCCAGCATCCTCATCAAATAATATGTTTAAATTGTCTTCTGTACCTTTCTGAACAGTTACATTTTTTAAACATTCGTATTTTCCAGCTAATTCTTTATATTGATAATTGCTAAAGCCATAATCCAAAAGTTTTTGGGCTTCGGAAAATCTTATTGCACCAGTAGGACCTTTCATAATTACTGCAATTAAAGATAAGCCATCTCTAGTGGCACTTGCAGATAAATTATATAAAGCAAGAGAGGTAGAACCAGTTTTTAAACCGGTCATTCCTCTATAATTTCTTATTAATTTATTAGTATTTACAAGTTGTGATTTTCCGTCTCTTAAAGTATCCATCCAAATAGTAGTATATTTAGTTATGCTAGGATGTTTATTTAAAAGTTCTCTAGACATTAATGCTATATCATATGCAGAGGTTAAATGTCCATCCTCATCTAATCCATGACAATTTTTAAAAGAGGTATCTTTCATTCCTAATTCTTGAGCTTTAGTATTCATCTTTTCAACAAAGGCTTCTTGAGAGCCACATAAATATTCAGCCATAGCAACTGTACAATCATTAGCAGAAACAACGCAAATGGCTTTTAGCATTTCGTCAACAGTAAGTTCTTCTCTGACATCCAACCAAATTTGAGAACCACCCATGGCAGCAGCTGCTTCAGTACAAGGTATTTTGTCAGTATAAGACAAAGTGCCAGAATCTATAGCCTCCATTATCAACAATATGCTCATTACCTTGGTAACACTAGCTGGTCTTAATTTTTCATGAGAATTGTGTTCAAATAAAATTTGTCCAGAATGTTGTTCTATTAAAATGCCACTTTCTGATTCTAATTGTAAGTTATTAGAATCTAATTTAGCGGAAATATTTGAATTTGTTTCTAAAGTTTCTAAATTATTATTCCACACAAAGATAGAATCACCATATGCAAAAACATTAAAAGAAAATAAAGAAAAAATAAAAACTAAAGATAGTAATTTTTTAAAAAACATAAAAGATACCTCCTAAAACATAATATTCGAAAGTATCTTTTTTATTCTATAGAACTTTAAAAATTTTTACCGTTACTTTATTGTCTTTAACTTCGCAATATAATTTAATATCAAAATCATTATTATTTTTAAACTTTAAATCTAGGGTGCCATAAGAAACAGTAGAATCTTTTCCATCTTCAATATATGCAACAGGCATATCATGTTCGTGCCTTTCAGTTACTTCTAATCCTTTAACACCAAGAACAGCATTATATATAGTAGTACTTATTTGGCAATTACCACCACCAATTACTTTAATTATTTCATTATTTTTTCCGTAAGCATCAGCTTCTTTATAGCCATCTTTACTACTAGGTTGACCAATAACACCATAAAAAGAAAATTCTTTTTTTGCTTTAACAATCGTGCCATTTATTTTTGAAGAAGTTATTTTTAAATTTGTAAGTCTATTAGGATCTTCAGATTTTATAGGAGTGGAAAAAGTATACAATTCCTCTTCTACAGGCTCTGGTTGAGTTTCATAAGTAGTTCTATTAGTACTGTAATTGTTTTCAGTATTACTATTTTGACAACCCACAAGAAAAAATAAAGATAAAAATAATAGCAATAAAATAATATATATTTTCTTATTCATAGCAAAATCCTTTCAATAAAATTTAATATATATTATAACCAATAAAAAATATTTACACACATACATATATTGACAAATTTTTATTTTATAGTATAATATAAAGTATAATTATGTGAGGGAGAGAAAAATGTTAGGAAAAATATGGAAAAAAATTCTATTCTTTGTATTGATAATAGCATGTATATTCAATATAATAACTAAATTAGTAAATAAATCTTCTTTAGAAAGAGAATTATTATCTTCAGCACAATATATGCAACAAATTAATAATGAAACAGATAAATAATAATATAACACTTGAAAAAAAATAAACTATGTGTTAAAATATTTAATAGTGTTTTTAAAAAAGTAAGGGAGAGGTGAAGACAAAATGAAAGAAGGATTACATCCAAAATATGAAGAGACAACAATAACATGTGCATGTGGAAATGTGATGAAAACAAATTCAACAAAATCAGATATGAAGGTTGATATATGTTCAAAATGCCATCCATACTGGACAGGAAACTTAAAAAGAGAAACAACTGGTGGTAGAGCAGACAAATTTAAAAAGAAATATGGATTACAATAAATTAAAACGTTCCTTAAGGAACGTTTTAATTTATATTCTTGAAAAATAATGTGATTTAGTGTAGAATATTGTTTGAATTATGAAAGGAACAAGAAAAAATGGAAGTAATTAATAGAGAAAATCAAAAAGAATATATAGAAGAAATAAATAAAATAAATTTGAATAAAAATCCAAAATATATTATTTTAACTATGGGATGCCAGTTGAACGAAAATGATTCGGAAAAACTTTCTGGAATGATAGAAAAAATGGGTTATACAAATACAGAAAATATTGAAGAAGCAGATTTAATAGTATTTAACACCTGTTGTGTAAGAGAAAATGCTGAAGACAAACTATTTGGAAAATTGGGTGAGGCAAAAAAAATAAAGGAAAAAAGAGGAACTATAATTGCTATTGGTGGATGTATGATGCAGGAAAAACACATTGTAGATAAATTACAAAAAAGTTATCCATTTTTTGATATAGTATTTGGAACACATACATTACACAAATTTCCACAAGATTTATACAATGTAATTTTAAACAAAAAAAGAATAGAAGATATTATAGATATAGATGGGGAAATAATAGAGGGATTACCAATAAAAAGAAATGATAATATAAAAGCATCAGTTACAATTATGTACGGATGCAATAACTTTTGCAGTTACTGTATTGTACCATATGTTAGAGGTAGAGAAAGAAGTAGAAAACCGGAAGATATAATTAATGAAGTAAGAGAATTAGCAGACAAGGGATATAAAGAAATAACTTTGCTAGGACAAAATGTTAATTCTTATATGAGAAATGAAGTATTAGAAAATGAAAATGAAAAAATTACATCTTTTGCTAAATTACTTTATGCTGTTAATGAAATAAAAGGAATAGAAAGAATTAGGTTTATTTCTCCTCATCCAAAAGATTTCACAGAAGATGTTATAGATGCAATAAAAAAATGTGACAAAGTATGTAAGTTAATACATTTGCCATTACAATCTGGAAATAGTAGAGTATTAAAAGAGATGAATAGAAAATATACAAAACAGCAATATCTGGAATTAGTAGAAAAGATGAAAAAAGAAATACCAAATTTAACTCTATCAACAGATATAATAGTAGGTTTCCCCGGAGAAACAGACGAAGATTTTGAAGATACATTAGATGTAGTCAAGAAAGTGAATTTTGAACAAGTATATATGTTTATATATTCAAGAAGGGTTGGAACACCAGCAGATAGAATGCAAAACCAAGTCCCAGAGGAACAAAAACATATAAGATTTGAAAAATTAAAAAAATTAGTAGAAGAGCAGATTGAAGAGAAAAATAAGAAATATATTAATACAATACAAAAAGTATTAGTAGAGGGAAAAAGCAAAAACAATGAAGATATGTTAACAGGTAGAACAGATTCTAATAAAGTAGTAATATTTAAAGGAAACGATAATTTAATAGGACAAATAATAAATTTAAAAATAGTATCAGAACATATGTGGTATTTGAAGGGAGAAGTAAACGACTAGACAGTTAAATGAAGAGCGAAATGGAGGAAAAGAAAATGGCAGAATATTCGCCAATGATGCAACATTATCTAAAGACGAAAGAAGAATATAAAGATTGTATTTTATTTTATAGATTAGGGGATTTCTATGAAATGTTCTTTGATGATGCAATTCTAGCATCTAGAGAGTTGGAATTAACACTTACAGGTAAAGAATGTGGTCAAGAAGAAAGAGCACCAATGTGTGGGGTCCCATTTCATGCAGCAGAAACATATATTGCACGTTTAATAGGCAAAGGATATAAAGTTGCAATTTGTGAACAAATGGAAGATCCTAAATTAGCAAAGGGAATAGTAAAAAGAGAGGTTATAAGAGTAGTAACACCAGGGACTGTAATCGAAAGTAATTTGTTAGATGAAAAGAAAAATAACTATATAATGGCAATATATAAAAATGGTATATACTTTGGAATTAGTATATGTGATGTTTCAACAGGTGATTTTAAAGCAACACAAATAAAAGAAACAAATAATTTTTCTATGGCTTTAGATGAAATATCTAGATATTCTCCAGCAGAAATTGTAGTTAATGACTTAATGTACGCAACAACAGAGGAGATTGCAAAAATAAGAGAAAGATTTCAAATATACATATCAAAACAAGAGGAAGAAAAATTTTCTAATAATTCAGAAGAATTATTAAATAAATATAATATTGTAAATGAGGATGGAAATGAAATAAAAGACATTAATGATAAAACACTTTGCATTTGTGCTATAAATGGATTACTAACTTACATTTTAGAAACACAAAAAACAAGTTTAGACCATATTAATAAAATAACTTTATATAATAATACAAAATATATGTGTTTAGATATAAATGCTAGAAGAAACTTAGAATTAACAGAAAAATTAAGAGACAAGTCTAAAAAGGGTACATTATTGTGGGTATTGGATAAAACATCTACATCTATGGGAGGAAGAAGATTAAGAAGATGGTTAAATGATCCACTTTTAGATGTGGAGAGAATAAATAAAAGATTAAATGCAGTAAAAGAGCTAAAAGAAAAATTAATATTAAGAGGAGATATAACAGATTTACTAAAAAAAGTATATGATATTGAAAGACTAGTGGGAAAAATTTCTTATGGAAATGCAAATGGTAGAGATTTAATATCTTTAAAAAATTCAATAAAACAATTACCAGAATTAAAAAGAATAATGGTAAGTGCAGATAGTACCTTATTAAAAGAATTATATGAGGAATTGGATACATTAGAAGATATATATACAATAATTGATAATGCAATTGTAGAAGAACCACCAATTAGCGTAAAAGAAGGTGGATTAATAAAAAAAGGTTATGATGAAGAAATAGATAAATTGAAAATTGCTACTACAGATGGAAAAAATTGGCTTATTCAATTAGAAGCAGATGAAAGAGAAAAAACAGGAATAAAAGGACTAAAAGTAGGTTTTAACAAAGTATTTGGTTATTATATAGAAGTAACAAAATCTAACATTTCTTTAGTGCCAGATAGATATATAAGAAAACAAACTTTGACAAACGGAGAAAGATATGTTACAGAGGAACTAAAAAAATTAGAGAATGAATTACTTGGAGCAGAAGAAAAGGTAATAAATTTAGAATATAATGCATTTTGTGATATAAGAGAAAAAATAGAAAAACAAATAATAAGAATACAAAAAACAGCAGATATAATATCAACACTTGATGTTTTAAACTCTTTTGCAACTATAGCAGAAGATATGAATTATTGTATGCCTATTGTAGATAATAGTGGAATAATAGATATAAAGGGGGGAAGACATCCCGTTATAGAAAAAATACTTCCAAGTGGTGCTTTTGTAGATAATGATACATATTTAGATAAAGAAGATAATAGATTTTCCATAATAACAGGTCCCAATATGGCTGGAAAATCTACATATATGAGGCAAGTTGCATTGATATCTTTAATGGCACAATGTGGAAGTTTTGTTCCAGCAACTTATGCAAGATTAGGAGTAGTAGATAAAATTTTTACAAGAATAGGAGCATCAGACGATTTAAGCATGGGACAAAGTACATTTATGGTAGAAATGATGGAAGTTGCAACAATACTTAAAGAAGCAACACCAAACAGCTTAGTTATATTAGACGAGATAGGTAGAGGAACTTCAACTTATGATGGATTATCTATTGCATGGGCAGTGGCTGAATATATGTCAGACAAAGAAAAATGTGGAGCCAAAACATTATTTGCCACACATTACCATGAACTAATAGGGTTGGAGGAAAAAATACAAGGAGTAAAAAACTATTCTATCGCAGTAAAAGAAAAAGGAGAAGATATTATATTTTTGAGAAAAATAGTATCAGGAGGAACAGATGAAAGTTATGGAGTTCATGTTGCAAAACTTGCAGGAGTTCCACAAGTAGTTACTAAAAGGTCTAATGAAATACTAAAAACGTTAGAAAGAAAGAGTATACTAGGCAATCAAAAAGAAGAAAAAGAGAATAAAAAAGTAGCTGCAGGACAATTAGATATGTATAACTACAAATTGGCTGAAATAGCACATGAATTAGACAAAGTAGATTTGAATAATTTAACTCCAATTGATGCTTTAAATACACTAGTAAAGATAAAAGAAAAGATGAAATAAAAAAAATTTTACAAAAAATGAAATTTATGATATAATATTTATTGCTTGTAATCAATGAATTGCAAAAAATAAAGAAAGGATAATATAGTATGTCTAACAAAAAACGGCCGGCATATAGAGATCCTACTTACAAACCTCCATCCGAAAAAAAATTGATCCCATGGGATAAACATCCTTGTAGCCATTATCCTACTTGTAAAAAAGAGGAGAGAGGAACCGGTGATTGCAACAGGGGTAGATTACTATGTTGTGGATGGAAAATATGATATAGCTGGAGCAGTGCTCCAGCCATATTTATTTAAATTGTAATATAAAGTAATATTGATAATATAATAAAAATATGATATATAATATGCTGAAAGGAATGAATTGATATGAAAATAGTATATAAAAGTCAAAAAAATTTAGAGATAGAAAATAGACAAAAAGTAATAGATATTTTTAAGGAAGAAATTAAAAATAGTGAGAATAATATTATTGCATGTAAATGTAACAATGAAGTAAAAAGTTTAAATTATGAAGTTGAGCCAGAAGATAAAGTGGAATTAATAGACACAACAACAAGAGATGGTAGAAGAGTTTATATAAGAGGATTATTATATATAATGGCAAAAGCATTATATGAACTATATCCAAAAGCTTTGTTAACTGTAAATTATCAATTATCTAATTCTATGTTATGTGAAATAGAAAATATGGAAATAACAGAAGAATTTATAAAAAAATTAAGTGAAAAAATGAATGATATTGTAAAAAAAGATTTAGAAATAAAAAAGATAGAAATGACAAAAGAAGAAGCAATTAAATTCTATGAAAAAGAGAAAACATTAAGAGGAATATTACAATTAGAAAACAAAGAAAAAGATGAAGTATCATTATACTTTTGTGAGGAATATTATAACTATTTTTATGGTGTAATGCCAATAAGTACAGGATATATAAAAAAATTTGAAGTTATAAAATATCATGATGGATTTTTACTAAGATATCCATCTAAAAATTCACCAAATGCTTTAGATGATTATCACGAAACTAAAAAATTATTAAATACGTTAGACGAATATGAAGATATTCATAAAACATTGGGAATAAGTACAGTATATAAACTAAACAAAGCTATATCAGAAGGAAAAGCACAAGATATCATATCTTTAGCTGAAGCTTTACATGAAAAGAAAATTTCGGATATAGCAGATAAAATAATAGAAAGAAAAAATGTAAAAGCAATATTAATAGCAGGACCATCATCTTCAGGCAAGACAACATTTGCTAAAAGATTAGGTATACAATTAAGATTAAATGGTTTAAAACCAGTTACAATATCTGTAGATAATTACTTTGTAGAAAGAAAAGATAATCCAAAACATTCAGATGGGACATATGATTTTGAATGTATAGAGGCAATAGATTTGAAATTATTTAATGAACATTTAACTAAATTGTTAAATGGAGAAGAAATTGACGTTCCAACATTTAACTTTAAAACTGGGAACAAAGAATATCATGGAGAAAAAATGAAATTAGCAGATGACGAAGTATTAGTAATGGAAGGAATCCATTGTTTAAATGACAAGTTGACAGAGTCAATTCCAAAAGAACAAAAGTATAAAATATATATAAGTGCACTAACTGTATTAAATATAGATTATTATAATAGAATTTCAACAACAGATACAAGACTTATAAGAAGAATTGTAAGAGATTATCAATTTAGAAGTTATAGTGCATTACATACTTTGCAAACATGGCTTTCAGTAAATAAAGGGGAAGAAAAGTATATTTATCCTTTTCAAGAGGAAGCAGATAGTATGTTTAATACATCTTTGATTTACGAATTATGCGTGTTAAAAAAACATGCACATCCACTCTTAAAAGAAATTACTAATGTATCAAAAGAATTTTCAGAAGCTAAAAATTTATATAATCTTTTAAATTATTTTGAGGACATTCCTGATGAATTAGTTCCTAGAAATTCATTGTTAAGAGAATTTATTGGTGGAAGTATCTTTGAACAATAGAGTTTAAAAGATCATTATAAACACGCACTATATTAAAAATAAAAATAGAGTAGGTGAAAAATGAAAAAAAAATTTTTTGAAATAGATGAAGAATTTATATGTGAAAATTGTGGTAAGAAAATAAAACCACTAGGATATTCTTGCAGAAATCATTGCAATTATTGTTTGCATTCTAAACATGTAGATATAAACCCAGGAGATAGGGAAGAAACGTGTCATGGGATTTTAGAACCTATAAGAGTAGAACCAGACTCAAAAAAAGGATATATAATAATATTCAAATGTAAAAAATGCGGAGCAATACGTAGAAATAAAGCAGCAAAAGATGACAATATGGATTTATTAATAAAATTGACAGTGTCACAATAGGTATGCCAAAGGGGACGGGGAATTTTGACACACTTTTTGATTAAAATGTGCCAAAATTCCCCGTCCCCTTTGGCATTATTTTTCTTCTTCTAGTCTTCCTGTTGTATAGTTCTTTCCTTCTAAAGTTTTACCGCTTTTTACAATTGCAACAATTTTATTTATTTCTGATATATTTTCATCTAAAATATCTATTCTGACAGATGAAACATTTAAAGTTTTAGTCGGGATAGATAATATTTTGCTATTAAATATAGATGTTATTGATTGTATTTTATCTGGAATTATTCTAAATTTAAATCCTAATCTATCTTTTAAATAATATGAATTATTATCCGAACATAGTGCTTTACATTCAGGGTAGCACATATTAGATTTGCCCAAAAAACAATAATTGCAAGACATTATAGGCAAAGTGCCATAAACAATTAATTCTGTATCTACATTAAGATTGTATTTAAGAATGTCATCTAATTCTGCTTTACTTAATTCTCGGGATAAAGTTACTCTGTTTATACCATATTCAACACATTCCTTTATTGAAAAATTATTAAAGATATTTAAAGATGAATTGCCAACAATTTCAAAATCATCTGTGTATTTTTCAAGGAACTTTAAATTAGATAAATTTGAAATAACAAATCCTTTTATTTTATATTTTTTTATTATATCTTCTAAATAGTTCTTTATTATATTTTTATAATTGTTTTTTATGACAGAAGGTAAGTAAATATAAGTGTTTATATTGTCAGATAAGTAAGATAAAGTTTCCTTTAAGTTTTTGCTAATAAAACTTTTTAATGGAATGTATAAATTATTAATATTTTTAAAATCTAAATTTGTATAATCAAATTTAGGATTTATATTACGTAATAAAACAGATATTTTTTTGTTTTTTAATGTTTGGTTTTCAGCAATATCATATGGCTGTTGAATATTATCAATATTTAAGCTAGAAGTTCTAACATTTTCAGATATTATAGTATTTTGCAACTTGTCAAGAATATTTCTTCTTAATTCATTTAAAACACTAATATTAGGGATGAATAAACCATCATCAAGTTGAACATTGATTGTTTTAAAATTAAAAGGAGTATTAGATGTTTTAGAAATCTGTTTTATAATTCTGTCGGCTGTAATAGGTTGTGTGAGAGCAGGAGATGGAATAACATTTGTGGTTGAAGTGATAAGTTTATTATTATAGTTAATAGACATACTAATAGGTGTGCCTTTTTTTACAATTACATTTGCATTAATGTTTATTTTCCTATTTTCACAATTAGTATAAGAAAGTCTAGCAGAGTTTAGTAAATTTTTGCTAGTTAATTTGTATACTTTATCTCCAACAGCTATATTACCTTTCATTCTTCCAATAGTTACCTTCATGCCACTTTGAGCTTCTGAAAGATTTAAGGTTTTTTGCATTAATTCAGAAACAGTATATTTCACACTTTCATTTTCTGTATAAATTGTATCACCAATAGCTAAATCTTCATTTAAAGTTAAAGTAATGTGACCTTTTGCACTATTAAATTTACTAATATTTCCAAGATACAAGCCAATATTATTAGGCCTTTCTTTAAAGATTAAGTCTTTATTAGGTAAATCTGATAGGTGCCCATCTGAGAAACCGACCTCTATTAAACATTTGCAACAATTGTTGCATATCCGAATCTTCCACCACATAATTTTCTTTATTCAATATTTTGTCTATATATTTTCTATATATTTTAGTAACTACTGCCACATATTCAGGACTTTTTAGTCTACCTTCTATTTTAAAACATTTTACTCCTGCTTCAATAAGCTGTGGCAAATAATTAAGGCTACATAAATCCTTTGGACTTAATAAGTATCCTTTATCAAGAAGAGTATCTTTATTTGAATTATCATTATGAAGTAATAATTCATAAGGCAATCTACAAGGACCAGCACATTTGCCTCTATTACCAGATCTTCCACCAATTATGCTAGAAAATAAACATTGACCAGAATATGAAATACATAAAGCACCATGAATAAAAGTTTCAATTTCTATATTTGTATTTTTGCATATGTACTGAATTTCGTTTATTGGTAATTCGCGAGCAAGTACTACTCTTTTAAAACCTAGATTTTGTAATTTTAAAACTCCTTCTAAATTATGAATAGACATTTGCGTACTAGCGTGAATAGGTAAGTCTGGAAAGTTTTTTATTAAGAATCTTGCAAGACCAAGATCCTGCACAATTATTGCATCAATTCCAAATTCGTAAGCTTTTTTAGCTAATATTATGGCATCATTAAATTCAGCGTTTTTAATTAGAATATTTAATGTAAGAAATGTTTTAACATTTCTTAATTTACAATATTCAATTGCTTTTTTTAAAGTGGGTATATCAAAATTATTTGCAGAAGCTCTAGCATTAAAAAGTGTTGATCCAAAATATACACTATCTGCACCGTTTTGAACAGCTGCCAATAAGCAATTCCAATCTCCAACCGGAGATAATAATTCAATTTTACTCATATAAAAACCTCCGCTGTTATTGTAACACAAATTTTAAGTTTTGCATACTAATATTATATAAGTAAATTTATAAAATAATTACAGTTCAAAAAATACATTTGAATTGTAAGTAAAAATTTAAAAAGGAGGTAAAAAAATGCAAGACGATAGAAATTGTGGTTGCAACAACGGAATATTTGGAGGATGCGGATGTAATGGGTGCGATAATACAATATTATTTTTTATAATAGTATTTTTACTATTATTTACTAACTTTGGATGTTGCTGTAGATAGAACATATAACTCAAAATAAAATAGGAAAAGGTGAAAATTATACATATGATCTTCACCTTTTTTACATATGTTAAATATTATTACAATTATATTACTTTTTATTTATAATAATTGACTAAAAAGAACAAAAATGCTATACTTTATTTGTCGAAATATAACAAATGAGGTGTAATAATTGAAAAAATTATCTAAATTAATAAGTATTACTATTATAATAATAATGTTATTAGTCTTAATTATAAATTTTTTGTCAATAGAAGTTAAAGCAGCACAATACAAAGAACCAGAAAGCAAAACTACTAAATTATCAAACTATCCTGGATATACAGAATTAATTAATAACCTAAAAGAACAACACCCAACATGGACATTTACTATATTTTTTACAGGACTAGATTGGAACCAAGTTTTAAAAAACGAGACAACAGAAGAACATGCTAGAAATTTAGTACCAGCGACTAGAACAGGAGAATGGCTTTGTGCATATTGTGAAGCAAATAAAAAAACATATGATGAAGGAAGATGGAAGGGTGCTTCAGAAACAGCAGTAGCATATTATATGGATCCTAGAAACTTTCTATACGAAGACTACATATTTCAATTTGAAGAATTAGGATATAATGAAGACTTACATACAATAAATGGAGTTAATACAATTCTTGCTAATTGCCAATATTTACAGGGCAATAAAATAGAATATATGACAACAGAAGGCAAAAAAGCAACAATAAATAAATCATATGCTCAAGTATTAATGGAGGCAGGGAAAAAATATAATATTAGCCCATATCATTTGGCTAGTAGGATAGTGCAAGAGCAAGGAACGACAGGTACAGAAATGGTTTTTGGAAATTATAATTCAACATATAGAGGTTACTATAATTTCTTTAATATTGGAGCAACTGGCGACGATATTATGGCAAATGGATTACAATATGCTAAAAACAAAGGATGGACAACCCCAGAAAAAGCAATTTATGGAGGAGCCGAATTTTTAGCAAAAGAATATATAAAATATGGACAAAGTACATTATACTTACAAAAATTTGATGTTGTAGACGATTATGAAACAGAGCTGTATTATCATCAATATATGCAAAATGTATCTGCAGCTAAAACAGAAGGAGAAACAGTGAAATCTACTTATCAAAAAATGGGATTTGTTAATTCTTCTAATGAAGTACCATTTAATTTTTTAATACCAGTATATGAAAATATGCCAAAAGAAAAATGCCGTTATCCAGGAAGCAAGACTATAGTGACACAAAATGTAGAAATAATTAATTCAACTGTTACAGTAAGACAAGAGCCTAAATCTACTGCTAAAAGTTTAGGAAACTTAAATGTAGGAACTAAAATATTAAGAATAGAAATAGGAGCATCGAGTGAAGGTGGAAATAGGTGGGATAAGGTTGTATTAGCAAATGGAACTAAAGGATATATAACATCAAATTATTTAAAGCAAGTAGATGATATAACAAATTGTAACGAAAAAGCTATAGCAAATACAGATGTTAATTTAAGAAATGGCCCAGGTACAACAGATACTACAATTATTACAACATTAACAGAAGGACAGGCTGTAACTGTAATAGAAAAGGGTAAATATAATGGGTTAAATGGATATGATTGGGATAGAGTAAAATTAAGTGATGGAACACAAGGCTATTTAGCTAACAAATATCTTAATACTGTAACAGATGGCTCAGATACATCTGGAAATGAGTTAGTTAAAGTAGTATGTGAATATGGATTAAAAATTAGAGAAAGCCCAGGAATAAATTCGAAATGCCTAACAATAGTAGAAAAAGGTACAATATTAACAAGAACACAAAAAGCGGCTTCTACAAAAGATGGATATACTTGGGATAAGGTTGTAACTGGAAGTGGTATTATAGGTTATGCTGCAAGAGCAGGCGGAAATGAACAAAATATAGAGCCAGTATCACCAAGCAATCCAACTACTTCAAAAGATTTTAAAATAGTAAATACAAATTTTGTATGTATACCAAATACTACAGTAGAAAAAGTTAAAGCTACATATAGTGATGCGGTAATAAAAAAAGACAATACAACCATAACAACAGGAAATTTAACAACAGGGTATAAAATATCTATAGATGGAAAAGATTATATAATAGCAGTTAAAGGTGATTCAAATTGCGATGGAAAAGTAACACCAGCAGACTCAACAATAATTTTAAGAGCATACGTAGGTTTAGTCAACTTATCAGGTGAAGCAACAGTAGCAGCAGACACAAATAATGATGGAAAAGTAACACCTGCGGATTCAACAACAATTCTAAGAGCTTATGTAGGCCTTAACAATATATCAATATAAGGAGATAAACAAATGATTAAAAAGATTAAATTTATTTTTATTTTTGGAATTTTAATTTTAATAGGGTTATGTACGTCTTCACAAGCAAGAATTATTACAACAGATCCTACAGTTTATTCAGGGGAAACAGCAACAATAACAATCAGTAGCCAAGAACCTGTAGCTAATGGTGCAATTGATGTTACATCTAATGGAGGCTTAACATTAGAAAGTGTAACAGGAGGTACAGTAAATGGAACATTAGTAGCATTTGCGAAGGCAGAAAATATAACAAATGGAATAGCCACATATAAATTTAAAACACCAACAGTAAGTAAAGATACTACTTACAAAGTAGTATTTGTTTCAAAAGATATGGAAAATGCTGATGGTGGTTCTGTAGCATCTTCATCGGCAACAGCAACTGTTACAGTAAAAACTAAAAATACATCTTCAGGTGGAAGCACACCAATGCCTACACCAACAGAGCCTAAATTTACATCTGTAAATGAAACCGTATATGCAACTACAGAAGTAAATGTTAGAAAAAGTTGGTCTACGAGTAGTGGTATATTAGGCTCTTTAGAAAAAGGAAAAAGTGTTACACGTATAGGTAAAGGAGACAATGGTTGGAGCAAAGTAACATTTAATGGTTCAACAGGATATATATATAGCGAATATTTGACAACAACAAAACCAGTAGAAGAAAAACCAGTAGAGACACCAGCAAAAGAAGAAAAATCAACAAATAAAAATTTATCTAAATTAGAAGTAAAACCAGAAGGACTAACTCCAGAATTTAAAAAAGATGTTACAGATTACACAATAAAAATTGCAAATAATATAGAAAAATTAGAAATTAAAGCAGAGGCAGAAGATAGTAAAGCTAAAGTCCAAATAACAGGAAATGATAAATTGGTTGAAGGAGACAATGTAATAAAAATAGCTGTAACAGCAGAAGATGGAACTATTAGAACATATATAATAACAGCGACAAAAGAAAAAGCTACTGCTACATCTAGTTTAAGATTAGCAACCTTAACAATAGAAAATATTAATTTAAATCCTGCATTTTCACCAGATATATTTGACTATGTAGCAACATTAGAAAATAAAGAAATAACAGAGTTAATTGTAAATGCTACAACAAATGATGAAGATGCAATAGTAGAAGTATTAGGAAACAAAAATTTAAAAGATGGAGAAAATGTAATAACAATATTAGTTAAATCAAGCAAAACAAATGAAACAACAACATATCAAATAACAGTAGATAAAAAAATTGCACAAGAAGAAAAACAAAGTATATTTCCTAAAATTTCTGCTAAAGAAATATTTTATATTATAGCAGGAATAATAAGCTTAATCATTTTATTAAAAATAATAAAAAGAGATAAAGCAAAAGCAAAAAAAGATAAACAAGACTTTACAGATGAAAAAAATGAAGAAAATACTATAGGAAATGAAAAGGAACAAAATAAAAAAGAATATTTAGAGAATTTTGGAAAAGAAGAAGAAATAACAAATAGCGAAAATAATTATTATGAGGAAGAAGAAGAAAAAGAAGACACAAAAAGAAAAAAAGGTAAACATTTCTAAAATATAAAAATAATCATAAAAGGAGTTGAAAAAACAACTCCTTTTATTTCATAAATACTTGCATATTTATGAAATAAACTATATAATAATAGTTGTTATGCTACTGTAGCTCAGTTGGTAGAGCAACAGATTCGTAACCTGTAGGTCGGCAGTTCGATTCTGCCCAGTAGCTCCATTTGAAAACAACTTACGAACCAATATAGTATCGTAAGTTTTTATTTTATATAAAACTATAATGTTTTCTTTCTAGAAAGGAGAACATTTTTTATGCTTGAATTCAAAATAATACAAGAATTAAAACCAAATACTGAAATTCTAGAAATCATCAAAAGCTACACTTACATAACTAAAAATGGTAAAGTTAAACACTTACTGAAAACAAATCTGCAATTTGTTGAACCTATAGAGTACATAATTACATATCCTACTATTCTTACAATACTAGAATACAAAGTTAATGAGATTAGAAATAAACCATTCTACATTAAAGAGCATAATGAGAAATACAATCTCAAAGAAATCAAACAAATTATCATAAAATTATCAAATTAGTGTCTGCAATTTTATTATTTAAAGAGGAAACAAATGAGAGATATTTTTAGTTTAGGGTTGCAAAAATTAAAACTATTTAGGAAACAATTGAAAGAAATTTTCAAAAATTGGTTGTTATTTTCCGTTTTAGTTTGGAAAGAAGTGAGGAGATGATTTTATGAGTAATAGATGTGCAGTATATGTAAGAGTTAGCACAGATGATCAAAGAGATAATGGTTATTCTATTGATTCACAATTAAGAATGATTAAAGAATATTGTGAGAAAAACTACTATTTAATAGTTGATGTCTATAATGATGCAGGACATTCTGGAAAAGATTTAATGAGACCTGAAATGCAAAGATTATTAAAAGATATTAAATCTAAAAAGATAGATAAATTAGTTGCAATTAAAGTAGATAGATTAACTAGAAATAATTATGATGGTTTTTGGCTACTTAATTATTGTGAACAACACGATGTAAAAATTGAATTAATACTAGAACCTTATGATGTATCTACTGCTAATGGTGAAATGATATTTGGAATGAATTTAGTATTTGGGCAAAGAGAAAGAAAAGAAATTGGAGCAAGAACTAAACGAGCTATGGAAGAAATGGCATTATCTAAAATACACCCTAGTAAAGCACCATATGGCTATATTAGAAACAAAGAAACAGGACATTTAGAGATAGAACCTATTGAGGCACAAGTAGTTAAAGAAATATTTGAACTATGTAAAAAAGGACATTCTACAAGAAACATAGCAAGTATTATGAAAGATAATAATTCATACTTGAAACAAGGTAAATGGCGAAGTGACCGAGTCTATAAAATATTAACTAATTCTATTTATATAGGTGTATTTGAATATGGAAAATATAAAAGAAAACCACAAGACGTTTTAAGAGTTAATAACTATTGTGAACCTATTATTGATGAACAAACTTGGAATGTTACAAGAGCAAATTTAGAGAAAAATAAACACTCTAATTATGGAGAACATATTCATTTATTTACTTCAATAGTTAAGTGTCCAGATTGTGGTGTAATACTTTCTTCTACTAATTCTTTTAAAAATAGTGGAACTGAAAAAGAAAAAGTTTATTATCATTTGACTTGTAAAAATGCTAATTGTAAATCAAAAGGACTTCATTATAGTTCAGATAAAATAGAACAAAAACTAGGACGTATTTTAAATGAATTAACTAGATATATGTATGATGCAGATAATGAAATTATAGTTTGTAATTCTACTAAAACTAAAGAGATTAAAGACATAGATAATGCTATTGAAAAATTAAAACAACAAGAGAAAAAGTTAGTAGATTTATATTTAAGTTCTACCCTAAATGTTGAAGTAATTAACCACAAAAATGAAGTAATAAAAAAAGAAATAGATAAACTAAACCAAAAGAAAAACAAACTAGATCCAGATGATGACTTTAAAGATTATACAGTAGAATTACTTAAAAAATTAGATTGTGATTATCAAGATGATAACAATATTTTATTTCAAAATAAACTAGGATTTTCATTTTTATGGGATAGTTTAAATAGAAAAACTAAGAAAGAATTAATACAAAGATTAATAGCAAATTTAGAAATTACAAGAGATAAAAATTACAATATTGAAATTAAAAATATAAAATTCACAGATGAATTTATATCTAAAAGTAATAAAGAATATTTAAATTATCTTAATGAAATTTTAAATAATAATGAAATTGGAATTAAATATAAAGAACAAATCAACAAGCAAGAATTAGAAAAATTAGAACAAGATTACTTCATATTTTCTACAAAAAAATATGAAGATAATAAATATTCTGAAGCAGATTTGATTTTATATATGGAACTAATAAAACAACATTTTTTTCACGATGGAATTATAAATTGTCCATATATTGAAGATAATAACATAGTAGATAACCTACTATTAATACCAAAAACAATTATAAATATTTAATAAAAATAAGAAAGGAATGATTTTATTATGGAAATAACTTATACAAAACAAGGAGATTATTTATTGCCAGATTTAACTTTAAAAGAAACTAAAAAAGGAATTATAAACAAATATGGAAGAATGAGATTAGCCTATTTAAAAGAATATAAAAAAGCACTATATACTTCACTTTTAATGAAAGAAGAACTTACTAATCATCTTATTTCAGTAAGTAAAAGTTCAGAAGATTTATTAAATACTTTGATGGAAAGTTATAAAAAATCAGATGAAAGACTATTCGAAAAAAATAAAAAAAGAAATCATATTGAATGGGCAAAACTTATGAATAATTATAAAATTACAGCAGAAGAAATTATATTAAAAGAGTATATTTTTATATAAATAATTTAAAAAAGAGCAAAAAATTAGCAAAGTAATTTAATCCTCTTTTTATATATTAACCAATATGGGAGTAAAAGTAATGTCTAGCCAGCACTGAATTTATACTCCCGTACAAATTCTTATATGGGGAAAATCCCCAAACCCCTTAATTTTTAAAAATTGCAACTAGAAAAAAACAAGGTTAATTTATTATTTAACCTCGTCTGTATCTTTATAAAAATCCATAATGTGTTGAATGTCTTTTTTATCTTTTGAACGATTAAGTTGCTTTTTTAATTTTAATACAGATTTTATTGTTTGTACTTTATATCCGAATAATTCTATATATTCTATTTTTTCATAATAATGATTACTAAAATTTATTATATTATCAATAAACCAAACATTATAATTTTCAATTTCTTTTTCAAACGTGCAACTATATTTTTTTAATAATTGGTTATATAATTCATTAGAAACAGTTATATCTATATCAGATGTATATTCTTTTACATTTTGAAGTACTAAAGCTGCACCACTAATAACTATATAATTTTGTGAATCAAAATTATATTTATTTAGTGTTTTTAAAATATTCTCTTTGTTAAAAATCATTTTATTCTCCTTTCAATAAATTACAGCGAATAATACAATTACATTATACTATAAATTACAAAAAATTCCCATGCTTCCTTGAAAAAATATAGGAATTACTATATAATGTTTTTAGAAAGAGAGCATTGTAGTTCGTAAGCTGTAGCTTAACCGCTCCATAAGTGCAAATTTAGCAATTAGCAGTGAATAGTGAACAAAAGGACGGACTTTTTGTTCACTCCTTTGTTTAGAAACTTGACAAATATATTGCACCCGATTATGATATATAATATTTTTAATAATATTATTATGTAATAAAAAGGAGGGAATGTTTATGGATATTAAGAATATAGCATTGGTGAGGGCTACCAATGTCATTCCAGTTGATGGAGTAGTACGTCCAATAAGTGCGGTTCCGTATCTGAGAAAAGAAAAAGATACAGAGTTTTCTACCTCCATGCGTGATTTATTAAGAAGGAAAGGTTTATTAAAAGAAGTAGATTGGACTAAACCGGATGAAATCAATAAGATTAGTAAAGAAAATACTAAAACTTTAGAACAATATGTGCCATATAATTCTGACTATAATTCTATGGTATTATGGTCTTTAAATGGTTTAGTTCCAGATGATATGAACAATACTTTTTCAGATAAAACATGTGCCATAATTGATGGACTAGCAGAACAAATAGAACAATCTGAAATGGTCTCACTAGTTCCAACTGATACTGCAATAAAAGGAAACGTTAATTTATCTAATAAAGCTACTATTTTAATAGATAAAGATAGATATGAAACATTATCATTAGAAGAAAAAGATAAGCTAGCTAAATTAAATTTAAATGTTACCATTTTCCAAGGTAATTTAAAAGAAGCTGTAAATGAAGCACTTATAAGAAAAGGTAGATACACTGCTGAAACTTTATCGTTAGCAAGAGAAGATGATGGTTATATAAAATCTGATACAAGTGATGAAGTTAGACGAACAATACGTGATGTTGCCAATGAAAGGAATATAGCTCAAGTACTACATTGGAGTGTTATTACAGGTCAAAATGATGAATTAGATAAATTAGAAAATGTAAAAGATGATTTTGAAAACGGGTGTATAGTAAAAGATTTTTACAAGAGAGCTTTTTTCGAATATTTGTTTTCAAAAATGAATATAGATAATGGAACTAAAGAATATGCATTATATTTTCCAGACTCTTCTAAATATATGGAAGATTTATGTGACGAAATTGATAGAATTGGTATAGATAAATATAAGTCATTAGTAGATGAATATAATAAATCTTTAGAACAGTTAAGAGAAACAGGCAAATTGCCAACTCCGCAACAAATTGTAAATTCAGCTAGAGAAAATAAAAAAATAGATTTAGTATCGATGATAGAAAAACATAGCAACGAAGATATTATTTTATCCAGTGCTATAAAAACAACGGAAGAAAAAACTAGAACAGGAGTGATGGATGCACAGATGGAAAATTTCAAACTATTAATAACAAATGAAAGAGGTGGAGAACCAAAAGGAGTGGAAATTGAATAAATGGGAGTATCAATAAACACAAGACAAGCATATTCTGAAGTAGATGAATTTCTAGGATTAATAAGTAATGAACATAGAAATAAAATACCAAAAAAACTAAGAGAATTCTTTAGAGAAGAAAAGGATACAAATTATATAAAAGGAATAAATCCAAACGTGCCTATAAAAAATCAAAAATTAAAAGAAGAAACTTTAGGTATTATTGCGTTACTTAACTTACAATATTGGTGTGAAGATGAAAACGAAAAGAAAAGATTAAAAGAAGTATATGCCAAAAATGAAAAAAGATATCAAGAATATTTACAAGTTCAATTTAATCCAAATGAAATTTTTAAGAAGAAAGAACCTACACAAGAAAGTCTTTCTATTGTTGAATATAAGGAGTCAATAATAAAAAAACTTGTAAACAAAATAAAAAATATATTTTTTAGATAGTGAACAAAAGGACGGACTTTTATGAACAAAAAGTCCGTCCTTTTGTTCACACTTTTGTCAATTTTGTTGTCAAAATCTCCGTACCAATTGACAACCGTTGCCATTTTACATTAAATATGTTATACTTGTATTGTTTAAAATATTATAATAGTATTGGAGGATATATGGGATTTTTCGATAAGTTAAAGCAAGGTTTAAGTAAAACTAAAAGTTCATTTGATGAGAAAATAAATAATGTTTTTAGCAATTTTAGAAAAGTTGATGAAGAACTACTAGAAGAATTAGAAGAAGCATTAATAATGTCAGATGTTGGAGTTGAAACATCTACAAAAATAATTTCTAATTTAAGAGATAGGATAAAAAAAGAAAAAATAGAAGACGAACAAGATGTAAGACAAGCTTTAAGAGAAGAAATAAAAAAAATCTTGGATGAAGTAGATAACAGTTTAAAACTGGAAACAACTCCAGCAGTTATATTAATTGTTGGTGTAAATGGTGTTGGAAAAACTACTTCAATAGGGAAAATAGCAAATAGATTAAAACAGGATGGAAAAAAAGTGGTAGTAGCAGCAGCAGATACTTTTAGAGCGGCAGCAGTAGAACAATTAGAAATTTGGGCAAATCGTGCTGGATGTGACATTGTAAAAAAAGAAGAAGGGACAGACCCTGCAGCAGTTGTTTATGATGCTATAAAAATAACAAAAGAAAAAAAAGCAGATGTACTAATATGTGATACAGCAGGAAGATTACACAATAAGAAGTACTTGATGGATGAATTAGTAAAGATAAAAAAGGTAATAGATAAAGAGTTACCAGATGCTTCAAAAGAAATTTTAATGGTTTTAGATGCTACAACAGGACAAAATGCAATATCACAAGTAGCAGCATTTAAGAAAACAGTAGATATTACAGGGTTAGTTCTTACAAAACTAGATGGAACTGCAAAAGGTGGCGTTGTTATAGGAATTGTCTCAGAAAACAAAGTACCTGTAAAATTCGTAGGTGTGGGAGAGCAGATTGATGATATGGAGATATTTAATAGTACAGATTTTGTAAATGCATTAATATAATAAGAAAGGAAGAAAAAAATGGCAAAGGAGATAACAAAAAAAAATAACAAAAGAATTGTAATTGTATTAGCCTTTATATTACTAGTATTACTAATTGGGTACATATATTTTAGAGGTCAATATTTAGAAATATTGGAAATAGGAGAAAAGTATACGGAAATATTTTGGCAAAATGTTAAATATACAGCTATAGCATTTAGCATAAATTTTATTGTATTATTTTTATTAATATATTTGACAAATTTAAAAATAAAAAAGGGATTAAAAGCTTTTTTTGAAGATGATAAAAAGCCAATGCCTAAATTAGTAAATAAATCAATTGCATTCATTAGCTCAATAATAATAAGTGCATTAACAACCAATATAATGCTAAAAAATTTCATGTTATGCTTTAATAGTGCATCATTTGAAATAGCAGATCCAATCTTTGGCTATGATATAAGTTATTTTATATTTCAAAAACCTTTTATTGAATTTATGCTAATATATATATTATTACTTGTAGTAGGATTAACAATTTATACAGTAATATATTATATAATTTCGTTTAACATATTCTTTGATGGGGTAAGTAGAGAAATACTAAGAAATAGTCATTTCACTAAACAATTAGTTTCTCATATTATTATAATAGTTATATTATTGGCAAGCTTAACATATATAGGCATTCAGGATATGGAAGTAAACAAATTTTTAACTTTGAAAGATGGAACATCATATTCGATATATGGAGCAGGATTTGCAGATGTTACAATAAGATTGTGGGGGTATAAAATATTAACAATAGTAATGGTTGTATCAATAATTTTAGCAGTTATATTTTTCAAAAAAGGAAAAACTAAAAATGTAATAAAAAGTCTGTTAGTAGTTCCTACATATTTAATAGGCATGTTATTAGTGTTACTAATAACTCAAACTGTTTTTGTAAATCCAAACGAGCTTGACAAAGAAAAAAGCTACATAACTAAAAATATAGAATATACTAAAAAAGCATATGGAATAGAGATAGACGAAATAACAATATCAAATAATGTAACACTAGATAATAAAATAAAAAACAAAAACCAAGAAGTAATAGATAATATAGCTATAACCAGTAAAGAAAATATTGTTAAAAGCCTAAATTTATCACAAACGGCAAAAGGCTATTATTCTTACAGAGATAGTAGTATAGCAAAAATAGATTTGAATGGTAAGTTGTCATTGGTTTATATAACTCCTAGAGAAATATCAGAAAATGTAGGAACATATAATGATAAAATGCACGAATATACACATGGATATGGTGTAATTGTTACATCAGCAAAAGAAGTAAATGAAGATGGAGAAATAATAAATCTACAAAAAAGTTTTGAAAATAATGAAGTAATAAATATATCAGAACCAAGAATATACTATGGATTACAAACTAATGAACCTGTAATAACAAATAGTAAAAATAAAAATGAATTTGATTATCCTAAATTAAATTCAAATAGTGCAGAAAATGTAGAGAATTCATATAATGGAAAAGCTGGTTTGAAACTTAATTTTTTAGATAGGTTTATATTAGGAATTAAAGAAGGAAATTTAGAGCTAGCATTTTCAACTAATATTACTAAAGAAAGCAAAGTTTTAACCAATAGAAATATTATAAAAAGAGCAAAAACCTTAATACCATATTTAATATATGATGAAAATCCATATTTAGTGATTGATAAAGATGGGAAAATGATATGGGTAATTGATGCCTATACAACTTCAAGCGAATATCCATATTCACAAATAAGTACAATACAAATGGATGCATTAACTAAAAAAGATATAAATTATATAAGAAATTCTGTTAAAGTTCTTATAGACGCATATGATGGAACAACGAAATTTTATATTACAGATAGGACAGACCCAATAATAATGTCTTATAGGAATATATATCCAAATTTATTTGTCGATAAAGATGAGCAAATCCCAGAGGACATAAGCAGTCAGTTTATATATCCAGAGTTTTTATATAATATACAAGCAGAAATAATTAAAAGATATCACAATATACAGCCAGATGTTCTGTATAGAGAGGACGATATATGGAATATAGCTACAAGCATCGACGGAAAAACAACTACAAAAACGGGAGTAGAAATAGAACCATATTATACAATGGTAAAACCAGTAGATTCAGAAACTACCAAATTAGGACTAGTAATACCATATACACCATATAAAAAACAAAATATAATTTCATATGCAATAGGAACTTATGAAAATGGTATTCCAAAATTAACTATATATAAATATACATCAGACAGTAATGTTATAGGAACAATGCAATTAAATAATTTGACAGAACAAGACACAAATATATCTAAAGAAATAGATAAACTAAAAGTAACGGGAACAAAGATAACAAAGAGGACAATAGTGGTTCCAATAGAAGATACTTTATTATATGTTCAATCTATTTACCAACAATATACAAATGAAGACAATTCATTGCCATTACTAAAAAAAGTAGTTGTGGCTTCAGGAAATAAATTTGCAATTGGAGATAATATTGAAGAAGCAATAAACAACTTACTGTCACAATCAGCTTTTAATATAGAAATAGAAAGTACAGAGACCATAAATGAAACAATAGAAGCAATCATTAAAGCAAATGAAAATTTAGAAAAATCTAATAATAGTAATGATTGGGAGATGATAGGGAAGGATATGAAAAAATTGCAAGAATTAATAAAAACATTAGAAGAACTAGTAAAGCAAGAAGAAAAAAGTAACAAAAATAAACAAACATTAAATACTATAAATGAATAAAAAAATAAAAAAAATCCACTCTAATAATGGGTGGATTTTATGTTTAAAAAGAAAAGAGAAAAAGAACTAATAAATAAAATAGACAAAATAAATTACATTTTATCTAAAAATGAAATTCTAGACTTAATGGAGCTTTTAGGAAACAGTAAAAAATTTCTATTTAGAAATTTTTTGTCAGGAATAATTAAAGGAATTGGAACAGGAATAGGGTTTACAATTTTAACTGCTATAATTATTATAATTTTACAAAGAATAGTAACCCTTAATATTCCTGTTATAGGGAAATATATTTCTGACATAGTAGAAATAGTAAAATCAAAAACATAATATTCTTATTCTACACTTTTTAAAGAATCTATCATATTAATATTTTTTAATTTTTTCTTCATTATCCAATTTGTTATTAATGTAAATAAAAGTGTCATCAATGATGCAATTCCTAAATTTATTATACTAATATCTTTACTTAAAAATATGGTTTCTACTTCTGCACTTTGAATTATGTGTCCCAAAATTCCAATACCTAATCCTAATCCTAAAACAGTACCTAATATAGTTAAAATGATATTTTCTCTAAAAACATAGCTTTCTAGTTCTTTTTTATAAAATCCTAGCAATTTGATTGTTGACAATTCTCTTGTTCTTTCTTCAATGTTTATATTATTTAAGTTTATTAATACTGTGAATGATAGTAAACTAGCACAACCTACAAATAATATTACAATACTCATTAAACTTGTTAAACTTGTTTGAAATTCTTTATTTAGATTTTTCTCTATGATAATGGCTGATATATTTTCATTTTCTTTCAATTTATTAGCTAATTTAACTTCTTCATCATCTGATAATTCTTTATCAACATTTGCAAAAAATGCATTGTATTGTATATTATTACCATATACTCTTTCATACATTTTAGGAGTCATATAAACATAATTATATAAATAATTTTCTGTAATTCCAATGACCTTAACAGTAGATTCAATTCCATCAGCTACTATTATTTTTATTTTCTCTCCAACTTTTATTTCAAGTATATTGGCTAATTTCTCTGTTAAAATTACTCCATCATCATTTAATTCTATCTCTTCTTGGCTATTTCTTGTTTGCAAACCTATGTATTTATGAATTTCATTTGCATCAGCAACTATATAGAAGACATCTTTTTTATTTTCATTAGCTCCTACAGTAAAAGTTTTTTGCATTATAGGAGTTAAATCCTTTATATATTCTTGTTCTTTTATAAAATCTTTTATTTCATTGACTTTTTCTTCTTCTAATTCTTTTTGTAAATATACTTCTAATGAAAGTTTCCTTATATCTTTAAATTGTTTATCTGATATTTCATTTATAGAAGATTGTAGACCTAACCCTGAATAAATAAGTGCTGTACATCCGGCAATTCCTATTATAGTCATTAATAATCTTTGTTTATATCTAAAAATATTTCTAAAACAAATTTTAAATAAAAAGCTTAAGTTTTTCCAAATAAAAGGTATTTTTTCTAAGAATATTCCTTTTACTTTCTTTACAGTTTTAGGTCTCATTAGCTCAGCAGCGTTTTCCTTTAATGCTTTTAAAGTTAAAATTACAGTAACTAAGACTGTTGATATTAAAGCTATTATTAAAGAAACACTAGTATACAAAATATTTATGTTGGTTTCTAAATCGGGTAAATCATATAAGCTTCCATATGAAACAAATAATATTTGTACTATTAAAATACTTCCGATAAGCGCTCCTATTAAAGTACCTAATATTGCAGCACTTAAGGAATATATTATATATCTTGTCATTATTGTACTTTTTTTATATCCTAATGCTTTTAGAGTTCCTAAACTACTTCTATCTTTTTCTATCATTCTTGATATTGTTGTAATAGTAACTAAAGCAGCCACCACAAAAAACATTACTGGAAATATTTTACCCATTATTGCAATTTTAGATAAATCTTCTTTTAAGGACTTAAAGCCTGTATTTTCATATAGGGGAGTAATGGTCTCCACAATTTTAAATTGATTTAATTCTTCACTCGCTTTAGCAAGTTCTTCTTTGGCATTTTGAATTTTAGGCTTAATATTTTTACTATCTAGTTGCTCTATTTTATCATTAAGCTTTTCTTGAGATGTTTTTATGATTTGAACTGATTTTACTAATTCTGGATTATTTATTCCACCTACTAAATCTTCTAATGCAGTAAAGGAGTTATATAATTTTAGCTGTTCTTCTTTTATTTGACTTTCAATATTTGCAACATTTTCTTTTGTATTTTCATACTGTTGCAATTTATTTTCATATTGTGTATTTAAATTTTTATATTCATTGTTTTTAGAATTATATTCATAATACATTTCATTTAGTTCTTTATTTATTTCCACAAACCTTGTTTCTTCATCATTTAACGAATATAGTTCATATAAGTTTTTTTCAATTTTATAATTTAAAGATTCTAATTCATTTCTTAAGTTTATGACTTTAGGCTTTAATGTATTTATATCTTTTTCTAAATTGCTTTTTTGAATTTTACTTGTATCTAAATCAGAATATAAATTAAATAGCGTATTTTTTCTCTCTAGCATTTTTATATATATTTTTTCCGAATGATAATATTGAGATACAGCTTTTGATACATTAACAATATTATCATCTATTTCTTTTTGTGACGCATTTATTTTAGAATATAATTTTTCTATATATTGTTCAGTTTTTTCAATTTGAGATGCGTAATCTAAAACTTCCTTTTCTTTTTCTTTATATAATTTATCAAACTTATTTTGCGCTATCTCTTTATCAATAGATTTTATTTTGTCTAGCTTGTCTTCTAATTCTTTTTTATATTCGTCAGAAAATTTATTGATATTTTCATCTATATCTAATTTAATATATACTGTTGTATAATCTTTCATATTAAATACTTGCTTATCAACTATAATATATGAATTTAATTCTCCAGTTAGTAGAGTAGTATTTCCATAAAACTTTGATATATATGCAGGATTTTGAGCAACACCGACAATTTCATATTCTGTATATTTTATATAATCGTCTAAATTAGTATCATCTGTTCTGTATACTTTAATTTTATCTCCAATATTATAACCATACATATCTTTTAATCTTGAACAAATTAAACATTCATTATCTTTTTCAATATTTCTTCCATCTAATATTTTACTCTTATTTATATCTGATTCTTTATCAGATGAAAACAATCTTAATGTAACATCTTTTTTGTCATATAAAGTTAAAACATCGTAAAGAAAAACACCCTGAATTTCTTTTACATCTGCATCTTCTTTGAATTTTTCAATATCTTCTTCTTTATATCCTAAATTTGAGGATAATGATATATCAAAAATATTATTTTCCTTCATATATTTTTCTGCATCATCTTCCATGGCAGGTGCTACAGCATTCATTCCTACAAAAAAGGCTGTTCCTAGAATAATAATAAGAACTATTGATATAAATCTAGTAAAATTATTTTTAAACATTTTTCTACAATCTTTTAAATATGCTTTCTTCTTCATTTTACCATTCTACCTCTTCTATTGCTACTGGTGTTTCATTTATAATATTTTCTTCTATTTTTCCACTTTTCATCTTTATAACTCTATTAGCCATTGGCGCTATAGCTTGATTATGAGTAATTATTATTACTGTCATATTATTTTTATTGGCAGTATCTTGCAATAATTTAAGAACTTCTTTACCTGTTTTGTAATCTAAAGCGCCGGTTGGCTCATCACATAACAATATTTTAGGATTTTTAGCAATTGCTCTTGCAATAGCCACTCTTTGTTGTTCTCCTCCAGATAATTGAGAAGGAAAATTCTTAATTCTATTTGAAAGACCTACTTGTTCTAAAACCATTTCTGGGTTTAAAGTATTTGTACATATTTGAGTGGCTAATTCTACATTTTCAATAGCGTTTAAATTTTGTATTAAATTATAAAATTGAAAAACAAATCCAATATCGTTTCTTCTATATTCAGTTAATTGAGAATCATTATAATTAGAAATATCTTTTCCGTCTATTATCACTTGCCCATATGTTAAATTATCCATTCCACCTAATATATTTAAAAGTGTTGTTTTACCAGCTCCACTGGCTCCAACAATTACAACAATTTCTCCTTTTTTTATTTCAAAAGATATATCATCTACAGCTGTAACTTCTATATTGCCAGAAACATATTTTTTTGTTAAATTTTTTACTTCAATAAATTCCATTGTATTACTTCCTTATCTATTTAATAAAAAGTAATAAGATGACCTTTTATCTATCTTATTACTTTTCTTTAGTATATTTCAAATTATAACATGATAATATCTAATTATCAATATTTTTTTATAGAAAATGGTAGAAAATGGAACATTATTTTTTACTTATATCATGAGGAGATAGAGCTACTTATTTTAAAAATAGTAAAAAAAGATAAAATACTATTTATTTTTTTTAAAAGTTTATATATAATATAGGAAAATTATTTACACATATAATGGACTTGTATGTTAGTGCAAATTTAAAAGAAAAGAGGGAGTTCAAGTGAATTTAGCAAATAAGTTAACAATTTTTAGAATTATTTTAGTGTTTATTATATTAATAATACCATTTTTTAATATACAAGGAGATATATTAGGAATACCCATAACATTTTTTATAATTGATGTAATCTTTATTATAGCTTCCATTACAGATAAATTAGATGGATACATAGCACGCTCAAGAAATCAAATAACCACATTTGGAAAGTTTTTAGATCCTATTGCTGACAAAATATTAGTTATTATTTCAATGATGCTGTTGATAGAATTTGGAAAAATTCCGTCATGGATACCAGCAATAATAATAATGAGAGAATTTATTGTTTCTGGATATAGATTAATAGCTGTAGAAAAAAAAGGAAAGGTAATAGCAGCAAGTGTTTGGGGAAAATTAAAAACTGTTACACAAATGATTGCAATTATGCTAGCATTTATTGATAAAAATCCATTTGGAGCAATATTTACAATGCAATTAACAGGAATGGAGTTCGCAATAAATTTGATAGTTACATTGATGATGATTATATGTGTAATTGCAACGGTATTCTCAGGTTGGGATTATATAAAAAGTGGAAAAGATCTTTTAAAGGATTAGAAAAAGAAGAAAGGATGCCATATTTATGACATTAGAACAAGCAAAAGATAGAATTAATGAGCTAAAACCAAAAATAGAATATTATACAAGAAAATATTATGAAGATGAACAGGTTATAAGTGACTTTGAATTTGATATGTTAATGAAAGAATTAAAACAGCTTGAAGCAGATTATCCAGAACTTATAACACCAGATTCTCCGACACAAAAAGTAGGCACAAGCCCAATAAAAAAGGGCTTTAAAAAAGTGACTCACAGAGTACCTTTACAAAGTTTACAAGATGTATTTTCATTTGAAGAAGTTAGAGAATTTGATACAAGAATGCAAAAATTAGCAAGTGAATATAATTTGCCACTAGACTATGTTGTAGAAACAAAAATAGATGGACTATCTACAGCATTAGAATATAAAGATGGTATTTTTATAAGAGGAGCAACAAGAGGCAATGGGACTGTAGGAGAAGATGTTACAGAAAACTTAAAAACAGTAAGAACAATTCCACATAAATTAAAAGAGCCTATAAATATAACTGTTCGTGGAGAAATATTTATAGGTAAAAAAGAGTTTGATGAATTAAATGAAAGCAGATTAGCAGATGAAGAAGAAAGATTTGCCAATGCAAGGAATGCTGCAGCAGGTTCGCTGAGACAGCTAGATAGTAAAATTACAGCTGGAAGACCTTTGGATATATATATATTTAATATTCAAGAAATAGAAAATAAAGAAATAATGACTCATTATGAAGGACTTAAATATCTTCAAGAATTAGGTTTTAATGTTAATCCAGTAAGAATATTATGCAAAAATATAGACGAAGTACTTGAAGCAATAAAAAAAATAGGAGAGGACAGAGAAAACCTAAGTTTTGGAATAGATGGAGCTGTTGTAAAGGTAAATAATTTAGAATTAAGAGAAAAAATAGGTACAACCTTTAAGACTCCTAAATGGGCAGTTGCATATAAATATCCACCAGAAAAAAAAGAAACAAAAGTTATAGATATAATATGCCAAGTAGGGCGAACTGGTGCAATAACTCCAATGGCAATATTGGATACAGTAAATGTTGCTGGCTCTAATATATCTAAAACAACATTACACAACGAAGATTTTATAAAAGAAAAAGATATAAGAATAGGAGATAATGTTGTCATTCAAAAAGCGGGAGATGTTATACCAGAAATTGTAGAGGTAGTAAAAAGCAAAAGGACTGGTGAAGAAAAAATTTTTAAAATGCCACGAACTTGCCCAGTATGTGGTGCACAAGCGGTAAGAGAAGAGGGAGAAGCGGTTGTTCGTTGCATAGGAATAGAATGCCCTGCAAAATTATATAGAAGTATAATACATTTCGCATCTAAAGAGGCAATGGATATAAAAGGTTTAGGAGATGCTATTATAGAAGAACTGATAGAGAGAAAATTAATATCTAATATCTCAGATTTATATAATTTAACTTTAGAAGATATAGCAACATTAAAAAAGAATGGCAAAAAATTTGCCCAAAACTTAATAAACTCAATAGAGGAAAGCAAGAATAGAGAATTGCATAGAGTTATAACATCTTTAGGAATAAGACATGTAGGTGTAAAATTAGCTAAAAGTTTAGCAAAAGAATACAAATCTATGGATAATTTAATAGAGGCAAGTTTAGAAGAACTAGAATCAAAGCAAGATGTAGGAGAGATAACAGCAGAAAGTATATACAACTTTTTTAAACAAGAACAAAGTATAGACTTAATAAATAAGTTAAAACAAGCAGGAGTAAATATGACATTAAAACAGGAGCTTGGAACTGACAATAGGTTCGAAGGAAAAGTATTTGTTTTAACAGGAAGTCTAGAAAAATATTCAAGAGATGAGGCCAGTCAAGTAATAGAAAAACTAGGAGGAAAGACTTCTAGCAGTGTATCTAAAAAAACAGATTATGTTTTAGCTGGAGAAGATGCAGGAAGTAAATTAAAAAAAGCACAAGAATTAGGGGTAAAAATTATATCAGAAATAGAATTTGACAAAATGATAAATTAGGAGAAAAATATATGGATAGTAAGTATACATTTGAACAATTCTATGAAAATCTAGAGAGTGGATATCAAATATTTTTTACTTATGTAAGAAATAGATATTTAATATTTAAAACTGCTGAAAATTGTTATACTCAAAAATTATTAAGTAAACAAGAAAAAAATCCTCAACCAGCACATGCTATGTTAACATTTAAAAGAGTAAAGGAAATGTTTCCACATATGGAGGATATAGAATATAAAGTAATGAACTGATTAAAAGCAAAATTGACATTTTATGTAAAATGTGCTATAATTTAATAAGTGAAGACATGTATATGTCGATGTACGGTGCAAGCTACAACAGATTTAACAATAAACAATCTGATTGATAGCAACGGTGGGAAAATTATATCAACCAGGTCATACCGAGGACATGACTAAAACAAAGAAAAGAGGTACAACAGTATGAAAATCAACGATATAATCGAGACCTGCTTCACACCTGAAGTCTACAACCGAGAGGTTGCTGAAGCGTTTGAGATTACGGATGAAGGCGAAGGAAAAATAAAGATTTCTGTCACTATGCGGTCTGATGACTGGTCTGCGACATGGAAGCAATTGAATGAAATTGCTATCAATGCAGAGAAGAGTGGATATAAAGTAATAAGAGCTTTCAGCACAAAAAAATACTTTTATCTCCAGATATGTGTCGCCTAATACATGCCGCCACTTAACCTTGTGTACAAGGTTAAGTGGTCCTTATTTTTTCAGGATTTACATTAACAGTTTTATAATTTGTGTATATAACCATACCTGGCTTTGCTTTAGGCATTTTCTTCACATTTTTAACCAAAGTGTAGTCAACAGGAACATTAGAAGAATATTTAGATTTGCTATAATATGCAGCTATAGAGGCACATTTATTTATAATCTCTTGAGAAGGTATTTTACCTTCAGTTTTTAATATTACATGACTTCCGTGACTATCCTTTACATGAAACCAGTAGTCATTAGAATTTGCTAATTTATGAGTAATATAATCATTTTGTAAATTGTTTTTTCCAACCAATATGGTAAAATTATCTATATTATATTTAAAAGGTTGAAAAGTTTTTTGCTTATTAGAAGAAGATTTGACTTTCGAAGGTTTTACGAATATTCCAGAAATTTCTTGATATATATCATTTAATTCTTCAATTGTAGAGGATTCATTTATAGCATATATAACACTTTCAATATATAACATTTCTTTTTCTATTTCATTCTTTTGTTTGTTTGCAACTCCAAAAGTTGATTTTAGTTTATTATACTTTTTGAAAAATTTCTTTGCATTTTCGTTTGGTGAAATAGAATTATCCAAAGGAATTGTTATAACTTTATTTTCATCATAATAATTTTCTAAATCTATAGATTCAAGATTATATTTTTTTATACGATATAAATTACTTGTAATTAGTTCACCATATAATTTATATTTATCCATTTCTTTACAATCTTTTAATTTATTATCAATATTTTCTAATTTTATTTGTAATTTTTTAATATTATTCAATAATAATTTAAGTAAATCATTTTTGAAATTAGAAAAAGATTCATTTTTTTCTTTTCTAGTATAAAAATCATCCAAGAAAAAATTAACCTCTAAATTGCTACTTTTAACACCACGTTCTAATGAGTAGTCATTATCCAAAGAAGAACAAACTATATTATTAGAATTTAAATTATCAATTATTCCATAAACATAATTATACAAGCATAGTAAATTATCTTTATTAATCTCATCTGATATTTTTAGCAAAGAGGAACAATGTTGTATAAAAGTTTTGCTAATTCCGGTAAATAATGAAGAAAAATAAGTAGGCAAATCCTTTTCAACATTATCAAATAAATTAAAAAAAGTATTAAAATCATTTATAGATAATAAATTTAATTTATTAGATGTAGGAAAAATATATTTATATTTAGGCAAAATGTCTCTATTTGAGTTGTTAGCAGTAGACAAATGTCTTATGCTGTTTATTATAATATAATTTTCATCTGTTAGTATAACATTACTATGTTTGCCCATAAGTTCAATTATCAACTTCTTATTTGTTAAATTATCTTTTAAATCTAAATCCTCAAATTCAATAATTACAATTCTTTCTAAATCGATACTATATATTTTGGAAATTCTAGTGTTTAATAAATATTTTCTTAAAACCATACAAAAATTAGAAGCCACAAGAGGGTTGGGACTAGCATTAGTAGTCAAATTTATTCTATAATTATTAGAAGAAATATTTATATTTAAAGCATATTTGATACCACTAGAATACACACCTAGTAAAACTTCATTACTATTAGGGCAAAATATTCTATCAATTTTTCCACCAATTAAACAAGTATTCAATTCATATACAACACTCTTAGTAATCAATCCATCAAAAGCCATTTTTAATTCCTCCGTATCAATTAGGGACAGTCCCTAATTGTCCCATTTGCACAAATTATAACAAATTATAATAGATTTGTAAATTTAGAAACTTGAAAAATTCAATATCATAGTCCAGAAAGGAAATAATCATCATGAAAACGAGCCAAGACATCGATTCAAATCTTCTCTCTTTTTTTGTAACTTTCTATTGACATTAAAGGAGATTCTGCCTTATAATACAACCATAAAGGAAAACTTCTAGGAGGGTACTAAAAAATATGAGTAAAGAAAATGTATTTTTTTCTTCAGATTTCAATTATAGTAGTATGAGTGATGAAAAACTTACAGACCTTATTAGGTCTGGAGATAAATGTGCATTGGAATATCTTATTAATAAATATAAAAGCTTAGTAAATGCTAAAGTTGGCAAATATTATATGGTAGGAGCAGAAAAAGAAGATATAATGCAAGAAGGATTAATTGGATTATTTAAAGCAATTAAAAATTTTAATTCAGAGAAGCATAATTCTTTTAAAACTTTTGCTAATTTATGTATTGAAAGACAATTAATTACAGCAATAAAAACATCTAATAGGCAAAAACATATGCCACTGAATTCATATTTATCATTAAACCAAGTTGCTTATGAAGGAGAAGATAATGATACTGAATTGTTAGATACATTTGATGCAAAGACTACAGAAGACCCCTTAGATACAATAACTAAAAGAGAATATTATACAAAAGTAGAGACTACAATAGATAAAATGTTAAGTGATTTTGAAAAAAGAGTACTAAATAGATATATTCAAGGTGAAAGTTATTTAGAAATTGCCACAAAATTAGATGCACCAATAAAATCAGTTGATAATGCGATACAAAGAATACGAAAAAAAGCAATAAAAGAAATAGCTGAATAAAATGTGTGTATATGATATGCACATAAAATATGCTTCTATAGCTCAGTAGGTAGAGCACAGCCATGGTAAGGCTGGGGTCGCCGGTTCGATTCCGGCTGGAAGCTCCAGTAATGCGTTTTCGTCGAACTACTTGTAATGCAAGTGTGTAGCGGAGCACAGTGTGCTCCATAATTACTATAACGAAAACAAAAAGTGAATATCATTTCACAATATATAAGTCGATTTAGTCGGCTTATTTTTTTACTTTAAATTATCTTAACTGGTAAATAAAGTAAGAATTAGCCTCAAAGTATTGAAAAAAGGAGGTTTTTGTGATATGATATCTACAGTAAAAAAAGAAATAGCAATAAGTAAAGAATTACATTCTAAGATTGAATGGGCTTGCACTTTTAGTAATTGTGAACCAAAGATAAAGAATGGTAATTTGAGAATGGTTGAAAAAACTAATCTTGCTTATGTAGAACCACATACTGCTGTTATTAAAGATAAAATATATTTATTCTTTTATGAACACGAATATTTTTACATAGGTAACTTAGCAAATAAATACCCACTCTCAAAATTAAGAGATTTTATCAATGGTAACTAATACTAGAAGTTTTCTTTATTTTTCAGCAAGTTGTATTACAAGTAAATAATAAAGTTAGTTTTAAGTGTTAGTTATTATACTAGCACTTTGTTTGTTTTTAGGAGGTTGTAATGGAAAACGAAGAAAAGAAAATTGCAGGTATTTATATTAGAGTAAGTACCGAAGATCAAGCTCGTGAAGGATTTAGTTTAGGAGAACAAGAAGAAAAATTAAGACAACTATGTAAATACAAAGATTTTGAAATATTTAAAGTATATAAAGACGCAGGAATATCTGCAAAAAATATGAAAGATAGACCAGCATTTCAACAAATGTTAGATGATATGAAAGCAGGAAAACTAAATTATATTGTTGCATATAAACTTGATAGAGTAACTCGTTCTGTAAGAGATTTAGAAGTTTTAATAAGTACCTTAGAGCAATATCATTGTTATTTAATATGTGATAGAGATGATGTTAATACTTCTACTGCCAATGGTCGTTTCTTTGTTAGAATGTTAACTGTTTTATCACAACTTGAAATAGAAATAGTTAGCGAAAGAACAAAGTTTGGTTTAAATGGTGCAATAAAGGCTGGGCATATTCCTGGAAAAGTTCCTTTAGGCTATTTTTAAGGGATTATGATAATCAAAGAGAATTGATTACAACCATATTGGGAACTAATGATATTGTAGAAGATGTTAAGCAAGTATATTTAGATGAATTTGAACAAGCTAGAATTGAGTATAATGCTAAAACAAGAGCTTATAGACAAATAAAAGATTACTTTCAAAAAGTATGTGATTCTCAAAATGATATAGCTTGTGAGATTATTATCGAACTTGGAGATATGGACTTTTGGCAAGATAAAGACAACGAATATAGATATAAAATGACTGATGTTTATAATGAACAAGTACAGAAATTATCGTTATAGGAGTTCCAGTAATAGATAATTGTAAAAGAGGTATGAAAAAACAAGTTGGTAAATCACAACTATTTACTAAAACCTTACTTTCTGAAATACAAGACAAAATGAGAAATGCTTGTATTAAATCATATAATAAGTTCTATGATGTTGATAGTAGGCTTAAAACAAAGCAAAAAGGCAGAAATCAAGATATTAATGTTAATGAAATGGGCAATTATAGAGAAATGAAGAAAAAACTAGAGAAGCAAAAATCAAAACTAGAAAACGCCAATAAACAAACTAAAAAGCTTGATAGTACAAGTAAAGATATTTCTAAAATATTAGATAATCTAAAATCGCCTTTATTAGATAAAAATAATAAGCTTATTTCAAACGAGAATATAGATAATATCAAAAATTATATTGAAAACGTAACGGATGTTACTCAGACTGTTAGAAGTGTAAATGATTTAAATGTTGCTATTGAAGATTTTGAATTTTATACACTTGAAGTAGGTCAAGAAAATCGCTCACTTCAATATCAATTAGAACAAAAAGATGAAGTTATTGAAAAATTAAATGATAAATTATCTGCTAAAGACAAGATTATTATTAAACTACAAGAAGAAAAAGAAAGTTTAAAAGCACAATTGCAGAAATTCAAAGGTTTTTGGCATAGTTTAATGAGCCATTTTCATAAAAGAATAACTTACGATAATGATACAAATTATAAAATTGTTAGTGATGACTTATATAAAAATGGCATATTTGATGATAACGATAATGAAATTTCCAATAACATTTTAAGAAAAGTAACTATACCAAATGAAAACAAAACGGAAAAAAATAAAAAAAGAAATAATGATACAAGATTTTAACATGGAGGTATTATAAAATGGAACAAGAAAAAGTAAAATATTTAATTGATATGATAAATAATATGGATATAAAGGATAAATTAAGACTAGCAATATGTATGAGCCAAAGCAAATGGTCTGGGCTTATATATAATACTAAAGAATATTATGAAAAATTTGATAGTATGTTAAAAGATATAGATGAAGAATATAAAACTACACTTATAAATTTTAGAAAATATAAGATTGTAATGTTTGCTATGACTAAGCTTATGGAAATGGAAACAATCGAACAAAATAAAGTAGCACTATATTTATTTAATAATATATTTTAGAAGGTCATTCATTTAAAAAGAACAAAATTTTGTAAAAATTTCAAATGTTCGCTTGTAATTTACAAAAAAATGTAGTATAGTAGTTATCATAGGAAATGAATAAAAAGCAGATGTGCGTGTTGCCACTGAACGTCATAGTTTTGACTATGAGAAAGTGAGGTGGTGTTTATGGTTGATTTTTTACTATTCCTAATTTTAGGATTTATGATTTCTGTAACTATAAACGTAGCCTTATTGACAATTATATACATAATTTGGACTAATAAGGAATAAATAAAAACACTACATTTTGCTTTGGACAGGCAATGTAGTGTTTATTACATTAATATGTGGTAACATACATTTCTGTATGTTCATTTCCTAATACTATTATACTAGTATTATTTGAATTTGTCAAATTTTTTATCTTTCAAATTGTTGAATATCTTTCTCTGTCCTATCTCTTTGAGTAGTACAATATTCATACATATCATTGTCATCATTTTTTTCTTTCTTTTTTGCAACGATTATCATATCTGCTTTTGTTCGTACAGGCTCAGTATAAGGTTTATGCTGTAATTTTTGACGTAAGTTAAAACTTTCTCTTATAGACTTTTCATCAACTTCTCTTCCGTTTAGCTAAATCTCTTTGTATTCTATTATTTAATCTAGTTTCATCATCTACATCAAAATAAATTAACAAATCGGGAGCTATAACAAAATCAAAATCACCTTCAACGATAATATATTTCACTTGAGAAATCTTTTTATGATACTCCTTAGCATCAACTGCTTCTCCTGTCACATCATCATATGTTGGAACATAACAGTACTCTCCATTTTTTAGAGTTTTAATTGTAGCAATATTATTATTAAGAACTCTTTGATTATATTTTTTTAAAGGATTTCCTCCTTCTAAATACTTTCGTCTATATTCTCTATCCCCAAGTACATAATCATCTGTACTTAATGTACATGCATCACTTAAAAATGATACTAATTCATTGGCAAATGTAGTTTTCCCACTTCCTGCACCTCCAACAATACTTATAACTTTAATTTTTTCTTCATCTATACTATTTATCCTTTGCTTTATTTCCATAAATACATGTTCTCGATCTAAATTATTTGTATCCATTTTGACTCATTCCTCATTCATCTGTATTTTTCTACATCATATAATCTTATGTCATCAAAAGTACTTATAATTTTAAAATCTGGTTGATTTTCAAATATATTCCTTCTTCCTTCAGGGACAACTGCAATTATTTCTTTAACTCCAGCACTTTTAGCTGATTTAATTCCAGATGATGCATCTTCAAAAACAATACAATTATCTGGTTGTATATTTAAGGCTTCTGATGCTTTCAAATAAATGTCTGGTTCTGGTTTTCCTCTAAATGTTCCATCATCGTAAACAATTTTACTTATATCAAACCATTTATCTAATTGAAATTCTTTAATAAAAAAATTAACATTATTTATTTCTGAAGCTGTAGCAATAGTAAAAGGTATATTGTTCTCTTTCAAATAATTTAAATATCTTTCAACTCCTGGTGCAAGTTTAAATTTGCTTAAATCACTTTTACATAAATCTCGATATATGCTTTCTTTCTGCTGAGCAAGTTCGTTTACCTCTTCTTCTGTAAGCTCTCTTTTTTTAAGGTATTCTAATGTATCTTTATTGGTTCTTCCATGAAAATATGTATTAAATTCTTCATCTGTTATATCTCGTCCTGATAATTTTTTACCAAATGTTTTCCATGCATTTTCTTGTATTTCAGAATCCCAAAACAATGTCCCATTAAAATCAAAAATAATTCCTTTCATTTTTACCTCCTAAAAATTTATTTATTATTATATTTTTTTATCTTTTAAATACATTCTATATGCTGAAATATTACTAATGATTACAAATATTTCCAATATTCCTACATAATTTTTTATAGTCATACAATATGCTAGATAAAAACAACTAGCAGCAATACCTATTAATCTCATATGTTGTGGTTTTAAATACCAATTTCCTATAATAATACAAATTGATGATAATAGCATTAAAATCGTAGAAATACCTTCATATTGTAATAAAGCTATTGTCAAAAAAGCTATCATTGATAAAACAAAACCTATATTCCACTTTTTATTTTTCTTTGTTTTATAGTAAACTACAAATAATAGTAATAATTGTATAGCTACCATATATACTCCAGACATTGAGTTAAATGCCCAAAGTGAAGCAATTACAAATAATTTTGAAATGATATCTATATATAATATTTGATGTTTTTCTTTTTTAAATCTACTTATACAATAAAACAAATAATTAAATACTGTTAATACGTATCCTAAAATATTCATAGTAACACCTTTCATCTTTAACAGAAATTATTATTTCTTTTGCACATATTATATCATATTATTATTTAAAAAAAAAAGACTTTTAAAAAAATTTAATTACTTACAATTAAAATTTAATATTAATTTATATATTTTTTATTTTCCTATTGCTAGAATACAAATTTTATGTTAAAGTATAATCAATAAATCGAGTTATATAAGAGATCTAGAAACAAAGTATGTCATTTTTTCGCATACCTGTTTCGAAATCGCTCCATAAGTGCGAATTTAGCAATTCGCAGTTAATAGTGAATGGTTAATAGTGAATAGTGAATAATTTAAATTAAGCACTAAGAGCACTTATGTACTATTCACTTTTAACTATTCATAAACACAAAGTAGATATAAATAACTGGAGGAATGTAAAGTATGAAAATGGGAATAGTTGGACTTCCAAATGTAGGGAAGAGTACATTATTTAATGCAATTACAAATGCTGGGGCAGAATGTGCAAATTATCCATTCTGTACTATAGAGCCTAATGTTGGGGTTGTGCCAGTACCAGATGATAGACTTGAGGTATTAGCAAAAATGTATAAAACAGAAAAAATAACACATGCAATTGTAGAATTTGTTGATATTGCAGGTTTAGTAAAAGGTGCTAGTAAAGGAGAAGGATTAGGTAATAAATTCTTATCTCATATAAGAGAAGTAGATGCAATATGTGAAGTAGTTAGATGTTTTGAAGATAGTAATATAACTCATGTAGATGGAAACATTGATCCCATAAGAGACATAGAGACAATAAATTTAGAATTGATATTTGCCGATATAGAGACAATAGACAAAAAAATAGAAAGTGTTAAGAAAAAAATAAAGGCAGACAAGAAATTTCAAGATGAACTAAATATATTGGAAAAAATAAAAAATACACTAGAGCAAGGAAAACCGGCAAGGTCTTTAAACTTTACAGACGAAGAGATAATATTATTAAAAGAGACTTTTTTATTAACAATGAAACCAATATTATATATAGCAAATATTTCAGAACAACAAATAGAAAATGCGGCAGAAGACAAATATGTAAAACAAGTAATTCAATATGCAGAACAAGAAAATGCAGAAGTAGTACCTCTTTGCGTTAAAATAGAAGAGGAACTTGCAAGTTTAGAGGAACAAGATAAACAAGAAATGATGGAAGCACTAGGAATTAAAAAATCCGGTTTAGATATGGTTATACAAAAAAGCTATAACTTATTAGGTTTAATGTCCTTCCTGACAGCAGGAGAGCCAGAAGTAAGAGCTTGGACAATAAAAAAAGGCACAAAGGCTCCACAGGCAGCGGGGAAAATCCATACAGATATAGAGAGAGGTTTTATTAGGGCAGAGGTGGTTTCTTATAATGACCTTATAAAAGAGGGCTCAATGGTAAATGCAAAGGAAAAAGGCTTAGTACGCTCAGAAGGAAAAGATTATATAATGCAAGAAGGAGATATAGTTTTATTTAGATTTAATGTATAAAAGATATACATGTGACGTCACATAAAATACCTCATCTCATATTATGTAATATGAGATGAGGTGAAAAAATTGTATTGGTTTGAAAATTTAAATCCAGTAATTCAAGCACTAGTAGGAACAACTTTTACATGGGGAGTAACAGCACTAGGAGCACTTGTGGTATGCTTTTTTAGAAAAATGAATGGAAAGGTTTTAGATACTATTTTAGGATTTAGTGCAGGGGTAATGATTGCTGCTTCATTTTGGTCTTTACTTGCTCCCTCACTGGATTTATCTGAAGAACTAGGCTACATAGTATGGCTATTACCTACACTTGGCTTTATTTGTGGAGGAATGTTTGTACTATTGTCAGATAGATTTTTAGATAAAATGCTAAAAGTTAAAAGTGATTTAAGAAGTGTGAATTCGCTAAAAAGAAGTATACTCTTAATATCAGCAATTACTATTCATAATATACCAGAAGGCATGGCAGTAGGTGTAGCTTTCGGAGGAATTGCTAGTGGAGTTCCTGGCATGACACTAATAGGAGCTATTATGCTTGCATTAGGGATAGGAATCCAAAACTTTCCAGAAGGCGCAGCAGTAGCATTACCTTTAAGAAGAGAAGGATATTCAAGACTTAAAAGCTTTATGATAGGTCAGGCATCTGCATTGGTTGAGCCAATAGCAGCTGTAATAGGAGCAATATTAGTAATGTATATAAGAAGCATGTTGCCATTTCTACTTGCCTTTGCAGCAGGTGCAATGATAATAGTAGTAGCTAGAGAATTGTTACCAGAATCAGTAAAAGAACATAAAAATTTATCTACAGTAGGTGTAATTTTAGGGTTTATATTAATGATGGTTCTAGATGTAGCTTTGGGATAAAAAATTATAAAAATTACGAAAAGTACTTGACTATATGTAAAAAAGATAGTAAAATTAATTATGTAATAGATTATTAATAAAATAATTTAAATTATATGTCGAAAGAAGAGGGAAAAGATATGTTAAAGATGTTTAAGAAAACTTTATTGATTTTAACTATAATAATGTTAATAAGTGCAATAGCATTACCATTATTTAAAGGAGTAAAAGCTACTAGTGAGAATTCTCCACTAGATATAGGTGACTTTGAAGAAGATGATGAAGGAAACGAAGAAAATACTAATAATATTACTAATGAAAATAGTACAAAACCAATTGTAGAACAAACAGATAAAGATAACAAAAATACAGCTAGTGAAAATGATATACCAAAAACAGGTGTTACAGAAGATATAACAGTTGTAGGTTTTATCATAATATGTGTTGGTTCTGCAATATATGCATATAGAAAGATTAAAAAATATAATGTTTAGAATAAAAATAGTATAAAAAAAGAAAGCATTTAGCATTTGCTTTCTTTTTTTGCTGTTATTTGATGGCTATAATTAGTGCATTGCAAACAAATTTTACTTATTGTTATGTAGAAAAATAATTTTTTTTAAAAAAGTGATGCAAAAATATATTAATCTATGATACAATATAGCAAATAATTTGGTGATAAAGGAGTGTGCAATATGTCCGAGATTAAATACAAAAGAGTTTTACTCAAACTAAGTGGTGAAATGCTAGGAGGACAAGAAAAAAGAGGAATAGATATTTCCGTACTAGACCAAATAAGCAATCAAATAAAAACTTTATTAAAAGAAAAAGTAGAGGTTGCAGTTGTAATTGGTGCAGGAAATTTTTGGAGAGGAAAATCTGAAGATGAGATAGAAAGGACTAGTTCAGACTACATTGGAATGTTAGCTACCACTATGAATGGATTAGCATTACAAAGTAGATTGGAGAAAAATGGAATTAGCGCGATATTGCAAACAGCAATAAAAATGGAGCCTGTTACAGAACAATATTCTAGAAGAAAAGCAGTAGAATATTTAGACCAAGGAAAAGTAGTTATATTTGGAAGTGGAACTGGTAATCCATATTTTACAACAGACACGGCTGCTGCATTGAGGGCAGCTGAAATAAATGCAGATGCAATTTTAGTTGGAAAAACGATAGATGGAGTATATTCAGATGATCCCAAAATTAACCCAACAGCAGTTAAATATGACCACATTACATATTCAGACATATTAAATCAAGATTTAAAAGTTATGGATTTAACAGCAATATTATTATGTAAGGAGAATAAAATACCTTTAGTAGTATTTGCGTTAAAAGATCCAGAAAATATTATTAGAGCTGTTAAAGGCGAAAAAATCGGTACATTAATAGAAGATTAATAAAGAAAGGAAAATTAAAATTATGGAATTTAATGAATTTGAAGAAAAAATGGATAAAACAATAAGTGTATTTGAGGAGAATCTATCAGAAATTAGAGCAGGAAGGGCAAATCCTGCAATATTAAATAAAATAACAATAAATTATTATGGAACACCAACACCGATTAATCAAGTTGCTGGAATTTCTGTGCCAGAAGCTAGATTAATAGTGATACAACCTTGGGATGCAAGTATATTAAAAGAAATAGAAAAAGAAATTTTAAAAGCAGATATAGGAATTAATCCAAACAATGATGGAAAAGTAATAAGATTAGTATTTCCAGAATTAAATGAGGAAAGAAGAAAGGAAATAGTAAAAGATATAAGAAAACTTGCAGAAGAGGCTAAAATCTCTATAAGAGCAATAAGAAGAGATGGAATTGATTTAGCAAAAGTGAAACAAAAAAACTCTGAAATAACAGAAGATGAATTAAAAAATGCAGAAAACCAAATACAAAAATTAACAGATAAAAAAATAGAAGAAATAGACAAAATATTGGAAAATAAAGAAAAAGAAGTAATGAGTATATAAGATTTTAAGAGGAGTATAGATATCATGGAGAATAATTTACCAGAACATATTGCTATAATCATGGATGGAAACAGAAGATGGGCAAAGGAAAAAAATTTAGAGGTTAAACAAGGACATTATGCAGGTGCAGAAAATTTAGAAAAAATAGCACAATATGCTAATAAAATAGGTATAAAATATATGACAGTATATGCTTTTTCAACTGAAAATTGGAAAAGGTCAGAAAATGAAGTAAAAGCTTTAATGATGATATTAAAAAACTATATAGAAAAATTATTAGAGAGAACATCAGCAAACAATATAAAAATAAATATATTGGGAGATATTTCTAGGTTAGAGATAGGCTTACAAAACAGTATAAATAAAATTATAGATAAAACAAAAAACAATACAGGTCTTACATTAAATATTGCCTTTAATTATGGGGGAAGAGCCGAAATTTTAAGAGCTACAAAGCAGATAGCAGAAGAAGTACATGAGGGAAAACTAGATTTAGAAAAAATTGACGAAAAATGTATAGAAAATCATTTATATACTAAGGGACAACCAGACCCAGACATTTTAATTAGAACAAGTGGAGAAATAAGAATAAGTAATTTCTTGTTATGGCAACTAGCATATACAGAGTTTATTTTTATAGATAAATATTGGCCGGATTTTAATGAAAACGACATAGAAGAAAGCATTCACATTTTTCAAAAAAGACATAGAAAATTTGGAGCAAACTAAAAAAGAAAGGTAAAATATAAATATGAATTATAAAAGAATTTTATCAGGCGTAATACTTTTTCCAATAATGGCAGCTATTTTTATTTTTGGAAATACATATTTAGTAGATATATTACTAAGTGGTATTGCGATAATGAGTTTATATGAATTTTATAAAGCTTTAAAAACAAAAACGCATCCAATAGAAATAATAGGATACATTGCAGCGGCAATGATTGCAATAATACATATAATACCAATGAATATTGTATTAAAAATAATAGCAGCAATTATTCCAACTTCTATATTAATTTTGTTCCTAAAGATAATAATTACTAATATGAAAACTAATATTATTGATATTGCTGTAACTTTTTTTGGAATATGTTATATAGTTATATTTATTATGTTTGTATCATTAGTAAGAGAGAATATAAATAATGGGAAAATTTTAATTTGGTTTATATTTATTACAGCATGGGGAACCGACATATTTGCCTATATCATAGGTAAAACATTAGGAAAACATAAATTTACAAAAATAAGTCCAAATAAAACAATTGAAGGATGTATAGGAGGCACAATAGGTGCAATAATATTATCTATTATATATACATTGATTTGTAATAAAATATGGGGACTGCAAATAAATTATATATATATAACACTTATTAGTTGTATCCTTAGCATAGTAGGACAAATAGGAGATTTAGCAGCTTCTAGTATTAAAAGATATACAGAAATAAAAGACTTTAGTAATTTAATACCTGGACACGGTGGAATGCTAGATCGAATAGATAGCGTGTTATTTATAGCACCATTTGCATACTTTTTATTATCTTTTCTTTGATATTGGAGGTAAATTTTGATTAGTTTTTTGATAAATGCAATTAAAATAGTCTTTATCCTTGGATTCTTGGTGTTTATACATGAGAGTGGTCACTTTCTTGTTGCAAAATTGTGTAAAGTTAAGGTAAATGAATTTGCAATAGGTTTTGGACCAACAATATGGAAAAAGCAAGGGAAAGAAACAAAATATGCTTTAAGATTGATTCCTCTTGGAGGGTTTGTAAGTATGGAGGGAGAAGAAGAACGTTCTGAAAAAGAAGGTTCTTTTAGTAAAGCTTCTATACCTAAGAGAATTGCGATAGTGTTAGCTGGTGGTGTTGTAAATATTATTTTCGCACTTATTGTATATTTTACTTTAACTGCTTTTACAGGCAACAATATATCTAATATAGTTGATTCAACTATTCCAAATTATAGTGCAGAAGCTTATGGAATACAAGCAGGAGATAAAATTTTGAAAATTAATAATCATATAATAAGAACTAAAAATGACTTGGATAATATCCTACAAAATTGTAATGGAAAAGAACTATCAGTTGAGATTGAAAGAGATGGCAATATAATTAAGTCTAATATAGTGCCAACAGAAGAAAAATATAAATATACAGGAATTTCCTTGAAAACCAATTTGAACAATACATCTACTGAAATTGCTAATGTGGGTGCCAAAACCCCAGCAAAAGTTTGTGGATTACAAGAAGGAGATATAATATTAAAAATAAATGATGTAGATGTGGAAAATAATACAAAAAAATTAGTAGAAAATATATGTTATTCTTTAACAAATGAAATAAAGTTCACAATAAAAAGAGATAATGATGTGAAAGATTTTATAGTTGTAGCTGAGGAAAGAGCAAATTATTACTTGGGAGTTAATCTTAAAATTGCTGAAAATAATTTGAGTAATAATATATATTATGCTTTTTGGTCAACAGGTGAATTTTTATTTTCTATTGTAGAAAATTTAAAAATGCTTTTTACAGGTAACGTGTCGGTAAATCAATTGATGGGACCTGTAGGAATAGGCGAAGTTGTAGTAGAAACACAAGGAATAAGAGACTTTGTATATATCTTAGCATTAATATCAATTTCTTTAGGAGTAACTAATTTATTACCTTTTCCACCATTAGATGGAGGAAAAGTGGTAATACTATTAGTTGAAGGAATTAGAAAAAAACCATTAAGTGAAAATATAGAAATAAAAATACAAATGATAGGCTTTTGTATTTTAATAGGATTAAGCATAATTGTAACCTATAATGATATTTTAAGAATATTTTAGACTTTTATAATTGAAGAAATAGGTGGAGTCAATGGAAAAAACAGTTAAAGAAGTATTTAAGGATTATAACTCAAATAGTTTTGAATTAAATGAAGCTAAAATAAAAGGTGTGAATTTATTTAAAAAAACAGGTAAAATAGAGATAATATTAATAGCAAATAAACAAATAAAAATAGCAGATTTAGCAATTTTTGAAAAATATATAGAAAAAAGATTTGGATTTAAAGAAATAATAATAAAAATTGAATATACTATTACTCCAATATTTACTATTATAGAGGAATGGCAAAGTATAATAGAATATATGGCTTATAAATATCCTCTAACAAAGGCATTATTAAAAAACAGTAGTGTAAATATAGAAAATGACATAGCAAAAGTACAATTATCATTAAAAGGAAAAGATATATTAGAGACTAGAAAATTTGACCAAATATTATCTGAAACATTAATGAACTTATATAATAAAAAATGTAAGGTAATATTCGAAGAAAAGCCTTTAGAAGAGGTAATGGAACGATTACAAGAACAAAACAGAAAGATTGAAGAAGAATATATATTGTCAATTCAGAATCAAGAAGCAGAAGAGAAAAAAAAGAAAACAGAAAAAAAGGAAGACGAGCCAAAGGAAGTTGCAACAGAAAAAGAGGAAGAAAAAACAGAAGAAAAAAGTCCATTAATATATGGCAGAAGTGCAAAGTTAAAAGAAACTTTAGTAAAAGTAGCTGACTTATCTGTTGACAGCGGACGCGTACTATTAGATGGAGAAATTTTAAATGTGGATTCCAGAGAACTTAAAACTGGTAAATTATTAGCAATGTTTGATTTATATGATGGAACAAGTACTATTACGTGTAAAGCCTTTTTGGAAAAAGAAAAGGCAAAAGAAATTTTGGGGAAACTAACTAGTGTTAAAGGAGTAAAAGTAGAAGGAACTGCGCAATTTGACCCATTTGCAAAAGAACTTGGAATTATTGCTAATACCATAATAGAAGGTACAGGAATAAAACGTGAGAAAAGAGAAGATAATGCACCTGTAAAAAGAGTGGAATTACATATGCATACGCAAATGAGCCAAATGGATGGCATGACTTCAGCAAAAGATTTAATAAAAAGGGCTGTAAAGTGGGGAATGAAGGCAATAGCAATAACAGATCATGGAGTTGTACAAGCATTTCCAGAAGCTCACAAATATTTAGAAAAAGACCATCCAGATATAAAAATATTATATGGTGTTGAAGCATATTTAGCACCAGATAAAGTATCTTGTATATCATTTTCTAAAAATCAAGATATTGATACTACATATTGTGTATTAGACTTGGAAACAACAGGAATTTCATTCAGAACAGAAAAAATTACAGAAATAGGAATAATGAAAATAAAAAATGGAGAACTGATTGACAGTTTTTCTTGCTTCGTTAATCCAGAAAAGCCAATACCTCAAAAAGTAGTTGAAGTAACCAATATTACAGATGATATGGTAAAAGATGCAGAAACAATAGACAAGGTATTACCTAAAGTACTTGAATTTGTTGGAGATAGTGTTTTGGTAGCACATAATGCAGACTTTGATATAGGCTTTCTAAAATATAATGCAACAGCATTAGGATTAAAATTAAATAATACATATATAGATACTTTAAGGTTAGCAAAATATCTATTTCCTGAATATAAAAAGTATAAATTAGGAATTATAGCAGAAAATTTAGGAATTAAGGTAGAAGTGGCACATAGGGCATTGGATGATGTAGATACTACTGTAAAAGTTTTTAACATTATGATAGACATGTTAAAAAAACAAGGGGTAAAAACATTAGATGATATAGATAAACTAGAAACAGGAAAAGCAGATTATAAGTCATTACAAACATATCATGCTATAATACTTGCCAAGGATTATGTTGGTTTAAAAAATTTATATAAATTAATTTCATATTCACACTTACACTATTTTTATAAAAAACCAAGAATATTAAAATCTTTATATAAAAAATACTCAGAAGGTTTAATATTAGGTAGTGCTTGCGAACAAGGTGAAATTTACAGAGCCATAGTAGCAGGTAAGACAGATGAGGAAGTAGAAGAAATAGCAAGTGATTATGATTATTTGGAAATTCAGCCTAATGGAAACAATATGTTTATGGTCAGAAATGGAACAGTAGCAGATGTTGAGGCTTTACAGGAAATAAACAAGAAAATTGTAGCAATAGGTGAAAAATTGCAAAAGCCAGTTGTAGCAACTTGTGATGTTCATTTTATGGACCCACAGGATGAAATATATAGAAGAATTTTAATGGCAGGACAAGGATATGATGATGCAGATGAACAAGCACCATTATATTTAAGGACTACCGAAGAAATGCTTAAAGAATTTGAATATTTAGGTGAAGAGAAGGCTTATGAAGTTGTTGTAACAAATACAAATAAAATAGCAGATATGTGCGAAAATATAAGTCCAATATCACCAGAAAAATGTCCACCACATATAGAGGGATGCGAACAAACAATTAAAGATATAGCTTATAAAAAAGCTCATGAACTTTATGGAGACCCATTACCTAACATAGTTGAAGAGAGACTAAGCAAGGAATTGGATTCAATTATAAAAAATGGTTTCTCAGTTATGTATATTATTGCACAAAAATTGGTTTGGAAATCAAATGAAGATGGTTATATAGTAGGTTCAAGAGGTTCTGTTGGTTCTTCTTTTGCAGCATATGCAACAGGAATAACAGAGGTAAATTCTTTACCTCCACATTATAGATGCCCAAAATGTAAATTTTCAGACTTTACAGATTATGGATATGCATGCGGATTTGATTTACCAGATAAAGACTGTCCTAAATGTGGCACTAAAATGGTAAAAGATGGAATAGATATACCTTTTGAAACTTTCTTAGGGTTCAATGGAGATAAAGAGCCTGATATAGATTTGAACTTTTCTGGAGAATACCAAGCAAAAGCACACAAATATACAGAGGTTATATTTGGAAAAGGAACAACTTTTAAAGCAGGAACAGTTGGTACAGTTGCTGACAAAACAGCATATGGCTATGTAAAAAAATATTATGAAGAAAGAAGTATACCTGTTAATAATGCGGAGGTATTAAGGATATCACAAGGTTGTACAGGAATAAAAAGAACTACAGGGCAACATCCTGGAGGTATTATAGTTGTTCCAAAAGGAAGGGAAATATATGAGTTTACACCAGTACAACATCCCGCAGATGACCCAAACTCAGATATTATAACTACCCATTTCGATTATCACTCTATAGACCAAAACCTTTTAAAACTTGATATTTTAGGCCATGATGATCCTACAATGATAAGAATGCTTTATGATTTAACTGGAATAGACCCTACAAAAGTTCCTTTAGATGATAAAGAAACGATGAGTATATTTAGTTCTACGAAAGCATTAGGAGTTACACCAGAACAAATCCATAGTGAAGTAGGAAGTTATGGCGTGCCCGAGTTTGGAACTAAATTTGTAAGAGGAATGTTAGTAGATACAAAACCAACTACTTTTGACGAATTAATACGTATATCAGGTTTATCACATGGTACAGATGTGTGGTTGGGGAATGCTCAAAGTTTAATAGAAGAAGGTACTGTAACATTAAATGAAGCTATATGTTGCCGTGATGATATAATGATATATTTAATAAAAAAAGGAGTACCACCAAATCATGCTTTCAAAATAATGGAGACGGTGCGTAAAGGAAAAGCACTAAAAGATCCAGCAAAATGGGCAGAATATGTAGCAATGATGAAGGAAAACAATGTACCAGATTGGTATATAAAATCTTGCGAAAAAATTAAATATATGTTTCCAAAGGCACATGCCGCAGCATATGTAACAAATGCATTTAGAATAGCATGGTTTAAAGTACATGAACCTAAAGCATATTATACAGCATTCTTTACAATTAGAGCTGACGAATTTGATAGTGATATAATGTGCTATGGTAAAGAAAAAGTTAAAAATAAAATGAAGGAAATAGATTTACAAGGAAATTCTGCTACAACAAAAGATAAGAATATGTATGCTATATTAGAACTTGTACTTGAAATGTATGAAAGAGGAATAAAATTTTTACCAATTGACTTATACAAATCTCATTCAACAAAATTTCAAATAGAAGAAGAGGGAATAAGACCACCTCTAAATAGTATACCAGGTCTTGGAACAGTTGCAGCAGAGGGAATAGAACTAGCAAAAAAAGATGGAAAATTTATGTCCATAGATGATATGAAAATACGCTCTAAAATTGGAAAATCTGTTATAGAGCTATTAGAAAAAGTAGGCTGTTTAAAAGGAATGAGCCAAAGCAATCAAATGAGTTTATTCAGTTAGAACATGACCTTAGAAAGTGAGAAAATGAACGTGAATTTAGAGGAAATATTTACAATAAAAAATATAATAATATATTTAATAATCATCAATATAATAACTTTTTTGGCAATGTTTATAGATAAAAGAAGAGCCAAAAGAGGTGAATGGAGAATAAAAGAGGGGACATTACTTGGACTAGCAATTCTAGGTGGTTCTATAGGTGGAATAGCAGGAATGTATGTCTTTAGACATAAGACTAAGAAACTGAGGTTTACAATAGGGTTTCCTGCAATATTAATAACTGAGATTGCATTAGTAATTTATTTTAAATTTTTTAAATAATAAATAATAATTTTATGTATTTGGGCGACTAACAGTCGCCTATTTATAATTTACTTACTTTTCTACTGCAATTATACACTACAGCTAAAAACAACAAACAAATTTACCATGTACATAATGTAAAAACCATAGTTTTCATAAACTGACGACAAAATTCGACTGTGCATAAGTGGTGAAAATAAAGTGAGTATTTGTAATTATTCACAGAGTTATCCACACTATCCACAGTATTACAAAAGTTATATTGTGTAAACTTATTTGTAATAAAAGTGTAACATAATATAAAAAATGTAATAAAATGGAAATAGGACTGTAAAATAATTGTTGACTTTTGGCTAATAAATTGATAAAATTTATGCAGTTATATAAAAGGAAGGAAGTAATACATTATGGCAGATTTGACAATGGATAAAATAGTTAGTTTGTGTAAAAATAGAGGATTTATTTTTCAAGGCTCAGAAATATATGGAGGTTTAGCAAATACTTGGGACTATGGTCCATTAGGTGCTAGATTAAAAAATGCAATTAAAGATACATGGAGAAAGAGATTTGTTCAAGAAAGAAAAAATAGTTATGAAATAGATGCAGATATTTTAATGCATCCTAGGGTGTGGGAAGCAAGTGGACATGTATCAAGCTTTTCTGATCCATTATTAGACTGCAAAGAATGTAAAACAAGACACAGAGCAGATAATCTAATAAGCGATTTTAATCCAGAAGCACATGCAGAAGGCATGACACAAGAAGAAATGTTAGAATATATAAAAGAAAATAACATACCATGCCCAAAGTGTGGTAAATGTAATTTTACAGATATAAGACAATTTAATTTAATGTTTCAAACTTATAGAGGAGTAACAAATGATAGCAAAAGTATAATATATTTGAGACCAGAAAATGCGCAAGGAGAATATGTTAATTTTTTAAATGTACAAAGAACAACCAGAGCTAAATTGCCATTTAGTATTGCACAAATAGGCAAAGCATTTAGAAATGAAATAACACCAGGAAATTTTACTTTTAGAACAATAGAGTTTGAACAAATGGAGTTTCAAACATTTTGTAAAGAAGGAACAGATGAAGAAATATACAATTACTTTAAAGAATATGGAAAAAAATATTATATGGATTTAGGATTACCAGAAGAAAAACTAAGATTCCACGACCACGAAAAATTAGTATTTTATGCTAAAGCAGCATGTGATATAGAATACTTATTTCCTTCAATAGGTTGGGGAGAAATAAATGGAACACATAACAGAACAAATTATGACTTATCAAGACATCAAGAGTTTTCTGGAGTTAAACAAGAGTATCTAGACGTAGATACAAATGAAAAATTTATTCCATATATAATAGAGTCTACATATGGACTAGATAGAACTGTTTTGGCAGTACTTTGTGAAGCCTATGACGAAGAAGAAATAGCAGAAGGAGATGTAAGAACAGTATTACATTTACATCCAGCTATAGCGCCATATAAAATAGCGGTGCTTCCACTATCTAAAAAGTTGAGCAAAAAAGCAGATGAGTTATATACAAAGCTTTCTAAGAAATTTATGTGTGATTATGATGAAGCAGGAAGTATAGGAAAAAGATATAGAAGACAAGATGAAATAGGAACACCATATTGTATAACTGTTGACTTTGACACATTAGAAGATAATACAGTAACAATTAGAGATAGAGATACTATGGAACAAATAAGAATAAATATAAATGAAATAGAAAACTGGATGAAGGATAAATTTGAATTTTAATATTATTCAAAAGAGAAATGAGGAAGTGTATTGGAAGAACAAAAAATAAATAATAAACCCAAAATTTCATTTATGAAAAATGTTTTAATACTTATGTTTTCAGAAGTGGCTGTAAAAGTAATGGGACTAATTTATAAATTAGTAATAACAAATATAGAAGGATTTGGAGATACAGGCTTAGGCTATTATGCTTCAGGGTATCAGATATATTCATTGCTTCTATCTTTATGTTCAATTGGAATTCCAACAGTTGTAAGTAAACTGGTTTCAGAAAGATTAGCAATTGATGATAAGGCTGGTGCACACAGAATATTTAAAATAGCAATGAGGCTATTTGCAGGAATAGGACTATTTTTCTCAATAACACTATTCTTAGGAGCAGATTTAATAGCTACTAAGGTATTAAATGTTCCAGATGTTAGTTATGTACTTAGAGTACTAGCACCAGCTATAGTATTTGTTGCAGCATCATCAGTTTTAAGAGGATATTTTAATGCACAAAGTGATATGAAACCTGCTAGTATTTCATATACATTGGAACAGTTTTTAAATTGTATATTAAGTATTACATTTGTATATGCTCTTATTGGAAAAGATGCATATATAATGGCAGCAGGAGGGAATATATCTACAACAATATCTGTTATTTTGACATTTATCTATATAATTCTATATTATAAAAAACATAAGATAAAAGCTACTAAAGAAGATTTAAAAAAATCTCCCGAAGCAACTAAAACAAACAAACAGTTGTTAAAAACAATATTAGCGTTTTCTATCCCAATTACAATTGGATCTATAATATCAATTATAACATCAGTAATAGATACTACTACTGTAAGTAATTGTATACAAATAGCATATAGCGGAATAATAAATATTAAAGAAGAATTAGAACAATTAGCAATGCAAAAGGCTGGCATATTATCAAAAGTAGATACTTTAATTAATTTACCAATAGCAATAAATATAGCACTTTCTACAGCATTAGTACCAGCAATATCACATTCTATAGCACAAAAAGATTATGAAACAACTAATAAAAGATTATCTTTTTCAGTCTTTATCTCAATTTTAATAATAATTCCTTGTGCTATTGGATTTATTACATTAGCAGAACCAATTTTAAAATTAATATATCCATCTGCATCAGAAGGTGCTGGAGTTTTAAGGTTAGCTGCTATTGCAATGATATTTGTTGCAATAAACCAAACAATAAATAGTGGATTACAAGGTCTAAACAAGGTTCATATACCTGCAATAGCTTTAGCAATAGGTGCTACTGTAAAACTAATTTTAAATGTAATTTTAATTACTAATCCTATAATAAATATATATGGAGCACCAATAAGCTCTATAGTATGCCAAATTATTGCATTCAGTGTATCGTATACTGCTTTAAGGAAAAGTATTAAATTAAATATTAATTTTAATAAAAATATATTAAAGCCTATTTTATCAGGTATAATCATGGGAATATTGGTTTATATTACTAACTATATTTTAGGACTAATTATTAATCCTAAAATATCAACATTAATATCTATCATTATAGGAGTACTAAGTTATGGATTAACATTGTTGAAATTAAATGTTTTAACCAAGGGGGACATTTTAATGCTTCCATTTGGAACTAAAATTTATAAAGTTTTAGAAAAAATGAAATTGTGCTAAGTAGAAAAAATAGAAGAGTGAAGTGTTTGCTTAAAAACACTTCAAATATATAAGGGGTAGTTTTAATATGGGGAAAATTAAATATTTATTTAAACGTATTATAAAATTGGACTATAAAAATATGTTAAAAATTGCAAAAAAGGTTTCTAAAAAAACAAATAAAAATATAATTTTTATTTTATTAGATATGGTTAATTGTGGACTAAGATATCAAGCAGGATATTATGATTATCAAGAATTTGAATTTTATAATTTAAATAGTGAACAAAGAAAAACATATTTAACCAGAGGAAAAAACAATGAAATAATAAAACAGTTTAATGACAAAACTCAGTTCCATATATTTGAAAATAAAGATGAAATGTATGAAAAATACAATAAATTTTTGAAAAGAAAATGGATGATTTTAAATGAGCAAAACTTTCAAGAATTTTTAAAATTCTTCCAAGAAAATAAAGTTATTATTGTTAAGCCACTAGATGGAGAAGGCGGAAAAGGAATAGAAAAATTCGAATATAAAAATGAAGAGGATGCCAAAACAATTTATAACAGTTTATTATACAAAAAACAATTATTAGTTGAAGAATGTATTAAACAACATCCAGAAATGAATAAACTTTACAGTAAATCTGTTAATACATTAAGAATGTTTACATTTTATAAAGACGGGCAATCTTATTTCCTACAAGCTATATTAAAAATTGGAAATGGTGGTGTAGTAGATAATTTTTCAAGCGGTGGAATGTATACGTATGTTGATGAAAATGGAGTTGTTTTTGCAGAAGCAATAGACCAGCAAGATAATATATTTTATGAACATCCAATATCTAAAGTAAAAATTGTTGGGTTTAAAGTACCAAAATTTAAAGAAGCAGTAGAAATGGTAAAAGAGGCAGCAAAAGTTGTTCCTGAAATAGGATATATTGGATGGGATGTTGCAGAAGGAATAATACCAAAATATAATAGAGTTATGAAAATATTTAGCCATTCATTAAAAGAACAATTTTAAACATTTTTTTCGAAAAAGCATTTACTTTTTTCGAAATTATGTATATAATATTGATGTTTTAATTTAATTAAGGCATCAATATTTATTATTTTATTACTAATAAAAAAATATATAGGAGGTTTTTTATGAGTCACAAGTATGTTTACTTATTTAAAGAAGGAAATGCTAGTATGAGAGAACTACTAGGTGGAAAAGGTGCAAACTTAGCAGAGATGACTAACTTAGGATTACCTATACCACAAGGTTTTACTGTTTCGACAGAAGCTTGTACAAAGTATTATGAAGATGGAGAAAAAATTTCAAAAGAAATAGAAGAAGAAATTTTTGAAAATCTTAAAAAATTAGAAGAAATTACAGGAAAAAAACTAGGAGATGTAGAAAATCCTTTATTAGTATCTGTACGTTCAGGAGCTAGAGCATCAATGCCTGGAATGATGGATACAATATTAAACCTAGGATTAAATGACAATGTTTTAAAAGGAATGGCAGAAAAAAATGAGAGATTTGCATATGACAGTTACAGAAGATTTATTCAAATGTTCAGTGATGTTGTTATGGAAATACCAAAACCATTCTTCGAGAAAATAATAGATAAAAAGAAAGAAGAAAAAGGTGTTAAATTAGATACAGAATTAACAGCAGAGGATTTAAAGGACTTAGTTGTACAATTTAAAGCAATTTACAAAGAACAAAAAGGAGAAGATTTTCCACAAGATTCAAGAATACAATTAATGGAAGCTGTTAAAGCTGTATTTAGAAGCTGGAATAATGCAAGAGCAATAACATATAGAAGATTAAATGACATACCAGGAAGTTGGGGAACAGCTGTTAACGTACAAGAAATGGTATTTGGTAATATGGGAGACGACTGTGGAACTGGTGTTGCATTTACTCGTAATCCAGCAACAGGAGAGAACAAATTATTTGGTGAATATCTAATGAATGCACAAGGTGAAGATGTTGTTGCAGGTATTAGAACACCACAACCAATTGAACAATTAAAAGAGACAAATCCAAAAGCATATGAAGATTTTGTAATGTATTCACAAAAATTAGAAAAACATTATAAAGATATGCAAGACATGGAGTTTACAATTGAAAGAGGAAAATTATTCTTCTTACAAACAAGAAATGGAAAAAGAACAGCAAATGCCGCATTACAAATAGCAGTTGATTTAGTAAATGAAGGAATGATAACAGAAAAAGAAGCTGTTTTAAGAGTTGAACCAAATCAATTAGATCAATTATTACATCCAAATTTTGATCAAGCTGCATTAAAAGCTGCAAAAGTAGTAGCAAAAGGATTAGCTGCATCACCAGGTGCTGCTACAGGTAAAGTAGTATTTACAGCAGATAAAGCTGTTGAAATGCATGAAGCTGGAGAAAAAGACTTAATCTTAGTAAGACTTGAAACATCACCAGAAGATATAGATGGAATGAATGTATGCCATGGTGTACTTACAGTACGTGGAGGTATGACATCACATGCTGCAGTTGTTGCTCGTGGTATGGGAACTTGTTGTGTTGCAGGATGTGGAGAAATAGTGGTAAATGAAGAAGAAAAATACTTTACATTACCAGACGGAAGAAAAGTAGCAGAAGGAGAATGGATTTCTCTAGACGGTTCTACAGGAAATGTATATGGAGAAAAAATAGAAACTGTAGAAGCTTCAGTTTCTGGAAACTTTGCAAAATTAATGGGATGGGCAGATCAATACAGACAATTAAAAGTTAGAACAAACGCTGATACACCAAGAGATGCTAAACAAGCATATGAATTTGGAGCAGAAGGTATAGGATTATGTAGAACAGAGCATATGTTCTTCGCACCTGACAGAATTGCTGCAATAAGAGAAATGATAGTTTCTAAAACACCAGAACAAAGAGCAAAAGCTTTAGCAAAAATACTTCCAATGCAAAGAGGAGATTTTGAAGGATTATATAGAGAAATGAAAGGTTACCCAGTAACAATTAGATTTTTAGATCCACCTCTACATGAATTTGTTCCACATGATGATGAAGATATTAGAGCTTTAGCAGAAGAAATGGGATTAACATTTGAAGAACTAAAAAATATAGTTGAAGGACTACATGAATTCAACCCAATGATGGGACACAGAGGATGCCGTCTTGCTGTAACATATCCTGAAATTGCAGAAATGCAAACAAGAGCTGTTATAGAAGCTGCAATAAATGTAAATAAAGAAGGAATGAATGTAGTTCCAGAGATAATGATTCCACTTGTTGGAGAAGTTAAAGAATTAAAATATGTTAAAGATATAGTAACAAGAGTAGCTGACCAAATAATAAAAGAAGCAGGAGTAGAATTAAAATACTTAGTTGGTACAATGATAGAAATACCAAGAGCTGCTTTAACAGCTGACGAAATAGCAAAAGAAGCTGAATTTTTCTCATTCGGTACAAATGACTTAACACAAATGACATTTGGATTTAGCCGTGATGATGCTGGAAAATTCTTAGGAGATTACTATTCAAAGAAAATATATGAGTCAGATCCATTTGCTAAATTAGACCAAAAAGGTGTTGGAAAATTAGTAGAAATGGCAGCAAAAATGGGAAGAGAAACAAGACCAGATATCCATTTAGGAATATGTGGAGAGCATGGTGGAAACCCAGCTTCAGTTGAATTCTGCCAAAGAGTAGGATTAGACTATGTATCTTGTTCACCATACAGAGTTCCAATAGCAAGATTAGCTGCTGCACAAGCCGCAATCAAATATCCTAGATAAATAGATAATCAAAAAGGACGTAAATAATACGTCCTTTTTTGCTTGCAACCTCAAAAACATTTTATATCTCAATTTTTGGCTGATACTTCTCAAGCCACATATTCACTTGACAAAGATAAGCCATAAAATGAATTTTATTTTAATTAATACATATAATAATTATTACTATATTAGTGAAGATTTTTAACAAAAAAGGCAAAAAAGTTCATTAATAATATTGATTAATATTATTAAATGTATTATAATAAAAATGAAGAAAATTGACATAGAAGGCAAAGATCTTCAAAGGAGTGGGAAGCGTGAAAGAAATAAAAAGAGACTTATATTTAAACAAAATAATAAATAGAAGAGAAAATGGTTTAATTAAAATTATTACTGGAATTAGACGTTGTGGAAAGTCCTATTTATTAGACCCATTGTTTAAAAATTATTTGTTGGCAGACGGTGTAAAAGAAGATCATATTATAAAATTAGAACTTGATAGAGTGGAGAATGAAAAATATCGTGACTCTAAAGCTTTAAATGAATATATTCGAAGTTTAATAAAAGATAAAGATATGTATTATGTAATTCTTGACGAAATACAGCTAGTAAAAGGTTTTGAATTTGTTTTAAATGGCTTATTATATGAGAAAAATATAGATGTATATGTTACAGGAAGTAATTCGAAATTTTTATCATCTGACATAATAACAGAATTCAGGGGAAGAGGAGATCAAATTAAAGTTAATCCGCTGTCATTTGCGGAATTTTTATCAGCATTTAATGGCGATAAATATGAGGCATGGAATGAATATGTTACCTATGGAGGAATGCCATTAATTTTATCAAAGAAAAATGATGAAGAAAAATCACAATACTTAAAAGAATTATTTGAACAAACATATATAAAAGATATTGTTGAAAGAAATAATATACAAAGAATAGATATTTTAGATAGTTTAATTAATATGTTAGCATCATCAGTAGGTTCACTGACTAACCCACAAAAAATATTTGATACTTTTAAAAGTAAGGGAGAAAAAGAACTATCATTAAATACAATAAATTCATATATAGCAGATATAGAAGATTCATTTATAGTTAATAAATCAACTAGATATGACATTAAAGGAAAAAAGTATATTCAGACACCACAAAAATATTATTTTTCCGATATAGGTTTAAGAAATGCTAGACTTAATTTTAGACAACAAGAAGAAAATCATTTGATGGAAAACATTATTTATAATGAATTATTAATTAGAGGATACAATGTTGATGTAGGTGTTGTAGAAGTTAGAGAAGAAGGTAAAAGAAAACAATTGGAAGTTGACTTTGTATGCAATTTAGGAAATAAAAGATATTATATTCAGTCAGCACTTAATTTGGATACAAAAGAAAAAACAATTCAAGAATCAAGGTCACTAAATAATATTGGAGATAGTTTTAAAAAAATAATAGTTGTAAAAAATAATATAAAGTTATGGAGAACTGATGACGGAATTGTAATAATGGGAATACAAGAATTTTTATTGAATAAAGATAGTTTAGATTTATAAAAAGTGAACAAATTATGCTTATAAGAAAATAATTTTTAATAAAATAGAGTAAAAGTAAAAAGAAAAAACAGGCATTTCAGCCTGTTTTTATATATCCTTAAGGGTTCCAAATTGGAACTTCAAAATTGTTCTACAATTCAATTTTAGGCTGATACCTCTCAAGCCACATATTCACTTGACAAAGATAAGCCATAAGTTGAGGTCCAGTCATCAATTGACCAAACCATGGTCTTGAAAAAGACTTGCCTTCTGTATCTATTATTTCTGTAATGTAGTCTCTATTAAATAAAATATTAATAGGTGCATTTGGGTCTTGCATTATAGAATTAAGCATTTGCTTTACCTTTTTTAAATATGTTGGATTATGTGTTTTAGGATATGGACTCTTTTTTCTATCTACAATTTCTGAAGGTAAAGCATCTTTCATAATATATCTTAATAATCCTTTTTCTCTACCATTTAAAGCTTTTAGTTCCCAAGGAATATTCCATACATATTCAACTAATCGATAATCACAAAAAGGAACTCTTATTTCAAACCCATTATACATACTCATTCTATCGGCTCTATCTAACAAAGTTTGCATAAACCAGTTTAATGTTAAATAAGATATTTTTTTCTTTTGATTGGTTTCTTCATCATCAGTATCAAGCAAATTTACTTTATCTAAACTTTCTTTATACCTATAGTCTATATATTCTTTCAAATCTACTTTTTCGGCAATAATATTGTTAAGTAAATGTTGCCTTTCTGTTATAGCAATTGACCAAGGAAAGGTATTACTGCTTAAAGCATCTTCTCTAAAGAACCAGGGGTATCCTGCAAAAATTTCATCAGCACATTCTCCAGTTAGAGCTATACTTGATTCTGGTTTTACATTTTTGCAAAATAATAATAAAGAAGAGTCAATATCGGCCATGCCAGGCATATCACGAGCAATCATTGCGCTTTCAAGAGCATCTGCCAATTCGGGAGTGTCTAAAACAATATTATGATGTTTAGAATATAGCTTTTTGTTCATTAAATTGATATAATAGTTATCTGAATTAGGCTGAAAATCACTTTTAACAAAATTTTTATCATTATCAATATAATCAATAGAATAAGTATCTAAAGGAGGAAGATCATTATTCTTGCAATAATCTGAGGCATATAAACTGATAATACTTGAGTCTAATCCACCTGAAAGAAAAGAGCATAATGGTAATTCTGAAGATACTTGTTTTTCTATACTATCTTCTAATAAGTATCGTACTTTTTCACAGGTTTTACCTAAACTATCAGTATGAGGACGGCTTATTAACTGCCAATAATTTTTAGAATGAAGACCTGTTTCATTAACAATAATATAATTAGCAGGTTCTACTTCATATATGTTTTTAAAGACTGTCATTCCAGGAGTATGTGCTGGACCGATACCAACTAATTCATATATACCAATAGTGTCTAATTTTGGCTCAACATTTGGAAATTCAAACAATGCCTTTATTTCAGAAGCAAACACAAAACTATTATTAATATTAGTATAATATAATGGTTTAATTCCAAAATGATCTCTGGCTATAAATAATAAATTTTCATTAGTATTCCAAATAGCAAAAGCAAATACACCATTTAACTTGTTAACTATTTTTTCTTGAAAATGTATGTATCCTTTTAAAATTACTTCTGCATCAGAATTAGTTGAAAAACAAAAATCGTATTGTTCTAATTCATGTTTTAATTCATCTGAATTATATAATGTTCCATCATATACAATAACATAATTGTTTTCAGCAAAACTAAATTGTATTGGTTGTTTATCTTCAGGTATAATACTTCTATGACCTAATGAAACAGTATTACTAATATAAAGGCCATCTTTGTCTAAGCCTCTATGAGAAATTTTATTATACATATTTAATAAAATTTCTTGTGCATTCATAATTTTATCTTTAATGTTAAAAAAACCTACAATACCACTCATTCTAAACGTCCTTTCTAAAAAATATATAAATATTATATGCAAAAATACAAATTGTATGTCAATGGGGACTTAGAATTTGACAATTGAACTGTCAAATTCTAAGTCCCCATTGACACTTTGTTAAGTTAGTGAGAAATGCCATTCTTATAGACTAAATAATCTAAAAAATTAATAAATTCTTTTTTTGATTCATTATTTAAGAAGATATATTTATCAATTATATTTGCAATTTCTATGTCATTTTCATTTAGCATATTAACAGGAGTAGGATTATCTGTTCTATATCAATTTCTTTTAATTGTATAGACTAGACGGTTATATTCCTACAATAAGGTGTGTCCCCGAAGTGACAATTTGTCACAAAAAGGAACGTCCCTAAAGTGACAAAATTTTGTTGCTAAAATTTACTTTTAAATGTATAATATACGCGAGGTGAAAAGCAAAAAGTGGAAAAAGAGAATATTGTTATAGGAATTGAAGGACTAGTAGGTGCTGGAAAAACATCCATTTGTAGAAAACTTCTAAAAAAACTACCAAATGCAGTACTATTACACGGTGGAAATTTATATAGAGCAATAGTATATACATTATTACAAGAAGAAAAAAATATTTTAAAATTGAAATTTAAATTAAGGAAATTAGATATAAAGGACTTAATGGAAAAATATAAAGTTGATATAAAAATAGAAAACAATGAATCTGTTATATATATAGATGGAGTAAAAATAAGTGAAGAGGAATTACAATCTAAAGCTTCATCATTAGCTGTTTCTATAGTTGGAGGTTTGGCAGATAACACAAGATTATTTAAATATGCTAGAGAGTACATAGAAAATTTAAAAAAAGATTATAATGTTATAGTTTCTGGTAGAGCATTAATGGAAATATACCCTAACCAAGATTACCATATTTTTATAACAGCAGACTTAGAGGAACGTGTAAAAAGAAAATGCATACAATATAGTGGAAAAGAAACAGAAAAAGAAGTAAGAAAAAACATAGTAAAAAGAGATAGATTGCAAAAGCTAGCAGGATTTTATAAAATATATCCGAATACAATTACTGTCGATGTAACAAATTGTAATAGTGTAGAAGAGTCAACAGAAAAGGTATATAACCTAATTTGTAAAGAGGGGATAAAAAATAATGGAATATGTTAACAATAAATTAGAAGAATTCAAAAAATATATAAATGCAAAAAGGGTAGCAATAATAGGTTTGGGAGTAAGTAATATACCATTAATAAATTATTTATACGATTTAGGGGCAAGAATAACAGTATTTGACCAAAAGGATGAAAATGAATTAAATGAACAAGCATTAAATAATGTAAAGGCAAAAGGCTTTGAAATAGTAACAGGTAAAGAATGCCTTAAAGCAGTAAATGGTTTTGACATTATATTTCGTTCTCCAAGTGCACTTCCTACAATCCCAGAATTAGTAGCAGAAGTAGAAAGAGGAGCAATATTAACATCAGAAATAGAAATGCTTTTAAAGTTAGCACCATGTAAAGTAATAGGGGTAACGGGAACAGAAGGTAAAACAACAACCACATCAATAATAGCAGAGATTATAAAAAAAGCCGGATATAATTGCTTTTTAGGAGGAAATATTGGTAAACCAATTTTTGTTGAAATAGGCAATATAAAGCCAGAAGATGTTATTGTTATAGAATTAAGCAGTTTTCAATTGATGGATATGGATGTAAGCCCAGATATAGCTGTAGTAACAAACATATACCCAGATCATTTAAATGTACATAAATCATATGACGAATATCAAGAGGCAAAGAAAAACATATTTAAGTATCAAAATGAAAAGGGTGTAGTAATTTTAAACAAAGATAATGATATTACATATAGTTTTGCTAAAGAAGCACAAGGAAAATTAATATTATTTAGTAGCAAAGAAAAATTAGAAAATGGATATATATATGACAGAGACGATGAAACAATAAAGTTTTGCCAAGATGGAATAAGAAGACATATTTTAAAAAAGTCAGATATAAAACTAAGAGGTATTCATAATTATGAAAATATATGTGCTGCTTTAGCTGCAACTGCTTCTTTGGTAAGTGTAGAAAAGCAAACAGAAGCAATAAAAGCATTTAATGGAGTAGAGCATAGATTGGAATTTGTAAGAGAATTAGATGGAGTAAAATATTACAATGATTCAATAGGAACCAGTCCCGCAAGTACAATAGCAGGTTTAAATGCATTTGATGAAAATATTATCTTATTAGCAGGTGGTTCGGATAAAGGTCTAGATTATAAAGAAGTAGGGGAAACAATTGCTAAAAAAGTAGGAACATTAATATTAACTGGACCTACATCAGAAAAAATAGAAGCTGCGACAGTAAAAGCATTAAATGGGAAAAATGTAAAAATATGCCATTGTAAGGATTTAGAAGAAGCAGTAGATATATCTAGAAAAGTGGCAAGAATAGGAGATGTAGTGCTATTATCACCAGCAAGTGCAAGCTTTGATGCATTTAAAAATTTTGCAGAAAGAGGCAAAAAATTCAAAGAATTAGTTAATAATCTTATATAGTAACAAAAAACAATAATAATACATATTATATCTTGAATATAAAAAGGAGGTATAATATGTATTATTCTAATTATGAAGATTATATGAGAATGGTGTTAGGATATCCACCTGAAAATAGCAATACATATTCTATGTATGAAAATAATTGTTATTCTATGCCAATAAATAATTCAAATACTATGACAAATAATATTGAGGAAATAGAAAGTTTATATCCAGAAATATATAGAACAATAAATCCAATGGTCTGCCAAATGTGTGACAATAACACAGAGCCAATAAGTAAAGAATTAGTAGAACAAATGACTGAGCGAATATATACAACTGTAGAGGGCAATATAAATACTACAATTAACATAAATGTAGAGACAAATAAAAAAGTAGAAAACAGAAATTCGAAAGAACCAGTTAAAGCAGAAATAAAGGAAACAAGGCAAAGAATGAATAATCCGCTTCTAAGAGATTTAATAAGAATATTAATTTTAAATAGACTACTTGGAGAAAATAGAACGCCAAGACTACCATTCCCAGGAAGGCCAGGACACGGAAGACCACCATTTCCAGGAAATCCATTTATATTTTAAAAATGAAGAACCAATACAAAAGGATGAAAAGTTTAAAGACAATATATAATATTGAAAAATTTTCCAATATATGCAAAGATATTTTGCATATATTTTTTTTATTTGTTTACAATAATATTGTTATAAAATTATGAAAGGTGGTATATTATGAAAGTAAGAGATTGTATGTGCAATAATGTTACATGGGTAAAGCCAAATGATTCTGTGTGTAATTGTGCAAAATTGATGTGCGACAATCATATTGGTTGTGTACCTGTATGTAATGATGCACAAAATATTGTTGGAATAGTTACAGATAGAGATATAATTTTAAGAAGTATAGCTTGTGATAAAGATGTAAAAAGTACACCTGTAAGCGAAATAATGACTTGCAAAGTATGTTCTTGTACACCAGATACACATATTGACGAAGCCCAAGATTTAATGAAAAAGAATCAAATACGCAGAATTCCAGTTATGGAAAACAATAAAATAGTAGGAATATTGACATTAGGAGATTTAGCAGCAAACCCAAATATAAATAATGAAGAAGTTACAAATACTTTAGAAAATATTTGTAATTGTAATAAAAAAAATGCAGAATAGTTAAGAAAACTATATATAGGAAAAATTAAAGTGTGGGATGGCGTGTTTGGCGCCTCCTACAGTTCTCAAAAGTGAATGGTGAATAATAGAAAATAAAGAGGGATACATATGGTTATAGATATGAATTATTGGAGAAAAGTTATAAAAAGAATATTTATATTCTTTTTAACGATAATAGGTGTGTGGTTAGGATTCAAATTATCTGTATTTTACATGCCTTTTTTAATTGCTTTTATATTATCTTTACTATTAGAACCTCTTATAAAAATGTTAATGAAAAAGACAAAATTGAAGAGAAAAACCAGCTCTATTATTGTATTTATTTTAGCTCTTTCTATAATAATAGGTTTTCTTACATGGGGAATAGCAACACTTATTTCAGAAATTTCAAATATATTAGGTAATATTAATCAATTCTTCGATAAAGGATATGCTTTTATACAGCAATTTATAAAAAGAATTAATTTTGAAAAAATTCAAATATCAGAGCAGGTAAAAAACACAATACAAAGTTCTGCAACTGAGTTTTTAGGAACAGTCACAGAATGGGCAAAAGATGCTTTGACAAAGGCAATGAATTTTATAACTTCTATACCAACAATAGGCATATATGTAGTAATTACCTTTTTAGCATTATATTTTATTTGTGTTGATAAGGTATATATGTTAGACCAACTTGAACATCATCTTCCCAAAACATGGGTAAAGAAAATAGGTTTACACATAAGAGAACTAATAAAGACATTAGGTAAATATTTAAAGGCACAAGCAATATTAATATTAATTTCTTTTGTTATATCTTTAATAGGATTATACATCTTTCATTTTATGGGGTGGGGAGTAAAAGTTCCATTAATTGCAGCTTTAGGAATAGGCTTTGTTGATGCATTACCCATATTTGGTTCAGGAACAGCAATGCTACCTTGGGCAGTATGGTCTGCCATAAATGGAAACCTAAAATTAGCAATTGGAATACTTGTATTATGGAGTATAATGAGTATTGTAAGGCAGTTAGTAGAACCAAGGATAATAAGTGGTCAAATAGGGATACATCCAATTTTTACTTTAATAGCAATGTATACTGGATTTAAAATCTTAGGAGTAATAGGAATGCTACTAGGACCAATAATCTTAATTATATTAAAAAATATATTTGCTACAATGATAGATGACGGAGTATTTAAATCTATTTTCGATAGATAAAAATAAACAACTTCTACAGAACAGTAGAAGTTGTTACAAAACTATTATCAGGTGGATACACATATTCTTCAGAAGGTACATCTGCATTATTTATTTTAGTAATTTTAATAATAGGAATTTCTCCATGATAGTCTCCTTTTGTAATCGTTCCTTCTATCTCAACCCATTCATTATCTTTATAATTTTTTATTTCAGAAGAAGAACAAAGAAAACCAACAACAACAGATTTATAATCAGAAGAAATTATCATATTTCTGCCAATAACAAATTGGTCATCCGAAAAATCATACAACCTATAAACAAAACCCGTAAATTTAATATTTTGCCCTACATATATATCTATATTATCATGAACATTTTTCAATACACTTGTATAATTTGAACTATTTAATTCATATAAATTAGATTCACGTAAATAATCTGAAGTTTTAAAAGTGCTTTTATTAATCAGAATGTAACACACATATATAATTAACAAAGAAATGATTACTAAAAGTATACCTAAAATAGTTTTAAAAATTTTATCTTCATTTAGTTTTAAATTATAAATAAACATTATAAATCCCCTTATAAAATTTTCTTAGTAAATAATTATGTTTTAAATTTAAATATATGCTTAAATTTTAAAAATGCCATATAATTATTTATTGTAACTATTAAGTTGCAGATTTTTGCTAGACTTTTAATCTCTTTTGTGATATATTATGGTAGATACTAAATAGGAAGGAAGTATAAGAAGATAATGTTCAAAAAAATTTTTAAAAGCTATAGCGAAAAAGAAGTAAAAAGAGTTATGCCAATAGTTGAGAAAATTAATAGTTTAGAGGAAGAAATCTCTAAATTATCAGATACTGAACTAAGAAATAAAACAAATGAATTTAAGCAAAAATTAAAAAATGGTAGTTCTTTAGATGATATACTACCAGAGGCCTTTGCAGTTTGTAGAGAAGCTTCAAAAAGAGTGTTAGGAATGAGACATTTTGATGTTCAATTAATAGGTGGTATTATTTTACATCAGGGAAGAATTGCAGAAATGAAGACAGGTGAAGGAAAAACTTTAGTTGCCACATTACCAGTTTATTTAAATGCACTAACAGGTGATGGAGTCCATGTTGTTACAGTTAATGATTATTTAGCACGCAGAGATAGTGAATGGATGGGAAAGGTTTACAAATTTTTAGGATTAACTGTAGGTTTAGTCATTTCAGGAATGCAACCACAAGATAAAAGAAATGCATATGCATGTGATATTACTTATGGTACAAATAATGAATATGGATTTGACTATTTACGAGATAATATGGTTATATATAAAGATCAGTTAGTTCAAAGGAAACTAAATTATGCTATTGTTGATGAGATTGATAGTATTTTAATAGATGAGGCTCGTACACCACTTATAATATCAGGAAGAGGAAAACAATCATCAGATTTATATAAAAAAGCTGATAAATTTGTAAGAAAATTAATTCCTAAAATTATTGTTGAAGAAAATGCAAAAGATTTTGTCCAAGCAGAAGATAACGAAAATTATGACTATATAGTTGACTTAAAGGCTAAATCAGCTTCATTAACACAAAAAGGTATAAAAAAAGCTGAAGAAGAATTTAATTTAGAGAATTTTAATGACATAGAAAACTCCGAAATTGTTCATAATGTTAATCAAGCACTTCGTGCGCATGGAGTAATGAAAAAAGATATAGACTATATTGTAAAAGATGGCGAAGTTTTAATAGTTGATGAATTTACAGGTCGTATTATGTATGGAAGAAGATATAATAATGGCTTACATCAAGCTATTGAAGCAAAAGAAAATGTTAAAATAGCAGATGAGTCTAAAACACTTGCTACAATTACATTTCAAAACTATTTTAGAATGTATAATAAATTAGCTGGTATGACTGGTACTGCGATGACAGAAAAAGATGAATTTGAAGAAATATATAAATTAGATGTTATCGAAATTCCTACGAATAAAGATATGATTAGAAAAGATAATCCAGATACAGTTTATAAAAATGAGAATGCTAAATTCAGAGCAGTTATTAATGATATAAAGCAAAGTCATGAAAAAGGTCAGCCAGTTTTAGTAGGAACTATTTCTATAGAAAAATCTGAGAAATTAAGTGATTTATTACGAAAAGAAGGTATAAAACATGAGGTTTTAAATGCAAAATATCATGAAAAAGAAGCGGAAATTATTGCACAAGCTGGTAAATATGGAGCTGTTACAATAGCAACAAACATGGCAGGCCGTGGTACTGATATTATGCTTGGAGGAAATAGTGAATATTTGGCTAAAGAAGAAATGAGAAAATTAGGATATTCTGAAGAACAAATTATTCAAGCAACAGCATTTAATGAAACTGATGACCAAGAGATTATAAGCTCTAGAAACAAATTTAAAGAATTGCAAGGAAAATATAATTTAATTATTAAAGAAGAAAAAGAAAAAGTCATATCAGCAGGTGGCTTAAAAATAATTGGTACAGAAAGACATGAGTCTAGAAGAATTGACAACCAATTAAGAGGACGTAGTGGTCGTCAAGGAGACCCAGGAGAATCTAGATTCTATATTGGACTTGATGATGATTTAATGAAAATATTTGGTGGTGAGGCAATTACTAAAGTATATGAAACATTAGGTGCTGACGAAAATATGCCTATCGAATCTAGGCTAATTTCAAGTTCTGTTGAATCTGCTCAAAGGAGAGTAGAAGGAAGAAACTTTAGTATTAGAAAAGCTGTATTGAACTATGATGATGTTATGAATACACAAAGAGAAATAATATATAAACAAAGACGTGAAGTATTGGATGGAGAAGACCTAAAAGCAAATGTGTTGAAAATGATAAAATCATTAATTGAAGACATTGTTACTCCTTATTTTGCTGAGGAACATGTAAATAAAGAAAGTTTATTGCAAGAATTAAATACTAATTTAACTATTACTGATTTAGAGTCTTTAAATAAAGAAAACATACATTTAAAAGAGGTTATAGAAGAAGCTGTTGAAAAAGCTTATGCTATTTATGATGAAAGGGAAAAAACAATAGGAGCCGAAGAGTTAAGAGAGTTAGAAAGAGTAGTAACATTAAAAATAGTTGATGAAAAATGGATGGACCACATAGATGCAATGGACGAGTTAAAAGATGGTATTGGGCTTCGTGCTTATGGTCAAAAAGATCCAGTAGTGCAATATAGAATAGAAGGATTTGACATGTTTGACCAAATGGTATTAGACATAAAAACAGATGTTGTTAAACTATTAATGCATGTAAGAAAAAAAGAAGAAAATATTCAAAGAACAGAAGCGGCTAGAATAACAGGAATGAGCTTAGAAAATTCAGCAATTAGCAATTTAGACGGGACAATAGCACCAAAAACATCATCTCCACAAAATCAAACAGTAGTAAACCATGAACCAAAAGTAGGCAGAAACGACCAATGTCCATGTGGCAGTGGTAAGAAGTATAAGCAATGTTGTGGTAAATAATTTAAATCCCTTAAAATAAGTGCTTTTTGCATACACTATTATTACAAAAATTTATTAGATACCTTATTAAATACCTTGCGTGAGGGTATCTAAAAGGTATCTAATTTGCATTAATAGAATAAAAAAGCCTTTAATTGCAAGGACTTTATTAGATATGTACCAGTGCCAAAGTGGGTTAGAGCATACTTGTTTTATTTTATAAATGATTATGGTATAATAAAAAGGGAGATAAAATATGGATAAAGAAAAATTAATTAATAAAGTATGCAATGAACTTGTTCATGGTAAAAATATAGATTTCACATTTGAAATAAATGGAATTCCATATAGCATTAAATTTTTAAGTCCAAATAATGATTTACATATTAGTATACCAAGTATAATAGCGGTTCCATTAACGCAAAAATTTAACAATCAGTTAATCGTTGAAGCCAACCACATGGAAAGTGATAATTTAGATGTTGTTTTGCAACAAGGAATACAGACTGGAATACGATTAGCGCATATAACTGATAATTTACCATGTACAATTGTTGTTCCTTTGATTCCGAGTTATAGAGATAAACCATATTTTCAACAATTATCAAAAGAGTGTTTTGAATTAGATAAAGAAGATAGAAATTATAGGATTGATGAACAAATTGTTAGAATAATACAACAAGCCAAAATGTTTTCAGAAGAAACAAAAGGGTTACCATATCAAAGTAAAATATTTTTGAATGGTTATTCAAGTTCAGGAGTATTTGCTCAAAGATTTTCATTATTACATCCTGAATTAATAGATACAGCATGTATTGGAGGTGCTAGTGGTAGTATTCCGGTGCCATCTCCTGAAATAGGATATCCAATTGGTATAGAGGATTATGAAGAAATAACTGGAAGAAAATTTGATATGGATTCATACTCATCAATAAAATTTAGATATTATGTTGGAGAGTTAGAAACAAAGAATACAATTGATACAAGATTGACTGATGATGGAAGCCCAGCTCCAATGCATGATATGAGTTATTTTAATAGAAGCGTACCAGTTGAGATTGGAAAAAAGCAAAGAACAATATTTGGACAAGAAATGTTTGAAAGAGCATCTAAAACGATTCAATTATTGAATTTATTAGGAATAGACATAGAACATACTATTTTTGAAGGAAGAACTCATAATAATAGAAGTGGTCATGGAGTTAATGAATTGGGTGATAAATTTATAAATGAAGTATACAGGGAATCGGTAATAAATAAAGAAAAAGATTATCTAACAAGGTAATTTAGATACCTTTTTAGATACCCTGAGGGTGGTATGAGCAGGGATGTAGGGGGATAATCTGGAAAATATAGTGACAAAAAGTGCCGAATTAACAGGATAAATGACTGAAATGGTACCAATATGTGACGCCTTGTGGCTCAGGGAAAAAATACAAGAATTGTTGTGGCAAATAATTTAAAGCCCTTGAAATAAGGGATTTTTCCATACGATAAAATATAAAAAATATTCTAGATACCTTATTAAATACCTTGCGTGAGGGTATCTAAAAGGTATCTAATTTGCATTAATAGACTAAAAAAGCCTTTAAAGGCAAGGATTTTGTTAGATAGGTACCAGTACCAAAGTGGGTTAGAGCATAAAATAGTATTATGCTACATTGATATAATAGGTGTATATAAGCTATAATAAAAATTAATTAAAATACAAGTGTCTGAAATTTATAGGAGATGAAATTATGATTGAAAGAATAAAGAATATAATTAATCCTGAAGCTAAACAAATAGATGAAATGTCATCAAATGAGATGATTGAACTTTTGATAAAACTTAATAAATGTTTAAGATGTTTAGATAGCGAGGAAGTAAGAAGTGATGGTATGATTGCTGGTGATATGGTTGCACCAACAAGAGAAGTTCAAGATAAAGTTTTAGATTATTTAATGAGTAACATATCAAAAATTCAAGATAAAAGATCAAAAGCAGCTATAACATATTATACATTACTAAATTTACATATGTTTAGTGATGGTAATGGAAGAACTTCAAGATTTATGTATGATTTAATAAGTGGAGATTTAGATGAAAAAAATTTATCATATTATTTTCATAAAGACTCTAATAATACTTTTGAACAAAAAAATCAACTTGAATTAGATAAAGGAATTTTGGATATTACTGAAGTAAATAGAATTCCAGATAAAATATTATCTAAACAATTAAATTTTATTCCTAAGGGAATGTTGGATATATATCCTTGGATAACTGTTGGTCATACTGATGCAAGTCCAGATACTGATAGGATATTACCAGAAAATGTAGTAAATGAACTTTCAGAAAAAGAATTGAAAGATTTGGATGTGATATTAAGAGATGGATATGGAGTAAAATTAACAACTAGCGGATTAGCAATGTTATATGTTATTCAGAAGAAAGGGCAAATGAATCAATGGATAGAGTATGCTCAAGAGGATGAAAAACAAGGATTTGCAGTTCCAGGTAGATTTAATATATCAATATATAGACATCCTGAAAGGCTTGTAAATTGGAATGTAGATGATTTTAGAGATGTTATTGCTGCAGGTAATAGTATAAAATATGCAAGGCTAACAAGTCTTATTAATATATTTATAAGTCAAGAAAAATATATAGATGAAGATACAGGAAAGACTTATGCTAGTGAGATTATAAAACCAGAATTAGCAATTAAAAAAGATGATGTGATTAGTAGATAAATAATACATAAAGTATATAAAAATATTTACATTTTAGATACCTTTTTAGATACCATCAGCTATAAATGAGAGGTGATTTATAGGGAAATATAGTGACAAAAAGAGGCCAATTAACAAGAAAAATGGTAAAAAATGACCAGAAAAGTAATAAATAAGAAAGCCATGTGGAAGTGGTAAGAAATATAAGAATTGTTGTGGTAGAAATGCTTAAAGTCAAGAGGAGAAATATAACATGAAAATATATGTATACTTAGATGAAAGCCGGCTCAATCCATAAAAATAGTAAAACAAGATATTTTGCAGTAGGTGGCTATTTTTCTTATGAACAAGATAGAATAAAAATAAAATCAAAATATAAAAAAGAAAATCTTAAATTAAAGAAAGAAAAAAATTTAAGTTTAGATACTGAAATAAAATCATATGATATGACTGAAGAAGAAAAGATAAAGGTATTTAACAAAATTCAAGATATTGAAACTTAATAAAAGAATTAAAACCAAAAAACTTTAGAGTAAGTTTGTTTCCGAGAAATAGCAGGAATAAAAAATAAAATTTATGCATAAAATATTAGTGAAATATTTGACATACAATTTTTTGTATGGTAAAATATTTATAGTAAGACCTAGGTAAGGTAGCTAAATGCTAAGCGTATGTTAAGTACGTTGCCACCTAGGCATTTTTATTATAGTAAAGATAAACAATGTTGCGGTAAATAGCAGTAAATACAAGGATTTACATTGATTTAGAGAAAATAAAAATCTTATAAATTCTTAAAATTAGAGAAGTATAACCAAAATAAAATGTGTAACACTTCTTTTTTATATTAAAATTTCTAAATGATATAAATAACTATTTTAATAATAAATAAAGGTGGTAGTAAAATCCATGAAAATAAATGAATTAAATGCTGAATACGATAAGCTACAACAAAAATATGGAGCAAAGGATTTAACTTCTATATATAATGGAGGATGTATTAATAGTCCAAATATTTGTTTTGTTTTTATGAACCCAACTGGGAAAAATATTGCATCAGATCCTAATTGGCAAGGTAGAAGGTCCCCATGGATAGGAACTAAAAATATATGGAAACTGTTTTATAGAATAGGTTTACTTGATGGAGAAATATACGAAAGTATTATGGCAAAAAAGCCCCTAGATTGGGATGAAAAATTTGCAGATTTAGTATATGACAATGTTGAAAAACATAAGTATTTCATAACTAATCTTGGAAAATGTACTCAAGTGGATGCAAGAATATTACCAAACTCAGTTTATACCCAATATTTAGATTTATTATGCAAAGAAATAGAAATAGTAAATCCTAAAATAATTATAACTCTTGGAAATCAAGTTAGTTCTATTATATTAGATAAAAATATATCTGTATCACAATGTAGAAAGCAGTATTTTCAAAAAAATATCGCAGGAAAAAACTATAAAGTATATCCAGTTTACTATCCTATTGGAAATGGAATGATGAATATAGACAAAGCAATAGAAGATTTGAAGTTTATTCTTAAAACAAATGTGAAAACTCAATAATAAACATAGCTCTAAAATCTTAATTGTTCTAAAAAAATTGACAAATAAAATATTGATTATTTAGGGGGAATAAAAATATACGAAATGTCTGATATATTATATAAATATAAAAAAATTTTAATTGAAGACTATAATTTGGATATAAAAAGCATAATTAAAAATTTAGATTCAACAGATGGAAACGTATTTAATATTGAAACATATAACTACCAATATATATTAAAAGTTTATGATGCGAAAGAGCATGCAATGAATATGGAGAACACTTATGATTTACTAAAGGAAAACAGACTGGATAGTCCCCAAATAATAAGAAATAAATATAACCAACCGTTTACGAATTTTAAAAATACATATTTGATGTTATATTCTTTTATTAATGGCTCAAGTTTGTTTAACATATCGCTAAGCAAAAAGGTAATAATAAATGTTGCACAATATTTAAGAAAAATGCATGATGTAAAAATAAATGAACTAAAATTACCAGTTGTCCCATTTAAAGTACCAGAAGGTAAGAATTCCTTATTACATTTTGATATAACTAAAGGAAATATATTTATTGAAAACGATAAAATCATATTAATAGATTTTGATGATGCAAAAGTTGGACCTGCACTATGTGATGTAGCGATTGCATTAACAAATCTATTCATTTCTAGAAAGAATGGTACAGATATAAATGGAATGAACATTTTTCTAGATACCTATTATAAAAACAATATTGAGCAAAGACAAGTTGAAGAACCCATAATTAAAAATATAGCTACAGAATGGTTGAAATATACTTTAAAAAATCCTAAATTAGATAAAAAAACTATTGATGGATTAGAAAATAAATTACTGTGGATAGAAAAAATATTTTAATATTTACTACAATTATTTGATATTTTATGTTATTATAAATATGTAATTTATCAATTTCAAAAAGGAAATAAGAAAATAAGGAACAAGTTTTGTACAGATTATACAATTAAACAAAGATAAGTTACGAGGAGCATATAAAAAGAGGATAATGGAGATACTGAAAATGAGAAAAGAAGAAAATGTAATAAGATATTATGTTTTATGCAATAAATTAAAAAGTGTAATTAGAACAGGCTGGAAGGATTGGCATGTTAACGCTGAAAGGATAGAAAGCGTAGCAGAGCATATATATGGAGTTCAAATGTTGGCTATAGCCATACAGTCGGAATATCAATATAACCAACAGTACAAAAATATATTAAATCAAATATGTCTTGGTCAGAAATGTGGTTAAAATATGGTCAAGAAAAATATAATTATGATGAGAATTTTAAGAAGATTTCTGACTATGCTTTAACACATAAAATTATTGAATTTCAAAAAAATCAAAAGGATGTGATTTAATGATAGATTTAGAAGAAAACTATAAATTAATTGAAACATTAGACGAAAAATTAAAACAATTAGGTGATTCACTTTGACATTGCTAGTTTGGAAAATGATTTAAAACAATTAGAATCTCAGACTATAAATGAAAATTTTTGGCTAGACACTAAAAATAGCTCCATTGTTTTAAAGAAGATATCTGTTATAAAGGCAAAGTTAGAAAAATATAACAAAATTAAAGCAGATTTTGAAAATTTAAAAGATTTAAGTGAATTATTAAAAATAGAGCTAGACGAAGAAATGGCAAAAGATTTAATAAAGGCAACTAACAAAATAGAAAAAGAAATAACGAATCTTGAGATTAATACTTTACTTTCTGGAAAATATGACATTAATAATGCAATTATTACACTTCATCCGGGTGCTGGAGGTACAGAATCTCAGGACTGGGTCCAAATGTTGTATAGAATGTATACAAGATGGGCTCAAGATAATGGCTATGCCGTTAAAGAATTAGACTTTTTAGATGGAGACGAGGCAGGTATAAAAAGTGTTACAGCTTTAATATCTGGTGAATATGCATATGGTTATTTAAAGGGAGAAATGGGTGTACATAGATTAGTTAGAATATCTCCTTTTGATAGTGGTGGTAGAAGGCATACTTCATTCGCTTCAGTAGAGGTATTACCTGAAATTACAGATGATATAGAAATAGAAATTAATCCAGATGATTTAAGAATAGATACTTATAGAGCATCTGGAGCGGGCGGACAACATATAAATAAAACTTCATCTGCAGTTAGAATAACACACATTCCAACAAATATAGTAGTAGCATGTCAAACAGAAAGATCACAAATTCAAAACAAAGAAACAGCAATGAAAATGCTAAAATCTAAGCTTTTAACCTTAAAAGAAAAGGAAAATAAAGAAAAAATAGAAGATTTAAAAGGAAACCAAATGGATATAGCATGGGGAAGTCAAATCCGTTCATATGTTTTCTGCCCATACACATTAGTAAAAGACCATAGAACAAACTATGAAGTAGGAAATGTTCAAGCAGTAATGGATGGAGATTTAAATGGATTTATAGATGCATATTTAAGAAAAAGTGATAAACTAGAATAATGTATAGGTCGGCAAAAATTGCCGACCTAAAATAATTAACGTATTTTAGTACCATAGTAACCAATTAGCAAATTAAATAATATCATATAATATAGAGTCTATTAAGTAAAATTAGACCTATAATATATATATTATCAAAAGGTGCAGGTGAATATGGACACAATAGTATTAAAATTTGGAGGTAGTTCATTAGCAGATAATGAAAAATTAAAGACTGTAGCAAATAAAATTATTGAATTTCACAAAAGAGCAAATAAAATTGTAGTAGTTGTTTCTGCACAAGGCAAAACAACTGATAAACTTATTAAAGAAGCTTATGAGCTTTCTAATATACCTGATGAAAGAGAACTAGATGTTCTTTTGAGTTCTGGCGAACAAATGTCAATGTCAAAATTAGCTATTTTATTAAAACAATTAGGCTGTGATGCTATTTCTTTAACTGGATGGCAGGCTGGAATATATACAGATAGTAAAAGTCAAGAATCTAAAATCTTAAACATAGATACCACAAGAATAAATCAAGAATTAGAAAAGAATAAAATAGTAATCATAGCAGGATTCCAAGGAATTAATGAAAACAAAGATATATCAACCCTAGGAAGGGGTGGCTCCGATACAACAGCAGTAGCAATAGCTGCAGCTATTAAGGCTAGTCATTGTTATATTTTTTCGGATGTAGATGGAGTATATTCAGCAGATCCAAATAAAATACCAGAGACAAAAAAAATACCAGAACTATCTTATTTAGAAATGGTAAATTTATCTGATGAAGGAGCAAAAGTTCTTCATAATAGATGTGTAGAAATAGCAGAAAAGTATAAAGTTTTAATCGAGACAAGGTCAACTTTTAATAGTAATATAGGAACAATAATAAATGAAAAAATTGAAGAAAGTGCGGTGAAAAGCATTGTAAAAAATGATAATTTTGTTTTAGTAAATTTTAAAGGGCCATTATATTGTAAGCAGAATATTATGGACATATGTTTAACTTTATTAGAAAATGGGATTGCATTAAATACTATAATTAATAATAGTACAGATAAATTAGATATTAATTTTACAATACACTTAAATAATTTTAATAAGCTACAGCATTTGCTAACAACTGAACTAGACACATTTGAGTCAACTATAACTGATATTTCTAGAATTTCACTTATTGGATATGGAATAAAAAATAATAAAGAAATTTTAGAAAAGACATTAGATATATTTAAATTGTATAATATAAATATGTTATCATTACAAATAGATGAAACTAAATTATCTATCATGACAAAAGAAAGAGCCCCAGAGGAATTACTTAATAAATTACATCAAAAATTAATTGTATAGCATAAAGAGAGACTTAGTCTCTCTTTATATCTCTATTTCTTTACTATTAGATCTGGCATTTAATTGATTGCAAAAATTTGATACATCTCTATTCACAATGTCTTCCCATGGCTTAATTTCATCAAACAATCCTTCTTGTCCAACAAGTCCTCTAATCAATGGTTTATCATCTTCCTTAAATACCATAGCAAGACCCAAGCCTGAACAATAACCATTTTTATCTTTTGATGGTCTTAATGCAGTAGCTAATATATTAAGAAACTTATGAACTGTCTCACTATCTGCTCCTTGAATACCATCTATAGCAAGAGACATTATAAATTTTACTCTTTCATTTTTATCAGTAATATTACTAAGTCTTTCCAAAAATTCACTCATTGCTAAGTTTTTATTGTTATTTATATCATACAGCATTATATTAGACATTTGTGAGAATTGTGGGAATCGGGCAAGTGCCCTGAAACATATACCTTGAGCAGCTCTAATTGCTCTTAAATCTTGTCCTTTTATTTTCTCTAAAGAAGGATTAATCATGTTAATGTTTTTTAAATTTTTTAAAGATTTATATGCTGGGTTATTTTCATCATATACATCAGCTATGTCTGGATATAATGGCTGTGGATAATATTTCAAACTTATATTAAATAATCCATTATCTTTATTCTTTTCTACAAGTGCATGTACTATAGAGAATATACTATAATTTTCCCATTGCTTTTGTGCTCTCTCATCTATATTATATTTTTTAGACATCAATACTTCCTCCTCCTTTACAACCGTTCACATAACCAATATATCATATAAAATAACGAAAAGCAATATTATATGTTCTAAAACAGACAAGTATTGAATATATATTATTTATAAGATTAAAAAGAGTAGGGGATGAGGCTAATGGCAATAGAAGAAAGAAAAACAAGTATAAATGCGAATAACAATATTATTCAAAATATAGTTTTAGAGAACAGGGAAAAATTAAGCATCTCTGGAGTGTTAGATGTGTTAAGTTTTGATGATCAAATAGTAATTTTAGAAACAGAACTGGGGCTTTTAACTATAAAAGGTGAGAATTTAAGAATAAATAAATTAAGCTTAGATACAACAGAAGTTGTAATCAATGGAGAAATATATAATTTAGGCTATACAGAGAACAATTGTGATAAAAAAAGTTCAGGATTACTGAACAAAATATTTAAATAAAAGTAGGAAAGAAAATTATGTCACAAGGTATACATAATCAAATATATAGCCTTTTAATTTTTACGATAACTGGTATTCTAATTGGAATAATTTTTGATATTTTTAGAGTTATTCGAAAAACTTTTAAAACTCCAGATTTTATAACATATATAGAAGATTTAATTTTTTGGATGATAACAGGAGTACTATTATTATTTACAATATTCAAGTTTAATAATGGAGAAATAAGAAGTTATATTTTTGTTGGATTAGGAGTAGGAATTATTATTTATTTACTAGCAATTAGTAAATTATTTATAAAAGTTAATGTTATCATTATAAGCTTTTTTAAAAAAATAATATCATTTATATTCAAATATATAGTTAAACTATTTAAAATAACAATCTGTAAGCCTATACACTTTTTTGTAATTAATATTAGAAGACCTATAAGTAAATAAAAATTTTAACAAAAAAAGGTAAAAAAAGTTGAAATTAAATAAATAATATGTTAAAATAAGTATGTTTAAAGAAGGATTTTACAAAATTATGTAGAAAAAATAAATGTATTAATTTTAAAATATCGAATTCGGAGAGATAAAATACATATGAAAAAGAAAAAAACATATAAAATACTATTTTTATTGATTTTGTTTGGATATATTATATATATTTTCATAAATCAACAACAAATATTAAATGCTTATAAATCAGATGAGAAAAGATATGCTTTGCAAATAGAAGAAGCCAAAACAAAAAATTCAAATTTAATAGCCAAAAAAGAAAATGTAAATTCAAAAGAGTTTATTGAAGAAATTGCTCGTGACAAACTTGATATGTATTTACCTAATGAAAGAGTATACATAGATATTGGAAAGTAATTGAAGAGGCACCAACTTTTATGTGCCTCTGTAGTTTTAAATTCTATTTTTTTAAAATCTTAGTAAAAAATCCATTATATAAATGAAGTAAAATATGTAATATATAAATAAAATTTAGGGGGAAATTTTATGGAAAATCTAGAAAAGTATACCTTAGTTGAATTACGTCAATTAGCGAAGGAAAAAGGCGTTAAGAATGTTTCTAAATTAAAAAAAGAGGAATTAATAGACTTCTTAACTAATGCAACTGAGGAAAGTATAGATAAAACAAATGAAAATTTGATAGAAGATGATGGTATCATAACAACAAATTATTATGAAAAAGAAGAAAAAGCTGAAAATAATTCTTCTAGTGGATATAAGATAACAAATGAAGAAGACGAAATAGTAGAAGGAATTTTAGAAGTCTTACCCGATGGTTATGGTTTTTTAAGAGGTGAAAATTATTTATCAACTCCAAAAGACGTATATATATCGCCTGTTCAAATAAGAAGATTTAAACTTGATAAGGGAGATAAAATAAAGGGAATAGCTCGACTTCCTAAAGAAGGAGAAAAATTTCCAGCGCTTATATATGTTGGAGAGGTTAATGGAGAAGCTCCAGAAAAAGCTTATAGGAGAACAAAATTTGATGATTTAATTCCTATATATCCTAATGAAAGAATAAAGTTAGAGACAAGCTCAAACGAATATTCTATGAGAATAATAGATTTGATGTGCCCAATTGGCAAAGGGCAAAGAGGAATGATAGTTGCACCACCAAAAGTTGGAAAAACAACACTATTAAAGAAAATAGCAAATAGTATATCAATAAATAATCCAGAAATAGAATTAATAGTTTTATTAATAGATGAACGTCCAGAAGAAGTAACAGACATGAGAAGATCTATAAAGGGAGATGTAATATATTCAACCTTTGACGAATTGCCAGAACACCACGTAAAGGTTGCGGAAATGGTACTAGAAAGAGCTAAAAGGCTTACAGAGCAAAAAAAGGATGTTGTTATATTATTAGATAGCATCACAAGACTTGCAAGAGCATATAACTTAGTAGTTCCTTCTTCAGGTAAAACATTGTCTGGTGGTTTTGATCCAAGTGCATTACATAAACCCAAAAAATTCTTTGGTGCAGCTAGAAATATAGAAAATGGGGGAAGCTTAACAATTCTTGCTACAGCATTAATAGAAACAGGTAGTAGGATGGATGATGTTATATTTGAAGAATTTAAAGGTACTGGTAATATGGAGGTTCACTTAGACAGAAAATTATCAGAAAAACGAATTTTCCCAGCAATAGATATTAATAAATCTGGAACAAGAAGAGAAGAATTGTTATTATCTAAAAAAGAATTAGAAACTGTATTTGCATTAAGAAAAGCTTTATCAACAATGGCAGTAACAGAAGTAACAGAACAATTAATAGATCAAATGACAGCAACTAAAAATAATGAGGAATTTTTAGAAAGAATAAGTTATTTTTTTAAGGATTAAAGTATATGCATTATAATTAAACATAAAAAAACAAATATTATTTATTTAATAATATTTGTTTTTTTAGTAGTTTTTAAAAGGTAGTAGAGAGAAGCTAGGCATGTATAAGTATAAAAAAAGCAATATATAACATTGCACAAAATCAAAGTTTTGTGCAAAAAGGAGTAGAACCAAATATATAGAACTCAAATTAGAGTCCTTCCTAGTGTTTTCAGTACATTCAGACCTTTTATGTCTTAATCAATGCTTTATTATCAACTCTCAAAATCAATTTTAAGCTTGTTTTATATTTTATCTTTATAATTTCATATCTAATTAATTTTATGTCCTTAAATTTAATTTTTATGTCCAGTTCATTTTTTCATCATACTTATTTATGATAATTTTTATAAAAATCTCTAAACTGCCTATTTCGCTATATTTGGCTTATTTTTAAGACAACAAACTATATGCTTAATTTTTAAAAACGCCTTAAAATCGATTCTCGTGCGTCGTTATTTTGGGCTTTTTTTGAGTCTCTTGGTATTACTATATAAATGTATAATTTTACTGCTAAAAATTGCTAAACACTAGAATTGCCAGTATTTTGCTAAAATATCAGACAACAAACTATATGGCGTTATGGCTAAAAAACGTTTAAAAACGATTCTCGCAAGCCATTATTTTAGCTAATTTCAGAGATTTATATGTATAGTAATAATTGTATAAATTTGATTAATGTTCATAAATATAACTTACTTATTATAAATTTAAAAGCTTCAAAATCAATTTATAATGTTTAAAATGAATAATTTAATTAGTTAATAATTTAAATTGCTTAAAATTGATTTTCAAAATTAATAAATATAATTATAAAACTAAAATCATAATTAAAATTTGTAAATTAACTCGTAATAATCAAATGTTCGGTTTAAGAATTTTTTCCAAACAAAATTTGAAAATCTTAAATTTGAAATTAAATAAAATAATTTTTTTATTATAAAATTTTACCAAAAATATTAATTCTTTAAATGAGGCGCTGTCCCCCTACTTCACTGTTTTTTCTAAACAAGAAGAATAGATATTAGAATCTAATCTTTTACATTAACTATATTAATATTTTAGAAATATAATTATTAACAGTTGTTACTGCTAATTTATAGTATTCTTCTGAATCAGTTTGAGTAAAAAAGTAATTTTCTTCTGTTGTTGGATAATCTTTCCAAACTTCTTCTATTTTTAATCTTATCTCATCCTTATTTAATATATATTTATTGCTAAATTCCATTAAGCAAATATCATTTATATTTACTGTTTTTAAAACAGATAATAAATCTTTCTTTATTTTTAAAGTATCTAAATTCAATTTTTTATACATTAATTCATCTACATATGAATAATCTGAATACAATTTATCATCAGTATAATCTGGCAAAATACAATATTTATTTAACATATAAGATTCAAACCAAATTTTATCTTCAATTAAATGAGCATAATACCCTAAAACTAAATCACTATTTATATTCGTTTGCATTTTTTTAAATTTTTCTAAATCTACTTGATTATCTATTTCAAAATGCGAGGTAATTCTTTCTTTTCTTAATAGTTTTATTATATCTGGTAAAATTGCTCCTAATAAAAAATCATTACTTAAATTAAATTGTTTTCGTATCTCTTCTGAAATTGCTATATGCATTTTTAATGAACTCATATATAACCTCCATAAATTAATAATTATATAAAATGTATAAAACCTGTCCATTATCAAACTTTTGTGCAAACAGGAATAGGAGTAAAATATAAAACCATGTTTATATGGTCCTACCTATGAAATCTTGCTATTCCTTTAATAAAGCCTCTATTTTAGCATCTTATACTAACAACAAACTATACTACTTTTATATAAAAACCTCTTAAAATTGATTCTGAAGCTTCATTATTTTAGCTTTTACTTGGCCCCTATTCCCTATATTTTTCTTCAAATATATATTCTCTAATACTGGATAAGCAGGTGTAAGAATACAATTCCCCTCTAATGCCATTTTTTCTGCAACCATCATCATTTCTTTTTGAAATTTTAAACTCCCACTATAGCCTTTTTTGATGCTCGTACGGCTCTCTGTGTCATTTTTACGCTTTCTTTTGCAACTTTTTTGCTATTTTTAGCTACTTGCTCGGTAATATCAAGGGCTTACCATTGCTGATAAGCCCTGACTAATTTATTTACTATCTATCTTGTGCCATACTATGATCTCGAACAGCTTCATCAAATATACCTAAAAGTTTATTTCTTATAGTGTCTTGAGAGTACCTATCTTTAGTATATTTTGCAATTTCTTCGTTGTTAAATTCACCTTTTTTTGAAACTATCTCAATCACACTATCACTTATTCCTTTTATAGTTCGCATATATGCATTTGTATAATTTATAACAACATCTTTTGGCAAATTTAAATTATTACAAATTTCGTCAATTAATTTATCTTTATCTTCATCTTTTGTCACCACATATTCTGTCATAAATTTGTCAAGTTCATCTTTTTGTTTATCATCTAATTTATCATTTCTATCTGGTAAAGGTGGTACTAGAATTCCAAGTGGTGTTTTATATGTTTGTGATTTATCTGAAATATTTGCATTTTCAGTATTTAATATCCCCGGTATTCCGCCTGCGTTTGTTGCAATAACTGGATGACCACATGCAGTTCCTTCAATTACAACTAGTCCAAAAGGTTCATTTCTTGATGGTATTATAGATACATCTGCTAGATTTTGTAATTTACAAATTTCTTGATGACTTTTTCTGCCTAAAAAGTGTGTGTTTTCTAATCCTAATTGAGTAGCTTGTTCTCTTAATTTTTCATCCAATGCTCCAGAACCAACAATTAGAGTTTCTACTTTTTTTCCTAGTTCTTTCATGTCGCTCTCATATATTTTAGCAGCATTTAATAATGCATCTATTCCTTTAAAATCTGCAAATTTTCCAACAAATAATACTAGATTATCATAATCTGATTTATCTGCTGGTAAAACCGCATCTTTTTTCACATCTTCATCCATATAGAATGTTTGAGCATCATATCCATTTTCTAATAATCTTACTTTATCTTGATTATTTGGAAATAATCTTATAAATTCCTTCTTTTGATCTTCTGATATTACTATTATTCTATTGGCAGTTTTAGCGGACTTTTCAGCATATTTAATATATAATTCATATTTGGTTTTTTCATCATATAATCTTACTAATTCTTCTAATTGCTCTCTTGTAGTTTGTATTTTCCCATTATCCATTAATTTTTTTATATCTCTTAATATTTGCTTTTTTGATGAATATTTTTTATATACGTGTTCTAATTCTTCCATATTTTGTATTGTTTGCGTATCTTTGCCATCTAAAGCTTTTTGCTTTACTTCTTCTATTCTTTGATTAACTTTTTGTAATTCTTCAATTGATTTTTCATAACCCATTAGATCTGTTCCATGAATTGTAAGTACAACTGGTTTATTAAACTTTGAAAGTATGCTACTTGTTATCCAATTATGCTGAGCATGTACAATATCTGGATTGAATTTTCCAATTTCCTCACCTATTGCTGATTCAAAAACTTGCATATATTCTTCAATTTGTTCTAGATTTGCATTCCAGAAGTTTGCCGTGCTTTCAGTGTGTGTTGTAAACATTAAGTAGTTGAAATCACATTGTCCTTCTATTTTTTCTGGATTTTCTGTTTCTGCAGTAAATGGTACAACATGGTACCTTACTCCATCTAATTTATCAAAATCTGTTCTATTATTTCCCGTTATTATAACTACTTCATGTCCATCTTCTACATATGATTTTGATTGTGTTGTTATCAATGCTCCACTTCCTGCACCATGTGTAGGAAAAGCTGTAACAATTAATATTTTTTTCTTCTCCTTCATAACTCATTATTCCTTTTCTTATATTTTATTATACGTAATAATTTTATCACAATTTATCTGCAAATTCAACTGTTTCAATTGTTTTAACATAGTATATTATTTATTACGTTCCGTCATAGTAATCGAATCCTCCACGAGAAAGATCACTATATGGTATAAAAGTTGGTCTCTTCTTATTTAACTCTTCTTCATTAAATGGACGTAATACTCTTTCGTCACCATCAATTAAATATTTTTGCCCATCCATATTTATAACTAAGCATCTTATATACCTAGTTGATGTATTAGTCTCTCCTTCTATTTTTTTCCATATTTTTTCTCTATTTTCTGATCCTAATCGAATATCTATTATTTCTTTCATATATTCAAATATTCCTTGTGAATCAACATTATATTTTGTTGCTAATACTTCCATTGCTTTTTTTAAGAAAACAATCTCTTCATTCAATTCATTAGGATTTTGAGTTTCAGTAAAATCAGCTGTTTCCTCTTCAATCTTGTTAATAGCATCTTCAGTTTTTCCTTCATTGAATCTTTCAAGTGCATTCTTAAATTTGCCTTTTCTATCCTCTAGAACTGTTACTCCCTTAGGAGTTAAACCTGTCTTTAATCTTGTAAGGTCTTTTATATTAAAAAAATCGTCTGTATCTAATGCTATGCTATAGTCTCTGCATGTTAATCCAACGAAATAATGCGTGAGATTTTTATTCCAGAGAATGCACATGTTAAAAGCATCATTGTCCTTTAATAATTCTTTTAATGCTTCTGCAAGATATCTAGATAGTTCAAAGCAAATTCTTCTATTATGTGGTTCTCTGTTTTTTTCCCATTCATGATCAATATCTCTACCATACCAATCAGGTAAGCTAAATACATCATCATCCACCTTTTTTATGTAAGATATTAAGTTGTCATCATATACATAGTCTTTACATAACTTTTCAAAAATCAGTAAAATCTTATCTTCATTGGTTAATTGATTTTCTTCAGACAAATTCTCTACATATGTATGCAATTTCTCTGGTAAAGTCCATTCTGTTGGATCATATATTATATCTTCTTTTAACTCCTCGTTATCTCCACATTCTTCTCTCTGTTTTGGATCCAATACAATTATATGTTTTTTCCTAAAATGTACACTTATCAATTTATTTAACCTAATAAGTTTTTCTATATCTATACTCATTTTAATTGCTCCTTATACTATAGATTAATTGTGTTTTATTGTTTCAATTATCCTCCATAATAAGGATATTCATTTTCCTCTGGATTAAAAACAAAAGTGTCCTTATCTAAATTTTCATTGTTAATTATACTTAATGTTTTATCCACGCTATCTAGTAAATATGTTTTAGAATCTAAGTTAAAAATAGAACATCTTGCATATCTCTTTTCATTGTCACCATTAATTTTTTTCCATACTTTTTCGGTTTCTATCTCTTCTTGTTCAACTATTGATTTCATATATTCATAAAATCCCTGTGAATCAATATTATAACTTTTTAATATTTCTACAACACTTTTAAAATATTCAATAAAGTTTCCATCTTTTAAATTTTCCCTTGTTTTTTCTACTTCAGGCAACTCATTTTTTTTATCCTGATTAAATTTATCAACAGCTTTTTGAAATTTTCCAGAATTATCTCTAAGTATTTTTATTCCATTAATTGTAAGTCCTAATTTTAATCTAGTAAGATCTTTTATATTATTAAAATCATCTGGGTCTAAAATAATGCTATATTCATTACCTGTTAATCCCACAACATAATGTAAATTTTCCTTATCTCCAAGCATAAAAGCTTCGCAGTTATCATTTCCTATTAGCATTTCATTTATTGCTTTGGCATAAAATCTAGCAAATTCATAACATACTCTTCTATTATGATTTTTTCTATTTTCCTTCCACTTTTTATCAATTATTCTTCCATACCAATCTACTGCTATATATTTTATATTATTCGGATCGCTTGAATCCTTTTTGAAGAAATATAGAACATTATCATCATATACATAATTCAAACATATATATTTATATATTCTTAAAACTTTTTCTTCAAAATCAATTGTATCTTCTTCCAATAATGTATTCACTAATTTTTGAAGTGACTCGTCCAATTCCCATTTTACTTGGTCATATTCAATCCATTCATCTGTAAGGTTTCTATTAGGTTCCAATATTATTTTATAATTTCCTTCTAATGATTCATTTACTTCATTGTAGAATTTTTTTATATATTCATCACTCATTTATAAATTCCTCCATTTTTTATATTAGTAGTTTAATTTGGTTTTTTAAACAAATTATTATAACCGATAAACATCATATTTAACAACTATACTATCATCATCAGCTTTTATTTTGCCTTTATTTAATAAATCATAAAATGTATTAGGCGATATTAACTTCTTATACACCCTATCCAGTTGTTCTTGTTTTACTCCAACTTTTTGCAAAATTTTATAAGCATTTTGTTTGTTAATCTTAAAAAATAGTGCCTCATCCTGTAAGTATTCTTGAATTTTTAAATTTACTGAATAATCAGAATTTTTATCTTTTAACACACCTATCATAGCTTCATTCATTACAACGATAACTTTAAATTCGTCCATTTTAATATACCTCCTTTTCATTATTAAATATACCTAACATACTTCTTGAGGTATTACATTGTTAATTATCTTTCTATATAATAAAAATAACACAAATATATACTTTTTTCAATAATTGATAAAATAAAAATTGACACTATCATATGAAACAAAATAGTTGCATAAAATAAACCAAAATGCTATAATTTGTTATATAAAGTAATATTGAAAGGAGATTTTTATGGACAAAAATATGAAAGAAAAAATAATTAAAATTATTATTTGTGTACCATGTGTACTATTGTCAATAAGTTTTTTACTTGTAGGGCAAATTTTAGGAACAATAATATTTGGTGTTATAGCAATAATTCCTTTTTTTATAGACATTTCTTCAATTCCTTTAAAATTATCACAAAAAATAAAGAACAAGAATAATAGTTTAATAAGTATAAATATTATTTGTTTTTTAATTCCTTTGGTTGGATTTATTGGTTATGTAACACATATAAAAAATGATTATCCATTAGCCAAAAAATGCTTAAATAGTGCATTATGTGGAATTGCAATTTATATTATTGCAATAATTATAATGATATATAATAATATGTAAATAAGATTATGTATGCATAAACAAGAAATAAAATATGTTATTGCAATATTTCTATTTTATGAATATTTTAGAAATTGAACTTTATATGTAGTAATGTTAGTGTAAAATAATTTCGGGAAAAAATAAAAGACAAAAAAATAAGAGATACT
>OMGY01000032.1_pt1 | contig 137235 bp, 109 predicted proteins | sample 1674461 | NCBI WGS metagenome assembly OMGY01 (sample SAMN05578579, study PRJEB25193) | human gut metagenome | biome: Human Microbiome; feature: human-associated habitat; material: feces | host: Homo sapiens | place: USA:Birmingham | reverse complement strand
TCCGTTATCACAAAATCATCATCATGACCGATGCCGATGTCGACGGTAGCCACATCGATACCCTCATCATGACTCTTTTCTATCGCTACATGCCCGAAATCATCGAGGCAGGACATCTCTATATCGCCAATCCGCCTCTCTACCTTTGCGCCAAAGGAAATATCAAAGAGTATTGCTATACCGAAGAAGCGCGGCAGGCTTTCATACAGAAATACGGAGAAGGTTCGGAATCGGGAATCCATACCCAGCGTTACAAAGGTTTGGGAGAAATGAATCCCGAACAACTTTGGGAAACAACCATGAATCCCGAAACACGGATACTCAAACAAGTAACCATCAACAATGCGGCCGATGTCGATTACATATTCTCGATGCTCATGGGCGAAGACGTAGGGCCTCGTCGGGAATTCATCGAGAAAAACGCCACATACGCCAATATCGACGCATAGGTCGGGCGCGCCCAATCACGCCCCACAAAATCGAGGCAAAAACGACAGCCCGGCCGCCCCTTGCGACGACCGGGCTATTCTCTAAAAAAAGAGGACAACAAAACCAAATACCGCAACAGCTATGGTAAAACACCGCAAATTACGCCCCGAAGAAAAACAACAAAAGTCTTTCGCCGAACATATACGGGAATTTTTCAATGAAAATTTCCGGGCTTTTTACAATCCTCGGCAAATCGCCCGTAAAGTAGGCGCCAAAAACGAGATGCAGAAAAGAGAAGTCATCGAGCTGTTGGACGGTATGGTAAAAGATGGATTCCTTCTGCAAGAATCACCCGGACGTTATCGTCGCAATGCCGCCGATCTGTTTCTTACCGGTACATTCGTCCGCGACCACAGTCGTCTCTCCATCGTTCCCGACAAAGGAGGAGACACTCTTTATGTGAGTGAAAACAACGCCCGCCATGCCCTATCGGGCGATAAAGTCGAGTACTTACTCATTTCCCGAGGAAAATACCGGGGAGAGGCCGAAGTAACCGACATCGCAAAACGATGCTCCGCCCAACAAATCGTCGGGACAGTCGAAAAAGCAGGAACAAAAGAAACTGCCCTTCGTGTCGACAGCCGAGCATTCGACTTCCGTGTATATATTCCGACCGGTCAAACCCTCGATGCCAAAGAAGGAGAGAAAGTCGTTGCCCGACTTACCGACTGGCCTCTGTATAACGCCAGCCCTTCGGGTGAAATCATCGAAATACTCGGGAAAAGCGGAGAAAACGATACCGAGATGCACGCCATACTCGCAGAGTTCGGATTACCCACTCACTATCCCGAAGATCTCGAAAAGCTCGCCGATGAAATCGACGACCGCATATCCGCCGATGAAATTGCCCGCCGCGAAGATTTTCGCGACATAACAACATTCACCATCGACCCGGCCGATGCCAAAGACTTCGACGACGCTCTTTCTTTACGCCGATTATCCGAAGGAAACTGGGAAGTCGGCGTACATATAGCCGACGTAACATATTATGTCAAGCCGGGAAGTCCCATCGATCGGGAAGCTTACCAGCGCGGGACCTCGGTCTATCTGGTAGACCGGACGGTTCCCATGCTACCCGAACGGCTTTGTAACCAAATCTGTTCCTTACGACCGAATGAAGAGAAACTTTGTTTCTCGGTCGTTTTCGAGATCGATGATAACGGGAAAGTACAAAAATCACACATCGCCCGCACCGTCATACGCTCCGACCGCCGCTTCGCTTATGAGGAAGCTCAGGAAGTGATCGAAAGCGGGAAAGGAGACTGCGTGGACGAAATTCTCACGCTCAACCGTCTTGCAATCGCCTTGCGCAAGCAACGTTTCGCACACGGGGCAATCGATTTCGACCGTCAGGAGATGAAATTCGTCATCGACGAAAAAGGTCGCCCCATCAGTGTATACACCAAAGAATCGAAGGAGGCCAACAAACTCATCGAAGAATTCATGCTGCTGGCCAACCGCACGGTAGCAGAGACCATAGGACGTGTACCCAAAAACCGCACGCCCAAACCTTTTGTTTATCGCGTACACGACAATCCCGACCCGGAGAAAATGGCGACACTCTCGGAATTTGTCCATCGGTTAGGTTTGAAACTGAAAGCAACCGGAACACGGTCGGAAATAACCGACTCCATCAACCAACTGCTTACACAAGTACACAACACCCCCGAGGAAAATCTCATATCGACCCTGACCATACGCACGATGGCCAAAGCCGTGTACACGACAGAGAATATCGGACATTACGGGTTGGCATTCGACTACTATACCCATTTCACCTCTCCCATACGCCGGTATCCCGACATGATGGTCCACCGGTTACTCGAACGTTATCTCGATAAAGGCCGAGCGGTCGATAGCGAAGAACTCGAAGACCGGTGCAAACACTCCTCGGACATGGAACAACTCGCTGCCAACGCCGAACGGGCATCGATCAAATATAAACAAGCCGAGTTCTTATCCGAGCGATTGGGGCAAGTCTACGACGGTACCATTTCGGGAATTGCCGACCGGGGACTTTATGTCGAAATCGACGAGAACAAATGCGAAGGTCTTATCCCCATGCGGGATCTCGATGACGATTATTACGAGTTCGACGAGAAAAACTACCGTCTGGTAGGCCACCTCACCCACCGGCAATATTGTCTCGGCGACCCTTTGCGCATCGTTATCGCCCGCGTCGACATGGAACGACGCCAAATCGATTTTGCACTCGAAGGGAAATCGATCTCATCCGTGCCTGCCCCTTCCCCGCAAAAGCAAAAGAAATCGGGCAAAAACCTTTCTCCGAAAGACTTCGGTCTGAAAAAAGCCCGCCGGAAACATCGTAAATAATTCTATCCAACCATAAATGCACACCCTATGGCAGAAGATATAAAACAAGACATCGAATACGGATCGGACAGCATACGCACCCTCGACTGGAAAGAACACATACGCCGGCGTCCCGGTATGTACATCGGCAAGTTGGGCGACGGTACCCATGCCGACGACGGTATATATGTGTTGCTCAAAGAGGTCATAGACAATGCTATCGACGAGTTTATGATGGGATACGGAAAACAAGTCATCATCGACATCGAAGACGGACGGGTATCGGTACGCGACTACGGACGGGGAATCCCTCTCGACAAAGTCGTCGATGTATCTTCGAAGATGAACACCGGAGCCAAATACGACTCAAAGGCATTTAAAAAATCGGTCGGCCTCAATGGTGTAGGTATCAAAGCCGTAAATGCACTTTCTTCCGAATTTCGTATCGAAGCCTACCGAGAGGGCGAATGCAAAAACGTAATTTACACCTGCGGAAACAAGACCGAAGAAAGCGCCATCACCCCGACCGACCAAAGTAACGGAACGTGGGTGAGCTTCAAACCCGATAATACGATTTTCGTCGATTACAAATATCGAGAAGAATTCGTCGTAGCCCTCATCAAAAACTATACTTACCTCAATTCGGGTCTCACGTTTATCTACAACGGCGTGCGCTATGCGTCCAAAAACGGACTCGTAGACCTGCTCAACGAAAAGATGACCGCTACACCGCTCTACCCGATGATACATCTCAAAGGCGACGACATCGAGGTCGTTATCACCCACAACGACCAATACGGAGAAGAATTTTATTCGTTCGTCAACGGGCAACATACCATACTCGGGGGGACGCATCTCTCGGCGTTCAAAGAATCCGTCTCGCGTACCATCAAAGAATTTTTCTCCAAAAATTTCGAATATGCCGACATTCGCAACGGTATGGTGGCGGCCATCAGTATCAAGGTGGAAGAACCCGTATTCGAGTCCCAAACCAAAACCAAACTCAGCTCGCGCGACATGGGACCCGACGGACCTACCGTCAACAAATTCATCGGCGATTTCCTGAAAAAAGAGCTCGATAACTACCTGCACAAGAATAACGAGACCAAAGAAATCCTGCTCAAAAAAATACAGGATTCGGAAAAAGAACGCAAAGCGATCGCCGGGGTATCGAAGATCGCCCGCGAGCGGGCGAAAAAAGCCAATCTGCACAACCGCAAATTGCAAGATTGTCGCATACATTACAACGACCCCAAAGGCGACCTGCGCGACGAGACCTGCATATTCATCACCGAGGGAGACTCGGCCTCGGGCTCTATCGGAAAAAGCCGAAACGCCGACGTGCAAGCGATTTTCAGCCTGCGGGGAAAACCCCTCAACAGCTACGGACAGACCCGTGAGGTCGTGTATGAGAACGAAGAGTTCAATCTCCTGCAAGCCGCACTCAATGTCGAAGACGGCATAGAAGGGCTACGTTACAACAAAGTCATCATCGCCACCGATGCCGACGACGACGGTATGCACATACGCCTGCTCACGCTTACGTTCCTGTTACAATTCTTTCCCGACCTCATCAAGAAAGGACACGTCTACATTCTGCAAACGCCATTGTTCCGCGTACGCGACAAGAAAGAGACCCGTTACTGCTATACCGACCAAGAACGCATCGAAGCCATCAAGTACTTCGGAGACAATGCCGAGATTACCCGTTTCAAAGGTCTGGGAGAAATCTCGCCCGATGAATTCAAGGAATTCATCGGTGAGAATATCCGTCTCGACCAAGTAACCTTGCGCAAAGAAGATTCGGTAAAGGAACTACTCGAATTCTACATGGGTAAAAACACGATGGAACGGCAGAATTTTATTATTGATAATCTGATTGTTGACGATGAAGACCTCTGAAAAAATAGCCTTTTATCCGGGGACATTCGATCCTTTCACCCTCGGGCATGCATCGATTACTCGTCGGGCCTTGCAAATCTTCGACAAAGTCATCATCGCCGTCGGTATCAACGATGCGAAACGATGCCTTTATACTCCCGACCAAAGAGTGGATATGCTGCGGGAATTGTTTGCCGACGAACCCCGGGTCGAAGTCATCGCCTACAACGACCTGACAGTTGTCGAAGCTCAAAAACGAGACGTTACGGCAATCCTGCGGGGAATACGTTCCATAGCCGATTTTGAATATGAAAAGACCATAGCCGACCTGAACCGAGACATTTCGGGTATCGAAACGCTGTTGCTCTTTACCGAACCGCAATACGCACATATCAGTTCTTCGGTCGTACGGGAATTATTGCGTTACAACCAACCGGTAAAACAGTTCATTCCCCAAAACCTGAAACTTCCCGATTGTGAATAGAAACTCCTCTCTCATGAAAAAATTCTGTACGATTTTACTTTCTCTCCTGCTTCTCGTACCCGCGTTGTCGGCACAAAAACGAAGCGGAGCAAATGACACCGGTAAAAAAAGCAATACGCAGGAAGAACAACCCCGGCGATTCAATGCCCTCAATAAGATCAATCTGGTTGCAGCCGCCGTTTCCCGGCTTTACGTCGATGTCATCGATGAAGATACTATTGCCGAAAAAACCATAGCCGCCATGTTGAAGCAGCTCGATCCCCACTCGACTTACCTGCCCCCGCACGAAGCGCAACAGACACTGGAAACATTATCGGGGAAATTCGACGGTATAGGTATACAGATAAATATGCTGGAAGATACGCTGCTCGTCGTACAGACTGTTGTCGGCGGTCCGTCGGAGAAAGCCGGGGTCTTACCCGGCGACCGCATCATATCGGTCGATGACAGCATCGTTGCCGGAGTAAAACTCGCCGTCAACGACATCATCACCATGTTGAGGGGGAAACGGGGAAGCAAAGTCTCCATAGGAGTAATGCGACGGGGTATCGCCGATCCGATTTACTTCACCATCACCCGGGATAAAATTCCGGTAAACAGCATCGATGCGGCTTATATGCTCGACGACACGACCGGATACGTCAGACTGAGCCGTTTCGCCGAAAGCAGCGCCGAAGAAATGGAGAAAGCCGTAAAAGCGCTCCGGAAAGAAGGTATGAAAAACCTGATACTCGACCTGCAAGGGAACGGCGGCGGATACCTGAACGTGGCGGTGAAGATCGCCGACATGTTTCTCGACAAAGACCAGCTCATCGTATATACCGAAGGACGTAACGTACGCCGGGCACAGGAGAAAGCTACCGGAAATACTTTGCTGCCCGACGAGCGGGTCGTCGTAATGGTCGACGAACTATCGGCCTCGGCCAGTGAAATTCTTGCCGGAGCCCTTCAAGACTGGGACCGCGCCATAATCGTAGGACGCCGCACATTCGGCAAAGGGCTGGTACAACGCCCAATCACCATGCCCGATAAATCGCTGTTACGTCTTACCGTCGCCCGTTATCATACCCCGACAGGTCGCTGCATTCAACGGCCCTACGTCAAAGGAGAAAACGAAGCATACGATCAAGATTTGAACGAACGGCTGGCTCACGGCGAACTGCTGTACGCCGACAGTATACATTTCACAGACTCCCTCCAATACAAAACTTTACGTATCGGACGCACCGTTTACGGCGGCGGAGGTATCATGCCCGATGTTTTCGTCGGCCTCGATACCACACGCTACACCGCCTATCACCGCCAACTCCTGCGCCGGGGAATCCTGAATCGCAGTATTTACACCTATCTCGACAATCACCGTAAAGAAATTACGTCGAAATACAGAAAGGTATCGAAATTTACAGACCAATACGAAATCGATGAAAATCTTTGGAGTACTCTCGATACGTTGGCCACAGAAACGGGAATCGTACCGAAAGACGATGCAGAAAAAGAGTTATCGAGGCCTCTCATCGCCGTACAGCTCAAAGCTTTGCTCGCCCGGGATCTATACAACAGCACCTCGACCTATTACATGATTTATAATCCCACCAACCCCATTTACCGTAAGGCGATGGAGATAATATGTTCGGACGAGTACGAAAAACTGTTGAACGAATAAAAAGACCGCTCCCGACAGTTTTCTAATTCGCATCATACCATAAAAAAGGAGCATCTCGCATAGGGATGCTCCTTTTTTTAACTCGTAAAATATTTATTTTACTTTTTCGGCCAGTTCAGCACCAGCTTTGAATTTAACGACTTTCTTTGCCGGAATGGTAATCGTTTGTTTGGTAGCGGGATTGATACCGGTTCTTGCACTTTTCTCGCTAACAGAAAAAGTTCCGAATCCTATCAAAGCTATTTTCTCACCTTTTGCCAATTCTTCCGATACGGTAGAAACGAAAGCTTCAAGAGCTTTTTTAGCATCGGTTTTTGCCAAACCGGCTTTTTCTGCAACAGCAGCAATCAAATCTGTTTTGTTCATGACGTTTATTGTTAGTATTAAAATATGGTTTATATCAACATCTTCTTAATAAAGATATGCCATCAAGTTGTGTACAAATGTATGATTAAAAAACAAAAAAACAAAGATTTAGATCGAAAAAGCGTAAAAAATATTTATTACCTTTCCTTTCTCCGGTAATTTTGTCTCCATACCAAAGAAATATTCTTTATTTTTGTGTCGTATAAAATTTTTCATATCGAAACCGATGCCATTATTCGGCATACCATAAACAAATCTTTATGATTCAAAACCGATCAAATTTCCTCAACAGCATACCGCCTGTTACAAAAAACCTGATCATCATCAATCTGTTGTTGTGGCTGGCCACCATCGTTTTCAGGAAAACCCTCGGCATAGATCTCGTCGAATATTTGGGACTGCACTATTTCCAAGCCGACCGTTTCAATGCGGCACAGATGGTAACCTACATGTTCATGCACGACCCATATTCTTTCGGGCACGTTTTCTTCAACATGTTCTCGGTTTTCATCTTCGGACGTACCCTCGAATCGGTATGGGGAGGAAAACGTTTCCTTGTTTTCTACATGATTACCGGTATCGGAGCCGGCCTCATACAAGAAATCACGTGGTACATTTCCCTGCACGATGCCATCGCCAATACCGAATCGATGATCGGCTGGTCCCAAACACGGCTCGTTCTCAACAACATCATTACCATCGGCGCTTCGGGTGCCGTATTCGGCATACTGTTGGCATTCGGTATGATGTTCCCCAACGCAGAACTGTTTCTCATGTTCATACCCATACCCATCAAAGCCAAATATTTCGTCATAGGATACGGACTTATCGAGTTGTTCCTCGGCATACGCAGCAGTAGCGGCGGAGGCGACAACATCGCCCATTTCGCCCACTTGGGAGGTATGCTCTTCGGTCTTATTCTCATTCTCTACTGGCGTAAAAAAGGAGGTGGAAACCATGGGTATTTTTGATGATCTACGTCTTAAATACAAAACAGGGCAACTCACGGTAAAGTTCATCTTCATCAATGTCGCCCTCTTTCTCGTCGTGCGGCTTACCGACGTTTTCTGCACGCTGTTGGGGGTATCTTTTTCGTTGACGCCATACCTCGAATTACCGTCCGACCCCGTGCAGCTGCTTTATCGCCCCTACACGGTGTTCACTTACATGTTCTTCCAGTACGACCTGCTGCATCTGCTGTTCAATATGCTATGGCTTTACTGGTTCGGGCAATTATTTCTCTTTTTCTTCAATGCCAAACAATTCGGAGGTGTCTACATTTTGGGAGGATTGAGCGGAGCGGCCGTCTATCTGCTCGCTTATAATCTGTTGCCCTATTTCTCGGCCGTCGAAGGTATGCTGCTCGGTGCATCGGCCGCCGTACTGGCTGTTGTCTTTGCTGTCTCGGCCTATGCTCCCGACTATAAAATACGGTTGTTGTTCATCGGGAATATCCCGATAAAATACATTGCCCTCATTACCGTCCTGATAGACTTGCTGAGCATTACGTCCCAAAATGCCGGAGGGCATATCGCTCACATCGGAGGAGCGCTATTCGGGTTCTTGTTTGCCTTGCGTTACAAAAAAGGGAGAGATCTCACAAAAGGGTTCAACCGTATAGTCGATAATCTTGTTCTTCTTTTCCAGCCCCGAAACAAAGGCGATAAGCGCAAATACCGAAACGCCGGAAAAACAAGATACAGAAATACCGACGACGAGGAATATTTACGCCGGCGACAAGAAAACGTTGCCGAGATAGACCGTATTCTCGATAAAATAAAACAGTCGGGATATGAGACATTGACCCGGGAAGAAAAAAAACGGCTTTTCGATGCCGGGAAGAAATAGAGCGATATGAATTTTCTTGCCAAAACATATCAACTGCTGGCACTGACGATAAATTTCATCGCCGGAGGTTTGTTGCTGATTTCGGCTTACAGTTACTTGATTCCCCCCGACCGATTCTCTCTGCCCTACTTCTTCACGCTGGCGTTCCCGGTATTCTTTTTTATCGAGATACTGTTACTCCTGCAAATCTTTATCCGACCGAGGAAGTATGTCCTCTTACCGGTTGCTTTCTTATTGCTCTCGTTCCAAGCTGTTCAAAACTATTTTCCCGCCCACTTCGGAGGGAAAGACAACAAAACGGAAAAAATCAGCCTCCTGTCTTATAATATACGAAGCTTTGCCCAATCCCGGCCGACGGACAACGGAAAAAGCAATACGGTACTCGACCTGTTACGTAACAGCGGAGCCGACATCATTTGCTTGCAAGAATACAATACTATTCCCTCCAACAGCAATCACCAACTGTCTCAAAAAATGGTAGAAAAAGTGCTCTCGGACTATCCCTATCACCATGTTTTCAAACCGACCCCCTGGAACTCGGGAATCGCTTGTTTCTCTAAATACCCCTTCAAAAACATAGAACCCATACCGTTCGACCGGTCGCAAAACGGCGCATGCCTTTATCAATTCGACATCGACGGAAAATCTTTCTCGCTCATCAACTGCCACTTGGAATCGAACCATCTCGAACCGAAAGACCGCGAATTGTACGAACAAATTGCCAAACACCCTACCCAATCGACCGATCTTCTGCCGCAAGCCAAAAGCCGGTTATTGGGAAAACTCAAACGAGCAGGAACGGAACGGGCCAAGCAAGCCCGTCTCATACGTCAAATCGCCGACGGCATACCGGGAGCTGTCGTTATCTGCGGAGACTTCAACGATACGCCGCAATCCTATGCATACCAGAAGATACGCGACGACTTTTCCGATGCATACGTTTCTACGGGATTCGGCCCGGGCATCACATACAACGAGCCGGGATTCTGGTTTCGCATCGACCACATACTCTACAACAACATGTTGCGTGCCGTCGACAGCCGTATCGTCCATCAGAAACACTCCGACCACTACCCGCTCCGGGCCACCCTGCAATGGAACAAGCAAAATGATTAGCGAAAATTTTCCTTAATATTTGCATACAAGTAGACATTCCATTAATTTTGTAGCCCGAAAATGATCTCCTCAACAGGCAATACATTACAAGCCAAATACTAACTCAAAAAAATCTCAAATCTTATGTGGTTATTAAACTCATCGATCGGGAAAAAGGTGGTGATGAGCCTCACCGGTCTTTTTCTTATCCTGTTCCTGACATTTCACATGTCGATGAACCTCGTAGCCATCTTCTCGGAAGAAGGGTACAACATGGTATGTGAATTTTTGGGAGCCAACTGGTACGCATTGGCAGGAACCGCTGTCATCGCCGCCGGTGCGGTGCTGCACATTCTCTTCGCCCTCTGGTTGACCTACATCAACCGTCGCGCCCGGGGAAAAGACCGCTACAAAGTAACCGAAAAACCCAAAGACGTGGAATGGGCTTCTCAAAACATGTTTGTACTGGGTATCATCGTCGTTATCGGCATCGCCATGCACTTGTATCAATTCTGGTTCAAAATGCAGTTCAACGAAATTACCGGTATTCTTCCCGAGGTAAATCCCCACGACGGATATGCCCTCATTGCCGAAACACTGGGCAATCCCATCATGGCCATCATCTATCTGGTATGGTTCGTCGCCATTTGGTTCCACCTCACACACGGTTTTTGGAGCGCCATTCAGACATTGGGTTGGAACAACAAAATTTGGCTGTCGCGTTGGAAATGTATCTCCAACATCTACACGACCGTTCTCTGCCTCGGATTTGCTGTGGTAGCCATCTACTTCGGTTTCATAGCATAACGTAACATCTTCTAAAAATTTCGACTATGGCTAAAACAGATATAACCCCCGAAGGAATGGAGGCTCAGACTCAACAAGAAGCCCCCAAAGCCGCAGCACAACCGGCGGCAAAAAAAATCGACTCGAAAATCCCCGAAGGCCCTTTGGCCGAAAAATGGACCCACTATAAAAGCCACCAAAAACTGGTGAATCCCGCCAATAAACGCCGCCTCGACGTCATCGTCGTAGGTACCGGTCTGGCCGGAGCCTCGGCTGCCGCTTCGCTTGGCGAAATGGGATTCAACGTACTCAGTTTCTGCATACAAGATTCTCCCCGCCGCGCACACTCCATCGCTGCACAAGGAGGTATCAATGCGGCCAAAAACTATCAAAACGACGGAGACAGCGTATATCGTCTCTTCTACGATACGATCAAAGGCGGAGACTACCGTGCCCGCGAAGCCAACGTTTACCGTCTGGCCGAAGTTTCCAACTCCATCATCGACCAATGCGTAGCACAAGGCGTACCTTTCGCCCGCGAATACGGAGGTCTGCTCGACAACCGTTCGTTCGGCGGTGCCCAAGTATCTCGTACGTTCTATGCCAAAGGACAGACAGGACAACAACTGTTGCTCGGTGCCTACTCGGCATTGAGCCGTCAAGTGAAAAAAGGTACGGTGAAACTCTTCCCGCGCCATGAAATGCTCGACCTCGTCATCATCGACGGACGCGCTCGCGGTATCATCGCCCGTAACCTCATCACCGGTAAAATCGAACGTTACGCCGCTCATGCCGTAGTAATCGCCACCGGCGGTTACGGACGCACGTTCTTCCTCTCGACCAATGCTATGGGTTCCAACGGATCGGCTGCCATACAATGCTATAAAAAAGGCGCTTATTTTGCCAATCCCGCTTTCGCTCAGATACACCCGACCTGTATTCCCGTACACGGCGAATTCCAATCGAAACTGACTCTTATGTCGGAATCGCTCCGTAACGACGGACGCATCTGGGTTCCCAAGAAAAAAGAAGATGCCGAAGCTATCCGTGCCGGCAAACTGAAACCGACCGACATCAAAGAAGAAGACCGCGACTATTACTTAGAGCGTCGTTATCCGGCTTTCGGAAATCTCGTACCCCGCGACGTGGCTTCGCGTGCCGCCAAAGAACGTTGCGATGCCGGTTACGGTATCGGCTCGACCGGATTGGCCGTGTATCTCGACTTCGCTTCGGCCATCGAACGCCTCGGTGAAGATGTCGTACGTGCCCGCTACGGCAACCTCTTCCAGATGTATGAAAAAATCGTCGACGACGATCCCTATAAGACTCCTATGATGATCTACCCCGCTATCCACTACACGATGGGTGGTATTTGGGTCGATTATGAGTTGAGTACTTCTATCCCCGGCCTCTTCGCCATCGGTGAAGCCAACTTCTCCGATCATGGCGCCAACCGTTTGGGTGCATCGGCCTTGATGCAAGGATTGGCCGACGGATATTTCGTATTGCCCTATACGATACAAAATTACCTTTCAGACCAAATCACCGTACCTCGTTTCAGTACCAGCCTACCCGAATTCGTACAAGCCGAGAAAGACGTAAACGCCCGTATCGCCAAATTGATGAGCATCAAGGGAAAACGTTCGGTCGACTCTATTCACAAAGAGTTGGGTCTCATCATGTGGGAATATGTAGGTATGGGACGTACCAAAGAAGGTCTCGAAACCGCCCTCGAAAAAATCAAAGAGGTGAAAAAAGAATTCTGGACCAATGTACGTATTCCGGGCGAACCCAATTCGTTGAACGTGGAACTCGAAAAAGCCCTCCGACTGGCCGACTTCATCGAGATAGGCCGTCTGATGGCACTCGACGCACTGAACCGTAACGAATCGTGCGGCGGACACTTCCGCGAAGAGTTCCAGACCCCCGACGGCGAGGCACTGCGCCAAGACGACAAGTACATGTACGTCAGCTGTTGGGAGTACCAAGGCGAAGACAAAGACCCCGTCATGTACAAAGAGGAGTTGAAGTACGAAGCCATCAAGGTACAACAACGTAATTACAAACAATAATCTTATAGGCACTACGATTATGGAAAAAACCATCAATATAACGCTCAGAATCTGGCGTCAGAAAGGCCCGAAAGAAAAAGGGGCTTTCAAGGAGTACTCCCTCCAAAATATTTCCACCGACAGCTCGTTCCTCGAAATGCTCGACGTACTCAACGAGCAACTTATCAACGAGGGTGAAGAACCGGTTGTGTTCGACCACGATTGCCGCGAAGGTATCTGCGGTATGTGCTCGCTCTATATCAACGGACATCCTCACGGGCCCGACGAAGATGTAACAACCTGCCAGCTGCACATGCGTAAATTCAACGACGGCGATGTCATCACGGTAGAACCGTGGCGTTCGGCCGGATTTCCTGTAATCCGAGACCTCATGGTCGATCGCAGCGCATTCGACAAAATCATGCAGGCCGGTGGTTATATCTCGGTCAATACCGGCGGTGTACCCGATGCCAATGCCATACCTATTCCCAAAGCCAACGCCGACGAAGCGATGGACGCTGCCAGCTGTATCGGTTGCGGTGCCTGCGTAGCTGCTTGTAAGAACGGTTCGGCCATGCTTTTCGTATCGGCCAAAGTAAGCCAGCTCGCACTCCTTCCGCAAGGCCGTGTCGAAGCCGCTCGCCGCGCCAAAGCCATGCTTTCGAAAATGGACGAATTGGGATTCGGTAACTGTACCAATACCGGCGCTTGCGAAGCCGAATGCCCCAAGAATGTCTCCATAGCCAACATCGCCCGCCTCAATCGCGAGTTTATAAAGGCAAAACTCAAAGACTAATTTTTGCGGATTCAGATGCACAGTCGCATCTGCCATTCTACATCAAAATCTCCATTCCGGTCTCGGAATGGAGATTTTTCGTATATAAAATATTACTAAAAGAACAATAATAAAGCTCGGTATTATATAGTATATAAAATACCATTATTTAGGTATTGCCCGGATTGAGAGTTGTACGGATCTTTGCGAAGATTTTCATTAGGTAATATATTCTTTCAAATGAAGGTACAAAAGCTCTGTTTTCTATTTATATTTTTAACATTTTCAATTTCCGTTTTTTCCGAATATAAGGGGATCGTCTCGGGACGAATCGTTACTGCCGACCGCGAGGCCGTGAATTTCGCCACCGTACACCTGAAAGGTTCGGCACGTGGAAGCGGAACCAACAAAGACGGTCTCTATCACATAAAAGCCCCAGCCGGGAAATACACGCTGGTCGTTACGGCACTCGGATACAAAACCGTCGAAAAAACCATAGAGATAACCGACGGAGAAAGAACCAAACTCAACATCGTTATAGAACCCGACATAAAATCGCTGAAAGAGGTTGCCGTAACAGGAGCAAACGGTGTGAACCGCATCAACAAGTCGGCCTATAACGCAATTGCTCTCGACGCAAAAAATCTGCACAACACGACACAAGATCTGGCCGGCTCATTGGCAAAAATCCCCGGCGTAAAAGTCCGAGAGTCGGGAGGACTGGGTTCCAGCACCAGTATCACGCTCGACGGGTTCAGCGGGAAACATGTGAAAATATTCATCGATGGCGTGCCGCAGGAAGGGGTCGGCAGCTCTTTCGGGCTGAACAATATCCCCATAAACTTTGCCGACCGCATCGAAGTATACAAAGGCGTCGTGCCCGTAGGGTTCGGAACCGATGCCCTGGGAGGTGTCATCAACATCGTTACCAACAAGAAGCGCAGAAACTGGTTTGTCGATGCCTCTTATTCTTACGGCTCTTTCAACACGCATAAATCGTATATCAATTTCGGACAGACGTTCAAAAACGGTTTCACGTATGAAATAAATGCATTCCAAAACTACTCGGACAACGACTATCACGTCGATGCCCCGATAAAACGCTACAAAGAAGACGGGACGACCGATTTCGATACCGAAAAGACGGAACGGGTAAAACGGTTTCACGACACCTATCACAACGAAGCTGTCGTAGCCAAAATCGGAGTAGAAGACAAACGCTGGGCCGACCGCCTGATGTTCGGATTCACTTACTCCAACATGTACCAAGAGATACAAACGGGTGTGAGACAAAAAACCGTATTCGGGGAGAAACATCGCAAAGGGCACTCGCTGATGCCGTCGCTCGAATACAACAAACACAACCTCTTCACCAAAGGCCTCGATGTGGTACTTACCGCCAACTACAACCGCAACATCACCTACAACGTAGATACGACACGCTACGAATACAACTGGCTGGGAGAAAAAAAACTGATGAACTCCCGGGGTGAACAATCGTATCAACACACCCGCTCCAACAACGACAACTGGAACGCCACGTTGACGGTCAATTACCAAATAGCGCGCATACACATGCTCACGTTCAATAACGTATGGAACGCATTCCACCGGAACAATACGAGCCTGCTCGCCGAAGAGGAAGCAACCGACGCCATTGCCAAAGAAACCCGAAAAAACATCGCCGGACTTTCATATCGGTTGATGCCCTCGGACCGCTGGAATCTGTCGGTCTTCGGGAAATATTACCGTCAATACGTTGCCGGCCCGATGGCGACGGACGACAATGCCAGCGACTACGTGCGTACCAGCCGCACGACCGATTCATGGGGATATGGTATCGCAGGGACCTATTTTATTTTATCGGGACTGCAAACCAAATTTTCCTATGAAAAAGCATACCGCCTGCCGACGATCGAAGAAATGTTCGGCGATGAAGATCTGGAAAGTGGAAATATCGCCATTCGACCCGAAAACAGCAACAACATCAACGTCAACCTCAGCTACACCAAGACATTCGGAAAACATTCCGTTTATGTCGAAGGGGGATTCATCTACCGCAACACGCAAGACTATATACAACGTAACATTCAAGACCTGAGCGGAGGGAAAGAAAATGCCACGTACATCAACTATGGCAAAGTTCTGACAAAAGGTTTCAATATATCGGCCCGCTACGGTTTCAGTAAATGGTTGAGCATAGGCGGAAATTTCACAAAGATGGACGTGCGCGACAATGAAGAATACCAAATAGGCAGTATGGGCAACACCGTAAAGAATCTCGCCTACAAGTCGAGAATGCCCAACGTCCCGTACATATTCTCCGATAGCGATATAAACTTCTATTGGCACGGACTTTTCAAAAAAGGCAACGTACTCACCGTAACCTACGATAACCTGTATCTGCACAGTTTCTCTTACTACTCACAGGCTATCGGGAAAAAGAGCGACTTTGTCGTACCCAACCAGTTCTCGCACAACCTGACGGTAAGTTACAGCATACGGAAGGGCAGATACAATTTCTCTTTCGAATGCCGCAACCTGACCAACGAGAAACTGTACGACAATTTCAGCCTGCAAAAAGCCGGGCGGGCATTCTACGGGAAAGTACGCGTGTACTTCGGGAAATAGAGAGGAAACACAAATTCTAATCCAATAAAAAAGACAATGAAAAAAAGATTTCTATTCGCCGGACTCTTTGCGACAGCAATGGCCGGAATGGTATTTACTTCTTGCTCGGACGACGACGGCTCAAACGGCGGAGGCAATACCGAGCTGAACACTCTGACAGAAGTAAAACAAGGGAATTATGTGATCGCCGCAACGGTAGAGGCATCGGGAAACTCGACCAACGTATTGCTGACTGCCGATAGACTGGACGACCCGAATTACAAAGTATCGGCCGACGCACAAGGCCTCGTAAACGAAGGTGCTACATATTGGGTATTCTATAAAGACATCAGGTTGTATGCGCTCAACTATCATCAAGGAAACTCCGGAACAACGCAATCGTTTACTCTCGATGCAAGTTTCGACATGAACAAGCGAGCCAAAGAGTATGAGCTTAAACGATTCACCACATACGGGTTTTATGACGAATATATCATGACCACCTCGACCGGCGACGGTCCCACAGCATGGAACGACGAAAACGGATATACCCCGCAATCGTTCTTGATTTCTTACCTCGATGTAAACAATGAAAATGTCTCTTCCAACAATACCAACGAACAAGCATACCTTTCGGAAAATTTCTTGGGTAACGGAGAGTACGTAACACTGGCCGGTATCGAACAAGTAGGCACCGAAGTGTATGCCGCCGCCGTCCCGATGGGCTTGAGCCAATACGGCTGTATGCAGAAAGATGAAGACGGCAATCCCCACAAGTGGGTACGTAAAGACGGCGACTACGCTTCTTTGATCAAGACCGAGTCGGGTGGCAGCGGTAGCGGTGCATACGATAAGGACGAACTGCAATGGACACAATACCCCGATGAGTGCTGGGTAGCTATCTTCGACGATAACTCGCTGACCGGTAAAAAACTCATCAAGACCGACAAAATCAGTTATGCCTGCGGACGTAACAGGTCGCAATACTACCAAATGCTCTGGAAAGCCGACGACGGTTACGTTTATGTATTCTCGCCCAGCTACGCCAAAACGATGAAAAGCGACCTTCAAAAAACCTCTTTACCGTCGGGTGCAGTGCGTATCAATACCACCACGAAAGAATTCGATGAAAACTATTATTTCCCCCTCACCGACGACAGTGGAAAAGAAGCCGCTTTCCTCCGCAGCTGGTTCATTTCGGGCGATTACTTCCTGTTCCTGTGCTATGACAAAGAAATCACCGCATCGGATAAAACAGCGAACCGCCTTGCCATATTCAAAGGATCTACCGGAAAATTGACCTTCGTTTCGGGACTTCCCTCGACCGACAAAATTTCGGGATTCGGAAACACGCCGTATATCGAGAACGGTAATGCCTATATCGCCGTTACCACAACCGACGGTTACCCCGCCATCTACAAAATCGACCCGGCTTCCGCAACAGCGACCAAAGGCCTGACGGTCGTAGCCACGCAAGTAAGCGGCGTAGGTAAACTGGCCGCACAATAATACCCGATAATCCAACAATGGTATAATGTAAATTAGAAAAAGCCTCGCCGGGAATGATTGTCTTTCCGGCAGGCTTTTTTACTGTAACCGACTTATGAGAAAAATTTTTCGTCATATACATTTATGGCTTTCCGTCCCTTTCGGACTTATCATCACACTGATTTGCTTCTCGGGTGCCATGCTGGTATTCGAAACGGAGATCATGAAAATCTTCCGCCATGACCTTTACTATGTAAAAGAGGTAAAAGAAGTTCCGTTACCCGCCGACAAAATCATGGAAAACGTCGCCGGAATACTTCCCGACGATGTAACGGCAACCGGACTTAACATTTTCGCCGACCCCGAAAGATCGTATCAGGTAAGTCTGTCCAAGCCCCGACGTTCGTCCTTGTTCGTAGACCCGTACACCGGCGAAGTCCTCGGAAAATACGAGCGGTCTCCGTTTTTTCTCACCATGTTCAAATTGCACCGGTGGCTGCTCGACAGCATGAAACCCGGCAGTGATATATTCGTCGGTAAACTGGTTGTCGGTATAAGTACGTTGATATTCGTCTTTATCCTGATTTCAGGTATTGTCATCTGGTGGCCCCGTACACGGAAAGCTCTTGTAAACAGTCTGAAAATTTCGACTGGAAAAGGATTGAAACGTTTTTGGTACGACCTTCATGTCGCCGGCGGTATGTACATACTCCTGTTCCTATTGGTTATGGCTCTCACGGGGCTGACCTGGTCGTTCTCGTGGTATCGGACGGGATTCTACCGTATTTTCGGTGTAGAAGTTCAACAGCGGAAATCGGGAAAGACTTCTTCCTCATCACACGGTAAAGAGAAGAACAACGAACACGCCGACACAAAACCGGCCGTATCATACGCATATTGGCAGCAAGTATATGAAGAACTGGCCAAACAAAACGACGGGTATAAACAGATTACCGTCTCGGACGGCACGGCGACTGTCGCCTTCGACCGTCTCGGAAATCAGAGAGCCTCCGATCGCTATACCTTCGATCCCGATAATGGAACGATTACCTCGGTCAACTTATACAAAGATACCGAAAAATCGGGTAAAATACGAGGCTGGATATATTCGGTACACGTCGGGAATTGGGGTGGAACATTCACCCGCATACTCTATTTTATCGCCGCTTTGGGCGGTGCTTCCCTCCCTCTGACCGGTTACTATCTGTGGATAAAAAAGTGGATTCGTAAAAAACATAAGGCTTAAAAGATATGGCTTTCGAGGAATAAAGCAAATAGAGTATGTCGTTATGTTTCTTCGACATACTCTATTTGTTTTACCATTTCGAGGTCTGGCAACCGGTAATTTCAGAAAAAGGAATCGAAGGCATACCCTTATCGGGCTACCGGGAGCGAGGGAGAAGGCGGAAAGAGGGCGAGAACTGTTTGAGTGCAGCGAGTTCCACAGCCCCCGTCGGCGACCGAAGCGAAAGGCAAGAATCCCCGATAACGAGAGGGCGACCTTTCTTACTTACTTCTTTGCGGCGGGAAAGAAGTAACAGACAACTGTCATTCTGAACGCAGCGAAAGCGGAGTGAAGAATCTCCTACCAAGAGAGCGTATGGCATGAGATCTCTCACTTTCGTTCGAGATGACAGGAATGTCATTCTGAATGGAACGAAGTGAAATGAAGAATCTCCCACCAAACGTACATTCTCATAAGATTCCTCGCATACGCTTCGGAATGACAGACGTTGCAGTACTTTACGGTGCGATGTCACTCTTCGGGGTATTAACCTCGAAGAATCCGGCCAAACAGTACGCTTTGTATAAGATCTCTCACATACGTTCGAGATGACAAACATGTCATTCTGACGACCGTAGGGAGGAAGAATCTCCACAAAGCCCCGGAAACGTGAGATTCCTCGCATTCGCTCGGAATGACATTCGAGCAGTAGCGAAGCATCTCTACCAAAGCGAGTAAAAGTGAGAGATTCCTCACATACGCCGGAATGACACATTTATCATTCAATTCAGGCGATTATAAGCCGCAACAACGACAGAGAAAATGAAATGAGATAGAGAAAAGAGGATCTCAAAAAAGATTGTGATACTCTCTCATTTTTGCATAGAGACACTTTTCGAGAAAAAGGGAAAGTATGTATCGGCAAAATATCTTATCTTTGTCATTTCATTATCAATCATCACCACGATGACCTCGCACACGCATATCATCACCGAAGTCGTAGAGAACTTATCCGCCTCCGACCCGTTAAGTCCGTCGAACTACAACGGTAACGACAGTTGCCATATGCCCTCGATCGAAGAACTGAGCGAAATCATCGATTTGTGCCGTAAACTTCTTTTCCCGAGATATTTCGGGTTATCGGGGTTGAACGGTCTCACCATGCGCTACCACTTGGGTACAACGGCCGAACGGTTGTATATTCTCCTCAGCAATCAAATTTTTTCCGTTCTCAATCTCGACAAGCCCGAAGGAGACTGCGACAAAGAGTTGCATGAGAAAGCGGAAGAACACGCTTCGACTTTCATCAGGAAACTTCCCGAATTGCGCCGTATCCTCGCAACTGACGTCATCGCCACCTACAACGGTGACCCGGCCGCCGAAAGTTACGGAGAAGTCATCTATTGTTATCCCGCCATACGCGCCATGATCAATTATCGTGTCGCCCACCAATTATACACACAAGGGGTATTGCTTATCCCGAGAATCCTCACCGAAATGGCTCATTCCGAGACAGGAATCGACATACACCCGGCTGCCACGATAGGAGAATATTTCTCGATCGATCACGGTACGGGTGTCGTAATCGGAGCGACCGCCATCATCGGGAAAAACGTGAAACTCTATCAAGGGGTAACACTGGGAGCCAAAAGTTTCCCGCTCGACGATAACGGGAATCCCATTAAAGGCATACCCCGCCACCCCATTCTCGAAGACAATGTCATCGTCTACTCCAACGCCACGATACTGGGACGCATCACCATAGGTCGCGGCGCCACGATAGGCGGGAATATATGGGTTACCGAAGACGTAGCCCCGGAAGCCCGCATTTTACAAAGTAAAGCTCGAAAATAATGCAATCAGCCACATCGACATTCATCGCTAAAACTTTCCAAGGACTCGAAGAGGTTCTCGCTTCGGAAATAGCCGCGCTCGGCGGTAAAGACATAGAAATAGGCCGGCGAATGGTCTCGTTTACCGGCGACAAGGAACTTCTCTACAAAACCAACCTGCACTGCCGCACTGCACTGCGCATACTCAAACCCATCTATACCTTTACAGCCGGAGACCCCGACGAACTCTACGCCCAAATAAAAGCGATGGACTGGACAGAGTACCTCACGCCCGAAATGACTTTTTCGATCGATCCGGTCGTCTACTCCGATGAGTTCCGCCATTCCAAGTTCGTAACTTATCGGGCCAAAGATGCCATCGCCGATTTTTTCAATGAACGTTTCGGAAAACGTCCTTCGGTACGGTTGAGCAATGCCGATATTCTCATCAACCTGCATATCAACCAGACCACCTGCACCTTATCGCTCGACAGCTCGGGCGAGTCGCTGCACCGACGAGGATACCGTACCGCCCAGACCGAAGCCCCGCTCAACGAAGTACTGGCTGCGGGATTGCTGCTGTTGGCCGGCTGGGACGGAAGCCGGGACTTCATCGACCCCATGTGCGGGTCGGGTACCCTCCTCATCGAGGCCTCTCTCATCGCAACAGGAACACCGGCCGGAATCTACCGGAAAGATTTCGCATTCAAACACTGGAACGATTTCGATCAAGAGCTGTTCGACCGACTCTATGAAGACGAAAGCAGCGAACACCCGTTCGAACATAAAATCTACGGCAGCGACATTTCTCCCATTGCCGTAGAAATAGCGACCGCCAATATCAAAAACGCCGGTATGAGCCGCTATATCGACATCGCCGTAAAACCCATGCAGCAATATGTCGAAAGCGATATAAAACCGGGTGGTCTTCTGGTCACCAATCCGCCTTACGGAGAACGTATCACCAGCGACGACCTCATGGGACTGTACTCGATGATCGGAACCCAACTGAAACATGTATTCAAAGGTTTCGATGCGTGGGTACTCAGTTATCGTGACGAATGTTTCGACCACATCGGACTGAAAGCAGCCGCCCGCGTTCCCATGATGAACGGCGCTCTCGAATGCGAATTCCGCAAATACGAGATTTTCGACGGAAAATACAATGATTTCAAGCGCGAAACGGGAGGTTTCAAACGAGACCATGCCGAAAAAGACGAAATCCTCGACAAAAAATATCCGGAACGTAAATTCGATTCTCGCCGAAATACCAAACCCAAAGGACGCTACTCATTCGACGACCGTAAACGCCCCCAACAGGAAGAACGATTCCGTAAAGATAACCGTGAAGAAAAACATTCTACACTCTATCGCGGGAATCGGGAAGAAAATCCGTTCGGCAAACGATCGAATGATTTCCGAAACAACAACGGAGAAAAGGGTTTCCGCTCCGCACAATTCGGGAAAAGATGGGACGAAAAAGAAACGTACGAAAAGAAATTCGCCGCCGAATACGACTACGATGATGAAATAAAAATTTCCCGCTTCCGCCGCAATCGACCACATGGCGACGAGGCCATACGCAGTTACGTCATCGGGCGGAAACCTTCTATCGGAAGCCCCGACGAGAAAAAAGAAATGAAAAAGAGCGGCGACCGCCGTCCTCCCCGTAAGAAAAAGTAACCGACCAGATGATTATGAAACGATATTTTATTGTTCTGTTCTCGCTATTGCTCGCCATGAACACCGTCGCACAAGAAAAACAGCTCACCGCACAAGATCTGATTCCCGGAGGGAAAAACGCCTATCGCCTTGTACCCCAAAGCCTGCGGCAGCTCTCTTTCGTAGGCGACAACTACCTATATCGTCAAGGAGACACTTTGCTGATAACCCGTCCCGGGAGCAAAAAACATACGCCCTGGCTCACGCTCGACGAGTTGAATAAAGGACTGGAAACCGCCGGCCTGAAAACGATAAAATCGCTCCCGGCTTTCGCAATCAAAGAAATCGCCGGCACATCGTACTTTTATTTCTACAACCAGTCATCGGTGTTACTCTACAACCCTTCGACACAGAAAATCGAGTACCGCATTCCCTACCAAAACGGAGACTCCAATTTCGCCTTCGAGCCGCAACAAAAACGCTTGGCCGTAACGAATGGTCGCGACCTTATCCTCATCGGGAACGATGGTAACCGTACGATGATAGCGCACGACGACAACGACCAAATTTCTTTCGGGGCATCGAACGTACACCGGAATGAATTTGGTATCTCGTCCGGTATCTTCTGGTCTCCGCAAGGAAACGCAGTGGCATTCTACCGCATGGACGAAAGCCGCGTAACCGACTATCCCCTCGTCGATATTTCAACCCGCACAGCAGCTCTGAAAGAGACCAAATATCCTATGGCAGGAATGGCCAGCCATGAAGTAAAAGTCGGTATCTACCACACGGCATCGGGCGACACGGTCTATCTGCGCACCCCGGGAGAGAAAGACCAATACCTGACAAATATCGCTTGGTCGCCCGACGAAAAAAACATCTACCTGCAACGATTGAATCGCCGTCAGGACACTTGCCGTACCGAAGTGTACGATGCAACCGACGGTAAACTGTTGCGGACGCTTTTCACCGAAACGTCCGAAAAATATGTGGAACCGCAATTCCCCGTCTTCTTCCTGCCGGGACGCAACGATCGTTTCGTACACATTTCCCGCCGGGACGGATACCACCACCTCTACCTCTATAATACCGAAGGCAAACTGCTGAAACAACTCACTTCGGGTGCATGGGAAATTCTCTCGGCCACTCCTTCACCCGACGGAAAATCGATTTTCATCACATCGAACGAAGAATCTCCTCTCGAAATAAATCTATATAAAGTATCGGTTTCCTCGGGAAAACGCACACGCCTCACCCCCCAAAGCGGTGTACACCGCACGACAATAAGCCGCTCGGGAAAATATGTCATCGACTTGTATGCCAATCACGAGACACCCCGTATCACACAACTCATCTCCACGGCAAACGGAAAAACGGAAACCTTGCTCGTCGCCAAAAATCCGTACAAAGGATACGAAACACCGAGTGTTGTCGGAGGTACATTAAAAGCAGCCGACGGAACAACCGACCTGTACTACCGCGTTACCCGTCCGCCCCATTTCGATCCCGAAAAGAAATATCCCGTTATCGTCTATGTCTATGGAGGCCCCCATGCCCAAATGGTAACCGACAGCTGGTTATGGGGCGCTTCGGGGAACGATCTGCTCATGGCCGTAAGAGGGTATGTCGTCTTTACTCTCGACAATCGCGGATCGGCCAACAGGGGATTACCCTTCGAAGAAGTAACGCATCACCGGCTGGGCGAGGCGGAGATGGCCGACCAAATGCAAGGCATCGACTGGTTGCGTAACCAGTCATGGTGCGACACAACCCGTATAGGCGTACACGGTTGGAGCTTCGGCGGTTTTATGACGACCAACCTCATGTTGACACACGGAGATGTTTTCAAGGTAGGCGTAGCCGGAGGTCCGGTCATCGACTGGAAGTACTATGAAATCATGTACGGCGAGCGTTACATGGGAACTCCGCAAGCTAACCCCGAAGGGTATAAATCGGCCAATCTCAACCTGAAAGCCGGAAATCTGCAAGGCCACCTGATGCTTGTACACTGCGATACCGATCCCGTTGTTGTATGGCAACACAGCCTTTCGTTCCTGAAAAGCTGCATCAAAGCCGGGACTTACCCCGATTACTTTGTCTATCCAGGGCACGCCCATAACGTCATCGGTCCCGAACGGGTGCATCTCTATGAAAAAGTAATCCGTTATTTCGACGACTATCTAAAATAAAAATACATACCGCTATGAATATTCTGTTGTTAGGTTCGGGTGGACGGGAAAACGCCCTCGCTTGGAAAATCGCCCAAAGCCCCCGCGTAGAAAATCTGTATATCGCCCCGGGTAATGCCGGGACAACCCGTATAGGCCGCAATATCGCTCTTTCGGCAACCGACTTTCCTGCCTTGAAAGAGTTTGTCATCGGACACGATATCGACATGGTCGTCGTAGGCCCCGAAGATCCTTTGGTAAAAGGAGTTTACGATTATTTCAAAAACGATGACAAATTAAATCGTATTCCCGTCATAGGCCCGTCGGCCTCCGGAGCCCGGCTCGAAGGCAGCAAAGACTTCGCCAAAGCTTTCATGATGCGGCATCACATACCGACGGCCCGCTATGAAAGTTTCACCGCCGAAACGATAGACCAAGCGTACACTTTCCTCGAAAGCCTCGAAGCGCCGTATGTACTCAAAGCCGACGGACTGGCCGCAGGGAAGGGTGTGCTTATACTTTCTACGCTCGAAGAAGCCAAAGCCGAACTGAAAGAGATGTTGTCGGGTATGTTCGGAGAGGCCAGCCGCACGGTGGTCATCGAAGAATTTCTGTCGGGCATCGAATGCTCGGTATTTGTTCTTACCGACGGGAAAAGCTATAAAATCCTTCCCGAAGCCAAAGATTACAAACGTATAGGCGAAGGCGATACCGGACTCAACACAGGAGGTATGGGAGCCGTTTCTCCGGTTCCTTTTGCCGATGAAACGTTTATGAAAAAAGTCGAGGAGCGTATCGTTGTCCCAACTATCGAAGGCCTCAAAGCTGAAGGTATCGATTACAAAGGATTTATCTTTTTAGGGCTCATCAAGGTAAAAAACGAGCCGATGGTTATCGAGTATAACGTGCGTATGGGCGATCCCGAGACCGAAGTGGTGATGCTTCGTATCAAAAGCGACCTCGTAGATTTGCTCGAAGGCGTAGCGCAAGGCAATCTTGACCAGCGTATGCTCGAAGTCGATCCGAGATCGGCTGTTACCGTCATGCTGGTATCGGGAGGTTACCCCGGAGATTACGAAAAAGGGAAAATCATTACCGGTATCGAAAATGTATCGGACAGTATCGTATTCCACGCCGGAACTGCCGAAAAAGAGGGAAACATCGTTACCAACGGTGGCCGGGTGATCGCCGTCAGCTCATACGGAAAAGATAAAGCCGATGCTCTCGCCCGTTCTTTTGCCAACGCATCGAAAATCGATTTCGAGAAAAAATATTTCCGTTCGGATATCGGATTCGACCTTTAAGCAGCCGATAACAGACATTCCGCTTTTACATGGAATCGCCGACAAACCCCCTATCGAAAATCGCCGACAACCGGCATTATGCACCACTCCTATGGTGCATAATGTTGTTGTTGCCGGTAGGTGTTCTTATTTGGGGAGAAACCGGCAATGACGAGTTGTCCCTGAACGACTGGACCCTATCCTTCGACGCCAAATGGAAAATGCAAACGACACTCTACGTTATTCATTTGGCAGCCGTCATTCTGAGTTGTGTCCTCCTGTTACGGCTCAACAATACCTATAATCTCATGCAACAACGTACATGGTTACCTGCCACGTTGTTGCTTTTTTTCAACAGCTGCGTACCGGCATTCACCCACACGCTCAACGTCGGCATACTGCTCTCTCCCATACTCATCTTGTTGCTGTACCTGCTTTACGGGACATACCAGTCGCAGGGTCAACAAGCAGCTTACGGCATAGGATTGCTTATCGCCTCGGGAGGATTGATATGGCCGGCATTTACCTTTTTATTGATACCTTTTGCAGCGGGCCTCGCCTATATGCAGACATTTACATGGCGGTCGGTAACGGCTTTGATACTGGGTGCACTTACCCCGGCATGGTTGTTCTTCTGCACCTGTATCATATTCGACCTTACTCCGACTTATCCTGCCGAATCACTTTTTCCCCGGATCGACGTAGATAATATCGCTGCAATAAAAAACACAGGATTTCTTATTGCAACGGCTATCATCGGCATTTGTTGCGGCGTATCGGACAGCTATCTCATGACACGCCATAAAATACAAATATGGCGGAGCAATCGATTCTTATTGCTGTTATTTGCCCTACTTATCCTGCTCTGCATTATCAATCTGCACTTCCTCGACGAATATCTTCCCTTGTTGCACGTAATCATGGCCCAATCGGCTGGTTATTACCTCGTACATACACGCAACCGCTATGTTCTATGGCAAACGGGTATTGCCGCAATCGTTTACTTATCTCTATACGTATGGAATTTTTGACGTCTCTGAGCGAATGGGGTTATGCAGGACTTTTTGTCGCCGCATTCTTGGCCGGCAGTATCTTACCGTTCAGCTCCGAAGTCGTTTTAGGACTATTATTGGTTGCCGGTTACTCTACGTGGGGTTGTGTCGTCTCGGCCACAGCCGGTAATTGGCTGGGAGGAATAACATGTTATTATATCGGACGTTTGGGGAAAACCGCATGGATTGAAAAATACCTGAAACTTTCTCACGAAAAACTCGACAAGACTCAACGTTTCCTGCAAGGGAAAGGCTCTCTCATGGGATTTTTCGCCTTTGTTCCCGGCGTGGGAGATGCTATCGTCGTTGCTTTGGGACTCATGCGTGCCAATCTCTGGGGTGTCGCTCTATCGATGTTAGTCGGAAAAGGAGTACGTTACTATCTCATCGCCATCGGTGTGGAATGGATCGTCTGATCCGGTATCTTTTAAATAAAACGGGGCCTGCGACAATTGCAGGCCCCGTTTTCGGAATAAATATCTCAAAAGAGAAGACTCACTTTGGCATTTGCAGAATTTTTATACTCATATCCGATCTGCCAACCTGTATAATTCACGCCAACTGCCAACCAGCTACAAATGCGATAATCGTAACCGGCCGAAGCTGAAATGGCAAAACGTGTAGCCGACTCGACGTGAGTACGAATGATTTCTTTGCCGGGAGCCCCCGATACACCGTCCTTAGACATCTCCGAAGTACCCAAACCGACCGTTCCTTGTATGTATATCTTATGACGGCCGATCTGCAACAAATCTCCTCCCAAACCGAGACCGATCATATAATCGTGCGTACTATTACCTACTCTATAACCCAACATATTCCCTGAAAATTCATATTCGACAAACTTTGACGCATTGTTTACGCCGGCATGAAAATTAGCGACAGCAAAGAAACGGTTATGTACGTAATATTTATACTCCACGCCTATATTATACCCTTTCCCTACCCACATCTCAGGAAAATGTTTATAGCCCGCAAATAAGGCAAATTGGCTGGATCCTTTCTGCGCCTCGGCCGAAATGATAAAAAAAGCGCTCGCGAACAAAAGAAAAATCTTTTTCATCTTTTTACTCATTACCATTCTACAAAAATATGAATTGTTTAATCGCCATAAATTTAACGCTATTTCCTTATCGGGGACATGATATTATCTATCTCATTTCCGACGTTACTTTTTCTCCGATAATAAAAAAAGTTCCCCGGAAGTTTTCCGGGGAACTTTCATCTATACGAAAGAAACGATCCGACTAAGCAGCTTCGTTTGCCATGAGTCTGGCAAATTTCTTTTTCATCATTTCGTATGCGATAGGAACGGCAACGAAGAGGGTAGAGAATGTACCCGTTATCACACCCAGCAACATAGCGAAAGAGAAACTGCGGATCGTATCACCACCCAAGATAAAGATACTGAGCAGTACGAGGGCGGTACTCAACGACGTACTGATTGTTCTCGACAACGTACTGTTGAGGGCATCATTGATAACCAAACCGCGATCCCGCTTGGGATAGAGACCGATCACTTCACGCACACGGTCGAATACCACCACTTTATCATTTACCGAATAACCGATATTGGTAAGAATTGCCGCGATGAATGTCTGGTCGATTTCCATCGAGAACGGCAACAAACCGTTGAAAATCGAGTAAACCGACAAGATAATCAACGTATCGAATGCCAATGATACAAGCGTTCCGACGCTGAAAGCCAAATCCCGGAAACGCAACAGAATATAAAGAGCAATGGCAATAAGCGAAATGATAACCGCCCATATAGCCCCGATGGTAATGTCCTCGGCAATACTCGGACCTACTTTCTGAATACTCATCACATTCTCGGTTTCAAATGCTTCTTGGGATTTACCTCCCACTTCGTCTTTGAGACCTTTGTAAATCATCGTCAGAATTTCCTTATCGATAGCATCGTCCGATTCCTCGATACGATAGTTGGTCGAGATACGTACTTGGTTATCGCCGCCGATCGTGATGACGGTAGGAATATTTTCACCGAATTCGGGTTTGAGCAAATCGGCTATTTCTTGAGTATTCACAGACTTATCGAAACGCACGATATAGTTGCGTCCGCCCGAGAAATCGATACCTTTGTTCAATCCTCTCAAACCGAACGATACACCGCCGATGATAACCAGTACCAAACAGATGATATATCCCTTCTTACGCGCCCCGAGGAAATTGATTTCGGGATTTATCAGCAAATTGCGGGTCATCGGGGTGGTGAAAGAGAGATGTTTGAACCAATTCTTTTCCAATCCTTTTTCATAGAAAAGGCGGGTCAGGAACACGGCAGTAAAGAATGAGCAGACGATACCGATAAGCAACGTCGTGGCAAAACCTTTGATAGGACCGGTTCCGAAGTAGAAAAGGATAATACCGGTGATAACCGATGTCAGGTTGGAGTCGAAGATAGCCGAGAAAGCATTTTTATAACCATCGGCAATTGCATTTTTCAGACTCTTACCAGCACGTAACTCCTCTTTGGAACGTTCATAAATCAGCACATTGGCATCGACGGCAACTCCGAGAGAAAGAACCAAACCTGCAATACCCGAGAGAGTAAGCACGGCCTGGAACGACGCCAAGATACCCATCGTAAAGAACAAGTTGAGAATAAGTGCCGCATTAGCAACCAATCCGGGAACGACACCATATACACCGATCATATAGATCATGAGCAATACCAAAGCGAAAATAAACGAAATGACACCGCTACGGATAGCTTCTTGTCCCAACGACGGGCCTACGATATCTTCTTGTACGATTTTCACGCTGGCAGCCATTTTACCGGTCTTCAACACATTGGCCAAGTCTTTGGCCTCTTCGGGAGTGAACCCGCCGGATATTTGCGAGGAACCGTTCGGAATCTCGGTGTTGACAACCGGGAAAGAATAAACATGGTCATCGAGAACCACAGCAACGCAACGACCTATATTCTCACGCGTAAGTTGAGCCCAGATTTTAGTACCCTCGGCATTCATCGACATACTTACGACAGGAGCATTCGTCAACGGGTCGAAGTCTTCACGTGCATCGTTGATAACATCGCCTTCCAGGGCAGGACGGCCGCCGGTACTCGATTTCAAAGCTACCAGCTGATAATATTGTTCTTTCTCATCGATTGATTTTACCGACCAACAGAAACGCAGATTGGTAGGAAGCATCTCGCGTACTTGGGGCATGGCAAGATAAGAACTTACAGCTGCCGTATCGCGATAGTGCGCATAACCCACAGCCGGATTAGCCATAGGTTGACCGTTCTGGGAAAGGGCGGGTTGCAGACGCGAGAAAAGAGGATTCTGGCGTTTCCACAGCTCAACTTCTTCGCTTTCCTGAGTCAATTCGGAAAGATCACCGCCCGCACTTTTTTCCTCGGCCACAACGGGTTTTCCGTTGTTTTCCATACGGGCAATCATCTCGTTGGCTGCAACCAAACGGGAATAAATCTCATTCAAATTATAGGTTTCCCAAAATTCGAGATTGGCACTACCTTGCAGAAGTTTACGCACACGTTCGGGCTCTTTCACACCGGGAAGTTCCACAAGGATACGACCGTCTTTTTCGAGACGTTGGATATTGGGAGCAACCACTCCGAAACGGTCGATACGGGTACGCAATACATTGAAAGAATTGTCGATGGCACTGTTCAGTTCCTCACGCAAAACGGCAACGACCTGGTCATTGGTAGCACTCGGAGCGATTTTTTCTTTCAACTGATAGGTACTGAAAATCGATGCCAATCGGATATTCGGATCCAATTTTTTGTATTCATCTACAAAAATTGCCAAAAAGTCAGAGTTATCGGCTTGATTGGCCGTCGCAGCGTTGAGGGCCGCATTGAATTTGGCATCGGGATTATTGTTGGAAAGCGATCTCAACACATCGGCAACCGAAATTTGCAGCGTTACATTCATACCGCCCTTCAAATCCAAACCCAGACCGATTTCCATTTCATTACACTGTTTCAAGGTGTAATAACCGAGATATACCTTCTCGGTTGCCATAGAATCTAAATAATTCTTGTAAACGACAGGGTCTCCATTGGAAATCTCTTCGGCTTTCTTGTTATAGTAACGAGTTACAAACGAGAAAGAAATGTAGAAAAGGCATACCAAAGTAAGCAGAACTGCTAAAACCCTTATGAATCCTTTGTTTTGCATTGTGATTATTACTTTTTATGTTTTTGATAATTAATTTGTGCAATTTGATTTAAGGTGCAAATATATGGCTTTTTTCGGTTACGGCTGCAAAAATACTAATTTTTGTCATCTGCGAAGTCAAAAAGAAGTTATATTTCAAGGGCAAAAGCGCTTTTTCCGCATCTTTGTCGTATCTTTGTCTGAGATTATCCGGAAATGAGTTCGAACCGTCATATTCACAACCGGCCGGCCAAAGGCCTTGCCATCGCCCTTATCGTCTTCATTGGAGGGTGGTGTTTCTCTTGTGCCAACATGGGTCGACCCGGAGGGGGACCCAAAGACGAAACGCCTCCGGTACTGAAAAAAAGTACGCCACTGGCCGGAACGCTCAACTACAACAAAAATAAAATCGTTCTCGAATTTGACGAAATCGTTCAAGTCGAAAATCCGAGCGAAAAAATCATCATCTCTCCCCCACAAACCCAGATGCCGCAAGTGTCGACGCTGGGTCGTACCGTAACGATTACGCTGAACGATTCGTTGATTCCCAACACGACCTATACGATCGACTTCGGCGACGCTATCGCCGACAACAACGAGAAAAATAAAATGCAGGATTTCAGCTTTTATTTTTCGACGGGCGACCATATCGACACCCTCGAAATGTCGGGTACACTGCTCAATGCGTCCAATCTCGAACCGGTAAGCAACATGCTGGTGGGAATCTATTCCAATCTCGACGACACGGCATTCACCACCCAGCCCTTTCTACGCATGGGGCGTTCCGACGAATACGGCCACTTCACCATACGCAATATCGCCGCAGGAACATACCGTGTCTTCGCCTTGAAAGACGGTAACCGGAATTATTTTTTCGACAATGCCACCGAAGATCTCGCATACCTTGACACGGCATTCACTCCCACCGTGAGTATGGAATGGCACAGCGATACGTTATGGATCGACAGCCTTACGGTCGACACCATCATTACCTCATTGCAACCGCACTATATGCCCGACGATATTACTCTGCGGGCATTCAACGAGAATTACAAAGCCAGTTACTTCGAAAAATACGACCGCTCCGACCGACACAGAATTACGATTTATTTCTCCACAGCCCAAGACTCTCTACCTCGCATCACTCCTCTGAATTTTTCGGATAAAGACTGGGCGCTTATCGAAAAAAGCAAAACCAACGACACCATTACCTACTGGTTGCGCGACTCGTTCATATACAACATCGACTCCCTGCACATCGCCGCCGAATATCTCCGTACCGATTCCACCCAACAGCTTTCACTCTACAACGATACGATGTTCTGGGTATTCCGCGAACGAAACACACAAACCCGGAAACGAAAGAAAAAAGATAACGATACACTGCCGCCTCCCATCGAATTTATGGCGATAGACAACCGGAGCGGATCGAATGTCGACATATACGCCTCCCCGGCCTACACTTTTGCCCAGCCGGTAAGACACATCGATACCGCAGCGGTACGGCTCGAACGGAAAATCGACACCCTATGGGTCAAAGTCGACGATTACACATTCCTGCCCGAAATCGACAAACCCCGGGCTTACCGACTGAAAAACAAGTGGGTATCGGGCGGAGAGTACCGTTTTACGCTCGACTCTCTGGCCGTAGAGGGAATCTACGGCAACCCGACCAACACAATGGAACATACCTTCAAGGTAAGAGCAGTCGAGGAATACGCCAATCTTCTCGTGCGGACGATAGGCATAACCGACCACGCTTTTGTAGAGCTTCTCAACAACTCCGACCAACCGATCTATAAAACACCTGTAAAAAAAGGAGCCGCACTCTTCCGCTATGTCAATCCGGGAACTTATTACATGAGACTATGCATCGACAAGAACGACAACGGAGTATGGGATACTGGAAATTATAAGGAAAAACGGCAACCCGAAGAAGTATTTTATTATCCCGGCAACCTCTCTTTGCGGGCCAATTGGGACGTAGACCAGTCGTGGGACGTCTACGCTACACCGCTCGCCGAACAGAAACCTTACGAAATCATAAAGAACAAGCCGAAGGAAACGAAAAGCGAGGAAATTCCCGAAGAAGAACAAGGGCCGATATATTCCAACCAGCCTACCATCACAGGAAATCGAAATATCCGCTAACAACAGGAGACGACATACCTTGTGAAAATCTTTTTCTTACAACAAATCTCTATCCACAAAATTTTACATATATAGCGCATTTTGTTAAAAAAAGCGTTACATTTGCGGCTTCAAAAAATTTTAAGGTAATCATGAAGATTGATTTTCAGCCTAAGTTATTCGAAGGCTTGCGCCACTATTCGCGCGAAAAATTCATCGCCGACCTTATGGCCGGAATCATTGTGGGAATTGTGGCATTACCTCTCGCCATCGCATTCGGTATAGCATCGGGAGTAACTCCGGAAAAAGGACTTATCACAGCCATTGTCGGCGGGTTCATCGTATCGGCACTGGGTGGAAGTTCGGTGCAAATCGGCGGACCGACAGGGGCATTTATCGTCATCGTATTCGGTATCATACAAGGCTATGGGCTCGAAGGATTGGCTATCGCCACAGCTATGGCGGGCGCCTTACTGGTGGGCGGAATCATCAAATTCATTCCTTATCCTATCGTCGTGGGTTTCACCAGCGGTATCGCATTGACCATTTTCACGACACAAATCAAAGACTTGCTCGGACTTACGGTCGACAAACTCCCCGCAGACTGTCTCTCTCAATGGGCGGTCTATTTCAGACACCTCGACACCATCAACCCCATGTCGCTCCTTATCGGTGTGGGAAGTATTCTCATCATTGCCATCATGCCCAGAATATCCCGTAAAATCCCGGGATCGTTGGTCGCTATCATCATCATGACCGCCGTAGCTTACCTCCTGAAAGAAGTCGGTGGCATAACCGGCATAGAAACCATCGGCGACCGGTTCAACATCAGCAATGAAATACCCGACCCGCAACCTCTCCATATCAATATGGAGACCATCAACCAACTTCTCTCTCCGGCATTTACCATCGCCATACTGTGCGCAATCGAGTCGTTGCTCTCGGCGACCGTCGCCGACGGTGCAATAAGCGAGCATCATAACTCCAATACCGAACTGATAGGCCAGGGTGTGGCCAATATCGTCGTTCCTTTCTTCGGCGGAATTCCCGTAACGGGGGCTATCGCCCGCACCATGACCAATATCAACAACGGCGGACGCACCCCGGTCGCCGGCATTATCCACGCATTGGTACTGCTCGCTATCTTTCTGCTGCTCATGCCGCTTATCGAACTGGTTCCTATGGCTTGTCTGGCCGGGGTTCTCGTCATCGTCGCCTACAACATGAGCGGCTGGCGCACTGTACGCTCTCTGCTGCGGAATCCCAAGTCGGACATTGCCATTCTCGCCACGACATTTATCCTCACGGTCGTCTTCAACCTCACCATCGCCATAGAAATAGGAATGCTGCTGGCGGTTCTGCTCTTCCTGCGCCGCGTCTCCGAAAACGTACAAGTATCGGTACTGAGAGACGAACTCGATGTCGCACAAGGCACGGAAATGACCCAACACGAGACATTGAACATAGCCAAAGGCGTGGAAGTATATGAAATCAACGGCCCGTTCTTCTTCGGTGTCGCGACAAAATTTGATGAAGTGATGCGCGAAATGGGCGACAAACCGGTCGTGCGCATCATTCGCATGCGCAAAGTGCCGTTTATCGACTCCACCGGATTGCACAACTTGCAAATACTCGTGGAATCATCGCATCGCGAGGGCATTCGGGTCATACTCTCCGGAGTCAATCCTTCGGTGCAGGAAACCCTTCGGAAATCGGGTCTGAACCAAGTCGTCGGCAACGAAAACATTTACGACCACATATCCAAAGCTGTGGAAAAAGCCAATGCCCTCGTCGAACTCAACGAGAAGTTAAAACAATAATCCCTCCTCAATATAAATAATAACGGCTGTCTCCTCAGGGAGACAGCCGTTATTATCATCGGTAGGTCAGCCATCGAAAAAACAATTCTAATTCTGTCGCACTTTTTCGCGTGGAAGATGCTCCAACAGAATAGTACAATCCGTTTTTTTACGAACCTTAAAAAGGGCATCGTCGCTGCTGACCCGCAAATAATTGAAATCGGGTATGATTATAAACCCTCCATTTCCATAGTGAGAATTCTCCCAAGAATATATCCACTTGTCCCAATAAACGGTCCGGCCTTTTTTGTCCTTAAAGATGATCACATCTTGCATAATACCGAACGAGTCCATCACATCTTGCATACTGGCTTCGGCAATAACACCGAGCGAGTCCATCACCGCTTTCGAACAACCGTTTTCATAATAATACATCGTGTCCCACTGAAACGGGGTGAGACGGGACAGGTCGACAATGGTATCGCTGGTATTCCAACCAGCCAACATCATTCGGTCGAAATGGTTATACTCGTCCCTATTGCACCGCACGAGACAAAGCAATATAGTTACTACCACACAGCATAAAAATATCAACATGAGATTCTTTATACCTCGCAAAATACGTTTAATCAGAGTAAGAATAGTAATACGCATCATTATTCTTTTTTGTTATCATTCCGTTCTCACCTATCGTTTCAAACACGCTCTTGGCTTTTTCATATTTATCCTGAGACAAAGGTTTCCTTTCGATTCGCCATTTGCCTTCTTCATATTCGGCAGTCGTGTATAAGCCGTCCCGATAGAAAGTTTCCAATACTTGGTTGGCAAGGCCTCTCATACTACTATCCCCGTGTTGTATTCCTATTTCTCTCCCTATAATATTATTCAGCAAATCGGCTGTTTGGTCTGCTTCGGCCAAATTATCAAATTCCATTTTCTGCAAATCGGACATCGGATTCCGCTCATGAGCGGCACCGGCCTTCCATGCTGTTAACGGACCATACTTGGAAGTGATTTCCGCCTGCCACAAAGCATGTCGAAATGCCCCAAGTTCACTCCCTTCATCAAGAACTTCATTAGATATACTATATTTCTTTTTCTCAAAACCTCCATTTATGGCAAAATTACCAGCCTTAGTGGAAAGATTGTTGGAATTTTCTCTATATACACCTATATTCAAAGCCGTTTTAGGTTGTTGTATAAAAAAAAATGCCTCTTTTATCCCCGGACGCAATCGTGAATTATATATACTTCTCTCCACTACGGATACCCCCTCCGGTACAGGTGTCCTTCCCGTAGAAGCAAATTGTTTTATCAATTTATAACTTTCTTTCAAATGATTGGGTTGCCTTGCTATATTGGAAAGAGAATCGGGCATATCTTCTATTCCGGAATAACCCAAATCCATTGCCGGCATATCCGTTTGTCGCAAGGTAGCATCACGCAAAGGAATATTCGTCATGGGAAAATACTCTATATTCCTTTCCGGAAATACAAAATCTGCGTTATCATGCGGAAACTCTCCTTCCTTCACCTTTTCTTCCGATCCTTTTCCGCCCACGTCCCAAATACTATACCCCCAACGTATGGAATATTGGCTGTTCTTTTGGGCTTGTGAATATAATACATTACGATACATGGGAAAAAATCGTCTACTTTGTAAAGAGGAGTCCCAATCTCTGTCAGACTTCTTTTGCAAAGATAGCATTTTTCCCGAATCATCATCTGTCCCGGAGTTAAAACCCATGCTGTGCTGTTCATACCCTATATCGATTTCTATTTCGGGCAGAATTATTTTCTTTCGATTATCTTCTTGCACAACTCGCAAAAAAGATGTTACTTTGCGGCAACGATATGTGGATGGATTTGGCTGCTTGCAACCACACTAAAAAACTGCTAAAACGGTAATCTCTTACCTCCGGCAAATCGGCCGGAAAACCGCACCGCATTTTTATCACTCTCCATCTCTTATCGAAGCTATTTTTTAACCACAAAATACGATAAGAAATGAACTATCTGTTTACCTCCGAATCGGTATCGGAAGGACACCCCGACAAGGTGGCCGACCAAATTTCTGACGCCCTGCTCGACGAATTTCTCGCTTACGATCCCCAATCGAAAGTCGCTTGCGAAACGCTGGTAACCACCGGTCAGGTCGTCCTCGCCGGCGAAGTGAAATCGCGTGCTTACATCGACTTGCACGAAGTCGCCCGCCGCGTCATTAACCGCATCGGGTACACACGCAGCGAATACAAGTTCGACGGCGACTCCTGCGGAGTCTTCTCGGCTATACACGAGCAGTCGGCCGACATCAACCGGGGGGTGGAACGTTCCGAGTCCATGAATCAGGGAGCCGGAGACCAGGGAATGATGTTCGGTTACGCCTGTAACGAAACCGACAACTACATGCCGCTCGCCCTCGACCTCTCGCACCTGCTGTTGCGCGAACTGGCAACGATACGCCGAGAAAAGAGCGAAATGCCTTATCTGCGTCCCGATGCCAAATCGCAAGTAACGGTCGAATACGATGAGCAACACCGTCCCGTGCGCATACATACCATTGTCATATCGACCCAACACGACGAGTTCATCGCTCCGGCCGACAATACGCCGGAAGCACAAGCGAAAGCCGATAAAGAGATGCTCGACCGCATCGCCGACGATGTGCACCGCATTCTGCTGCCCCGCGTCATCGCCCAGCTTCCCGAACGGGTACAAGCACTTTTCGACGACCGACTCCTTCTCCATGTCAATCCGACGGGAAAATTCGTCATCGGAGGCCCTCACGGCGACACCGGTCTCACGGGTCGTAAAATCATCGTCGACTCTTACGGCGGAAAAGGGGCACACGGCGGTGGAGCCTTCTCGGGAAAAGATCCCTCGAAAGTCGACCGTTCGGCTGCATACGCCGCCCGGCACATGGCCAAGAACATGGTAGCGGCCGGCATCGCCGACGAAGTCCTCATTCAAGTCTCTTATGCCATCGGCGTGGCACAACCCGTGAGTCTTTTCGTCGATACCAACCATACTTCACACGTCACAATGAGCGATGCCGAGATCGCCGGGAAAATCGGTGAAATTTTCGATTTACGCCCCAAAGCCATCGAAGAGCGCCTCAAACTGAGAAATCCCATTTATGAAGAAACCGCAGCATACGGACACATGGGGCGTCAGCCCCACACGGTACACAAAACATTTACATCGCGCTACGAGAAACCCGTAGAAGTCGACGTAGAACTTTTTACTTGGGAAAAACTCGATTACGTCGACACACTGAAAAAAGCATTTTCTCTGTAAACAATAAACGCATAACTATATGAACGACAAGACTCATTTCAGCCCCGAAACCATCTGCGTACAAGGCGGATGGACACCCAAAAAGGGAGAACCCCGTGTCGTACCCATCTACCAGAGCACGACATTCCGTTACGAAACCAGCGAACAAATGGCCCGTCTCTTCGACCTCGAAGATTCGGGATACTTCTACACCCGCTTGCAAAATCCCACCAACGACGTTGTCGCCGCAAAAATCGCCGAACTCGAAGGGGGTGTCGGTGCCATGCTCACCTCGTCGGGACAAGCGGCCAACTTTTACGCCATATTCAACATCTGCGAGGCCGGCGACCATTTTGTCTGCTCATCGACCATCTACGGAGGTACGTTCAACCTGTACAGCGTTACGCTGAAAAAACTGGGTATCGACGTTACCCTCATCGACCCCGACGAAGACGAAAGCACCATAGAAGCGGCATTCCGACCCAATACAAAGGCTCTTTTCGGCGAGACATTATCCAACCCCGGCATGCACGTTCTCGACATCGAGAAATTTGCTCGCATCGCCCACCGGCATGGAGTGCCCCTCATCGTCGACAATACATTTGCCACCCCCATCAACTGCCGTCCGTTCGAATGGGGAGCCGACATCGTAACCCACTCGACGACCAAATACATGGACGGGCACGCCACCTGCGTAGGCGGTGCCATCGTCGACAGCGGAAATTTCGACTGGGAGGCTCACGCCAATAAATTCCCCGGGCTCACCCGCCCCGACGAGTCCTATCACGGTCTTACCTATACCCGCGCCTTCGGCAAAATGGCTTATATCACCAAAGCCACAGCACAACTCATGCGCGACCTCGGGTCGATACAAGCCCCGCAAAATGCATTCCTGCTCAATCTCGGCCTCGAAACCCTTCATCTGCGTATGGCTCGCCATTGCGAAAATGCGCAGAAAGTCGCCGAGTTTCTCGAAAGCTGTCCGCAAGTCGCTTGGGTAAATTATCCGGGACTGAAAAACGACAAATACCACGCTTTGGCTCAAAAATACATGCCGCACGGTACTTGCGGCGTCATTGCCTTCGGTCTCAAAGGTTCGCGGGAAGACGCAATCCGGTTTATGGACCGGTTGAAACTCGCCGCCATCGTCACCCATGTGGCCGATGCCCGTACTTGTGTGCTGCACCCGGCCAGCCACACTCATCGCCAACTCAGCGACGAACAGCTTATCGAAGCCGGCGTAGCCCCCGACCTGATACGCCTCTCGGTCGGTATCGAAAATGCCGATGACATTATCGCCGACCTGCATCAAGCAATGAACTGATATTTTCTATATCGAAGATTCCGGCCGGGAGAGAAAATTCAATTTCTCTCCCGGCTTTCTTTTTTCACGAAAACAAATTTTTTGCAAAAATATTTTCTTGATTTTCATATATAATATATCTTTGCAGAAGAAAAAATTATGTCAAACATTCAAAATTGAGAAAAAAATGAGTGCTGTAAAAAAATTCGGATTTTTATTCCTACTGACCGCCATAATACTGGCTATACCCGGTTGCAACAAAGAAGAAAACATTGTAGGTACTTGGTCTAGCTACGATCCCGTTGACGAGATTTCATATACCTATACATTTAACGCCGACGGTTCATACACACTTACTGGAACAGAAAAGGGGTATTCAGATGGAGATCCTCATTACGCAAACTTCTTTGAATATGGGAATTATACATTCAACGAAGAATCGTCTTACTTGACATTGCAGTACATTAGCGATGGTGGTTACACAAAAGTTTATAAAGCTACTATTTCCGGCAAAACACTAATTCTTAGCGAAATAGGTGGAAGTTCATTTATAACTCTCACGAAACAATAAGCAATATATCAACCACTGTTATCGATATACACGAAAGCATAAGTTAAGTTGGTACTTTTTATTCCGAAGATTCTGGTGAGGAGAGATGTTAAATTTTCTCTCCTCATTTTTTATGAAAACAAATTTCTTATAATAAAACCTTTTTTATCGTTCAATATTTTATATCTTTGCAGAGTCTTATTTCTAATTTAATATCTTAAAATTATGAAACTACTTAAAACTACTCAAATTCTAACATTTCTGGCCTTTGTTCTTTTCGCTACAACAGGGTGCCAAAAAGAAGAAAAGCAATTGGTCAGCACTTGGCAATGTACCCTGACTGATTCTGATTATTCTAGAAATTCGTACACCGAAACTCACGTGCTCACCCTGAACGACAACAATTCTTTTACATGGTCGATAACTTACTCTTCGAAAGATTATGACAACGAGTATTTCGCAGGTACATACCTTTTCGATAACGAAAATTCTAAAATATACTTTACCTCTCATGTTAACAACTCCACCATATCTTACATGGTTTCTATGTTGGACGACAAATTAGTTTTATCCGATTATAAAACCGAAGGGGAAGAGGGTATTTTAGTTTTCAAGAAAAATTAATTCCAAAAGCAACTCGATATTTCCAAGCGATAGCCTCTCCAAGCTATCGCTTTTTTATCAAACGCAGATTCAAGAATTTCAGATAAAGTCCATATACACAAAAGAATTTCTTGTCGTCCGCCTACACAATGTAACCCTGACCGGCCAGAAAATCCCTACCGATAAAATCTTCAACTCCGCTATCACATTTTTCTACACTAAAATAAAATTTCCATAAAAAGATTTCTTTCATCGTAAATATATTATATCTTTGCAACAAAATCATAAATTAAAAAATTTGTAAAAATGAGAACATTAAAATTCTTTCAATTTTTGGCCGTCGCAATTGTATCGGTCATGACAATAAGTAGTTGCGATAAAGACTACGACAACCCTTTGGTCGGAACATGGACGGGCATTTATTCCGACGAATACGGAACGGAAAACTACCTTTTCACATTCAATTCAGACAAGACATTTACCGGAGAGATGACCTACACCGACAGCGAAACGTCCGATGTCGAAACAGAGCATGTCTCGGGTACTTACGTACTCGATGAAGCCGCATCGAAACTGCACATGACCGACAGCGAAGAAAGGGATACCATCACTTATAATATATCCATCTCCAAAAATACGGTAACACTTACCGATCCGGAAGACAGTGAATTCACAATCGTTTTTCATAAAAAATAATATCTGTACCAACAGATTATAACCGTATTACTCCCATATAACATCATAGCCCCGCCGATAATCGACGGGGCTATGATGTTATTATATGAAGATGGCGTCCTCTACTGTAAAAGAGCCTTTCGTCTTTCTATTTCTGCTTTTAAATTATTAAACCACGTATTGTATACTTCTGCATCTTGCACCATACTATTTTGTGTCGATTTGTTTTGTATTCCCCATTGGCCGTTTGTCGTCGAAATGCTTCCTTCATAAATGGTTAATTTCACTTCTGACAATCCTTCATTTATAGATTGAACGAAAACAGAAATCTGCGCCGTACTAGCGTCTTTCGATGTACCTAAGAAAAAACGTTGCGCAGCGGCATTTTTGTTATCCACCTGCTTATTGGCATTGATAAGTCCGCTCTCCCGGTCAGTATTTGTCACTAAAAATCCTTCGGACTGTAACAATGAAATAACCGAAGAAAACGCAAGAGAATAATCAGACTCTATTTGTCGGGTCGTCATCATTTTCAATTCGTTCGGTGTCAAGCTCTTTGTTGTACCACAAGAAAATAGCAATAACGAAATTGCCATAATAAATAATACTTGTTTCATGATTATTAATAATTAGTTGAAATTACAGAATAATCTTTGACAATATCTGTTTTGTCAAAGGTTATAATAAGATCAAAAGATTTATTAGAAGAACTTACTGATGCTCTTTGTCCAAAAAGAAAATTCGTTTGTCCGCCTTTTTGAACCACACTCATACGATTATAACTCCACACCTCATCATTTGATTTATTTTTCGTTACCATATTAGGAGACCCAAAAAGCTGTAATATTTCTGTCTGCGTAGTCTTACCCTTTTCTATCTGACTTTTTACCATGCCAAAAGTCAAGTTAGACGAGATTGCCTCTACCTCCGCCCCATATTTATAGCTACCGCAACCCGATAACAACAAAATAGATATAAATATTAAACACAAATTTTTCATATGCCTTTTATTTTCCGCAAAGATATATTTATATTAAAAATAAAACAACATTTGATTGAAAAAAATTTACATTACGCATAAAGAATAAAAAACATTATGAATATAAAACCACATCCGAATTTTTCCGTACATTTGTAAAAATGAAGGTTTCAATACCATGTACCCATGCTACCCATGAAACAAACGATTTATATTTTCTTGCTGCTTATCCTGTTCTCCGCTTGCGGAGGAGATAAGGGAAACGAGGGTTTCACGCTTACCGTAGAACTCGACGTACCCGATCAAACGTATCTCTACTTCCGGCAGGAAGAACATAAAAAGGGGATCACCGTCGATTCGGTACTGACCGAAAAAGGCAAAGCCGTGTATAAAGGTATTTGCGGGAAGTTATCGCGCATCGAAATATCTACGGAAGCCGGGCAGCGGGTACTTTCGCTCTATGTGAAAAACGGAGATAAAATAAAACTGAAAGGCAGTGTCTCAGCACCTTACGAAATCAATTTTTCCGGCCCGGCCGAGCAAGAGCAAATCGGGAAATTTCGTAACGACAACCATACCCTGCTCCAACGGCTGACAGACAGCGACCGGAATTTCTATTCACACATCGGAGACACTTCTTATCAAAAAGAAACTGCCGCCTACAAAGATTCGCTGCACGCACAAGTCATCGACTTTGCATTGGCCAATCCTGCTTCCTACGCATCAACGGTTCTTATCTACGATTACCTGCTCTCGCCCGAAACGGTAGAAACGACCGATACCCTGTTGCGCCGTCTCTCGCCCGAAGCCAAACCGGTATCGTTATTGGCAAAAGCCGAGCTATACATTTCGGATTTCCGGAAAAATCCGGAGGGGAAAATGCTCCCCTACATGACTTTCCGTACCCCCGGCGACAGCGTCATCAACACCGGCGGATTCCGACGCCGTACCACGCTTTTTACCGTATGGGCCTCGTACGACGCACTATCGCGGCAACAAATGCAGGTCGTGCGCAAAATCCGTGAAAAATATTCGGCACCTTATCTCAATGTCGTAAGCGTCTCACTCGATACCGACGAAAAGGCTTGGAGGGAAATACTGCGCAGCGACACGCTCGAAGGTTGGGCTCACTGCATTCTGAAAGAGGGCTGGAATGCCAATCAGGTCGAAAATCTAGGAATACAGTCTCTACCGGCTACTTTTGTCCTCAACGGGACGGGCCGCATCGTGGCCAAAAACATTTATGATGAAGAACTTATCGATACGGTCGATAAAACGGTAGCAGAGGTGGGCAAAGACAAAACTTTCGGAGAAAAACCATCTTCTTCCAAAAAATCCTCCTCAAAAAAATAATCTCTTCCACAAGCGCGTATGTTGGTCAAAGTTTTCGGAGCAGCCATGCAGGGCATCGATGCCCTCACCGTAACCATCGAAGTGAATTGTTCGCAAGGTATTCATTTCTATATGGTGGGGCTTGCCGATACGGCCGTCAGGGAGAGTCATGAACGTATCCGATCGGCACTGCAACACAACGGATATAAATTCCCGCACCGACAACTCATCATCAACCTCGCACCGGCCGACCTTCGCAAAGAAGGCTCGGCCTATGACCTACCGCTGGCCATCGGCATACTGGCAGCCGCAGAGGAGATTTCGGCCGACAAACTAAGTCGTTACATGATCATGGGAGAATTGTCGCTCGACGGCTCTATCCTACCCATACGCGGCGCCCTGCCCATCGCCATACAAGCCCGCGCGCAAGGATTCGAAGGCCTTATCGTCCCCAAAGCAAATGTACGAGAGGCGGCTGTCGTCGACAAACTCCACGTATATGGCGTGGAAAACATCTGCGAGGTGGTCGATTTTTTCAACGGAGATCGGGAATTGATACCGACGGTCATCGACACACGCGCCGAATTTTTTGCGGCTCAAAATAATTTTGACCTCGATTTCGCCGACGTCAAAGGCCAGGAAAGCGTAAAGCGCGCATTCGAAGTCGCTGCCGCCGGAGGGCACAATCTCATCATGATAGGCCCGCCGGGTGCGGGAAAATCGATGATGGCCAAACGTATCGCCTCGATACTGCCGCCTCTCACTTTGAACGAAGCTCTCGAAACGACAAAAATACACTCGGTAGCCGGGAAGATGGAACGTAACAGTTCATTGCTCACCCAACGGCCTTTCCGGGCACCGCACCATACCATATCGAGCGCAGCCCTCGTAGGTGGTGGAACCTTTCCCCAACCGGGGGAAATATCGCTGGCCCACAACGGTGTGCTTTTCCTCGACGAACTGCCCGAGTTCTCCCGCCAAGTACTCGAAGTCATGCGCCAGCCCCTCGAAGACCGGAAAATCACTGTCGCACGGGCAAAATACACCATCGAATACCCGGCAAGCGTCATGCTCGTCGCATCGATGAATCCCTGCCCTTGCGGGTATTACAACCACCCCGAGAAAAAATGTATCTGCCCGCCCGGGGCGGTACACCGTTACTTGAACCGTATCTCGGGGCCGTTGCTCGACCGTATCGACATACAAGTGGAAATCGTTCCCGTACCGTTCGAGAAAATCTCCGACAGCCGTCCGGGAGAACCCAGCACAGCCATTCGCGAACGGGTAATCCGCGCCCGGGAAATGCAAAGCGAACGTTTCAAAGAGATCCCCGGCATATATTGCAACGCACAGATGAACAGCCGGCTGCTCAACACCTTTGCCCGACCCGACGAGGCCGGACTTGCCCTGCTGCGCACGGCCATGACACGACTCAACCTGTCGGCTCGCGCCTACGACCGCATACTGAAAGTTTCACGCACCATCGCCGATTTGGCCGGCAGCGAAACCATACAAACCTCCCACATCGCCGAAGCCATCAATTACCGCAATCTCGACCGTGAAAACTGGGCAGGGTAAGGTTACCGCCTTTCCTCTTTCATTAATTATATAAAAATCTCCCTCTCGTACCGTATCGATAGAAATAAGATACAAACAGCCATATTCTTTACCGGAGTTTTCATTTACGGGAAAACAACCTAATTTTTTTTAGAGGAGAAAGCCTTCCGAACCATTTTCTGTTAAACAACATATCCTAAAAATGGTTATTCTTGTCGATTAATATTATTTTTGTAAGAAAATAGTAGAAATATCATCTACCAAACGGAAAAACCGAAAATCCGGAAAAGAGTAGGGACACAACTTACATACGCAAATCATGAATTGGTACCTCAAATGCTGGAATCAGTATGCCGATTTCTCCGGGCGGGCTCGTCGCAAAGAATATTGGATATTCTCGTTGATAAACGGAGTCATCATTATCATTCTTTATATCCTACAAATGGTCATGATTGAGAGTACTTTATGGCTCATATTTCCAATTGTCTTTTTCTTATATGCTCTCGCTGTATTTCTCCCCAGTCTGGCTGTGAATATTCGCCGATTGCATGACATCGGGAAAAGCGGATGGTGGTACCTCATCTATTTGATTCCTATAATAGGTTCGATATGGTTATTCGTACTCATGTGCCTCGACAGCGAACCCGGAGAGAATCAATGGGGTGAAAATCCGAAAGAGGTAGAAGAATAATCGAAAATATCGTTCCCTTTTTCAGCGTAAAAAACAGACAGCCTGCTTCCGACACGGAGCGGGCTGTCAACTTATCAGACTGAAATCGATTTTCCGACGGAAAAGTTTTTCCAACCGGCGGGGTAAAACAGCATTTTCAGGTTTCGTCAAATCGGGATCGGAATCGAGTACCTCACCGGCTATATCGCGTGCCAGTTGCAAAATCTGGCCGTCTTTGGCAATATTGGCAATGCGCAAGTCAAAAGCAATACCGCTTTGTTGCGTTCCCTCCATATCGCCGGGACCTCTCAACTGCAAATCGGCCTCGGAAATCTCAAAGCCGTCGTTGGTACGGGTCATAATCTCGATGCGTTTCCGCGTATCGTCGGATAATTTATGCGATGTTACCAACACGCAATAAGACTGGTCGGCTCCCCGTCCCACACGACCGCGCAACTGATGCAACTGGGAAAGGCCGAAACGCTCGGCATTCTCTATAACCATCACCGTGGCATTCGGCACATTCACTCCCACCTCTATCACCGTAGTAGCAACCATGATTTGCGCCTCGCCCCCGACAAAACGCTGCATCTCGGCGTCTTTCTCCGCAGGTTTCATTTTCCCGTGTACCATGCACACGGTATATTCGGGAAAGACCTCACGGATCTGCTTGAAGCCCTCTTCGAGATTTTTCAAATCGATTTTCTCACTTTCCTGTATCAGAGGGTAAACAATATATACCTGACGCCCCTGCTCGATCTGCCGGCGTATCGACTCATAAAGTTCCGCCCGGCGATTATCGTACCGGTGTATCGTCGTTACCGGTTTACGACCGGGTGGCAATTCGTCGATTACCGACACGTCGAGATCGCCGTAAACCGTCATCGCCAACGTGCGTGGGATAGGGGTGGCTGTCATCACGAGAATATGGGGAGGTCGGGAGTTTTTCCGCCACAGGCGCGAACGTTGCTCGACTCCGAAACGGTGCTGCTCGTCGATAACGACAAAGCCTAAATTAGCAAATACGACCGTATCTTCGAGCAGGGCATGTGTCCCGACAAGAATCTTCACATCGCCCGACACCAATCCCTCATGTATCTCCTCTCGCTGTTTCTTGCGAGTAGAGCCGGTAAGCAATTCGATACGCACGCCGATGGGACGAAGCAAGCTGCACAACGTCTCGTAATGTTGCGTAGCCAGAATTTCGGTAGGCGCCATCATACACGCCTGATACCCGTTATCCACCGCCATGAGCATAGCCATAAGAGCAACGAGGGTCTTGCCGCTGCCCACATCGCCTTGCAAAAGACGATTCATCTGCCGACCGCTGCCCACATCGGCACGGATTTCTTTCAAAACCCTCTTCTGCGCACCCGTCAGTTCGAAAGGCAGACATTCGCGATAAAAACGGTTGAAATTATCGCCGATCGTCGCAAACGGGAAACCTCCCAAACGACGCATACGTTGGCGGGTATACCTCAATATATTGAGTTGCAGATAAAAGAGCTCCTCGAACTTCAATCGAAATTGTGCCTTACGCAGCACATCGGGCGACTGAGGGAAATGTATATTATAAAGAGCTTCGCTGAGATAAATCACATGAGCCCGGGCGATTACGGCAGCCGGAAGCGTCTCGGGAAAGGAACGGGGAATGACTTTCCACAACGTAGCGATGATTTTCTGTACAGCCTTCGAATTGAGAAAATGCGACTTCATCTTCTCGGTCGTCGTATAATACGGTTGCAACCCCGTATTCCCGTCTATTTCCACATCGACAGGATCGATTTCGGGATGAGCGATATTCAAGCGGCTGCCGAAAAGAGTGGGACGCCCGAAGAGCGTATATTCCGTTCCCGGCTTATACCGGTCTTGAATATACTTGATACCCTTGAACCATACCAATTCTATCGTACCCGTAGCATCGGCAAAAATCGCAGTGAGACGACGTTTGTAACCTTCGCCCTGCGTCTCGTAGCGTACAATCTTGCCACGCAGTTGTATATAGGGCATCGTTCCGTTGATTTCCCGTATGGTATACGTACGCGAACGATCGATATACTTATAAGGATAGTAATACAACAAGTCCTCATAAGAATAAATACCCAGCTCCTTATTGAACAACTCCGCCCGTTTAGGACCGACGCCGGGAAGAAACTTTATATCGTTCATCGAAAGCTCACTCATCGGCACATAATATCTCAGCCACCGCCAAATCGCGTGGTGTGGTAATCTTTATATTATCGTTATCCCCCTCGACCAATATTATCCGGTATCCGGCCGCCTCGACAACAGAAGCATCATCGGTAAAATCATCACGATACAGTTGCCGGTAGGCATTTCTGAAAACAACGGAATCGAAAACCTGCGGTGTCTGCACACTGCGATATTCGGCACGGGACACAGCCTCATTGCTGCCATCGCCCCTAATACGCCGTAACGACTCGATAACCGGCGTTACAGGAATTGCCGCGCCGAAACGCCCGGCCGCCGTAAACGCGTCGGCCATAAGGCGACGAGAAATAAAAGGTCGCACGCCGTCATGCACGGCAATAAGACGCACCTCATCGGGCACAGCTTGTAAACCGTTAAAAACCGAATGGAAACGGGTCGCCCCACCAGCCACGACCGTATGGGGAAGAGAAAAAGCATACTGACGACACAACTCCCGCCAATATGTAAAATGGGCCTCGGGCAAAACCAATACGAGACCGATATTCTCATCATAGCGACGGAAGGCTTCGAGCGTATGCATCAAAACCGGACGACCGCCGACAAGCCTGAACTGCTTGGGTATATCTCCTCCCATACGCAATCCTTTTCCTCCCGCTACTACTATAACACACTTTTCCATAATGATTTTTGCTATAAACAAAAGTAATACAAAAAATAGGAACGGCAAAAATCGTCTGTTCAAATTTCAAAATATCCAATTAATTTACAGCAGATTAAATATATTATTTATATATATTCTCTAACATTATATCATAAATTTTTCCACAACCCGAGCAATATATCGAACAGAAATCATTACCTTTGGAAAATCTATGTCCCGACGATTCTTAATCCGATGAATTTTTCGGAGACAAACAATCGCTATATTTCAGCTATTTATGAAACAACGATTAACAGATATGAAACAAAAACGTTTTCTCTCCGCACTTTTTTCTTTCTTAATTTTAGGAATATTCTTGTCTTCGGGACAAGCACAGGAAATCGACCCTTCGATACAAAAACATATAGCCACCCAAAAGCGTAACAATATAATCAATAAAGAATTACCTTCGATATTGAGTATCGATGATTCGGCCACATACAGCCGCCGTCTCGAACAAGAATACGGTATCGCTCCGGCCAGCGAGCTTTACGGAGACGTATGGGTAAATCGCTGGATCAATCCCTACCGTCGTGCAGGAATACAACTTCCCGATACGTTCGCTATCAATGTGGCCAATTACTGTATGCCTATCATCGGTCGTAAAACCTCAGATTACGGCTTCCGTCGTTATCGCATGCATCGGGGCGTAGACCTGAAACTGGCAATAGGTGATACCGTACGCGCCGCTTTTGCAGGACAAGTGCGGTTTACCAACTACGAACGCCGAGGATATGGCTACTATGTCGTCATGCGCCACACCAATGGTCTCGAAACTGTCTATGGACATCTCTCCCGCTTTCTTGTAAAAGAGGGCGACATCGTAAAAGTAGGCGACCCGATCGCCCTCGGGGGAAATACCGGTCGCTCGACAGGAGCCCATCTTCATTTCGAAATCCGTTTTTTGGGATTGGACCTCAACCCCAACGAAATATTCGATTTCAAAAACAATGAAATACGCAACGATGTATTCGTGTTCCGTTCGGCTCCCTATCGGGCCGGGACAGAAACCTACTACTCCAACGGTGTTACCTACTCGGTATACCGGGTGAGAAAAGGAGATACCCTCACCTCGATAGCCCGTAAATACAGGACATCGATCAACTCATTATGCCGACTGAACAAAATAAGTCCGAAACGGACATTGAAAATCGGACAACCTATCCGTATCGACTGATTTTTCAGAATTCAATATTCCATAAAATACCCAATAGCATGCAACAGACCATCAAAAAAGTACTTGTGCTCGGTTCGGGCGCATTGAAAATCGGACAAGCCGGAGAGTTCGATTATTCAGGTTCTCAAGCTCTGAAAGCGATGAAAGAGGAGGGTATAAAAACCGTTCTCATCAATCCGAATATTGCAACCATTCAGACCTCGGAAGGTATAGCCGATCAGGTTTATTTCCTGCCGATTACACCTTACTTTGTAGAAGAAATATTCAAAAAAGAACAACCCGACGGGATATTACTCGCCTTCGGCGGACAGACCGCGCTCAACTGCGGTACCGAACTCTACAACAAAGGTATCTTGAAGAAATACAACGTTCAAGTACTCGGGACATCGGTCGAAGCGATCATGAATACCGAAGACCGCGACCTCTTCGTGAAAAAACTCAACGAGATCGATATAAAAACACCTAAAAGCATCGCCGTCGAAAATATGGACGATGCTTTCAAGGCCGCTCACACGATCGGATTCCCGCTGATCATACGTTCGGCTTACGCTCTCGGCGGTATGGGAAGCGGTTTCTGCAATAACGATGAAGAGCTGAAAGCTCTCGCTGAAAACGCCTTTTCTTATTCCCCCCAAATACTTGTGGAAGAATCGCTGAAAGGCTGGAAAGAAATCGAGTTCGAGGTAATCCGCGACAAGAACAACCACTGCTTCACCGTTGCCAGTATGGAAAATGTCGACCCTCTGGGTATACACACCGGCGAAAGTATCGTGGTCGCTCCTACCTGCTCGCTCGATAATAAAGAGCTTACCATGTTGCAAGAACTCTCCTGCAAAATTATCCGCCACCTCGATATAGTAGGCGAATGCAACGTCCAATACGCATTCAACTCCGAAACCGACGATTACCGTGTCATCGAAGTAAACGCCCGTCTGAGCCGTTCATCGGCCCTTGCCTCGAAAGCAACCGGTTATCCGCTGGCTTTTGTCGCCGCCAAACTGGCGCTGGGCTATACCCTCGACCAAATCGGAGAAATGGGAACCAGCAACTCGGCCTACGTAGCCCCGAGTCTCGACTACCTCATCTGCAAAATACCCCGTTGGGACCTAAGCAAATTCGTAGGTGTATCGCGGCGTATAGGTTCGAGCATGAAATCGGTAGGCGAAATCATGGCTATCGGAAAAAGTTTCGAAGAAATCATACAAAAAGGACTGCGTATGATAGGTCAGGGAATGCACGGTTTCGTAGGAAATACCGACCTGACATTCGACAATCTCGACGATGAATTGGCCAACCCCACTGACATGCGCATCTTTGCCATTGCCGAAGCATTCGATCGCGGATATTCGATAGACCGTCTGCACGAACTGACAAAAATCTCTCCGTGGTTCCTCGATAAATTACACAACATACACAATTTCAAGCTCAAACTCGAAAGTTACGACCATATCGAAGATATTCCGCAAGAAGTCCTCTCCGAAGCCAAACGGTTGGGATTCTCCGACTTCCAAATCGCCCGCTTCGTCGAGAACCCCACCGGTAATCTCGAAGTGGAAAGTATACGTGTGCGCAATCTTCGCAAAAAAATGGGCATACTTCCTTCGGTAAAACGTATCGATACCGTTGCTTCGGAACACCCCGATCTCACCAACTACCTCTATCTCACTTACGACGGCAGCGACCACGACATACCTTATTACAAAAACGATCGTTCGGTCGTTGTTCTCGGTTCGGGAGCTTACCGCATAGGCAGCTCGGTAGAGTTTGACTGGTGTTCGGTCAATGCCATACAAACGGCTCGCAAATTGGGTTATAAATCGATTATGATCAATTATAATCCTGAAACGGTATCGACCGACTACGACATGTGCGACAGACTTTACTTCGACGAGCTTTCGTTCGAACGCGTACTTGATGTCATCGATCTCGAATCGCCCAACGGAGTCATCGTTTCGGTAGGCGGACAGATTCCCAACAATCTCGCCATGAAGCTGCATCGCCAGCAAGTTCCTATTCTCGGAACCTCTCCTATCTCGATAGATCGTGCCGAAAACCGAAACAAATTCTCTCTCATGCTTGACCAACTCGGGATCGACCAACCGGCATGGAAAGAGCTGACTTCAATGGACGACATCAAGGCATTTGTCGAAAATGTAGGATTCCCCGTACTGGTACGTCCTTCGTACGTCCTCTCCGGTGCCGCCATGAACGTATGCCACGACATGGAAGGGCTGAAAGAGTTCCTCGCCCTCGCCGCTCATGTATCGAAAGAATACCCCGTCGTGGTATCGAAATTTATGCAAGATACCAAAGAAATAGAATTCGACGCTGTCGCACAAAACGGAGAAATCGTCGAGTACGCCATCTCTGAACACATCGAATTCGCCGGTGTGCACTCGGGCGACGCCACACTCGTATTCCCGGCACAGAAAATCTATTTCGAGACGGCTCGCCGCATAAAGAAAATCAGCCGGCAGATTGCCAAAGAACTGAATATCTGTGGACCGTTCAACATACAGTATCTGGCCAAAAACAACGATGTGAAAGTCATCGAATGTAATCTGCGTGCTTCACGAAGTTTCCCGTTCGTCTCGAAAGTCCTGAAACGCAACTTTATAGAAACAGCGACCCGTATCATGCTTAATGCTCCCTATACGCAACCCGACAAGTCGGCTTTCGACGTCGACTGCATCGGCGTAAAAGCATCGCAATTCTCTTTCGCCCGATTACAAAATACCGACCCCATTTTGGGTGTCGACATGGCATCGACCGGAGAAGTAGGTTGTATCGGCGATGACTTCAACGAAGCCATGCTCACCGCCATGCTTGCCGTAGGATATGCCATTCCCAAGAAAAACGTAATGGTTTCTTCGGGATCGGCACGATCGAAAGTGGATCTGCTCGACGGTTGCCGCATGTTGTACGAAAAAGGATACCAAATCTATGCTACGGCAGGGACTCGCAAATTCCTCGTCGAAAACGGTATCGACAATGCCATCGAAGTTTCATGGCCCGACGAACACCGCGACAACAACGTCATGGACATGATTGCCAGTCATGCATTCGATCTCATCATCAACGTTCCCAAGAACTATACCAAGCACGAAATGACCAACGGGTACAAAATACGCCGAGCGGCAATCGACCACAACATTCCGCTCATTACCAACGCCCGTCTGGCAGGAGCTTTTATCGAGTCGTTCTGCGCTGTGAGCCTGCAAAACATACCCATTAAAAGCTGGAAAGAATACAAGTAGGCAACAACTCCCTATACAGAGAAACGGCGGTACACATTCAGTGTACCGCCGCTTTTTAATTTGTTTTAAACATAAACGAAGTACTATAAATCGAAACCTTATATATTCCTAAAAATATTGATCCGTTTAAAAATTTTCCTATCTTTATTGCAAACTTTAATCTGATATCTATGGAAACTTCCCTATTTTGGATCGTGCCGGCAGCATCTCTCCTCGCCCTGATATTGGCATGGTATTTTTTCAAGCAAATGATGCGCGAAAGCGAAGGTACCGAAACAATGCAACGTATCGCTTCTTTCGTGCGCACCGGTGCCATGTCATACTTGAAACAACAATATAAGATCGTAGGTCTTGTATTTCTCGGGTTGGTCATCTTCTTTTCGATCATGGCCTACGGGTTCAATCTGCAAAATCACTGGGTTCCGGTAGCATTCCTGACCGGCGGATTCTTTTCGGGACTGGCCGGATTTCTGGGTATGAAAACAGCGACATACGCTTCGGCACGAACAGCCAATGCTGCCCGGCAATCGCTCAACCGGGGGTTACGCATCGCGTTCCGCAGCGGTGCCGTCATGGGCCTTGTCGTCGTAGGACTGGGGCTGCTCGATATTTCATTTTGGTATCTTCTGCTCGACTACTTTATCCCAGCCGATGCAATGAATGCCACATCTAAACTCTGTGTCATCACCACGACCATGCTCACCTTCGGTATGGGAGCTTCGACACAAGCCCTTTTCGCACGCGTCGGTGGCGGCATTTATACCAAAGCTGCCGACGTGGGAGCAGACCTCGTCGGGAAAGTCGAAGCGGGAATTCCCGAAGATGATCCGAGAAACCCCGCAACCATCGCCGACAACGTAGGAGATAATGTAGGCGACGTTGCCGGTATGGGGGCCGACCTGTACGAATCGTACTGCGGATCGATACTTGCCACCTCGGCTCTCGGAGCGGCTGCATTTATCGGGAGCGGCGACAGTGCCATGCAATTCAAGGCGGTTATCGCCCCGATGCTCATTGCCGCCGTAGGAATCATTCTCTCCATCATCGGAATATTCACGGTTCGGACCCGAGATGATGCCAAGTTGAAAGATCTTCTGAAATCGCTCTCGACCGGTATCAACCTGAGTTCGATACTCATCGTCGTCGCAACTTTCGTCATTCTATGGGCCTTGCAATTACAAAACTGGTTCTATATAAGCTGTGCCGTCGTCATCGGTCTACTTGTAGGAATCGTCATCGGACGTTCGACCGAATACTACACTTCGCAATCATACCGTCCCACACAGAAACTTGCAGAGAGCGGAAAAACCGGCCCGGCGACCGTTATCATCTCGGGTATCGGTTTGGGCATGATTTCGACGACGATACCCGTCTTGGCCGTCGTATGCGGTATCATACTCTCTTACTGGTTTGCTGCCGGTTTCGATTTCGCCAATGTATCGATAGGTCTTTACGGTATAGGCATTGCCGCCGTAGGAATGTTATCGACATTGGGTATCACCCTTGCCACCGATGCATACGGACCTATCGCCGACAATGCGGGAGGAAACGCCGAAATGAGCAATCTCGGCAAAGATGTCCGTTCCCGCACCGATGCACTCGACTCTCTGGGTAACACGACCGCCGCCACCGGAAAAGGGTTCGCCATCGGTTCGGCCGCCCTCACCGGTCTCGCCCTACTGGCCTCCTATATAGAAGAAATACGTATCGGTCTCACCCGCATGGGACAAGAAACTCTGACAATCGGAGAGCGTGCCGTAGATGTACATAACGCCTCATTCACCGATTTCATGTACTACTATGACATCACGCTGATGAATCCGAAAGTACTCTCGGGCATTTTCATCGGTTCGATGATGGCTTTTCTATTCTGCGGATTAACCATGAACGCCGTTGGCCGTGCCGCAGCGCACATGGTAGAGGAAGTACGCCGGCAATTCCGGGAAATCAAAGGTATTCTTACCGGAGAAGCACAACCCGATTATGCCCGCTGTGTCGAGATCTCGACAAAAGGCGCCCAGCGCGAAATGATATTTCCTTCTCTTCTTGCCATCATCGCTCCCGTACTTACCGGTTTGATATTCGGTGTACCGGGTGTCATCGGTCTGCTGGTCGGCGGATTGGGGGCCGGATTTGTCCTCGCTATTTTCATGGCAAACGCCGGTGGAGCATGGGACAATGCCAAGAAATATACCGAAGAAGGGAACTTGGGAGGGAAAGGCGGTGAAGTACACAAAGCAACCGTCGTAGGAGACACTGTCGGCGATCCTTTCAAAGATACTTCGGGACCCAGCCTCAATATCCTCATCAAACTCATGAGCATGGTTGCCATCGTCATGGCGGGACTTACCGTTGCATGGAGTCTGTTCTAAATGTATTTTAAGAGGGAGGGGGTGCTCTCACAAGTAAGAGCACCCCCCTCTTTTGTTTTTTACTTTCCCTCCAAATTACCATTTTGACAATGACTAAAAAGGAAACCCCACAACAGAGAGCTCCGCATCGTTACCAAACAACACAAAACATCTCGAACAAAATGGTAGAATCGGGGGAGCCTCGCATACCACTATAAATGACAATAATGTCATTCTGAATGGAGCGAAGTGAAATGAAGAATCTCCTACTAAACATACATTTCTCATAAGATTCCTCGCATACGCTTCGGAATGACAGACGTTGTAGTACTTTACGGTACAACGTCATTCTGAGGTGTGGAACACCGAAGAATCTCCTACCAAGTGAGGTATAGCATGAGATCTCTCACCTGCATTCGAGATGACAGTAATGTCATTCTGAATGTAGCGTAAGCGGAATGAAGAATCTCAACCAATAAAGAGTAGGGGATTCCTCGTCGGGCTCACGCCCTCACTCGGAATGACATTCAAGCAGCAGCGAAACATCTCAAAAACACAAGACAGAATTCTATTCGCGAAAAACGGGATTGTCGGGAAAACGAAGAGATTCCTCGCCGACCACAGTCTCACTCGGAATGACAAGCCGGGCGGAGAAGTGCACCGTTATCTCTTTTCGGCACACTTCCGCTTTTCATTTACTCAAAGACAAAACTTTTCACGGAAAGGCCCTTACAATCGCCTTTGAACAAGAAATAAACCTTCGTCCGACCCTTTTTTATTTTATCTACGGTGAAAACCTGTTTTTCCCATTCTTTCAAATTTTTACTTTTCTCAACCCGGCATACAGCCAACAATCGTCCATCGATCGACTCTTCTCGAAGTTCTATTTCCACACCGGAAGTTTCTGCCCGCAACTCAATCGCAACCGTCCGAGGCTTCTTCTTAAAATGTAAATTATTGAACACAAGCCAATCGCCCGATACAATTTTCTCAAAATGCTGCATGGGTCTTTTACGATGAGGACGAACCAGCAACAACCCCTCCCGGTCGTCATATTGCGAAAAATCCACCCCGACAAACGCATCGTAATGATTTCCCCGCCGTGTACTTTCTATTTGAAAGAAATCGAAATCGGCATATCCGCAAGGAGCACCTTTTGCAACATTATAACAACACAACGCATGACGTATTCCCAAATAACCCCAGAAATTAGACGTTCCTTCGAGGCCGAAACGATGGAACGTGCGGTTATCAAGACTGTAATAAAACAGTTGAGACCCTTGTTTCGTAATTTCGGTGCGGAGATAAATCCGCTCCGTATCCAGTAGCAAACTATCGTTAACATTCTCTCCCGTCCAATCTCCGGAACGGAACTCCAACCAATTACCATTCGACTTTTTACGGACGCCCAACTGATACATGGGCCTTCCCATAATTCCCATACCAGCAAAATCATTCTCTTGCAAACCCTTCAATTCGAGAGCTACGGTAGCTGTACTATACGGCCCGCTGACTTTCTGAGTAAGCGAATTACGGGCTTCTCCGAAACACGGCGCCGACTGGGCATAGATGCGGAAATAACCCGGCCGGTCGGTCAAACTCCACTTCTTTTTGTGCGGAACATGGTTGAACTCCCATACTTGCGATAACTCGGCGGCATCGAAATCATCGGAATGCTGCGGATAACACATACCCCGACCTGCCCCGACCGCAGGTTTGCGATACGTTACCACTCCTTTTCCAGATTTCCCTTCCGAGCCTACCACCGGCCAGTCGTTTTCCCATTTCATCGGATACAACATGAGACATCGCCCCATATAGTCGCGATCTTGGAACGTATATGCCCACGATTCGCCTTCGAGAGTCTCTACATAGCCACCCTGATGTACACCGGCATCGGCATAATTTATATCATCGTCGATCAATACTTTCGTCTCATAAGGGCCATAAAGATTCCGCGAACGACTTATCATCTGCACCCCATCATACCCCAATGCCGGATTGAATATATAATACCAACCGTTTCTTTTATATGTATGGCAACCCTCGAACAGATGGCCGTATCCCTCGGGCGCCGTCAGTATCAATGTTCCTTTATCGTCGGGATTCAATACTCCCGTAGCGTCGTCTTTTAAACGGGTAAGATAAATTTTGTTTTTGCCATGCGTAACATATTTCTTTCCATCGTCATCGATAAAGAAACCCGGGTCGTATAAACGCTTGTCGAACTTATGCATAGTATACGGTCCTTCGGGTCTGTTACTCTTGAACATGACAAATCCGTCATCGGCGATATTCACACCGATATAATAGATGCCGTCGTAATATCTTATCGTCGGCGCCCAACAAAGACGACTATACGCCGTTTTCCCACCTTCCATACGGTATTGCGGACGGAATGTGATGCTGTCATAGGCATGCCCTATGACTTCCCAATTGATCAAATCTTTGGAATGGCAAACAGGAATTCCGGGCATGGCGACAAACGAAGAGCTTACCATATAATAATCTTCTCCGACCCTGATTATATCGGGATCGGGATAGTCGGCCTGTATAACCGGATTGGTATAAGTACCGTCGCCGTTATCGGACGACAGATAGGCCGTACTCTCCAAAGCCGTAGAGCAAGATGAGATAAACACGGACAAACAACAGAGAAACAGAAAATCGAATAATCGGGGGAAATTTTTCATACGATGTAGCTTTATGGTATTACATTTCAATTCTGTGAACCGATGGAAGTCATCAGGATTTTCAAAAATAAGCAGAGATACTCGATCTCATGTGGATTTTTTATGGCTAATATGTAGACTTTTTAGATGCCATAAATAAAAACGGGACTCTCTCCGAAATCTGTGAGACAAACAATTTCTTTTTATAAAACCACCGACATAACATCTTCCGAAAATAAAATATCCCTTCGAGGTGAACTTTTTTATCTGTTCGTTCATTATCAGATAAAAAGGCTTTACATCGAAAGGATTACTCTTTTTAATAGGTACAAATATTTTAAAAACAGAGACTTAAAAAGAAAAAGAAGCTCCATATCAAAGAAAAGCATGATACGGAACATAAAAAATAGAGATAACTCTTTCAAAACAAATGATTTTTACCCTTTAAATTTTTCAAATCAAAAAATATTCATACCTTTGAAAGAGTAAAAAACGAGCCCGATATTCAACCCGGCCCTTAACCCATTTCCTCGAACAAAGAAGACTATGGACAAAGGAAACAACATCAAACATCTATACCTGAAAGATACGTCTTTTGCTAACCTCATGCAGAAACGCATCTTCAACGTTTTATTGGTCGCCTCTTATTACGATGCGTTCATTCTCGAAGAAGACGGCCGCGTCGAAGAACAGATTTTCTTCGAGTACACGTCCCTCAACCTTAGCTCCCCGCCCCGCGTTACACAAGTAAATAATCTCGAAGACGCATTCAAGGAATTATCGACAAAAAGGTTCGACCTCATCATCGCCATTCCCGATGCCGAACACAGTCAGACCTACGAAAAGGCCAAAGAAATCAAACACCACTATCCCGATATTCCCATCGTCCTGCTCACCCCTTTTGCCCGGGAAGTCTCCCGACGATTGGAAAAAGAAGACCTCAGCGGTGTCGATTACGTTTTCAGTTGGTTGGGAAACGCCGACTTGTTACTGGCCATCATCAAGTTGCTCGAAGACGAAATGAATATCGAAGAAGATACCAAGTCGGGCGTACAGATTATCATGCTGGTCGAAGACTCGGTGCGGTTCTATTCCTCGATACTGCCCCACCTATACAAATTCGTGCTGAAACAATCCCAAATATTTTCGACCGAAGCCCTCAATGAGCACGAACAGATGTTGCGTATGCGGGGACGGCCCAAAATAAAACTGGCCCGCTCCTACGAAGAAGCGATGGAAATGTATAAGAAATACGCCAATAATATATTGGGAATCATATCGGACGTATCATTTATGCACGAAGGATTGAAAGATGCGAAAGCCGGACTTAAATTCTGCTCGTACGTCAGGGAAAAAGACCCGTTCGTTCCTATTATCATCGAATCGTCCGATACCGAGAACGCGGCCGGAGCCGCTGCGCTCGACGCATGTTTCCTCGATAAAAATTCAAAAAAACTTCCCGTCGATTTGCGTAAGGCCATCATGCGCAATTTCGGCTTCGGAGATTTTGAATTTATCAATCCGCAAAACGGAGAGGTCATCATGCGCATCAAAGAGCTGAAAGACCTGCAAAAAAATATCCTTTCCATTCCCGCCGAATCGCTGTTATACCACGCTTCGCGCAATCATATTTCCCGCTGGCTCTATTCCCGGGCCCTTTTCCCGCTGGCCGAATTCATTCGTCGGCGCTGGCCTCATAACCTCGACGAGCTGCCCGAAATACGACAAGAAATCTTCGACTCCATCGTTCTCTATCGGAAAATGAAGAACCGGGGCGTAGTTGCCATCTTCGAACGAAACCGTTTCGACAAATACTCCAATTTCGCCCGTATCGGGCAAGGTTCGCTGGGAGGGAAAGGGCGCGGTCTGGCATTTATCGACTCACTCATCAAACGCCACCCCGTACTTGAAGATTACGAAGGAATAAGCGTTTCTGTTCCCAAAACCGTTGTTCTTTGTACCGACCTCTTCGACGAATTCATGGAGAGCAATAATCTCTATCAAATCGCCCTCTCGGACCTACCCGACGAAGAAATCCTCAACCACTTCCTCGAAGCCTCCTTGCCCGAACGCCTCAAAGAAGACATACTGGCCTTTTTCGAGGTCGTAGGACGGCCCATCGCCGTGCGTTCATCGAGTCTACTCGAAGACTCGCATTACCAGCCTTTCGCCGGCGTATACTCGACCTACATGATACCGTTCCTCGATGACCGAGAAGAGATGTACCGCATGTTGTCAGCTGCCGTGAAAGGTGTGTACGCCTCGGTATTTTACTCCGACAGTAAAGCCTACATGACGGCGACATCGAATGTCATCGACCAAGAAAAAATGGCAATTATCTTACAAGAAGTAGTAGGTACACAATACGGCGACCGATACTATCCCTCATTCGCGGGTGTCGGCCGGTCGCTCAATTATTACCCGATCAACGACGAAAAAGCCGAAGACGGCGTCGTGGATATAGCCGTAGGTCTCGGAAAATACATCGTCGACGGCGGACGCAGTTTACGATTTTCGCCCAAGCACCCTAACAAGGTACTGCAAACCAGCACCCTCGACCTTGCCTTGCGAGACACGCAAACCCGCTTCTATGCGCTCGACCTGAAAAATATCCAAGAGCATTGCGAAGTCGATGACAGTTTCAACCTTTTGCGTCTCTCGATACGCGATGCCGAGGCCGACAATTCCCTACGCGGCATGGTATCGACGTTTGACCCTTACGACCAAGTCATACGCGACGGATATTACGAAGGGGGACGCAAAGTCGTTACCTTCGCCAATATCCTGCAACACAACATTTTCCCGCTATCGCCACTACTGGAAATGATGCTCGAATACGGTTCGCACGACATGGGCCGGCATGTAGAGATAGAATTTGCCGGGATCCTGCCCAATGAACAGCACCCTCACGGTGCACTGTATTGGTTGCAAATACGACCCATCGTAGATACGAAAGAGATGCGGAGCGACGAAATCGACGAGGTCGACGAAAAAGACCTCTTGCTGAAAACATCTTCGGCTCTGGGGCACGGCATCATGTCGGACCTGCACCATGTCATCTATGTCAAAAGCGATGGATTCTTGTCATCGAACAATTCGCTCATCGCCCGGGAAATAGAAAAGATAAACAAAACATTTCTCGAACGCGGCGAAAATTACATACTCATAGGCCCCGGACGCTGGGGTTCGAGCGACACGGCACTGGGTATTCCCGTCAAATGGCCACATATATCGGCGGCCCGCCTTATCGTCGAAACCGCCTTATCGAACTATTTCATCGAGCCGAGTCAGGGAACACACTTCTTCCAGAACCTGACCTCTTTCGGCGTAGGTTACTTCACGCTCAATCCGCAAATCAAAGACTGTCTCTACGACGAAAATTTCCTCGATCGCCAAGAGGCCGTACAAGAGACGCAATTCCTGAGGGTCGTACGATTCGAACAGCCGCTTACCGTAAAAATCAACGGAAAAAAAAGCGAAGGCATCGTCATCAAACCCTCCGAAACATAACCGTAAACCCCCTACGTTATGAGCTTTGTAAAATCGATACTGCAACAATGGCGCGACCGGAATCTTAAAAAAAGCGCTTATTCCGACAGCGAACCACTCGTCGTTTCGGACATTCCGGGAACAGACATCGCCGAGCAACACCTGCTCGAAGCTCTCGCCCGGCAAATCAATGATGCCGTAAACAACGGTGAAACGATTTCATCTCTCAACGTCGAGACCGTCTATGAGCGGCTGGCCGAAAGTCTCGACCGCTTCAAGCAGGAATCGCTCAATACGGCCCGTAACGAATTATCGGAAAAATGGAGAGAAGAGGAATCCCGACGCATTGCCGAAATAAAAAACTTACAGGAACAAAACGCCGAACTTTCCCACAATTTCACCGAAGCGCAAAAAAGGCATGCCGGAGCAGAGCGCTTGCGCAAAACCCTGAGCGAACGTATCCATGACCTCGAAAACGAATTGATAACCGTACGAGACGAATACGAACGGGAAATAGAAGAAAAGTTACGACAGATCAATAAAATAAAAGCACAATCACTGGGACTCGTCTATGACGAATCGGGCGAAAAAATCGAAGAAACCTCTCAAAATATCGAGGAGACGGATACGGAAAAAATTTTCGATTGTCGCAGCGTCGACGACGGAGGAGACAATGATGCAATCGTGATAAAACACCGCTACGCATCGCTATACGCCAAACTCAACAAAGCACAAAACGCCCTGCAAGAACAGAGAAAAGAAAATCGCAATATCATGAAACGGGATTCGCGACACCAACAACGAATCAAAGATTTACAGGAAACAACAAAAAAATTGCGAAAAGAAGTACGAAAACTTACGGAAGAGCTCGAACAGGCACTCCGTAAAGTCGGAAAAAAGAATAATATGTCATCGGCCGAACCGACGTCCCGACACACTCATAAACCAGCACCGGGGCTCACGTCTCTAATATTTCCCGACGATACAGCCGAAAACCCGTAAAAACACGACGTATCATTCTGTTTTTACAAAAGAAAAAAATCAATTTACAGGCCAAGATGACGATGAACGATCGGTGATAATCATATCCATAACCTTCCGAAGAAAACGCACCTGATCCAATGGCAAACGCCGAGAAAAAGTCTCGATAAGAATGGCATATTCTTCGGTGGTAAACGTTGCACCACCGGTAATGCTATGTGGTTGTTCCGAAAAGAAGACAGCGTAATTCACCCCCTCTCTCTCACAGATCTCTTCCAGAGCCTTTACCGCTTTTTTTATTTCTTCCATACTACTTTTATTTTTCATATCTATTGGTCGATTATTATTGGCTATAATTCATATTATTCGTATATTAGTAGAAGTAAAACCAATTAAATAGTCTTTTGTTCATTTCAAAAGTTCTTTTTACAACACTATCCTATACAAAACTCAAAAGAAAATATACTATGTCGAAGATCATCTATTCGGAAATCAAATTTCGAGAATTCCTGTCGAGAAGAGGAATTACTTATCAAGAAGCCTCCGCTTTTTTAGGAATTGACAAGAATACAATCGGCAAAGCCGTCCGAGGAGGAAATCTCAACATGAGCGTATTGTTGACCATCTGCAATATGTACCATCTGAACATCGCCGACTTTTTCGTCCTCGAACATGATGGAGAAGAAACAGCGACCCACGAAAATAGTATAGACCCGATTCTTTCTGATAACAAGCAAATGCTGTCTTCGGTTTCGGAAGAATTCGAGAAATATAAAATTTCTAAAAAACCGAAATTCCAATACGAAGATTTTTTGGCATCAAAAGATCAGGAAATAGCGTTACTTCGTGAAATAAACGAACTCTATAAGAAGCAAATCGAGCTGTTACAAGAAAAGGTTCTCGAAATCGACAACAAAAACGATCTGTAAGAACCCTTTACTTCTTTCCCACATAAATGGAGCAAACACCCCAAGTCAGTCGACGATAATATACTTCACCGAATCTGACGCTTCTGAATATCGAAAGCATTTCATCTCCCTGGGGTACCGCCTCTATCGAACGAGGAAGGTACATATATGCTTGCTTGTCGCGAGAAAACAATCGTCCCAAGCAGGGAATAATGTGATGAGCATAAAATCGGTACAACACATCAAACGGAAATCTGCGGGGGGTCGACAATTCTATGACCATCAACACTCCGCCGGGCCTCAATACCCGATACATCTCGGAAAACCCTTGCTGTAACCGTTGAAAATTACGCACTCCGAATGCAACGGTTACGGCATCGTATCGAGCGTCGGGAAAGGTCAAGGAGAGGCAATCCTGTTTTTCAAAGACTATCTTTTCCTGCAAGTTCCGCTCAAAACATTTTTTCCGGGCGATGTCAAGCATTCCTTCCGACAAATCGATGCCCGTAATATCCGGGTAATCGAACATCTCACTCATCATAAACGGCAAATCTCCCGTACCAGTCGCTACATCGAGTATCTTCCGGGGATTGTAAGCCCTCAGCATTTTCAATGCAACGCGCCTCCACCCGCGATCGAGACCGAAAGTCATCAACCGGTTCATACGATCATATACCGGAGCTATCGTATCGAACATACGACGCACCTGCACATCTTTGCTCTCCCCGTCGCCATAAGGGAGTACCGTCTCGGGATTGTGTGGAATATGCTCCGATGCCATAGCAAAAATGGTCTCTAACACATATTTTCCAAAGAAGAAAAATCTCTTTTTCCTCTTCGGAAAATATAATAGGGAATGTTTTTTATTTTCTGTTCTTTAAAAATCCGCTTACATTTTTCTCGATACGGGCGGCGACATCTTCGGTATCGGCCTTAACAAACTTCTCTCCGACGATATGCTCATACAGCTCGATATAACGGTCGCTGATAGATGTTACGATAGCATCGGTCATCTCGGGAACCTGTTGGCCGGCTTTTCCCTGAAAACCGTTATCCATCAACCATTCGCGAACGAACTCCTTAGACAACTGTTTCTGGGGTTCTCCTTTTGCAAATCGTTCTTCATACCCTTCCGAATAGAAATAACGGCTCGAATCGGGCGTATGGATTTCGTCCATAAGATAAATCTTCCCGTCATGCTTACCAAATTCATATTTGGTATCGACAAGAATCAATCCGCGTTCGGCAGCCATTTGCGTACCCCGATTGAAAAGTTCCATCGTATATTTTTCCAACAAGGCATACTCCTCGGGCGTCGCCAAGCCTTTTGCCAAAATTTCTTCTTTGGAAATATCGGCGTCATGCTCTCCGATTTCGGCTTTGGTCGTAGGGGTAATTATAGGCTCGGGAAATTTCTGGTTTTCCTTCATACCCTCGGGTAACTTCACTCCGCAAATTTCGCGCACTCCGCTTTTATAAGCGCGCCAGGCACTCCCGCACAGGTATCCCCGGACGATCATTTCCACAGGAAAACCTTTGCACATCACCCCGACAGTCACCATAGGGTCGGGAGTAGCCACCTTCCAGTTGGGACAAATATCGGTCGTCGCATCGAGGAATTTGGCAGCAATTTGATTCAACATCTGCCCCTTGAAAGGAATTCCTTTCGGAAGAATTACGTCAAATGCCGATATACGGTCGGTAGCGACCATGACAAGCAACTCGTCATCGATATTATACACATCACGCACCTTTCCGTGATAAACACTCTTTTGTCCGGAAAAGTGAAAATCGGTTTTTACCAAAGCTTTCTCCATTTCTAAATATATTTAAGTTCTTCTATGTTAGGCACATCATTTTGAGGAAGATTTCGATTCCTCGTTCTCTTTCCACAAACGCCGCTGCCTGCATTTCTCATCATAAGCATCATACGCCTCGACAATACGTTGCACGAGCTTATGACGCACAATATCTTTTTTGGAAAATTGTACCTTAGCGATACCCGGCACATCATGCAGCAACTCGATCGCTTGCGACAATCCCGACCGCTGAGATGGGGGCAGGTCGATCTGACTCATATCGCCGGTAACGATCATCTTGGCATTAAGACCCATACGGGTAAGAAACATTTTAATCTGATGCGTCGACGTATTCTGCGCTTCGTCGAGAATAATGACCGCCTCACCCAATGTGCGTCCCCGCATAAAAGCAAGCGGTGCGATCTGTATCACATTGTTGTCCATCAATTCTTTAAGACGCGCTGCCGGAATCATATCCTGCAAAGCGTCATAGAGCGGTTGCAGATAGGGATCGATTTTATCCTTCATGTCGCCGGGCAAAAATCCCAACTTCTCCCCGGCTTCCACCGCCGGACGACTGAGGATTATTTTCTTTACTTCTTTATTTTTCAACGCCCGCACGGCCAATGCAATGGCGACATAAGTCTTTCCCGAACCGGCGGGACCGAGTGCAAAAACAAGATCGTTTTCTTCAAAGGCTTTTACCAATAATTTCTGGTTCTCAGACCGAGCCACGATAGGACGGCCGTTCACCCCGTGTATGATCAAGTTATCTTTCTTCACCTCGGGCGGTCGATTTCCTTTTACAATGTCGATGACGGCTTCTTCGCTCAACAGATTATACTCGGCACAATACCGCATAAGCTCGGTTATCTTTTCTTCAAAAATCGCCATCTCCACTTCGTCGCCGATAGCCTTTACCACCAGCCCGCGAGCCAAGATACGCAACTTGGGAAACAACGTACGCAACAACTGTATATTGCTGTCGTTCAACCCATAAAAGATAACCGGATCTACATTTTCCAATATAACGACGCGCTCTATCATGCATTTTGGTTTCTGACCCGACAAAGATAGCAAATAATAACCGTAACCTCACGAGCGAAACAAAAGTTTTGAAACACACCCCCTTTTCAGCCGGCTTATCCGTCCAAGAAAAATGCCGGTCGCTCCAAAAACGACCGGCATCGACAAACGGTCTCCGACTCTATTTATTCAACGCGTTGAGCAGGTAACGTCTCATCGTTTCGACACCGGGATAGCCGGTCAGTTTTTTCACCCGGTTACCTTGCCGATCGACGATGATAAACGTCGGGACTCCGCTTATTCCCAAAAGGGAAGAAAGACTGCGGCCCTGACGGAGCGACAACAAGATATGGTACCCGGGAACAGCCTCGATCAGATTCGACCATGTTTCTTTATTGGAAGATCCATCGGTTGCCAGATAAAGATAAACGATATCTTTATCGGCCAATTCTTTTTTGAGAGGAACCATCTGCTGCATGGCTATGCGGCACGGAGAGCACCAAGTCTCCCAAAAATCCACCAAAACGATCTTACCCCGATAAGGAGCAATGAGAGCCGCAAAAAGGTCTTCTCCGGAAAGAGAATCAAGCGGGGCATCGAGTCGGGAGGAAAGATCGCGATTACGTTTGAGATAGACCGATAAAGAATCGCTCTCGGCCGAAAGTATCCGATAAAACATCGTATCGTCCATCGCCCGCAGCGATACTCTGTCGTCTTGATCGAGTGGCGTATAATTTTCTTTTAATTTCACGTAACAACGTTGAGCTTCGGCCCAATCGAAATATGCACTCTCTTCGCCTAAGAAAGCCGCCGGTAACGAAACATTCCCATTACGGGAAATGACCCCTAAAAAGAATTTCAAATATTTTTTATGGGTATCTACCATATTCCACACTCTCTCCTTATCGCTCTCGTCCAACAAGTCATACCCTCCCCGGGATATATCTCGTACCAAAGACTTCTCTTCGCCCGACAAAAAATGATGTATGGAATCGGCCTCCTCGATGAATTGCCAAAGATCGGGACGCGTCTTTTTTTTCAATTTGACTTCCCTCATCACCGAGTTGACCAAATCGCCGAAGCGATCTCCCCAAACGATCGATCCGTCATCGAAATAAGGCCGGAGTATCGACAAATAATCGAAATACGATGAATCGGGATATTCAAACTGCTGAGCGAAAGCATACGGCCCTACGTCTCCGGGGCCCTTGAAAAAACGACAATAAGACAACCGCAAACTCAAAGAATAACGATTCAACAGCAGGGCACACCACACGGCATTATTTATCCGATTGATTTCTTTATAAGCCTCACTCCACGGTTGGCGGTCGATTTCGACACAAAGGCTGTCATAGCGGTGCAACAGATAAGCCTTATAATCATCGGCAGACATTTTATAAAAGGCCTTTATTTTACCGAGGCTCGAATAATATCTCTGCCAAAAATCTCCTATCAGCAATGTGTCATGCACTTTCTCATCATTTATCCCGGCCATTGCTCCCGAGAAATAAGCCAATCGTTCCCGGGAAGGCTGCTCCCGAAGCAAGCGACTGCCCCGACGAGTCCATTCCGCCAAATTTATATCGACATTCACCGCCTCTTCCGGAACGACAAAAAAACGCAAAGGCCGGTCATACGAGAAGATAACTTCCGTCGGGACATGTACCGGTAACGATAAGCGGAAAGTTCCATTGTCATCGACACGACCGGTTACACATTGTTGCCGACCGTCGAAAACCGTATTATACCAAGCCTCTATTTGCCGACCGAAATCTTTTCTGAATCCGATAATTCGTCCGGTAATAACTGCCGAATCGGCCGTCAACCCGGGATCGGGAAGAGATAACCCGCTTTCCGATACTTTCCGTTTTTCGAGACGTTTTATCTCTTTTCTGTCATCAGAAAGCCTTCCGGTCAAAGATACACCATATATTTTCCAACTGTTCTCATTGAGACCTTCGACAAAATCGAACGAACGGGTTTTCGGAGGCAATGGTTCGAAAACGAGCGACAACGATAATTTACCGCTCTCGGGCATACGTACCCGCTTTCCGGGTACCATACCCTCACACAAACGGAATGCATAACGACAGCCGTTACCGTCGACCAAAGCGAGGGAAGAACTGAACTTAACCGTTTTTCCTGCCCGATAATATACATCGAAATCGACGATCGTCGCCGTATCGGTAAGTGTAACACGAGGTATCTCGAGCATTGTCGTAGAGCTATAAACATAAGGCGGTTTTTCCACAATTCGTGTCTTGGCCTGTATCCCGACCGTAAACACGAAGAAAATCGAAACAAAAATCAAAAAAGTGTTTTTCATATCATAGACAAACTAAACATCAAAATCATTTTTTACGAGAATCTCATTACGGCAAAGATAATCTATTTTCCTTCCGGTAAATGCAATGTTATAAATCAATTCCCGTATTGTCTTATCCCGCCGTTTTGAAAAATACAGATAAAGGCGTTCTGCCCGGGCAGAACGCCTTTATCGTTTTCGACACACGGAGGAACGGTTACTGTGCGGCTTCCCAACCCAGAGCACTGGCTCCGAGAATAGCCGCATCGGCCTCATTGAGTTGGGAAAGCACCAACTCAACTTTCCCTTTGAACACATGCAGAAGATTATCTTCCATAGCCTCTTTTATGGGACGCATAATAAGGTCGCCGGCATGTGTCAACCCACCGAACAATACGATCATCTTGGGGCTTGAAAATGAAACGAAATTGGCAAACGCCTCTCCCAATATCTTCCCTGTGTACTCAAAAATTTCCAACGCCAACCGGTCTCCGGCCATAGCCGCGTCATAAACGTCTTTCGAAGTGATATCCTGCACGGGTATACGCCGCAAAAGACTCTCGGCCTTTTGCAATTCGAGAAATTCGCGCGCCGTGCGGGCCACTCCTGTCGCCGACGTATAGGTTTCGAGACAACCCGAACGGCCGCAACCGCAAAGACGCCCGTTGGGGCGCACAATGACATGTCCCAACTCGCCGGCATTTCCGTCGTTTCCGTAAATCAGTTGACCGTTGGCTACAATCCCGCTACCGACTCCCGTACCGAGCGTTATCATGATAAAGTCTTTTACACCCCGCGCCGCACCGTAAGTCATCTCTCCGATGGCGGCAGCGTTGGCATCATTGGTTATCTTCACCGGAATGCCAAACTTCTTTTCCATCAATTCGGCAAAAGGAACAATCCCCTTCCAGGGCAGATTTGCGGCATACTCGATCGTTCCCTTGAAATAGTTGGCATTAGGAGCACCTACACCTATCCCTCCGATTTCTCCTTCAAGACCATAGGCTCTCGTCAAAGCTGTAAAAGCCTTATGTAAATCGTCGATATAATCTTCGATACGTTGATGTTTGTTGGTTTTAATGGAATCTTTGGCGATAACAGTTCCCCGACTGTCGACAATACCGAGTTTAGTATTGGTCCCACCGATATCGATTCCTACGACATAAGATTTCATGGTAATGGAATAATTAAAAATAGTCATACGTTGATTTCACAAATATATCAAAATCTTTTGTTTTTTCCCGCTATCGCAATAAAAATCTCTTTGAAAAAACAAACAGGGCGAAAAAAAAGTTTTTACCGAATACCTCCGTATCGGGAAAAGTAAATTACCCCGGCAAAAGATTGTCGGATAGAAAAAATAATGTACCTTTGCGTTGTTAAAACCGGCACAAAAAGTGCAAAAACGTGCAATTATGTCGGACTAAAAAACCGAAAAAATATGAGCAATAATTTATTGAAAGGGAAACGAGGTATTATTTTCGGAGCCCTGAATGACATGTCTATCGCATGGAAAGTGGCCGAAAGAGCCGTAGAAGAAGGTGCAACCATTACGTTGTCGAACACCCCCGTCGCCGTGCGTATGGGACAAGTTTCGGAACTGAGCGAAAAACTTCATGCCGAAGTAATTCCCGCCGATGCCACCAGCGTAGAAGATCTCGAAAATGTATTCAAGCGTTCGGTCGAAGTGCTGGGCGGGAAAATAGACTTTGTTCTGCACTCTATCGGCATGTCGCCCAACGTGCGTAAAAAACGCCCCTACGACGACCTCGATTACAGTCTTCTCGACAAAACCCTCGACATCTCGGCTATCTCGTTCCATAAAATGCTGCAAGTTGCCAAGAAACTCGATGCCATCAACGAATATGGTTCGGTGATTGCCCTGTCATACGTAGCCGCCCAACGTACCCTCTTCGGGTACAACGACATGGCCGATGCCAAAGCTCTTTTGGAATCGATCGCCCGCAGCTTCGGATACATTTACGGTCGCGAAAAGAACGTGCGTATCAACACCATTTCGCAATCGCCTACCATGACGACCGCCGGCAGCGGAGTCAAAGGCATGAACTCTCTCATGGACTTTGCCAACCGTATGTCTCCGCTGGGTAACGCCGACGCTACCGAATGCGCCGACTACTGTATCGTGATGTTCTCGGATCTTACCCGTAAGGTTACCATGCAAAACCTTTATCATGACGGAGGATTCTCGAGTATGGGTATGAGCTTACGCGCTATGGATCAGTATAACAAAAGTTTCGACGAATACCGAGATCCCGAAACAGGAGAAATCGTATACGGATAAGTATGATCATAAAAAACAAAAAAGCCCGGCAATGCCGGGCTTTTTTTATATCACATCATAGTCATGACGAGGCACGAACAAATATTCTATCTTTATTGTAATTCCATTGTTAAATAAGGCAAGTTCAATTCGATAATCGGTTTATTTCAGTCCGGATTTGCTCAACAACTTCTTGATTGGCAATTTCTCCATCTAAACTGAACACGATAAATACGTTGCCACCATATTGTTCTTTGAATGATTCGAAACTCGCTTTCATCCGTTCCGTTAGAGAATAACTTCCGAAATTGGCACTTGCAGTTATCGGCTTGATTTGTATGCCTATCGCTTTATCTCCGACTTTTGCAATATAGTCGATATCTCCGGCATGATCCAGTTCGGGATCGCTTTCTTCAAAAGTTATGTCGGAAAATATTTTGGCTAAACCATCGTCGATAACGGATTTTTCTCGTAAATAACCGTCATAAGTACGATTTATGGTAAGATTATAAATATAATCGATACAATCTTGTTCTGTCAACTCTCGAAAAGCGGATTCCCATTCGGGTATAACAACTTCTGTAATTTTGGCATATAACCGCTCTCCTAATTCCTTCAAACTTTCTACAGTTATTTTTGTCGGGTTCTTACCTGCTGTATGGGCGTTATCGAAATACCATGATTGCCACTCTTCGAAAGAGGATGGTTGACAATCACGTATAAGAGCCATAACCGCACCGACTTTATTGGGACGGGATAATTGATAAGTTTGGCAAGCATAGTTCAGAACTCGTTCCTTTTTCCCGAAATTCATTGAATATCTATCCATAACATTATAGATTTATCAGTTTCTCGAATTTGTTTTTATATTTGAAATCAAAAGAATAGTCCACGTCTGCTAAACCGTTTTTCAGCATATGTGCATTTATAAAAGTCTTGTTATCCAAATATAAGTAACACAACAACAAATCTTTATCATCATACTTTACGGCATCGTAACGTAAAAAAACCTTCCGTCCTTTAGTTTTTTCCATAAGGAATTTTGTCGCATTGCCATTGACAGATGGTTTTTCTTTAACTCCAAGCAATCGTATAGTAATTCCATTATTCAAAACTATCGTATTCGGCGACAAGATCGTTTTTACAGAAAAATACTCTTCCCGTTCTTTCTTGTCTTTATCTATCCGTGAACCGAATTGCAACTTCTTAATCTCAATTTTGTTTTCCATTTTGTGCGGGTCACTGAATATATAAGGCAAAGTTTTCATCTTTTCGTCAATATCGAAAACAGATCTATCTTTGCTGTATCTATATTCTGCATTGCCGAACGAAAAAGATGAAGCGACCTTTTCTTCATAGTATTTTTTATAATCGGGATTTATTTCATATCCGATAGAATTACGTTGTAGATTACGCGCTGCCAAAGCCGTAGTCCCGCTACCCATAAATGGATCGAATACCGTTTCTCCTGCAAAAGAGAACATCTTGATTAAACGGTGCGGCAATTCTTCAGGAAAGACAGCAATGTGTCCGTCTTGTTTCGCTCCGCCGAAATTCCAATGGGAGGCGAAAAAGGTATTCCACTCCTCTTTTGTCATTTCCGAACATTTTTTTTGTTCGGCAGTGGGAACAGGTGCTTTGCCTTGCTTTTTGAATATCAGGATGAACTCATAATCGATTTTCAAGATACCGTTTCGAGGATATGGGAAACTACCCATCACGGCACCTCCTCCGGTAGTGTTCATTGTCGTTTGCTTTTGCCATATAATCGCTCCCATATAATCCATTCCGAGCGACTCACAAAAACGAATGATTTCGGTTCTTATAGGTATTACTTTATAGCGTCCGTAATAAACGGAGCGAGCGAATTGATCCCCGATATTAATGCACAAACGGCAACCGTCATGTAATATACGATTACATTCCGACCATACGGCATTCAAATTATTGATATAACTTTCATAACTATCGTGGAATCCGATTTGATTATCGCTTCCATAATCTTTCAATTGCCAATACGGTGGCGATGTAATGATCAAATGAACGGATCTATCCGGAATCAGAGAGAGATTCCGGCTATCACCATTAATAAGTGTATGAGATGTTTTTATTTCCATGTTCTATTATCTACTATTATTTTCAAAGCCTTATCGGCAACATTTTTATCATCTCCTATAACTGCATTCACTCGATCTGCAATCCAAAGACTTAATAATTCTTCTCGCTCGATATCCAAAATATCGGAAAGATGTATTACTTGTTCTCTTTTAGCTAATCGATCTCCACGCTCAATACGACTATACATTGGTATATCTACGTTTAGAGCTATTGCTAATTCTTTCTGTAGCAATCCTTTTTCAATTCTGGCCTTCTTTATTCTTTGAGCAAATAACATTTACGCTTCGGCATTTGTCATTATTTGGCAAATGTACTGCTTTTATTTGATTCGTTCATTATAAAAAGCTTCGTTTTTGCGAAATCATTGTTCTTTGTTATTACAGGATGTATGAAAAGCAGATATTAAAATGTATTGCAGCGAAAAGAGAAAATGAGTATAAAGTTATCTTCTCTTTTAGCTGTGGATTTGTGTAGGTAGAATGTGGAAACCCATTGAAAATTCAGTTTAGTCTATTAGCCTATATATATGCTAAACCAAAGTAAACTAAATATAAGTAGGCATATTTATCTTTCCATATGCCTATGACTTGATAGAAATAGCTAACTTTGTAAAGGATAAAACTCCGATGAAGATTAGACCCACAAGGCTGAGGTTCGTGCTTTTCTCTTTTGGCTGCAAAATTCTTTATGGGCAACCAAACGATATTCTTCAAGTGAGATGTAAGTGGTAGGAAGAATTGCTCCGAGAAACACTTTATGTGTGACCAAGTGCAAGGAATGAAATCAAGTGAAAAGTAAAAAGCGAAGAATCTCCTAAAATACCTATTTTGTTTCTATTCTGTTTCTTTTGCAAGGCGCTGCAATTACCATCTTATTGATGTATAATGAATTAAATATAAGCAAAATAACATTTACTAGACATATATAGATTTTATACAAACTCGATCGAAGCTATATATCATTCTCGATATCATTCTCGCTCCAAGTATATATCGAAAACAAAATTGAATGAATAATCCTCATTTTTGACCTATTTTTTATTCTTTTGTTTATTCACATCTCATTATATTTGTTTCATTACATAGTTCCGGATTATCGAGACGATGCAATAGAATATGACTTGGTGAAGTCTTAAAATATATCTCCGGTCATGGAGACAATTACAATCCGATCGAACTTTAAAATACATATCATGAAAAAACTATTTAAACATTTCTTGTCGGCTATACTGTTTGCTGCACCTTGCATGTATGCATCGGCGGCGTGGGATGGTACAACGGCAACGGAATACGCAGGAGGAGACGGTACAAAAGACAATCCCTATCTCATTGCTACGGAATCGCAATTCGCCAAGTTTGCCAACGATGTATCGACCATTTCGGGATTCAGCCGAGGTCGCTATTTCAAACTTACTACCGATTTGGTCATGCACGAAGGTGTCGGTAGCAACATGTCGAGTTCCATGAATGGAGGCAAAGCATATTCACCCCAAACGCCTATGGTAGGTATCTTTACCGATGAAACCACATACACAGCTGCATTTGAGGGTATATTCGACGGTGATGGGCATACTATCAGCGGACTATACTCGGTCGATTATGCTATATGTGTATCGTTATTCCGCATCACCTACAATGCCACCATCAAAAATTTGGGGGTGATAGATTCCTACTTCTACGGCAACGCCCGTTTCGCCGGAATCGTAGGTAAGATGGTCGATTCGAAGCTGATCAACTGTTATGTGAAGAATACCCGTCTCGAAGGTTACGGGTCGTACGCCGGTTGCATCGTGGGACAATGTGTAGGTTCCTCTCAAATCATCAACTGCTATTCCGATGCTACTCTTACGGCCAAAAACAATGCCGGAGGTATTGTGGGGCGCATCGGTGCAGGAGATATCGACTCGTGCATCATCGATAATTGCGTCAGCATATCGACACTTACCACGACAAAAAGCAATAAGGCCGGTATTTCTTCGGAAAATTCTGTCGGCTCCCTTGTGAGAAATTGTTTCTATGCCAACACGCTTTCAGCGGCGATCAACTCCGATAAAGGCAAAACCGAGAACATCTCTCAATTGGCAGCCGAAACTTTTACCGGCGACTCTATTGTGGCTGTACTGAATGCCAACGCCGAGCAGATTCCCGGAGCCTGTCGATGGATACGATCATCAACGTGTCCTACCCTCGATTACAGTGCTTTTACTATCGACGAAGATGAAGTTGATATTTCGGCTATGGCGACTTCTCCCATTCCTGCCGATGGGAACTTGCACGCCAACGGCGATTCGGGCGATGTTCTTCTGCAATGGAATGCCGCCATTGACGGAAAGACGACAAAGCAGTATCTCTACATCGATACCGACAAGAACAGCCTGTCTACGGCTACCCCCGACGATGCGATCACATTAGGTACGGATACTTGTTACAATGCACCTCTTCAAAGCAAAACGGCGATCCACTATTGGCGCGTCGATCGTGTCGATGCCGACGGAGTTGTTACCAAAGGGTCGGTATGGAGTTTCCAACCTCGATTGCTTGCTTTCCCTGGTGCCGAGGGGTACGGTCGGTTCGCTCATGGCGGTCGTGGTGGAAAAGTGATGTATGTAACCAATCTCAATGCCTCGGGCGAGGGATCGTTTCACCATGCGGTTACAGCCGGCAACGGTCCGCGTACCGTCATTTTCAATGTTTCTGGACTCATCGTACTGGATGACGATGTGAAGTGCGATGATTATGTAACGATAGCCGGACAAACCGCTCCCGGAAAAGGTATCTGCATCGCTAACGGCTCTGTGGGTATCGCCAATGATAATATTTGCAGATTCCTCCGTTCCCGTCGTGGCGGTGATGCCGATACAGGTGGTTCTATCGGATTTTATTATGCCGACAATGCCATCATCGACCACGCTACGGCGAGCTGGGGTACCGATGAGACATTCAGCAGTCGCAGTTGCCAAAACATCACCATACAACGTTCCATGATATCCGAAGCTCTCGGTATAGCCGGTCATCGTAAATATCCCGAAGGGACTAATCACGGTTATGCAGCCACTATCGGCGGAGATATAGGTTCGTTCCATCACAACCTGCTCGCCAACTGCTACGGCCGGAATTGGAGTATGGGCGGCGGAACCGATGCCAATGGCTACTATGCCGGTCGACTGGATATATTTAATAACGTGGTATATAACTGGGTAACACGTACTACCGACGGCGGTGCACATGAAGTGAATTTTGTAAACAACTATTACAAGATGGGGACTGATACAAAGCATACGGTCCTGTTTACCCTCAATATAGAAGGAAATCTCAAAGGTACGCAAAGCGCCTATGTAAATGGAAATATCAGGGATAACAAGAATGGTTCGCTCTCTACCGACAAACTCAATGACACCTACCGGTTAAGTATCGACGACGGTCGCGGAAGTATCGATTGGGAAGCCTTTGTGGATACTCCCTATTTCCCCTCGTATGCCAAAATAGAAACGGCACAGGAGGCTTATAAAAGCGTGCTCAGTGATGTTGGGGCCAATCTGCCATTCAGCGACGATACCGATCGACGTGTCATCAGGGAAACACTCGATCGCTCATACACTTATGTCGGTAGTAAGTCGGGTATCAAAGGCGAAATAGATAACGAAGCCGATGCTGGGGGATATGAGTTGTATCCCGAAGAGATGCGTCCCGCCGATTTCGACACCGACCTCGACGGCCTGCCCGACTGGTGGGAAGAAATCAAAGGTTCCAATGTAAATTCTGCCACAGGAGATTATAGCGACAGTCATGCCGACAACAATAACGACGGTTTCTCGGCACTCGAAGATTACTTGGCATTCATGGCATCACCCAATACGATGTTGAAACCCGGAGAGACAACAGATATCGATCTGAAAGCGATGTTTGCCGGTTATACACAATCTCCTATATATACGGTCGACGACCCTCAATCAATTTCACATATCTCGGGCAGCAAGCTGACTATTGCCGCGCCTTCTCGAATCGGAATATATCCGATTACCTTGACGGTAACAGATGGTGACGGGGATTCCTATACCCGTCTTCTGAATATTGCGGTTACCGAAAAAGAGATGTTAAACATCGAGCAAACCGCTGTCGACGAGAATGATATTCGCTCTTATGAAATCTATTCGCTCGGCGGTGTAAAAATAGCATCGGGTAACTGCGCCGAGAACACTTCGGTATATACCCTGAACCTACCGGATACGGGAATCGGTATTTATTTACTGAAAGTTACCGACGGCACGGGAATGACGAAATCATATAAAATCGTAAAAGACAAATAAATCTTTCCGTATAAGAAGGCCGGTGAAAGAATACTTCACCGGCCTTCTTATATAGCAGTAGCCGTCATTGAGATTTTTTCCGGTTTCGCATGTACGAAGAAAGATATTCCACTACCGCCCTGTATGACAAATATCTCATTCCGAGTGAGGGCGTAAGCCCGACGAGAAATTTTCGAGCAAACAAGTACAAAGGGAAAAACAAATTTTCATTTTATCGAGTGCCGTAGAAAATCAGCTTGGCCGAATCTCTCGCTACTCGCTTGGGTAGAGAGATGTTTCGCATACGCTCAACATGACAAAGACTGGCGAGGGCAATATCTCGTTGCGGGGGAATCTTCCTCCTTACGGTCGTCAGAATGACATGTTTGTCATCTCGAACGAAAGTGAGAGATCTTATACAAAGCGTACTGTTTGGTAGGATTCTTCGGGGGCAATACCCCTCAGAATGACATCACACTGTAAGGGTTGTCATATTTTGCAGGGATTCTTCACTTCACCGCGTTTCGTTCAGAATGACAAGGGCTTTTGAGGGCGACAGCCCGAGTGTGAGGAATATCCTTATTCTGTCCGTCCTACTTGGGCATTTTGCTACCGTCTGCATAATAAAAGAAATCATTCCGGATAACTATATAGCGGAATCTCTTGATTTCGTTCATGCTGCTTGGGACACTTCGCCATCGCTCTACGAGACAAGAACCCTGTTCATGAAAAACTACCGACAAAGAAGAAGTCTGTATCTATAATTTTTTTCTTTGCGAGAAGCGACCTATCGACCGAAATAGTTATCGAGAATCTCTTGCGCGGCAGTAAACGGACTCTCTTCGGCATTGAGAACCATACGTTCTTTTTCGGCCAACAATCGGGCAATGTCGGGATTCTGATAGAAGTGGGCCCGCAACTGTTCGTCGATAGTTTCGGTAAGCCAATACTTCGATTGTTCCCGACGTTTACGGTCGAAATATCCGTTCTGTTTTACAAAAGTCGTATAGTCATCGATCATCTTCCACACCTCTGCTATACCTATTTCGTAATATCCCGAATAAGTGAGGACTTGCGGTGTCCAGCCCGACGGGGCGGGCGGAAAGAGATGCAGGGCATTACGGAAGTGCGCTTGTGCCAATTTCGCTTTTTCGATGTTGTTCCCATCGGCTTTATTGATGACGATACCGTCGGCCATTTCCATGATACCCCGTTTTATACCTTGCAGTTCGTCGCCGGTCCCGGCCAACTGGATAAGGAGAAAGAAATCGACCATCGAGTGCACGGCCGTTTCGGACTGACCCACACCCACAGTTTCGACAAAAATCGTGTCGAATCCCGCCGCTTCGCACAAGATGATGGTTTCTCTCGTTTTACGGGCCACACCGCCCAGCGAACCGGCCGAGGGCGAAGGTCGGATAAAAGCGTTTTTCTGTTGAGAAAGCCGTTCCATACGGGTCTTATCACCGAGAATACTCCCTTTCGAACGTTCGCTACTGGGGTCGATGGCCAATACGGCAAGTTTTCCACCCCGGTCGAGCACATGAAGTCCGAAAGTATCGATCGATGTACTTTTCCCCGATCCCGGAACGCCGGTAATACCTATGCGCACCGAGTTTCCGGCATAGGGCAGACAACCGGTAATGACCTCTTGGGCGATGGCCTGATGTTCGGGCAGTTGGCTCTCGACCAGTGTTACGGCCTGACTCAGTACGGTGATGTTTCCTTTCCGTATTTCCTCTATGTATTCGGCGGCCGTGTATTCCCGACGCCGGTGTCGCAGTTTTTGCACCAAATATGGGTTGATCGACGGAGGTTGAGAGATACCCTTGTTAACCGACAATCCGGCATATTCACTGCTGTTTTCGATGTGTTTCATGGGGTGAGAATAAGAGGTTCGACGTTATGGAAGCATCAAACTATTCCGAAACAGTTCGTGTCCGAAGTTCTCCCTCCCGGTAATTTCGGGTAGAGGGCTCGACACTGTTGCCTCCGTTATCGGGAATGACCACCCCTTTGATTTGCAAAGTGGTACGGTCGGGTTTGGTGTTGGAATAGACAAAAATGTATTTGGAGAATTCTCCGGGACGATGTCGGGTACGGTATTCCACTTTCATTTCAGCGGTATCGCCCGGTGCGATAGGATGCTCGGGATAAGAAGGAACGGTACAACCGCACGAGGCTTGCGCCCGAAGAATAACCAACGGCGTTTTCCCTTCATTGACAAAACGGAACGTACAAGTTGCATTCCCGTCTTTCTCATATATCGTACCGAAATCGTAGGTCAGTTTGTCGAACGAAATCTTCGTCAATTTACGGGCAGCCTGCATGGGCATGAATATAAAAATAAACAACCCGGCTATCAAGGTAATTTTTCTTATCATGGCAATTCGTTTATTTAATGGAATAAAATATCTCTTTCACAAAAATACGATTTTCTGGCAATCTTTGTTTCCCGACTCACTTTTTTTTGTCTTTTGACAGAATTTTTGTTTTATCATTCTGTGCTGTCGGAGGCCGACAAGTTTCACAAAAAACGTTTTTCATTCATCTCCGAATAAAAAACCTCGATTATTGCGGAGAATTATATAAATTTGCTTTCAAAAAAACAGCAACGTATTATAAAACAAAATTTTAATGATATGATAGAAAAGAAAATGTCTTTATTAATCGCCGGACTTTTATTCGCATTCCCGTTATTTGCCCAAGAAGAAGCATATACGGCACCGGCAGAAGAAATCGCATGGGCCAAACAATTTTCGGGAATCAGCGGGCCGGGAGAAGCTGTAAAAGGAGACGGCCGCGGCGGCTGGAGAAGTGGATCCAGCGGAGTTATGTATTACGGAGATAATCCCCGACCCGAATATAAAAAAGGAGACCTTCGCATGTGTTCGGGTTCTGCGGTCGATAAAGGACTGGTTCCACCCATCAGACCGGCATGGGAATTGCATCTGCGAGATGGAGTCGTAACGCTGGGCGGAGACGGGAACTACTATTTGACGGGATCTTCGGGAGACAATATCTGGGCATGGGCGAAAGGCATCGAGTTGTGGAAATCAAAAGATCTGCACAGTTGGGAATACGTCGGACTGGTATGGGACATAGACAAAGAGGCCGACGAGTGGGTGAAGGAATGGCGCAAACACCCGCGTCGGGCAGTGAGAGCTGTTTGGGCTCCCGAAATACACTACATCAAAGGAAACTATTTTATCTGTTTCAGTATGTGTCCTCATGGAATCGGAATTCTGAAAAGCAGTACGGGAAGAGCCGAAGGCCCTTATGTCAATGCATTTACCATCGATGAATCCATTGCAGACGGAATTGATCCAACTCTTTTCGAAGACGAGGACGGAAAAGTCTATTTCACCTACGGCAATGCTTCCAAAATCGCCCTGCTGAAAGATGATATGAGCGGATTTGCCGAACCGTTCCGTCAAATCGTATTGGAAGAGCCCGATCGCAATCCCGCACACCATGCAAAAAAATGCGTCGGCCGAGGTATGAACGACTTGGGTCATGAAGGGGCAGTTCTTTTTAAACGGAACGGTAAATATTATCTGGGTGCGGCCGATGATTATGAAGGACGATATTCGACTTGTTTAGGTGTCTCCGATAATATTTACGGCCCATATAGGCAACGCCACGAGTCGATACCCTGCGGGGGTGGAACGGGATTTTTCAAGGACAAAGAAGGGAATTGGTGGTGCAGCTATTTCGGGAATGACACCCAATCTCATTTTCGTGAAAAAATAGGATTTGTCCGGGTCGATTTCACTCCCGAAGGTTTGGCCTTCCCGGCCAAAGAGCAACCTTTCGTTGCAGAGAAAGACCGGAAAAACTGGGAAAACAAGTGGAACGAAGTGTGGAATAAAAACAAATAAAAGGGGTTGGAGCATTTCCGATTTTTATAACCCCCAAAAACGGCAAAATGTAGAAGGAGATTTTTTTCGATAAATCTCCTTCTCTTGTATTATTCGATCTAATCGGGATTCCTCGTCGGGCTTACGCTTACGCCCTCACTCGGAATAACACTCGGGCTGTGGCCCCCAAAGGCCCTTGTCATTCTGAACGAAACACGGTGGAGTGAAGAATCCCACTCAAAGTATTACCGTTCTTGCGGCACAATGTCTTTCTGAGGGGCCTGATCCCGAAGAATCTTCGGATCAAATGTACAACCCTTTGTAACCTGCTATTCCGACAACCATAGGGAGGAAGAATCTCTCGCAAAGTGTTACAACCCTTTGTCGTATGTCATTCTGAGGCGCGGAACGTCGAAGAATCTCCTGCTAAATGAACTCGTTGTAAGAGATTCCCCGCATACGCTTCGGAATAACAGACGTTGCAGTACTTTACGGTACGATGTCATTCTGAGGGATATTGCCCCCGAAGAATTCTGCCAAACAGTACGCTTTGTATGAGATCTCTCACATGCGTTCGAGATGACAAACATGTCATTCCGACGACCGCAGGAAGGAGGAATCTCCACCCCAAGCGATAATAACACAAGATTCCTCGAATACGCTCGGAATGACAAAAGAGAAAGCAGTCTCACACATATTCATTCACGATAAAAAACACCATGAAATAATAGCCCTACCAAACAAAGAAATCGGCAAGGCTACTATTCGGCATAAGAACAGATCTATTTACCAACCTCAACACGGAAAGTCGCTGTAATACGGTAACGATCCATACCCGTCGGACACCGAACAATAAGAGCATCGCGAGTCTGGCGCCATTCCAGCGGTGCGTCGCTGCCTAACAGCGAAACGCTATCTACACGGCCCGCTTCTTGCCCGAGAGAACGTATGACAAGAATCTCACGGTCATGAGGCACTTCCATACAGTAAGCATATATCGCACTGTCGGCACCTAACGTAAAACGGAAATCACCCGTAGTGAAAGGAATCTCGGCTTGGCGATTTCCCAGTTTCCCACGTTGGAGCTTGGTCGCAGGAGTCATGGGCGATTCTCCCCACACGCGCCAAGCACGACTGCCATAGATCCCGCAACCGTTTATCCGAGTCCAGTCTCCGATTTCCCGTAACATTTCCACGCAAGCCTCATCGAGCGAGCCGTCGGGACGTATGGGTATATTCACGGCACAGTTTCCGTCGCGCGACACGCATTCGAGCAGGTAACGCACCACCGATGTCGCATTATAATCTATCCCCTCGGCATAGAACCAGTCTCCGACAGGAGCTTCTCCTATCCACATTTGGTCGCGCTTTATCTCTTTGGGGAAAGTATTCTCAAAGGTGGTAACGATACCTCGGCGTCCGGCCGGATGAAATTTTACAATACTGAAAACATCGATAGCCCCATGCTTTTTCACGGCCCGGTTGTAATACGATGCGATGACCCGTTGAGCCGCGTCGCTCTTCGTTCCCGTCCCGGTACGTATGCCGCAAAAGGGTTGCAATGTATTTCCGTCGGTATAGATAAAATCGGGGTCGTATTTCTCGATAGCATCTTCGATACGGAGAGCCCACTGGGTCGTGTACCATCGGGCATAATCCCGATGTCGGGTAAAGATCCCTTCTTCGGGACGGTTCACAAACTCGTCGATCGTCTTGTATTCCCGTAAATTGATGCCGTAAAGCCATTGCAGAGGATAAGGTTCCCACCATTCTCCCCGGGCCGGTTTGTAAACCAGTCGGCCGTCATAGGGCACGCCGGCATAAGGGCCGGTGGAGTCGCATTCAAAAGCCGTCTGCCACCACCACCAACTATATTCGTGGTGGAAAGTGATGCCGAAGTGCATTTCCTGTTTGCGAATCGCTGTCGCCCACTCGCCCAAAAGATCCCGGTGCGGTCCCACATTTACCGAATTCCACGGCTGGTAACGGGAATTCCATAAATCGTAATTGTCATGGTGTACTCCTAAAATAAAAAGATAACGAGCCCCGGCCTCATAAAACAACCGGGTATAAGCAGCCGGGTCGAGCTTGTCGGGATTCCAATTACGTAATACGTCTTTATAACCGACCTCGGACGGATGCCCGTATTTTGATAAATGGGCTTTATAGGCCGGATAATCCCGCTGATACAGACGACGGGCATACCAGTCTCCGCATTCGCCTACGGCTTGCGGACCGAAGTGTACCCAAAAGCCGAATTTAGCTTGTCGCAACCACGCTACCTCATCGGGATAAGGAGCGCTGATACTGTCCCATGTCGGACCGAAAGGACCTTTCCACATAGGGAAATCGCTCTTTTCCTCGGGATAATCGTGTCTATTTCCCAACGGTACAGAAGCAGCCGGGAGCGTATCGGGCAAAGAGGGTAAGGATAATGAGGCAGGAAGTTCCAGCGAATCGGTATCGACGACCATTCGGGCCGATGCCACACCGTATCCGGGGAAAAGCGCAACGAACAGAGTTAAGAGACAGGTGTATTTCATGTGATGAGGTTTTTGGAATTCAATACTTACTAATATAACCGGTTTCTACCGGATTTCTTATCAACCGGCATCAAATTTTCAATGAATTTTCTTTTTTCCCGCAATTATCATTGGTCAATGATTTGTTTAGGCAATTTCATCACGAGAAATTAAGCATTGGAGAGTGGAAAAATTTTATTAAAAAACGACCATATATGCGGATTTTTTGACCAAAGGGAAAAAAGTCCACATGTTTTGGCCTAAAAAAACACATCTTTCGGATTACAAAATTATAACTTTACACATAATAAATGCGCGAGGATCGATGTGTTTCTTATTTTTTCAAAACAGAAAAAACAATAGGATATACTAATCCGCTGAAAATCAGAGACCCCAAACACACAAATATAAACAATTTCATCGAAACGTTCTCAATAACAATCTAATACCTAAATAACCTTAAAAACGATCTTATGAAAAAGAACTTGACTTTGATTGCCGTTTTACTTCTGACATTGTTGGGGTGGAACGCAAGTGTCGTCGCAGCTACCACGGTAGACATTCCTGTCGCGACAACAATCAACTGGGAAAATGCCACGTTAGAAAATTGTAAAAGTGAAAACGGAGGAACAGATGTGGGCAGTACGCGCTCCAATACCGTCATAACATTCACGATCAACAATACTGTGGCTCAGGAATATATCCTATCGTTTCTCACAGGAACGAAAAACGAAGCTGATTTGAACGTAACATTGACCGACGGAGACAAGACCTATCTCGACAAAACCGTTACCGTCGTCAATACCGGCAACTGGACTCCCTCGGTAAAACATCAGTTGGTTATTCCCGAATTACCTGTCGGCGAATACTCCCTCGTCTTCAAAGTAACCAGAACTACCGGCAGTTATGCCGGGAACTATGGAAGCCTTACTTTTTCTTCGGCAGCCGATTACGATAAATGTCCCGGTACATTGTCTTTGGAAAAAGGGTTATACAACGGCCCGAGAACCGAAAATGACAACGATAATGTGGGTTTCGTTAAAAACGGCGGTACCGCCTCTTACTCCTTTATCAATACAGAAGCCGGTGTATACAATATGACACTCGATCTTCATGTTTATAGTGCCGGTAAAATGAATATCGTCGTTCTTGACGAAAACAGCGGGAAAGAAGATGTAAACACGGTCTATACTCTTGAAAAAAACAATGACTATACCCCGACGACCATACTGCTTCCCGGCAAGATGGAACCCGGCGTAAAAAAGATCACATTCACATTCTCAAATGAAAGCGACGGTTTCATCTGCAATTACAAGGCACCCCGTCTGGAAAAATATGCATCGAATATCGCTATGGTGAAAAGCGTTTCCATCGACGGTCTCTCTGTGAAAGAGGGCTCGACCACCGACTGGCTTGTAAACATTCCCACGACTTATGACGAAACAACGACATTCCGTGTCGAATCTATCTCGGCCGACCTTACGGTTACCGCCCGAGATGCAGAAGGTGCCGATGTTCCCGTAACGGATAACGGAGACGGGACTTATTCGATTGCTACTCCGGCAGCCAATACGACCACGACCGTAAGTCTGAAAGTTGCCGCCCAAGAAGACGCAGCCGTAAACAAAGAAGAGTGGACGCTCGCATTGTTTCGCATCGGTGAAATACAAATGACGGCTCTTTCTATCGACGGTATGGCGGTAGAACTTCCCTCCGATATCAATACCGCTCCTTACACCGCGACCATTACCGATCGCATTGCAACTTCCATGCCCGAAGTAGAAGCAACATTTCTCGACGGGTCTACTGCAACGGGTACCGGCACATTGACCGGAACAACCGCCACTTATACAATCGAGGGAAAAATAGGAGAAGACACTCGCATCTTTACCATCAACATAGAGGGTGTACAGATTTATGAAATGACCGATAAAGACGAAATCGTAGAATTGAAGTACACAGGCGACGGAAAAGAGGGCGACGGTAACTGGTCGAACGGCCTTTACACATTGGAAACAGCAGCTCTCGACGGTTGGAACAATAGCAGTTTCAAATTCAATGCGACCGAAAATACATGGAAAATTCCGAGCGATGTAGTAGTGAAGCAAGTCATATTCAAAGATTTCAATGCAAACTACAACAGCGGCACGCTCGTATCTCTCGTTTCGGAAGGCGCTACCGTAACCATTCCCACCAAGCACTCGTATGATGAACCCGACGAAACGATGTATGACCTCGTCATCAATCTCGACGGGCATAAAGCCGGTACGCCGTTTACATTCACATTGGAAGGAGGCGGCCAGCCGGTGGCTTGGTTCCAGTTGGTGATAGAAAAAGTGTCTATCGCAACTTCTCCCGTATTGAAGAATCAAAGCGTAACCTCTACCGAGCATAAAAATCACTGCGTCGTCGCTTTGGCGTATGACAGGGAAATGACAACGACCATCGCCACCATCGGAGATCGTACCGTTACGGCCGAAGGCGGAGCGTCGACCCTTTACTTCCCTATATGGGATTTGGAATATAACAGGGACTATACATTGACCATTGCTGCCGGTGCCGCCAAAGATACCTATGGTAACAGCAATACCGAAGCCATCGAAATTCCGATAAAAGTGGGAAGTAAAGCGGTAGCCGAAAAAATCGTTTATGACTATGTCGTATCCGACGTCGACGAGTTCAAGGCTGCCTTTGCTGCGGTGAACGAAAGCAATACTTCAGCCGATGCGGTACGTAAGACGATTTTCATAAAGAACGGCGATTACGATTTCGGTTCCGAAGAACAACGCCTCACGGCATACAACGTTTCTCTTATCGGTGAAAGCCGCGACGGCGTGATACTTCATGGTAACCGCGACGGTATTTCCAATCCGGTTCTGAACCTGCGCGACCGTACGGGATTCTATCTGCAAGACCTCACTGTCCGTAACGACAATAATTTCGGTAAAGAAGAAAAGGGTGGTGTTGCCGTCGCCATTTACGGCGGAGACAAGACGGTCATGAAAAACGTGCGTATGCTCAGTAACCAAGATACGCAGGTTACCGGAAACCGTGCCTACTTAGAGGGTTGTGAAATTCACGGGACCGTCGACTTTATCTGCGGGGGCGGCGATAATTTCTTCAGCAATACGACGCTCGTGCTGGAAGATCGCGGAGGAAACTGCATCACAGCTCCGTCGACAAGTTCTACTCTGAAATGGGGATACGTATTCCAAAACTGTATCATCAAAGCGGCCGAAGGCGCTACCTCGGTAACCGACGGCAGCTATAACCTCGGACGCCCGTGGCAGGATACTCCCCGCGCCAACTTCCTCAACACGATAATGTATGTTCTTCCCTCGGACGGTGCTTGGGCCGGAATGTCCGATCTCACCACGCATTTCTACGAATACAATTCGATGAAACCCGACAGCACAGCAGTCGATCTCACCAAGAGAACAAACTCGCCGTCGAGTACCAATAAATACACACCGGTACTCACCGATGAGGAAGCCAAAGCTTATACACTCGAAAACGTTTTGGGCGGAACCGACAGTTGGTTGCCGACCGAAGAAACCGTAACGGTCGCTGCTCCTGTCGTTACATTGGAAAACTCGATTCTGTCATGGGAAGATTCCGATGATGCCCGCTGCTATGTCATCTTCTGCGACGGCAAATATGTAGCCAACCAGACAGGTACGACATTCTCCTTAACAACCGATGGCAAATACACCATACGTGCGGCCAATGTAAACGGCGGCCTCGGAGAAATTTCCAATGTTGTCGATACCACTGTTTCGGGAATCACCTCGGTCGAAGCGGACAAGAATGGAGAATACACCATTTACAATTTGAACGGCCAACGTGTAAATACAATGCAGAAAGGCCAGGTATATATCGTAAACGGGAAAAAGGTCATTCTCAAATAAACCCTATCAACCGTGAAACAAAAGGGGCAGAATCGACGACTCTGCCCTTTTATGTTTTGTTTCTTACTCTGGCGGAGAAGGGTCGAAATACTCTTTTCACCTTCTTCATGCAGGACGGTAGCGAAGCGTCAGTAGGATTATGAGATTCCTCGCATACGCGCGGAATGACACCCTCTCCTCAACGAGACATGCCATAAAAGCGCAACAAAAGAAAAAACAGACTTTTTTTCTTGGGAGCGGATTATTCGTTATTTTTGTACAGCTACAAACAAAAGAACATATTGCCATGAAAAAACGAATATTCGCCGCAGCGTGTGCGGGACTCTGCTGGGTTACCGTCCATGCGCAAAACCCGCTACCTTATCAGAATCCCTCTTTATCGCCGTCCGAACGGGCCGAAGACCTGCTGCACCGCCTTACACTCAAAGAAAAAGTCTCTCTCATGAAAAACGGTTCGGCTGCCGTAGAGCGACTGGGAATACCGGCATACGACTGGTGGAACGAAGCATTGCACGGTGTGGGGCGCGCGGGATTGGCCACCGTATTCCCGCAAACCATAGGCATGGCGGCAACCTTCGACGACGAGGCCGTGTACGAAACTTTCAATATCATCTCGACCGAAGCCCGAGCCAAACACCACCAATCCAAGCGTACACAAGATAAATTACAAAGGTATCAGGGTCTTACGTTCTGGACTCCCAACATCAATATTTTCCGCGATCCCCGCTGGGGGCGAGGTCAGGAGACTTACGGGGAAGACCCTTATCTCACCGGACGTATGGGCGTAGCCGTCGTTCTCGGCCTGCAAGGCGACACGGCCGCACGCTACAACAAACTGCACGCCTGCGCCAAACATTTTGCCGTACATAGCGGACCCGAATGGAACCGCCACTCATTCAATGCCGAAAACATCGCTCCGAGAGACTTGTGGGAGACTTACCTGCCCGCCTTCAAAGAACTGGTGCAGGAAGCACGGGTAAAAGAGGTCATGTGCGCCTATAACCGCTATGAGGGAGAACCCTGTTGCAGCAGCAAAAAACTACTCATTCATATCTTACGGGAACAGTGGGGTTACCGCGACATCGTGGTCTCGGATTGCAGCGCCATAAGCGACCTCTTCAAAAAAGGGCATCATGAGACGCACGCCTCGAAAGAAGAAGCGTCGGCCGACGCCGTCATCAGCGGGACCGACCTCGAATGCGGTAGCAACTACTCGTCGCTGGTGAAAGCCGTACGCGACGACCTGATTACCGAAGCGCAAATCGACACATCGGTCCGTCGGTTGTTGAAAGCCCGTTTCGAGCTGGGTCTTTTCGATCCCGACAGCATCGTACCCTGGGCACAAATTCCCTACTCGACAGTAGACTGCGAAGCTCATAAAGCCAAAGCCCTCGAAATGGCCCGGAAAAGCATGACGCTCCTCTATAACAAAGACGGGATTCTTCCTCTCGACAAAGGAGAACGTATAGCAGTCATCGGCCCTAATGCCGCCGACTCGGTCATGCAATGGGGCAATTACAACGGATTCCCCTCACATACCTCCACGCTGTTGCTCGCCTTACAGGAAAAAGGAATACCCTTTACATACCGCAAAGGGTGCAACTGGGTGGGCGAAAAAGTATTCAACAGCGTTTTCGACCATTGCTCGTCCGACGGTAAAACCGGTTTCTCCGCAACTTATTGGAACAATACCGAAATGAAAGGTGATGCTGTGATACGTACCCACGTGCCGCTGCCGTTCAATTTCGACATTGGCGGAGCCGACGGCTTTGCCTCCGGCGTGTCGCTCTATGATTTCACCGGACGGTACACGGCCGTATTTTCTCCTGAACAGTCCGGAGACTATATCTTCACGCTGTCGGCAAATGACGGATTCAGGCTGATGATCGACGGAGATACGCTTGCTAATCTCTGGTACGACTCGCAAGCCCGCGCCAACAACGAAATCCGCTTCACAGCCGAAGCCGGCAAACAATACGATGTCGTTGTCGAATATGTACAGGGAGGAGGCGAAGGACATCTGCGCTTCGACGTAGGCCGGTACGAAACCGTCGACCCCGAAGCGCTTGCCCGCAGCATCGAAGAGGAAACTGTAATCTTTGCCGGAGGTATCACTCCCCGACTCGAAGGTGAGGAAATGCGGGTGGATTATCCCGGATTCAGAGGCGGAGACCGTACGGTCATCGAACTGCCCCAAGTACAAAGCGACATCATCGCTGCCCTGAAAAAAGCCGGCAAGAGAGTGATTCTCGTACTCAACTCGGGCAGCGCGATAGGGCTCGAACGGGAGATGCCTTACGTCGATGCCATCTTGCAGGCATGGTATTCCGGACAGGCCGGAGGAACCGCCGTAGCCGATGTACTGCTCGGCGACTACAATCCGGCAGGACGGCTTCCGGTTACATTCTACAAAAGCACGGCACAATTACCCGACTTCGAAGATTACAGCATGAAGGGGCGTACTTATCGCTACATGCAGGAAGAGCCGCTTTTCCCATTCGGGCACGGATTGAGCTATACGACCTTTACTTACGGCAAGGCATCGCTCGATAAAAAAGCCCGGGCCGGAAAAGAAAACAGCTTGACCATATCGTTGACAAACAGCGGTACCCGCAATGGAGAGGAAGTCATACAAATATATGTCCGCAACTTACAAGATCCCGACGGGCCCGAGAAGTCGTTGCGGGCATTCAAGCGGGTATCTCTTCGCGCCGGAGAGACCCGGAAAATAACCGTCGACTTACGTCCCTCGACATTTGATTTCTATGACCCCGAAAGCGGTACGGTATGGAGCAAACCCGGAAAATACGAAATTCTATACGGTGGCACATCGGCCGACAAGGGATTGAAAACACTCCCCGTTACGCTCAAATAATGTACATGTTCTCTTTACGGATAAAAGCAAACCGGCGGCCTGCAATCAGGCCGCCGGTTGTATGTTCGAGGGTTACTGCGGTCAACTCTGTTTGTATTCCGAGGGGGACATTCCGGTACGCCGCTTGAAGTAGGTACCAAAAAACGACTGGTTGGGAAAATTCAGATAGTAAGCAATCTGCTGAATACTCATTGTCGAAAACTTCAATAGATTTTTTGCTTCGAGAATTACACATTCGTCTATCCATTCTGCTGCCGAACGACCGCTCACCTGCTTGATAAGCGTTGTCAGATATTTAGGGGTAATGTGCAACAAAGAGGCGTAAAATCCCAATGAACGCTCTTTACAATAATGCTGCTGCAAGTGGCGCATAAACTCTCGGAAATATTCTTCTCCTCGATTCCTGACCGTCTCGATCGACGCTGTTTCCCGCATCTGCATCACACGGGAAAGGATTGCACATATCTTATAGATGGCGATACTTGCGTACCCACGCAGGATCTCTTTCTGATAGGCTTTCCCCGAAAGAGTTTTCACCTCTTTTTCTATCGTCTCGAAAATCTGCCGAATATCGTCCAGTTCCTCGGGAAAAATCGCCATACACGGGTTTTCCAGCACGTTGGTGAACTGCGGCAGGAGATTTCTCAAATCGATGTGTACATCTCTCAAAAAATTCTCATCAAAGGCGATAAGGTGCACTACGCTATCTTCGATCTCGTCGACCTTTACGATCGTATTGGACATATTGAGACACAATGCATTCTCCTGTAACACGTATTGTTTGAGATTCGATGTGAATCTTACTTTCCCCTTTTCACAGACAATCGCCGTTATCGCATCGACACGGCACGGGTATGAAAACAACGGTATGCCTTTACGCACAATCTCATTTTTATTGATTCCGTGATAAGTCGATACGAGGCAACCGTCGTGGAACGAGACCTCCTCTCCCATCTCATTGTACAATTCCTGCAAGGAAAGATTTATAATATTCATTTTATCCATAAATAAATCTTTAATCGCCCAAATATAAGAAATAAAGAACAGAGCATTTTTTATATTTTCTTTTTTCAAACTTTTAGAACAAAAAAATCACCTTTTTATCAACAATTACATAGTTTTTGGTTCTTGAAAAAGGTGTAATCCATGTAAATAAGATTTTTTACAGGAAACAAAAATAGAGATTTCGGAAAAACAAAAAGAGAAGAATAATATAAAAATCATTATATCAATATTATATATCACATTTTTTCCATTTTTATTATCCATAAAACAGTATTCGTTTTATCTTTTCGATGTGCACAAGACGAATAGAACATTCAAGGGGGAATAAGATATATAACACACTCACCGTATATCATCATTGTGCTTTATCAGGGATTCTTCCTCCCTTACGGTCGTCAGAATGACAATTCTGTCATTCCGAGCGAGGCCGGCAGGCTGACGAGAAATCCCGTGCTTTTACTCACTTGGCATGAGATTCTTCAAGGTAAAGCCTTTCAGAATGACATTGTTTTCGAGGGCAGTAGCTCATTTGTCATTCCGAATGAACATGAGGAATCTCTTGCTTCTGTCATCTCGAACGCATGTGAGAGATCTCATACAAAACGCACTATTTGGCAGGAGATTCTTCGACACTTCGCGTCTCAGAATGACATCACATCGTAAGGACAGTACCTCATATCAAGAAACTCTTCACTACACTGACGTTCCGTTCAGAATGACATGCCCAGCACAAGCTATACACATAGAGAGATTCTTCTACATTATCATTCCGAACCGAGACTGCGGGCGAGTGTGAGGGATCTCCAACCATCATTGTGAGAGATTTTCGGAGTTAACTCAGAACAACATCATACCGCAAAGATTATAACACTTTGCGAAAGAATCTTCGATGCTCCGCCTCTCGGATCGCCATACCTCTCTTGAAATAAAAATCTGTCGGAATAATAAAAAGCGCTGCACCAACATGGGGTACAACGCTTTTTTTACTTAGAAAAAAATTTTAGAAACGGAATGAGAGATAGAGACGCAAATCTTTCAATTTATATTTGGTCTTTTCGGCCGATGAAAATACCTCGCCGATAACATCACCCACGCCGCCGATATCTTCCATATCATCGTAACCCCAATCATCGGGATCCATAGAAAGGAGATTCATCTTGGTCGAACCGAAACGGTATTCGATACCCAATGAAATCGCTTTATACGAAACCGCAGCACCCGTTACAAACAACGAGGCATAACCGTACCCCATATCCCAACCGTCGCCGGAGTGAGACAGACTCATGGCAAAAGTCGGCGCATAACGGAAATAGGCATTCACACACAATGCACTCACGGGATTTATCGTTACGGACGGGCCTAAATGCATTCCGTAATCCATACGGTGCATATCCGACTTTTCCACATAGAAATCGGGAGAAATCATGCCCATAAAATCATCACTATCTTCTATCGAACTTCCTATTTCATACTTGGCATAGGTTATATCGGTCCACGTAAAGTCAAGACCGATTTTCAACATATTGGCGAGAGGCTTTTTATGCAGATAAAAAGTCTTTCCCCATGTAAGGAAGAATGCCATTTCGCTTTCTTCTTCCGACGGGAAATCGACAGCTTCGAGCTTCTCCCACGCATAACCTATGTTGAAATACTTGCGACGTCCGCGAAACTCTTTCGCCTCTTTCTTCGATTCCGCTTTCTCCACAACAGGCTGTTGAGTAACCACCGGCTGAGCAGATACAACCTTTACCGTATCCCCGGAAATCACTTCTTGTGCCGGTACCATCATGACCGTACAGCAAACACCTAATAATGCTAACACCAGTTTTTTCATATACATAAATATTTTTTCTGTTCCGAATCCTCGACAATAATTCCGCTTATCAAAAAAGACTTTTCGCCTCAAAGATAGTAAATTTTCATATTTACTAATCTTGCAAGGCAATTTTTCTTTATTGCCTAAAATTTCTTCTTTTTATCGCAAAAACCGGTGATAAATCCTATACGGAAAGATCAAATAAAAGTATTAAGAAAGGCGCAAATGCAAAAAATAACAAGCCCAACGACGCCACATGGCAGACGAACGACGCTGCTTCCACGTCAAGACCTTCCGTAGCGTATCCGTAGCCATGCGCAAACGCATATACGCACTCCCGTACTCACCTCGCGGCAGCGGATAAAGGCCGAGCCCAGAAAGGGTATCGAGCGCCTCGGCGATTTGTTTTTCGTCATAGGGCTTATTGATGAGTATGCGGATCGTATCGACAGAAAGATCGCAGAGTTTACGATCGAGCCCCTCTTCGAGTTGCGGATCGCAGATTGCCTCCCGCATACGTTTTAAGCCCGTAATGACAGCCAGACGGTCATGCATCAAACGGGCCTGATGCTCGGGGTCGGGAATATTACTCAATCCCGACTTATTCTCGGCATAGTAATAGTAAAGCTGCACGGGAAGAAAAGTTACCGAATCGGCCCGGCCGAAAACCCGTGTTACGAAATCCTCGTCTTCGAGAACGCATTTTTCAAGAAAACGCACATTGAGCTTCAACAAAAAAGAGCGATTGAACAAGTAGCTCCACAACACTCCGTACAAGGGATAACGAGCCATGTAATCGGGACCGGAAAGATCCCGACAATAAGGGAGCACGAATTGTTGGAAAGGCATCTCCCGGTCATTCGCATCGACTTTCAGGCAATCGAATCCGATAATCTGATGACTGTACAACCCGATAAGACGGGTTATCAGGCGGGCAAACGCAGACGGGTTGATGCGATCATCGACATCGACAAACATGATATAACGGCCTTTGGCATAATTCAATCCCAAATTACGGGCACCTCCCGGCCCTGCCTTACGCCGATGATACACGCGCATGTTCTCCGTCTTCGACTCCCATTCCTGTAATTTCTCGAGCGAAGCATCGGTCGAATTGTCGTCGACAGCTATAATTTCATACTTCTCTGCCGGAGCCCCGGACGAAACAATCGCCCCGAGACAACGGTCGATATAAGAAATCCCGTTATATACCGGTATGATGATACTGACTTCGAGCATGAAATTCGACTTTTAAGGAAGCGAAGATAGCGAAAATTTCGATTCTTCCGGCAAAACGCTCCCCCAATATTTTTCAGAAATAAAAATAGTCGCTTCTCGAAATGACAGACAGGACATCTCCCGGCTTTTTATAACCGGAAATTAAACCGTATCAAAAAAGACGGAACAATCTCTCGGCCACACGGGCCGTACCCCGCACCCCTCTGCTTGCCAACCAATATCCCGAAACAAAAACGGCTTTTACCTTGCGAGAAGGGACACCTTTCAAAACATCATGAAAAAGCAGCTTCCCGCGCATACTGCCTTCTCGGCTACAAGCTCCGGCAAGAACTATTTTTTTATAATCAAGACAATTCAACAATATGCCCGCGTCCCGGCGTCCCGAAGCGCGAACATGCTTTTCCGCCTCATCGACGCACGCCAATAACTCATCGACTTTGTCGGAATATTGCGTGCCGGTAATCGAATCGGCATGGGCATGAACGATCACCTGCGGTTCGGAACTCACCGCTTTCACGATCCGAGACGTATACAGCATGAGTCGAACTCCCAATTCCCAGTCGTCCCAACCGAATGTTTTCGGATTCCATGCACCGACCGCCTCAATGACATCCCGCCGCACCATATAACGCTGTGTCGAAAAATAAGTATGAAATATATTACCGCATAAAAAATGAATTCCCCCTTTACGAGGAGAACGTTTTATCATACTGTATCCTGCATCATCGACAATTTTCATATCGGTATAAACAATATCGGCATCGGGATTTTTCCCGATAGCCGAGACATAATTCTCCACCAAACAGGTTCCCATTTCATCATCGGAATCGAAAAACATCACCCATTCCGATGTTGCCCGGCGCAATCCTGCATTACGGGCCGATGGTGCTCCCGGATTAAGTTCTTCACAGACAGTAACCCGAAAATCGGACGCAGCATACTTATCGCAAAAGTCATGCAATACAGCCAAAGAACAATCGGTCGAACCGTTATCGACCAGTACCACATGCAAAGGCCGATAGGTCTGCGCCACCACCGATGCCAACGTACGCGGCAAAAGCTTCTCTCTGTTATAGACCGGAATGATAATCGTTATTTCCATCATAATTACAAATGTACTTCCTCTATGAATATTTTCTTTTCGAAACAATTTTATTCTGCATTATTCCGTCGTTTTTCAGAAAAAGGAGACGTGCATATTCCGTACAAAAGTTATATTTGCAACAAATATAATGTAAAATCATGAAACTCGATATCCTGATATGTACTTACAACGAAAGGATAGCACATGTTCCCGATGTACTGCTGCCTCATCGTCCCGACGTATCGTATATCGTTTCGATGCAATATACCGAAAAAAAATATTTCCAATACATACCCGACGAGCTTAAAAATCGCCAAGACGTAAAACTTATTTTTCTGGAAGGAACGGGGTTAAGTCGCAACCGTAACCATTGCCTCGATGCTGCCACAGGCGATATAGCTCTGATAGCCGATGACGATTGCCAGTACAAAAACGAGTATCTCGACCGTATAATCGAGACTTTCGATTCTCACCCCGAGATAGACATCGCCCAGTTCATGCTGAATATCGAAGGACATAACCCCATAAAGCCCTATCCCGCAACGCCATGTCCTTATGAGAAATGGCCGAAAGGATTATACCCCACTTCGGGAGAATTGGCATTCCGGCCAGAACGGGTACGACATATACGATTCAACGAATACTTCGGTCTCGGCACGCAAACGCTCATTTGCGGGGAAGAAGAGGTATGGGTATATGATGCCACCAAAGCCGGTCTTACAGTTTATTTTTTCCCCTACTATATCGTTGATGAACCTTACGAAAATACAGGCCTGTACACCTATACCCGCAAAGGAGTAATGCGAGCCAAAGGCGCCGTCAACTATCATATCTTCGGTACAAGCGCATGGTTACGCATGTTCAAATTCGCTCTCGTCGGCGCATACCGAGGGAAAGCCAACTTTTTCACCCTTCTGTTCCAAAGTTGGAGAGGAATCATCTATTATCTCATACACTGTCGCAAAACATGAAGATATTATTGTTGGGAGAAGCAAGCAATCTACACTGGACACTGGCCGAAGGGTTACGTACTTTGGGGCATGATGTAACCGTCGCCTCGAGTGGCAGCGGTTGGATGAATAACCGGCGGAATATCGATCTGCGGCGCAGCGGTTACGGTCTGGCAGGATCTTTGCGTTACATATTCGATGTTGTAAGATACTTACCCCGGTTTCGGAATTTCGACGTCGTACAACTATCCAATCCCGTATTCCTGCAACTTCGTCCCGAAAAGAACCGATTGGTATTCGACTACCTGTGTCGACATAACCGTAAAATTTTTCTCGACGCACTCGGTACCGACTATTTCTATGTGAAAGCCTGCCAAGAACAACGTTTCCGATACTCCGACTTCTACATCGGCAACCGGTTACGCAACTATCCCGGCTGCCGGGAAACAGTAGAAGCATGGAACAGCAAACCGTTGAAAAACCTGAACCGCTACATGGCCGATCGCTGCAATGGAATCGCCGCATGCCTTTATGAATATTTCATCAGTTACGAAAACGACTACCGGGAAAAACTCGCATACATACCTATACCCATACAACCACCGACAGAAACTGCACCCGATACACGATGGAAAGATGAGGAGAAAATTCGATTCTTTATCGGCATACAACGCGACCGCAGCCTGTTAAAGGGTACGGATATGTTCGATAAAGTCTTACGGGAAATCGAATGGAAATATCCGAAAGAATGCGAAATAAAACGAGTCGTATCACTACCGTTGGATGAGTATCTTTCGGTGATGCGCTCGTCGCACGTCCTCATCGACCAACTTTACTCCTATACCCCGGCAACCAATGCATTGCAGGCCATGTCTCAACAATTGTCCGTCGTAAGCGGCGCCGAACCCGAATATTACGATTTCATCGGAGAAAAACAGTTGAGGCCCATTTACAACGCCCTACCCGACGAACAACAGATTTACGACCTTTTCGAGAAAATCATCAAAGAAAAAAACAGCCTGCAAAAACGATGCTCCGACAGCCGGACTTTTATAGAAAAACACCACGATTACATAAAAGTAGCAGGAGAGTATCTCGACTTTTGGGAAAAGCTCTGACTTGACCCGACAAAAACGTATGAATACTTATATTGCCAACCTACGTTTCAATCCCCACAAGGCCGCAACAGAAACCGTAACAGCACACACTACGGCCACCGATAAGGCCGGTACCGAACCGATGCGGTACAGTAGAGAAACAACTGCACAACCGACAATTACCCAAACGGCAACTCCGTACCACGATCGGCCCAACCGTATATGATAATGACGCCGGCACACCCACCACATCATGATACCGTAAATCACAAAATTGAGTAAATAGGCAACACCTGCCCCTTCCAGTCCCCACAAATAGTAAGCAGAGACGTTGAGCAGGAACCCGCACAAATCCGAAATCAATTCGGTAATCAGATATAACTTACCGTCGCCTTTCGCCAGCAAGACAAAACCCATCGCCCAAGAAACCGACTTGAACAAAACACCTACCATCGCCCAAGAGAAAAAGATTTCTATACACAGGAACTCCGACGTATAAAGCAACCGTATCACCCACTCCTGCAACAGCAGAAACAACGACACGATAGGTGCCAATAGCAACAACGCAGCCTCGATCTGTCGGGAGACCTGATTTCCAAGCGCTTCTCCATCTTCGCTCACGGCTGCCAATCGGGGATAATATTCGGTTGCCATCGCCGCCAAAACAAGTCCCACATACCTCGTTACGATAGCATATCCCGCCTGATAATAGCCCAAATCGGCATCTCCGGCCGTTCGATGAACAAAACCGATAAACAGGTAATTGAACAATGTCGTCAGAAATCCGCTCACCGTCATATATACCCCCAAGACGACCATACATTTTCCGTCATTCCATGTCTCCCGTACAGAAACCGGTTGTTTCGGCACAACACTTCTACGACTATATATCCAGACGAAAAAAAACGTAACGGCCGAAGACAATACCAAAGACGGTACGATACCGCCGAAACGGAAAAAATAATATAACGGCAACGACAATAACAGTGCCGCCAGATTACCGGCAACGCCGGCTTTGGAAAGCTGGCGCAACCGCTGCGTTCCCTGCAATATCGCCTGATCGCCCGATGCCAACGCATTAAAAAGCAAAGCGCACGATAACCACACATATCCCCAGATATGCTTGTCGTCGCCAAATGTAAAACGGCTCAACAGCGGTGCCGTAGAAAGCATGACAACCGCACCGAAAAGACCGGCCAGCCAACTCCACCGCCGTAACACGGTAACCGTACGCGACAACGCTTTTTCATTTTCCGAAGCCCGGGCCTGAGAAACATTCCGCACGGCACTCTGCCGCAATCCCAATCCCGTAAGAGCAGCGATCATTTCCATCGATGTATTGTACAACCCGATGATACCGACTCCCGCAGGCCCCAGCCACAGAGCAATACATTTATTCCGCACAATGGAACAGAGAATCGAAAGTACCTGCACTCCTCCCAAAAGCCCGGTCGTCTTCACAATACGACGATACATCGATGTCGATTCGCCTTGTTGCATCGTTATGTTGTTAGAATGTCAACAAATAAGTTTCGTACACGATACCTCGACCGCCGAATCCCTCCTTTTGAGCGATGAGCCCTTCATTCAGATAACAGCCGTCGTCTCCGTTCGAGGTTCCGAAGTCGAAATACCGGCGTCGGGAATAATATTCTTGCAAAAGATAGGCAAAAAGAAGATCGAGCACGGCACACTCCTTGCCTCGTGGAGAAGCCGATATATATTGTACCCTTACACAATCTCCGCACTCATAGATCACCGTACCGCCCTCGATACGTCCCCCGACGACAGCCGTGAAAAGCCGTATATTCTCAGGGAACAAAGCCCGTAAATACATCATTTCTTCGAGGCTATGCACAGGTTCCACCCCGAAACGTCGGGACAAATTATCTTTCAGAATCTGCCAAAAATCACTCCATGCATCGCTTTCTCCGACCGAAACGCCGGCTGCCTGCGCCTTGCGCACACCGCGACGCCGCAGCTCGCTGAAATGTATCGGCAATGACAAATCGACGACAGAAGCAATATTGCACGCTGTCAAAACCGCTTTTTTCCGAAACAAAGCATAGCGGTCTTCTTCCGCCGGATAACGGTGCAGATGATACGGCACACACTTGTATAACAAACGTGTTATCCCGTCGCGCGGTAATTCTTCCGCCATCAGGTCGAACAGGGCAAGAACCCGCTCGGAGGTTGCCGAGGGAGAAAGAATCAGGCCGCCGTATGTAAGTCCCGCATGAGAACAAAGCATATCACCCCGCCGATGAGCAGGCAACAAGGCGATTACTTTCCCTTTCAGAAAAAAGAGATATGAACAATCGGGAAACCTATCGGCATGATATTCGAGATAATCGCGCCGGAAAAGAAACGTCCCGTTACGAGATGCCTCCACCGCTGCGTCCCACTCGGCTTTTAATGCCGGAGTGTAACGAGTCATCGTTATTTGGTTTACTTTTTCAGCCACAATTCCGGGTCTAATTTAGTCGTCTCTTTCCGTATCTGGAAATGCAGTACCGTACGATTGTCTTCCTCGGGATCGGAATAAATGACACCGAGTTCCTGACCGGTTTTTACCTTATCGCCGGTTTTCACATATATCGTACTCAAATTGGAATAAATCGTCAAATAGTTGCCATGCCGCACGATGACGGAAGTATTATACCCGGGCATGACGAAAATACTCGTAACAACACCATCGAACACCGACCGGGCTTTTGTACCGGGTTGCGTCTGCATATCAATGCCCTGATTATTGATCTTCACGTATTTCAAATCGGGGTGCTGTTGTGTACCGAAATGAGCGATGATGCGGTAACGCCCCGAAAGCGGAGTCGGTAATTTCCCTCGATTTTGCGCAAAATTGCGAGACAGTTGTTCCTCATCTTTCGACATCAAATATCCCGACGGAGCCGCCGATTTTTGCGTCGCATTTTTCTTCTTCGCGGCTGCGGCAGCTGCCGCTTTACGTGCCTCCTCTTCTATAACCTGCTGTATCCGTCGTCCCAAAGCATCGGCCTGCTGCTGCTGCTTTTTGAGTTCTTGTTTCAAGGCACGCTCTTTTTTCTTAAGCCCGGCGACCAATGTGCGTTGTTCCCGCTGTTGGCGAATGAGTTGTTCCGACGCAGCCGTACGAAGTGCCAAAACCAATCCTTGTTCTTTCCTGATACGCAACAATTCGGTCCGCTGACGGTTCAAGTCGTCCCGCTGCTGAACAATCTCTTTGGCCTCTTGTTTTCTCCACGCCGAAAATTCCTGCAAATAACGGAAACGGCGATAGGCCTGCTCGAGCGATGATGCAGAAAGCACAAACATCAATGCATCATACCGGTTATCCCGCCGCACCAACATGGAACGTACCGCTTTGGCGTAACTCTCTTTCTTCATATCCAATGTCCGTTCAAGCTCGGCAATATCCGTCGTCAATTTTTTTTCTTGCTCCGCAATCTCCGCAATCTCCGCATTTAGCACTTTTATACTGTCATTGATATGTGCGATTTCGGTAGACAATGCTTCGAGCCGGTGCAACGCTTGCAACTGCGTTTTTTGAGTCTTATCTATTTGGCGGTTGGTACTCTTGATATTCTGCAATGCGGTCGTCTGCTGTTTTTTCAAAGACTGCACTTTTTTAGAATTTTGGGCAGGCGATACCCCCGCACAAAAAAGCAAGACAAAAAGAAAAAACAGGTGTCTCATCACCGCAATATAGTTTCTATCCATGTTTGCAAATCGGTTCTTTTGTATTGTAACGACACTGCCTTCGATATATTTTGAGGCGTATTCCAGTCAAATTCCATTTTCTCAAAAAAGAACGACACCGGTTCGAAAAAAAATCCGGACAGGGCAAAAGTCATTTGTGCAGGGCTGACCAACTCCCCGACCGCATGATAGCCGGCATACCGACACACCAGCGAACGGGAGGAAGAAGGCATACTCCACAAAACAGCCCCGAGACAAGCCCGATTATCGATCTCGAAACGGTAATCGCAAGCCAGTCGGCCGGGAGAATAAGTATATCCGTATCCCTCACCAACGGCAGCAACATCGAAGAGCACAACATCGTCGGGCAAGATTTTTCCTCCCGGCAAAAACGGACGGGCCAAAAACAGAGACTGTATCGAGCCGAAAGAGATGTCGAACGACGACCGCCTTTGCCACTCATCGACAGACTCTTTCACATATTGTTTGTGATACCGGTCGATAAGGTAAACCGTGTCGGGTGTCAACACCATACGGCAAATCTCCACCCCCATCAACGGCAATATGGAGATTTGCAACGCCCGATCCCTCGACCAGCGTATCTGTACGCGACTCCGCGCAGTATTTTCCCCCAGAGAAACATAGGCCATCGCTTTCATTTGAGCCGAAGTATCTCTGTCGTGCCGGACAAGAACTTCTGAGAAAAGACGGTCGGGCGACAATTCTCTCGCAAGAGGGGGCAAATCTCCCGACGTTGTCGCATAACGGTTACGACACCCCGACAACGCCATCAGCAACACCATCGATACCAATACCCACCTACTCATTCCCGATGTATCTCTTCTCTGCTATTTTACGACGCAATATCTCGGAATCGCCTCCCGCATCGACCGCTTTTTTCCACCACCCGACAGCCTCGGCTTCATTTCCCGTTACGGCCAGTACATCGCCGTAATGCTCGTACATCTCGGCACTGGCTTCTTTGGAAAGATCGAGGGCTTTTTTGAGGTACAACCGCGCCAACGAGTAACGACCCTGTTTGAAATATACCCAAGCATAGGTATCGAGATAAGTGGCATTATCGGGGTTGGCCTTTATCACCTCTCCGCTCATACGTTCGGCCTTATCGAGATTTTTTCCCAATAATGCCAAATAATAACTGTAATTATTCAGCGCACCGTAATTCTGCGGATTGTTTTCCAGCGCCTTGTCATAATAAGCAAAAGCCTCTTCGGTTTTGTTCTGTCGAAAAGCGATGTCTCCGAAAAGTGTGTAAAACTCGGAACGCATCAGCGGATCGGAACCTATTTTCTGCACGGCCAAACCGGACTGCAATGTGGCTTCGGCCTCATCATAACGCTCGGCAACCAGTTGCGAAGAAGCCACAATCAAATAATAACGTCCCACCTCGGGCGACTCGCTTATGGCTCTTCGAGCCGCCGCAATAAGTGCTTCATTGTCATTTTGATCGACCAATATCGAAAAAAGTCTTTGCCATAAATCCTCATCGGGAGCTATATCGATAGCAACTTCGAGCTGTTCCTGTGCCCGGGAATAATCGCCGGCATGAATCAGTATTTCACTATATAATTTCCGCAAATCGGCATCATGGGGATACAAGTCGCACAGGCGCGTCATAACAGAATCCAATCGGGCTTTATCGTCCGAAAGTATCTGCACGACATAAGGTAATACCGACAATCGGGTATCGGCCGGCAAATCGCTATGAAAAAGTACCGTATCGGCCTGCGCCATATACGATTTCCAATCATTCTTCCCACGATAATAATTGAGAAGGGAAAGATACAGAGTCTCATTTTCTGGGTCAATCGCACGAGCCTGCATATACATACGATAGGCATCATCGTAGCGCTCGGCATCGAGATAAAGGTCTCCCAGCAATATGACATATCCCACATTACGGGGGTGGGCAGCGATAAGGCGCTCCATTTCTTCATAACTCTGCTCGCGTGCCTGCATCAAATGGTAAATACGCGCCTTTTGCAAAATAGTGCTTTCTCCGGCACCGTACTGTTCTTCAAACCGATTGTAAGCGTCAAGAGCTTTCTGCGGATCGCCTTTGAGCAGACACACATCGGCCCGCCGCATGAGGACTTCAAAATCGGACGGTTTCAACTCCAAGTACATTCCGTACAGGGAATCGGCCCGGTTATAGTCGCGTACCTGACGTGCACACTCCGCCGCCGAAAGAATATACCATCGGTTATCGGGCGCAAAATCCACAGCTTTCAACAAATAACGATACCCGGTGGAGGCGTCCCGCAACGTAAAGTAATAACCGGCCATTTCGGAATAAGCCGCAGCAAGCGTCGTATCGAGCTCGACGGCATAACGCAGCAAATCAAAAGCCGCAGCATGTTGCCCCGAGCCTTTGAGACGCATCGCCTCGAAATAGGCATACTGTGCTTTATTCCCGTCTTGCAACCGAGTTGCCGTATCCCGCCCTTTCGCCTGCGACAAAGGGAAAAGCAAACCAATGGCGACAAAAAACAAACAGACAGATCGTTTCATAAAAAATCGAAACTGCGGTTAATACATTGTTATACACCGGTATGACCAAACCCGCCGGCACCACGTTCACTATCGGCCAACATCTCAACCTCGGTCCATACGACACGGCTATGTGGAGCGACCACCATCTGGCAGATACGTTCACCATCGGCAATCGTAAAATCTTCATCGGAAAGATTGATGAGAATCACACCTATCTCTCCCCGATAATCGGCATCGATCGTTCCGGGCGTGTTCAGCAAAGTAATACCTTTCTTCAATGCCAATCCGCTACGCGGACGCATCTGAGCCTCATAACCGGCAGGCAATTCGATATACAGGCCGGTAGGAACCAACACCCGTTGCATGGGCCTCAATACGATAGGCGCATCGAGATTGGCCCGAATATCCATGCCGGCCGATTGAGATGTTTCATATGCGGGAAGCGGGTGTTTCGATCGATTGATGATTTTTACGTTTGTTTCCATAATGCAACGCAGTGGGTTTTATTAAAATATATTATCGGCGAAAATAACGAAATCTGACGAAACTTACTGCCTATTTTTTCATTTTTTACCGTTAGCAAGCAACTTTCCCCTAAAATTAGCGGGATACGGCAACTTTTTCTATCTTTGCCATCTATTCTCACAGAGGAGAAAAAACTATGGACGAAAGAATCATGAGTTGGGAACGGCTGCTGTCGTCGAAACGTTTCGGACTGGAACGTTACCATGATGCACATCAGCACACCCGCACCGACTTCCAGCGCGACTACGACCGCTTGGTCTTCTCGTCGCCTTTCCGCCGGTTGCAGAACAAGACACAGGTTTTTCCGCTGCCCGGCAGTATATTCGTACACAACCGACTCACGCACAGCCTCGAAGTATCATGCGTAGGCCGGTCGTTGGGAAACAACATATCGGCAGCCCTCACCGAAAAATATAAAAACGAAGCATGGGTCGACAAGTTCAACGGGATCGGTTCCATCGTTGCGGCAGCTTGTCTGGCACACGACTTGGGTAATCCCCCATTCGGGCATTCGGGTGAAAAAGCCATCGCCACCTATTTCTCGGAAGGAAACGGATTGGCTTTGAAAAAAACGCTCGCACTCAACGATGACCAATGGAAAGACCTCACCCACTTCGAGGGAAATGCCAACGCATTCCGCTTGCTGACCCACAAATTCGAAGGCCGGCGTGAAGGAGGGTTTGTCATGACCTACTCGACACTGGCTTCTATCGTCAAATATCCCTACGAATCGACTCTTGCCGGAGAGAAAGGGAAACTGGGCTTTTTCACGTCGGAACGGGAAGACTTTATCCGTATCGCCGACGAACTGGGCATGCTGCGTATTCCCGACAGTGGCGTTCGCTACTGCCGGCATCCTCTGGTATATCTGGTCGAAGCAGCCGACGACATTTGCTATCAAATCATGGATATCGAAGATGCCCATAAGTTGAAAATCCTCACCACCGACGTCGTAGAAAATTTGTTCCTGAATTTTTTCACAGGAGAAAGGCGTAGTAAAATCGAAGAAAACCTGCGTCTCGTCTCGGACTTGAACGAACAAATCGCCTATTTGCGTTCGTGCGTTATCGGCAAATTGGTCGACGAATGCTCCCGGCAATTCATCGCTCTCGACGACGAATTGCTGCGGGGAAAAATCAAAGGCTGTCTCATCGAGCAAATAAGCGATATTCCCCGCAATGCCTACCGAGAATGTTCAAAAACAGCTTATAAACATATATACAAAGCATCGGACGTCCTCGATATCGAGCTGGCCGGTAACCGCATCATCACCGTACTGCTCGACAAGCTTATCGACGCCGTGCTCAAACCCGAAAAAGCCTATTCGCAACTGCTTCTCAACAAAGTTCCCGGACAGTACGAAATGCAAAGTGCAGACACCTTTACCCGCATACAAGCCGTCATAGACTACATCTCGGGTATGACCGATGTCTATGCTCTCGACCTCTATCGCAAAATCAACGGTATGAGTCTACCCGCCTTATAAAAAACGATTATGAGCACACAAAAAATACAATTGTTTCTTTTTCTGCTGCTTTTTTTCTGCGGATTCACCCGTGCAGCGGAATATACGGTGGAAACCGTCCCAAACATGCAAAAAGCCGACGTGCGGAGATTTGTTTCCAATCCCGACGGGATACTCGGCCCGCAAGCCGAAAGTCTCATCAATACAAGACTCGATTCTCTAAGAAAGAGTACGACCGCCGAAATAGCTGTGGTTGTGGTGGAATCGATCGGAGAACAAGATCTCGAATCGTTTTCCAACGAACTATTTGCACGATGGGGCATCGGACAAAAAGAGAATGATAACGGCGTATTGGTACTGTTTGTACTCGACCAGCGGAAAATTCGTTTTGAAGTCGGTTATGGCATGGAAGGAATTTTACCCGACGCCGTGTGCAAACGCATACAAGCCCAATACATGCTACCCGCTTTCAGGCAGGGTGATTATGACTTAGGTATGGTGCAAGGGATAAATCGCATGTGCAATATCATCGAAAATCCCGGCAATCGGGAAGAAGTATATGCCAATACGACCGTAGAGGAAGGAGACTGGTTATTCCTGATAGAAATGTATCTCGGACTATCATTGCTTTTCTCCATTGTCATGTTACTCATGATGCGTACCCCACAGCAGGGGGAAACAAATCCATCGGCCCGTTACAAGGCTTTGGAAAATCAACTTCCCACACTGAAAATCATGGCTGTAATATTCCCGCTTTTCAATCTTTTCACCTATTTGTCGGTACGCAACCGCATGCACAAGCTGCGAAACGCCAAACGGACATGCGAGAACTGCGGACACTCCATGCACAAACTGAATGAAGAAGAGGATAACAAGTTCCTTACGTCCAAAGAAAATGCCGAAGAAATCGCGCAATCCGTCGATTATGACGTGTGGTTGTGCGACAACTGCGGAACGACCGAGATCTATGCTTACCCCAACAAAGAATCTCATTATACCGAGTGCCCCCGTTGCCATGCTCACACATATTCGCTCGAAAGCGACCGGGTACTTTCTCCGGCAACTCCTTTTCAAAGCGGACTCGGAGAAAAAAGGTATCGTTGCCGGCATTGCCATTTCGAAAACGTCGTACCTTATACCCTGCCCATCATTATCGTTCCGATTGCAGGAGGAAGAGGCCGGGGAGGAGGATTCGGAGGGGGAAACTTCGGCGGCGGATTCGGCGGTGGCCTTTCCGGAGGAGGAGGCTCTACCTCGGGTTGGTAATACAGGATTTTCGCAGGTGTCTTTTTAATCGCATTTTTTGTTGCTTTTAACCCCGAAAAAATTATAACTTTGCACAAGTTATGAACTCATCACAAAAAAATGGCACAAAATATGAGCTTTGTGGGAAATAAAATACAACATTTCCGCAATGAAAAAAAGATAACGATAGAAGAACTTTCTCAACAGACGGGAATCGGAATCGAACAACTTAATCGCATAGAAGAAAACACCGACCTGCCCGCACTATCGATCCTCCTGAAAATAGCCCGGGTACTGGGATTGCGTTTAGGTACATTACTCGACGACCTCGATGATCTGGGACCGGCTGTATCAAATACCGATTGTGCCGATGTAAGTTTCTCGACCAACTCGGCGCGGACACCTACGCACATGTGTTACCACTCGCTGGCACGCAACAAGGCCAACCGGCACATGGAACCGTTTACCATCGAAATATCTCCTATCGAAAAAGACGAGCACGAACTGTCATCGCACGAAGGCGAAGAGTTTATCGTCGTAACCGAAGGCAGCATCGAAATTACCTACGGCAACGAAAATTATATTCTCAACACAGGAGAAAGCATCTACTACGATTCTATCGTACCGCATCACGTACACGCTTACGGAGACCGGACGGCCAAAATTTTGGCTGTTGTCTATGTTCCGGTCTAACCAAACACTGAATCGTCATGCAACTGTTTGAAAAAACTTTGGGCGAATGGCTCGAATATTGGGCAGAAAAGACCCCCGGCAAAGAATTTATCGTTTACTCCGACCGAGATTTACGATTCACCTACAAACAATTCGACCAACGAGTCAATAATCTGGCAAAAGGATTGTTATCGATAGGTGTAACCACAGGTTCACACGTCGGTATCTGGGCAACCAATGTCCCCGATTGGCTCACATTCCTTTTCGCTTCGGCCAAAATAGGAGCCGTACTCGTTACCGTCAATACCAATTACAAGCAACACGAGCTGGAATATCTCACCGATAACGCCGATCTGCATACGCTATGTATTTCCAACGGAACGTTCGACAGCGACTATGTGGATATGACCTATACCATGCTACCCGAGCTGCGGACATCGCAAAGAGGGAACATGCACAGTGAGCGTTTTCCGTTCATGAAAAATGTCATTTACATCGGCCAAGAGAAGCATCGGGGCATGTACAACACGGCCGAACTGCTCCTACTGGGACAGACCCAAAATGATGAAAAACTCGAAGCCTGCCACAGCAGGTTCAACTGCTATGATGTGGTAAACATGCAATACACCTCGGGAACGACAGGTTTTCCCAAAGGCGTGATGCTGACCCACCACAATATCACCAACAACGGTTATTGCATAGGTCAGTGCATGAAATTTACCGAAAACGACCGGGTATGTCTGCCGGTTCCTTTGTTTCACTGTTTCGGTATCGTATTGGGTATCATGGCGATTATCACCAATGGAGCATGTGCCGTAATGCTCGAGCGGTTCGATCCGTTGGTCGTTCTTGCCTCGGTACACAAAGAACGTTGCACAGCTCTCTACGGAGTGCCTACGATGTTCATTGCAGAATTGAACCACCCGATGTTCAGTATGTTCGACCTATCATCTCTGCGTACCGGCATCATGGCAGGTTCACTCTGCCCCGAATGGCTCATGCGCGAAGTCATGGACAAGATGTACATGACCGAAATCACCAGCGTTTACGGGCTTACCGAGACCTCTCCGGGTATGACCCAGAGTAAAGTCGACGATCCGCTCGAAGTGCGGGCAACCACCGTAGGCGGCCCGCTACCAGAAATAGATGTAAAAGTAATCGATCCCGAAACACTCGAAGAATGTCCGGTCGGCGTGCAAGGCGAAATGTGTTGCAAGGGCTACAACATCATGAAAGGATATTACAAAATGCCCGAAGCGACAGCCGAAATCATAGACAAAAACGGATACCTGCACTCGGGCGACCTCGGTGTAAAGACACCCGAAGGCAATTTCAAAATTACCGGCCGCATCAAAGATATGATTATCCGAGGAGGCGAAAATATCTACCCGCGCGAAATCGAAGAATTTCTTTATCAACTACCTCAAATCAAAGATGTGCAAGTCGCCGCCGTTCCCTCCCGGAAATACGGAGAGGAAGTCGGAGCGTTTATTATCTTGAAAGAGGGGGAAACACTCGAAGAAGCCGACGTGAAAGATTTCTGTAAAGGAAAGATTTCCCGCCATAAAATTCCGAAATACGTCTTCTTTATCAAAGAATTTCCCCTTACCGGAAGCGGTAAAATACAAAAATACAAACTCAAAGATTTAGGTCTTTCTCTGCTTCAAGAACAGGGTATCACTCCGGCCTGATAAGGAGAAAAGAGAGTAGACACGGGACGCGAAGTATTCGCGTCCCGTGTTCTTTTTCCGAAACCGCCCGAAAATGTAACGGTAACAAAATCCCCACTATCCAACAAAACGGGAATACCGCTATCCCCATAATTCTTATTTCGCTATATTTGCAGGCAATCATCATACGTCAAAAATGATACTTTTATCCTGCGCCAAGACCATGAGCCGCCCGCCTTTGAAAGAAGGAAAGAGGGGTACAGATCCTCTATTCGGGAAAGAAGCCCACGAAATAGCCTTGGCATTCGCACAACGCACTCCCGACGAATTGCGTCGCTTACTGCACCTTCCGCCGAAACTGGCCAACGAAAATTTTCATCGGTACCAAATTTTTCATTCGACCGACACCGTTGCACAACCGGCCTTGAACGCATATACCGGAATCGTATTCAAGACACTGAATCCAAACGATTTCACCGATGCAGAAATCGCCTACGCCCAAGAACGTTTGCGCATCACCTCTTTCGTCTACGGACTGCTCCGCCCACTCGACAAAATCAAATCTTACCGTGCCGAAGGAAACATCGCTTTGCCCGAGTGGGGAGATATTCCCCTTTTCGACTATTGGCGTCCGAAACTCACCCCTTACCTCCTACAAGAAATCGAGGTACACGGAGGGACGCTGTTCAACTTAGCCAGCGATGAAATGCGCCGTCTTTTCGATTGGAAAACCGTCGAAGCAAAAGCCCGCATCATCACGCCACAATTTCAAGTACGACATAACGACGGCTGGAAAACAATTGTCATCTACACCAAAATGGCCCGAGGTGCGCTTACCCGTTACTTATTGAAAAACAAAATCGAAAACCCCGAACTGTTGCAAGCCTTCGAATGGGAAGGTTTTCGATTCAACGAGCTGCGTTCCGATAATTACAACTACATCTTTACACACGAATAATGGCTATGACAGAAAAAGAAAAAATGCTGGCGGGAGAAGTCTATTCTCCTTTCGATAAAGAACTTATGGATATGCACCAAGCCGCATTGCGACTGGTGGAACAATATAATCGGGAAACATTCAGCGATTGTTTGTCCGAAAACGAAACCCTGCGCCGATTGCTGCCGAATACACACCCCTCCCTACGGGTACAGCCTCCGTTTTTATGCGACTTCGGTTTCATGATAGAAGGGGGTGAAAACGGATTTATCAATTACAACTGTACTATACTCGACACCGCTCCGGTAAAACTCGGACGCAATATCCTCATCGGCCCCAATGTACAAATGTATTGTCCCATGCACCCATTGGATTACAAGGAGCGGGCAACCGGTGTCGAACACGGAGAGGCGATTACCATCGGCGACGATTGTTGGATCGGCGGCGGAGCCGTCATATGTCCCGGTGTAACCATCGGCAACCGCTGTATCATCGGAGCCGGAAGCGTAGTCGTAAAAGATATTCCCGACGACTCGGTCGCCGCAGGCAATCCCGCACGTATCATTCGCCGCACTCCGATAAAAGACAAAACGGTCGGCTAACGGCAATATTCCGAAAATCTTACTATCTTTGTGTAAACAACAATTCTATGAAAGAATTCATACTTACAGAAGAAGTCAATGAACGCGCCGTATTGGTAGGGTTGATTACTCCCACACAAAATGAGGCGAAAGCCAACGAATATCTCGACGAGTTGGCTTTCCTCGCCGAAACCGCTGGTGCCGAGCCGGTGAAAAAATTCCTACAACGGATAGAGCAACCCAACTCGGTAACATTTGTCGGAAGCGGGAAACTGGCCGAAATAAAAACATTCATCGACGAGAACGAAATCGGTCTCGTCATCTTCGACGATGAACTGTCTCCCAAACAACTGAAAAATATCGAACAGACATTGCAAGTAAAAATCCTCGACCGTACCAGCCTGATTCTCGATATATTTGCTAAACGCGCCCAAACGGCCCATGCCAAGACTCAGGTCGAACTGGCACAATACCAATACCTCTTGCCCCGGCTTACCCGCTTATGGACCCACCTCGAACGGCAACGGGGAGGTATCGGTATGCGTGGTCCCGGTGAAACCCAGATAGAGACCGACCGCCGTATCATTCTCGATAAAATCGCATTGCTCAAACAAGAATTGAAGCATATCGACCGCCAAAAAAGCATTCAACGCAAAAACCGGGGGAAAATGGTACGTGTCGCCCTCGTCGGATATACGAATGTCGGAAAATCGACGCTGATGAATCTGCTGAGCAAATCGGAAGTTTTTGCCGAAAACAAACTTTTCGCCACTCTCGATACCACTGTCAGAAAAGTCATCATCGACAACCTGCCTTTCCTGCTCACCGACACAGTGGGATTTATCCGCAAACTGCCAACCCACCTCGTCGAATCGTTCAAATCCACCCTCGACGAAGTGCGAGAAGCCGACCTGCTCCTGCATATCGTGGACATCTCGCACCCGGCCTTCGAAGAACAAATCGAAATCGTCAACAAAACGCTCCATGAGGTTTGCAACGCGACCGATAAACCGATGATTCTCGTTTTCAATAAAATCGATGCCTACAAACATGTGGAGAAAGACCCGGACGACCTATCGCCCCGGACACGGGAGAATATCCCTCTCGAAGATTTGAAAGAGACTTGGATGTCCCGCATGCACGAAAATTGTATCTTTATCTCGGCACGCGAACGAAACAACATTGAGGAATTGAAACAACTCTTGTACCAACGGGTAAAAGAGATACATGTAACACGTTTCCCCTACAACGACTTCCTGTTTGAGAAATACGACTCTCTCGAAGAAGACAACTCCGGGAACATCTAAAAAATCTTCTGTTATGGAAAAGCCCCGCTATATTCACGAAATCGAAATCAAAGTACGCGATTATGAGTGCGACATGCAAGGCATCGTCAATAATGCCAACTATCAGCACTACATGGAACACGCCCGCCATGAATTCCTATTGGACGCAGGTAAAGGTTTTACCGATTTGCGGGAACAGGGCATCGAATGCGTCGTACGTCATGTCGACATAGAATACCGCATTTCGTTACGAAGCAAAGATATAGCCGTATGCCGTCTTTACTTACGACGGGAAGGCCCCAAATATGTATTCTACCAAGACATCTACCGGAAAAGCGACGATAAACTGTGTACCCGGGGAAAAGTAGAGAGCGTCGCCACTGTCAACGGGCGAGCAACCAGGGGAGACGAGTTGGCTGAATATTTCAAGGATTACCTGATCTAACCGATTCCTGTTTTGATACCGTCCGAATCCCTTCGCTATGCGATTGCACTTTCGCAAATGAAAGGCATGAGCCGCCAAGTCGCCGAAAAACTATTGCAATCGTGCGGCGACTTGAATACGCTCTTCAACGAATCACCGGAAAGTTGGCGGGAAATTCTGGGTATCACCGCGCCGTTATTCGATGAGGCAAGCCGGGAAAAAGCGTTGTCGGCTGCCGACACCGAAATGGCATTTATCGAGGAAAGAGGTATTACCCCTCTTTTTTTCACCGACATGGATTATCCGGCCCGGCTGCATGAATGCCCGGACGCACCGGTCATGCTCTATTTCAAAGGGAATGGAAATCTGAATCCTCACCGCATATTAAGTATCGTCGGGACACGAAAGGCAACCCGATACGGCCGAGACTTTTGCGCCGATTTACTCGGCCAACTTTCCCGCTCCGTCCCGGGGCTGACTATCGTCAGCGGCATGGCCTACGGCATCGACATCTGCGCACACCGGGAGGCGTTAAAAAACAACCTGCCGACCATCGGTGTCCTCGCTCACGGCTTGCACACTCTTTATCCGTCGGTACACCGCACTACGGCCCGAGAAGCCGAACAAAACGGAGGCCTTCTCACCGAATATACCTCCCAACAACCTATCCTGAAAATAAACTTCGTGGCCCGTAACCGCATCATAGCGGGAATGACCGAAGCGACTCTCGTCATCGAATCGCCCGAAAAAGGCGGAGCACTTATCACGGCCCATCTCGCCCGAGACTACAATCGGGAAGTTTTTGCCCTCCCGGGAAATATCAATCAAGAATGTTCGACCGGTTGCAACCGACTCATACGCGACAACGTCGCCGCACTGGTTACTTCGGCCGAAGACATCATCGAGACAATGGGCTGGGAAACGTCCACACGACCCGACGTAAAACAACAGCCCTCCTTATTTCCCGAAATTTCAGAAAAAGAGTCTGTTCTGCTTCAAATATTGCATGACCGGGGAGAACAGCAAATCAATCAACTCACTGTCGCCGCCAACCTCCCCGCCGGGGAAATACTCTCCACACTACTGGAAATGGAATTCAAAGGCCTTGTACGCACACTCCCGGGCGGCATGTTCTGCGCCACCAAATAGCTATTTAAAACTTTTCAACCGTCTTATGCACCCGGAACCTCTGTGTTGCCAACGCATCGAAATAATGAGCCTCGTGCGTAACCAATAGAATCGTAGCCGTGCGATTGGCCTCCCGTAACAGGTCGACCATCATCTGCCCGAAGTTCCGGTCGACATACGAGGTTGGCTCGTCGAGAATCAATACTTCGGGACTTGTAATCAATGCCCTGCCGAACAAAGCCCGCTGCAACTGTCCGCCCGAAAGTTCGCCGATCGGTGTCGCAGCATAATCGGACAACCCCACCCGAGCCAACATATCATCGAGCAAAAGACCTGAATCTTTACGGGATAATTTCTTCCTGATAAGCCCCATAGCGACGACCTCGGCAACCGTAATCGGGAATCGGGAATCGATGCGGCTTTTCTGCGGTAAATATCCTATATCGAGCGAAGGAACGACCGTCCCGCCCCTATAAAAAACGACCTCTCCCTCATCAGGCCGCAGCAATCCTAAAATGACCCGTAACAAGGAGGTTTTTCCCCCTCCGTTCGGACCTACAATCAATGCAAAATCACCCCGGCAAATTTCTATCGAGACATCGGAAAGTACCAAGTGGTCGTCATATCTCAAATCGACATGACTCAAAACAATCTGTTTATTATCGGGTAAAAGCATCGGCAATACGCATTATTTCTTCACCCCACGCATACGCAAGCGGGTTTATTATCTCGGTACGACAGCCGACCTCCCGAGCGAAAGTTTCGGCCTGCCGGGGATCAAACTCCCGCTGTATAAAGACGACTTCCACTCCCGCACGACGTGCCGAATCGACCATCGCCCGCAAATATTGTGGCGACGGAGATTTTCCATCGGGTTCGAGCGCAAGTTGGCGAAGGCCGTAATCGGCAGCCCAATAAGAAAGTGTCGGGTGGTAAACGGCAAAGGCTTTTCCTTTGAAAGGTCGAAGTTTATCTGTCAGTACGGAATCCAATTGAGCAAACCAGCGATCGATCCGAGCATAATTCTCGGCATACGTCGATGCCCCATCGGGATCGATTTCGGTCAATGACCGATACATCGTTTCGACCATTCGTCGCGCAAGACGGGGCGAGCACCATATATGCGGATCGGGATATGCCTCTCCGTCATGATGATGCCCCTCTTCGTGATGGTGTGTGCCATACAGGAGTTCCAATCCCTCGGAAAGATCGACAATCTGCAACTCGGGGTTATTCTCCGACAGTTTGCCGAGCCATGAACGCTCGAAGCCCAAATAACCGCAACTGAAATAGAGACGACATTTCGATAATCCGACCATTGCCGACGGCGGTAGATCATACGATTCGGGATTTCCCCCATCGGGTACGGCACAAACAATATCGACACGACCGCCGGCCAATTGTTCGGCCCAATTCTGCAAAGGCGGAATAGTTACGGCAACAGAGATACGTCCCGACTTATTATCGGTACAAGCACATAACCCGAAGCCCAGCAGAAGCAATACAACCGAGGCAAAGACTTTTCGGGAAGGCCGATACAAAAAAGACATCGTGGACATAACAAAATTCGAACTACACATACCTACCCGGCTCGACACCGTAAACGTCTCTATGCAACCGATCCCTCACACGACAGAAAAAATTGGAGAAAGCATCACTCTCTACCGACACAGGAAGGGCATAGAACATCAGGTGCAACTCCAACGGTTGCGCCCCATCGAAATAAGGAGGCTGAATATAAGGGAGTGTAGAAAGCGTAAAACCGGAACGCTGATAAAAACCGATACGCCGACGCGACATCTCGTCAAATGGTAACTCTACTTCGAGAACGACCGGAGTTTGTACCTCCTCACACAAAAGCCGTAAAGCTTTCCCGCCATAACCGCCCCCCCGCTCATCGGGATCAACGGCAAAATGTTCCCCGTATGTCAAGTCGGGCCATTGCCAATAAGAAATAAAGCCCACTTTCTTGTCTCCATCACATAAAAGACGAAGATGAAAAACCGGAGAATTTCCAAGCAATTCGAGCAACTTCTCAAAAGGACGGCGTTCGTCAATGGGAAAAGACTTCACATACAAATCTTCGATATAAGAAAGCGCCTCCTTATCGGCAAGCGTTACAGGCTGTAATCTCAACATTGTTCTACTTTTTATAATCAGGTTATTATTACTCAATTCAACTTCATACACAATGACTTATCCAGGAGTAAAGGAAAAACAGCCATGAGCATAAAGCGCAGAAGTCCGCAAAAAATGCATAAATTTGTCTTCGTAAAGATAAAGATTTTATTCTTGTTCTATTGTTTTCTACTCCCGGTAAATCTTTCTCTCATACTATATCGTCCGTATTTATTGCATATCTCTTATCTATCAAAATATAACGATACCCCCTCGATCGACATTGTTCCAAATTGTATTTATTACGTAAACAAAGATCTTCGACAGAGAGGTCGGCTGTCAATCTTTTTTCTATGATATTCTCGAATCTCAAAATATCACAAAAATGATTCTTTATATACTCCTCCCCGAATATAAGACAAATATATCTTATCTGCCGGACATAAGCCTCTGTAAAATCGTCTTCCCAACCAAAAGGGATATAACATCCCTCAACAATCAGATTTTGTGAATTATCGATACAAGTTTTTATTATTTCTCTCACGACAGGCCACAGATAAGCGGTCAATTCCTCATCGGCACTCATTGCCGACAACTTGCACCGCCCGCTTCTGATAAGCCCCATTTTCAAATGGTCTATCGATAAATAGGGATATTTATATTTCTCCAACAGCTTTTGCGCCAATAAGGTTTTTCCGGTATGTGTATCTCCCGCTATCAAAATAACCATAAATTCAAGAGCTTCTTCCGTTACATCACTCGTTAGAAATATACCTCGACTTCAATAGGACCTATTCGACTTTGCTTAAAATAGCTCACTTTTCCGTAGATTTCTCAGTACAAAGATAGAAATTTTATTCGTTTTTGATAGAATATGCTTTTTTTTCATATCTTTGTTACCCTAAACATACACATAATATTATGGGACATCATCAACTGGATAATCTCGACTACAAAATCTTGAATCTTATCGCGTCGAACGCTCGTATTCCTTTTTTGGAAGTAGCCCGTGAATGCAATGTTTCGGGAGCAGCCATACACCAAAGGGTACAGAAATTGACCAACCTCGGTATTATCAAAGGGTCGGAGTTTACTCTGGATTCAAACCGTATCGGTTTTGAGACATGTGCGTACATCGGTGTCTATCTGCAAACACCGGGACAGTTCAAAGAGGTCATGGAAAAACTGCAAAATATTCCCGAAGTAGTCGAATGCCACTATACAACCGGGAAGTACGATATGTTTTTGAAAATATACGCCCGTAACAACAATCATCTGTTACAGATTATCCATACCAAATTACAACCGTTGGGACTAGCCCGTACCGAATCGATCATCTCTTTCAAAGAGGCTTTCCGTCGCCAATTGCCCATCGAAAATATCTCGACTTATGAAAAAGCCGAAAGCAATTATACGACAGGAAATGAAGAATCGGGTGAAGAAGTGCCGGTAAAAAAGAAAAGAGGTAGAAAAAGCAACTCTGTTATCTAAGCAACACATTCTCCGTAAAAATCTCACAAATAAGATAAAAAGTCTCCGAAAATTTCGGAGACTTTTTATCTTTCCTCCTATCGGGTATCAGTGCCCGAATCTCGACGTATCGACTTTTTTCATATTCTTTTTCTTATATCCGCCGAAACGGTAACCGAGATGTAAAATCAGCGCCCTGTTATGAAAGGCATTATCCATATCTAAATACTGACCCTTGAAACGAACTTTCAGGTTGGGCATACCGGTATTAAATATATCGCTGCACCGGGCTGAAAATGTTACCCTATCATCGACCAAGCTCCACTTCAATCCGGCCGTAAGATCGAAGACACTTCCAATATCGAAAGTTCCTTGTATAGCAGGGGTCTGTATACTACCTACCAACTCTAACGATAAATTTCTACCGACTTTGAACGTATTATCCAAAGAGGCACAAAACACCCACTTCCTCCGGTCAAAGGGGATATCGAAAAAATCATCGTAGCGCTGATGCATTTCCATACTGGATAATGTCAGTCGGGAATCGAACCAGCCACCGAAACTGAAAGGTAAAACGACATTAGCCCCCCATAACCGCATATAGTCCCAATTTGTATTTTTATAAATCAATGCCAATCTATCGGTCGACTGATAGGCTGCTTGCGTAAAAAAATCCGATGTATGGGTAAAAAACAATCCGAAAATATATTTCTGCCGCCATATATAATTCCCGTTCAGATTATATGTCGTCATCGGCTTTAATCCCGGAGTTCCCCATAACTCCGTATATCCATTGAGGTAACTCACGGCCGACTGCATATCCCAATAGCCGGGATAAGTTTTGTCGGTCGATAAAGATAATTGCAACACATGTTCCGGCGTTCTCAAATAAGTAAGAGAGGCTTGCGGATAAATCGTCCACTTACAATATTGCCCCATCTTATAATATTCGCCCGTAGCGGAAATCGTCCAAGAAACGCCCAATGCAGACTCCTTACCCACAGACAAATAAAAATCGGCTGTATGTTCTCTTATATGAGAATTTAGATTTTCTGCAACGACATTACCCTCTACTTCATCAAACGACTGATAATCATGATCGGCTGCAAACCGATAAGACGCACCACAACCTAAGTGCCATTTTTTCTCTATTATATGGGAGTAATCGATATATGTCGAATAACGGTCGATTTCTTGCCCGCCCATTATAGAAAAACGTCTTCGTCGGCCATCTGAGAAATCGGCAATCAGATTTTGATTGTTATCGGAGCAATAATGCGTATAGTCGCTACCGACTTCAAGTCCAAATCCCGAATAATAATGTAACGAAACATTATGCATGCGGGTATCGATGTATTTATCGACAACTCCGGTCTGATAGTTTCCGGTAGTACGGCTTTTATTATATTGACGGGGAATATAATTTCCGGTATAGGCAACATCAATACGATTTTTTGCATCGACATTATAAGTCATCAACGCACTGAGATTGTGATTCCAGAATTTACTGCTGAGACGTTCGTTCTGCCGTATATCGTATATACGACCACCGAAAAAATGTTCGGAGTAAAGATTGATATATTCCAAGTTCTTTACATTTTCCGCTCCATACATAAGGTCAAAGGTCATTTTAGACATCGCTAAACGGAGATTGACATCAATGCCACCACCGTTGAAATACCGGTTTCGATAATCGGCACTCACCTCCCCCTGAAAAGAATGCTCGGACGACTTTTTAAGAATCACATTGACAACAGCCCCCCTCGTATGATACTCGGGCGGCGCACTATACATGACCTCGACCTTCTCTACCCGCTCCACCGGCATACTGCGCAAAAAGGCTTCAAATTGCTCTTCGTCCATGTTTTTGGGTTTTCCGTCAATGACTACGGTAACACGTCCTGCCCCAATCAGGCTCAAACCGTCTTTATTCTCCCTTATTCCGGGTAATCTGGCTAATGCTTCATATACGTTGTTCACAACCCTCCCTTCAAAGAGGTGAGCCAAATCATATTCCAAACGGCCATTCTCCACCTTCACAAAAGAAGGTTTATTCTTCACGAGAACCTCTCCCAGAACAAAGTCTTTCGGTTCGAGAAAGATTGTATCTACATTTTGACCCCGACACTCGACTTGTCGGGTCTCATAAAGAAGATGCTGGATTATCAGCCGATATTTTCCGGGACTTTCCTGCAAGATAAACGCCCCGTCAGATCCCGACAAAGCAATACTCTTTATCAAGGAATCTTTTGCCTGCAAAATGACGGTAGCACCTTCTACCGGTTGTCTGCCGCCATCGACAATCGTTCCCTTTATTTGTGCTTGTAGCGATATGGCACTACATAACAACACAATTCCTATTCCGACTTTCATTGCAGGTTACTAAGTTGATAAAATTTCTTCTCAATGAAATTGCCTTGAACACAATCGTATCTTTGGCTTCTATACAACAGATCTCAAATATATTAAATTTATCCTGCGGGAATCCTGAAACATTTCTTTTACTTTACAATTCGCCCTTCACGGCTACTCGCACAATCAAAACAGACAGTCGAAATATCAAAATCACCTTTCTAAATAAAAAAATATTCTCTTCGATATGAGGCTTGAATCCGTAAATTTGCGGCACAAAAGAATCAAGCATGACCCCTCAGACAAAAGGCACGATATGCGGTATCATAGCCGCCGTCAGCTACGGAACCAATCCCCTCGGAGCACTTTATCTCTACCAAGTAGGCGTGAACGCCGATTCGGTTCTTTTCTATCGCTATACCTTAGCCGCCATCATACTCATGGCTCTCATGAAAGTAAAAAAAATTCCGTTCTCCATAAACGTCAAAGAGCTGTCTATTATCGGAGGATTGGGTGTCTTGTTTGCGGTTTCCTCGCTTACACTGTTCACCAGTTTTTATTTTATGGACGCCGGCATCGCATCGACTCTGCTCTTTGTGTACCCTATCATGGTGGCTGTCATCATGGCAATATTTTTTCACGAAAAAATCACTTTCTCGACCACGCTGTCCATACTGTTGGCACTGGGCGGTATAGCCATGCTCTATAAAAGCGACGGCAATGAAACCCTAAGTACAATAGGAATCATACTGGTTATGGCCTCCTCATTATCTTACGCCCTCTATATCATCATCATCAACCGGTCGGGACTGCGTATGTCTGCAATCAAACTTACCTTTTATGTCCTGCTCTTCTGCATTCTCACCATCATCGTACACTCGTGCATGGGACAAAGTTATCGGTTGCAACTGCTCACCACCCCCTATATGTGGTTCTTCGCTTTCCTGCTGGCTGTTCTCCCTACGGTAATTTCGTTGGTGACCATGTCGGTAGCCGTTCGCATCATCGGTTCGACCCCTACCGCCATACTCGGAGCATTGGAACCGCTTACCGCCGTCGCCATAGGTGTAACGCTTTTTCACGAGCCGTTTACCACGAGATTGGCCTCGGGCATTCTGCTCATACTCTCGGGGGTCATTCTCATTATTTTGGGGAAATCGATACGACCTCGTAATTTACGATTGATTATCAACCGCCTGCGTCTGGCCTTGCAGTCGGCGCTGGGTAAAAAATAAATCACTCACAAAAGTTATGTGGAATGCACTCCCGGCAGATGAGGATCGTATTTGAAATTTTACTACTTTTGTAACAAAATAAAGATAATCTCTCGGATAAGCGAGTTGGCAGACTTACCGTTTTCGATCTTGTCCGATAATATAACAAACCGATAAAAACAAAAACCGTATATGAGAGAAATCGTTGTTAGCGGAATCCGATCGACCGGGAACCTTCATTTGGGCAACTATTACGGCGCCTTGCGCAATTTCGTCAAAATGCAGCACGAAAACGACTGTTATTTCTTTATCGCCGACCTACATTCCCTCACGACTCACCCCGACCCCAAAATGTTGCCGGTGAACGTAAAAAGCATATTGGCGGAATATCTGGCGGCGGGACTCGACCCGGAGGCATGTTCCCTCTTCATTCAAAGCGACGTTCCCGAAGTCTCGGAACTGTATCTTCTGCTCAATATGCACGCCTACATCGGCGAATTGGAACGTACCGCCTCCTTCAAAGACAAAGTCCGCAAACAGCCCGAAAACGTCAATGCGGGATTGCTTACCTACCCGACCCTCATGGCCGCCGACATCATCATACACAAAGCGACGAAAGTGCCTGTCGGGAAAGACCAAGAACAACACCTCGAAATAACCCGCCGATTCGCACGCCGTTTCAATACTCTATACGGTGTAGAATATTTTCCCGAACCTACCGGATACAACTTCGGAGAAGCAGCCATAAAAATCCCGGGGCTCGACGGTAGCGGAAAAATGGGAAAATCGGAAGGGAATTGCATCTATTTGCTCGATGACGAAAAAACATTGCGTAAGAAGGTCATGCGCGCTGTAACCGATGAAGGGCCCCAAACCCCCAATTCACCCAAATCGGAGCCGATAGCCAATCTTTTCACCATCATGAAAATCGTCTCTACCCCCGAAACGCTGACCTACTTCGAAGAAAAATACAATAACTGTGAAATACGTTACGGCGACATGAAAAAGCAACTCGCCGACGACATTCTCAAAGTAACTCTTCCGATTCGGGAACGTATTCTGGAAATCAAAGACAACGACGAATATATGCGTAAAATCGTTGCGCAAGGTGCCGAAAAGGCACGGGAAAGCGCAGCGAAAACATTACGCGATGTAAAAGAAATCATGGGTATCCGCTATTTCTGAAAAAGAGGGACCGGATTTTATAAAAAAGTCTTTTTGTACCCTCTTTCCCGCATATTCGAAAACTTTTATCCACAGAATTTTCAACCATGTCGCACGAACATCATCACCATCATACCGCAGCCGTAGGAGATCATCTGAACCGTGCATTTTTGTGGGGTATCGGACTGAACGTGGCTTTCGTTGCAGCCGAAGCGACAGCCGGTATCTTATTCGGATCTCTGGGATTGCTCTCCGATGCGGGGCACAACCTGAGCGATGTCATCAGCCTTGTTTTGGCATTGATTGCATTCCGCCTATCCAAAGTAAGGCCTACCGAATCATATACTTACGGATATAAGAAAAGTACCGTCCTGGTATCGCTGCTCAATGCCATTATCCTATTGGTCGCCGTAGGTTTCATTATTGCCGAATGCATCGAAAAACTTCGGAATCCGCAACCGATCGAAGGAGGTGCAATCGCATGGGTAGCCGGTATCGGCATTTTCATCAACGGACTCACGGCTTGGTTCTTTTTCAAAGACCGGGCTCACGATCTGAACGTAAAAGGAGCATTCCTGCATATGGCCGCCGATACACTTGTAAGTGTGGGTGTACTTCTCTCGGGCATCATCATTGCACATACCGGCTGGTTTATTATCGACCCTATCATCGGACTTGTTATTGCCGTAATCATTCTCATCTCCACATGGGACTTGCTCCATGACAGCATACGGCTGTCTCTCGACGGCGTTCCCGCAGGCATCAATACCGAAGATATAGAAAAAACACTGCTCGGCGATCCTCGGGTCATAAAACTACACCACCTGCATATCTGGGCCATCAGCACGACACAGAATGCTCTGACCGCCCACATCGTTGTCAATTCGTTCGACGAATCGGAAGATATCAAACACCATCTCCGGCATTTATTGCAAGAAAAAAATATCCAACACGCCACATTCGAGTTGGAACTCCCCGGAGAACATTGTCATGCCAATTGTTGCTGACAAAGGATTTTTCTCACATACCCCAAACGGCTGTCTCTTGAAGAACGAGAGACAGCCGTTTTTATTCTATTTTCAACTGTCCCGTTATCGAACACCGTATAATTCCCATCTAAAATGCTGTATTTTACAAGATCGGAACAAAAAGTACAATCAATAAAACAATTTCTGCAAAAACAAGACTTTTCCATTTCTTACTTTTGTGTAAATAAATACATCATAAACACACCATAAAATCATGTTACAGAAACTGAAAACAAAAGCTATCGGCCTACTCGTAGCGGCCGCATTGACGACAGCCTCTTCTCAGGCAATCGCACAACAACAGATTTTTCACGCGGTAGTCGCACAAGACGGTACGGGCCAATACAGCACGGTACAATCGGCTATCGATGCAGCTCCGGACAACTCGGAATCTCCGTGGCTGATATTTGTAAAAAATGGTTCGTACAACGAGCAGGTCATCGTTCCTGCAAGCAAACGATTCATACATCTCATAGGGCAGGATAAAGAAAATACCGTCATTCATTACAATCTGAATGTAGGCGGAAAGCCTTCTGGGGACGAACCGGCCAAACAAATCCGTTACTGGCAATCTTCGGTACATAACCCGCAAGCCCCGACCTATAAAATGAAAGGGAGTGTCGTCATAATCGACGCACCGGATTTCTATTCCGAAAACATCTCTTACGTCAACGACTTCGGAAAAGACTTTCAATGCGGGCCCCAAGCTCTGGCGATGCAAACCAATGCCGACAGAATTTCATTCAACAACTGCAAATTCCAGTCTTTTCAGGATACATGGATGACAACAAGAAACGACAATGACAGGCATTACGTAAAAGATTGCTGGATCGAAGGAGCCGTAGATTATTTTTACGGAGGAGGTAACGCTCTTTTGGAAAACTGTACGCTTTACAATGTCCGCCGAGGTTCGGTCATTGTTGCACCCTGTCATAAAAACGCGCGTTACGGATATGTATTCCGCGATTGCATCGTCGACGGGAATAAAGCCGCAGCAGAAGGAAAGAACGCACTCGGACGCCCGTGGCATGATAATCCCAAAGCCGTCTACATCAACACGACCATGCTCATTCCCATATCAGAGAAAGGTTGGAACGACATGGGAACCATTCCCGCCCTATTTGCCGAATACAACAGCCGAGACAAACAGGGCAATCTCGTCGACCTCAGCCAACGTAAAACAGAGTATAAGGGCAGGGATAAAGGAAAAGAATCGGGTACTTGCCGGGCAACCATCACAAAAGAAGAAGCCGATAGCTACACTTATGAAAACATCATAACCGGCAACGACCAATGGAATCCCCGTGCCATCATGGAAAAACTGACGGCTCCGCAAAGTATCCAAATCAAAAAAGGGAAATTACAATGGAGCAAGGTAAATAATGCAGCAGGGTATATCGTCATCGCCGGAGAGCAAGTCATAGACATTACCGACAAGACGACCTGTAAACTGCCTGCAAACATAAACGGAGCGGTAGAAGTCCGTGCCATAAGCCGATACGGTTCTCTCGGGAAGAAATCATCGATCGATCTCTAATATTCCCTTGACAACAAAAGAGCGGTCTTGTATCTTTCAAGACCGCTCTTTTATATTCCGGCAATAGGAAGATTCTGTTTTTTCAATCATTTCTCTCTTCACACAAAAATTTATTTCAAAAACATAAAAAAATCCGTCCCCAACATGGGAACGGATTTTTCTGTTATAGAATACCGATTACATATCGGTTACATTCTTACGATTGGCAAAAGCCCGGTCGAACTCCTCTTTCGAACCGACAATCAGGCGATCGAATTCACGCTGACCCGTTCCGGCAGGTATCAAATGTCCGCAGATAACGTTCTCTTTCATACCTTCGAGCGTATCGACTTTACCGTTGATGGCAGCCTCGTTGAGGACTTTGGTCGTTTCCTGGAATGATGCTGCCGACATGAAGCTCGATGTCTGCAACGCGGCACGAGTGATACCTTGCAGTATCTGCTCCGAAGTTGCCGGTACGGCATCGCGTACTTCAACCAGACGGAGGTCTCTACGTTTCAACATCGAATTTTCATCGCGCAACTTGCGTGCGGTAACGATCTGTCCGGGTTTCATAACTTGCGAATCTCCGGCATCGACGACCACTTTCTTACCCCAGATGCGGTCATTCTCGTCCATAAACTCATGTTTATCGACAATCTGTTGTTCGAGGAAACGGGTATCTCCCGGATCGAGAATGGTTACTTTACGCATCATCTGGCGTACAATGACCTCGAAGTGCTTGTCATTGATTTTCACACCTTGCAGACGATACACGTCTTGTACTTCATTGACGATGTATTCCTGAACGGCTGTCGGGCCTTTGATAGCCAAGATGTCCGAAGGAGTAATGGCACCATCGGAGAGCGGCGTACCGGCACGTACATAGTCGTTTTCCTGAACAAGAATTTGTTTCGACAGAGGCACGAGATACTTTTTCACTTCACCCGTCTTCGACGTTACAGAAATTTCACGATTACCACGTTTTACTTTTCCGAAAGCCACCTCACCGTCGATTTCCGACACAACAGCAGGATTCGACGGATTACGAGCTTCGAACAACTCGGTAACACGAGGAAGACCACCGGTGATATCGCCCGCTTTACCTACGGCACGAGGAATCTTCACGAACACCTGACCGCTCTTCAACTCTTGTCCCTCTTCGATCATGAGGTGAGCGCCCATAGGCAAGCTATAACTACGAATCACTTCTCCGTCTTTGTCGAGAATTTGAGCGACAGGAACACGGGTACGGTCTTTTGACTCGATGATGATTTTCTCACGCAAACCGGTCTGTTCGTCCGATTCTATTTTATAGGTAACACCTTCGATAACATTTTCGAAGCGCACTTTACCGGTAGCTTCCGAAACGATAACGGCATTGAAGGGGTCCCATTCGCAAACGATATCGCCTTTTTTCAGCATATCGCCGCTATTGAAATAAAGTTTAGAACCGTAAGGTATATTGGTATTGGTAAGGACAATTTTGGTATTGGGATCGACGATACGCATCTCGGCCAAACGACCTACAACGATCTGTACCTTCTTACCCGATTCGTCCTCGCTGTCGACGGTACGCAACTCGTCGATTTCGAGAATACCGTCATAACGAGAGGTAACATTGGAAACAGCGGCGATATTCGACGCGATACCACCGACGTGGAACGTACGCAACGTGAGCTGGGTACCGGGCTCACCGATAGACTGAGCGGCGATCACACCCACAGCCTCGCCCTTCTGTACCATGCGGCTGGTAGCCAAGTTACGGCCGTAACATTTGGCACAAACGCCATGTTTCGACTCGCAGGTAAGTACCGAACGGATTTCCACACGTTCGATCGGAGATTCTTCGATTTTCTTGGCGATCTCTTCTGTAATCTCCTCTCCCGAGTGAACAAGGATTTCTCCGGTAAGAGGGTGTTGTACATCATGTACGGAAACACGTCCAAGAATACGTTCGGAAAGTGAAGCCACTACCTCCTCATTGTTTTTGAGTTCGGTACAAACAAGACCGCGCAACGTACCGCAATCCTCTTCGTGAATAATCACATCATGTGCCACATCGACGAGACGACGAGTCAAATATCCGGCATCGGCCGTCTTCAAAGCGGTATCGGCAAGACCCTTACGCGCACCGTGCGTAGAGATGAAGTACTCCAACACCGAAAGTCCCTCTTTGAAGTTCGCCAAAATAGGGTTCTCGATGATTTGACCGCCTTCGGCACCCGATTTCTGAGGTTTGGCCATAAGACCACGCATACCCGAAAGCTGACGAATCTGTTCTTTCGAACCACGGGCTCCCGAGTCGAGCATCATGAATACGGAGTTGAATCCTTGATTATCGGAAGACAACTGTTTCATGAGAATATCGGAAAGTTTCGAGTTGACGTGCGTCCACGTATCGATAATCTGATTATAGCGTTCGTTATAGGTAATGAAACCCATGTTATAGTTGGCCATAATCTGTTCGACATTGGCATAACCCTCATTGACGAGAGCCTCTTTCTCGGCCGGGATAATCACGTCGGCGAGATTGAACGAAAGACCACCCTTGAAGGCCATCTTGTAACCGAGGTTCTTGATGTCATCGAGGAACTGGGCCGCACGAATCACGCCGCAAACTTTAATAACGTTACCGATGATATTCCGTAACGATTTCTTGGTAAGAATCTCATTGATATATCCGACCTCTTTGGGAACGAACTCATTGACAAGAATACGTCCTACCGATGTTTCGTGCAAAACTTCTACAAGATTGCCGTTCTCATCGAGATCTTGTACACGCACTTTTACAGGCGCATGCAAGGTAACACGACCTTCGTTATAAGCGATCTCGGCTTCTTCGGGGCCGTAGAAAACAAGCCCTTCACCTTTTGCACCGGGACGTAACTTGGTTATATAGTAAAGACCCAAAACCATGTCTTGCGAAGGTACGGTAATAGGCGCACCATTGGCAGGGTTGAGGATATTGTGCGCACCGAGCATCAACATCTGGGCTTCGAGAATGGCTTCGTTACCGAGAGGCAAGTGTACAGCCATCTGGTCACCGTCGAAGTCGGCATTGAACGCCGTACATGCCAACGGGTGCAACTGTATAGCCTTACCCTCGATCATTTTCGGCTGGAATGCCTGAATACCGAGACGGTGCAAGGTCGGGGCACGGTTGAGGAGTACGGGGTGTCCTTTCATCACGTACTCAAGAATATCCCACACAACGGGATCTTTCCGATCGACGATTTTTTTCGCCGACTTCACCGTTTTCACGATACCACGCTCGATGAGTTTACGGATAACGAACGGTTTATAAAGTTCAGCTGCCATATTTTTCGGCAGACCGCACTCATACATTTTCAATTCGGGACCTACGACGATAACCGAACGAGCAGAATAGTCGACACGTTTACCGAGAAGATTCTGACGGAAACGTCCCTGCTTTCCTTTCAGACTATCGGAAAGAGATTTCAAAGGACGATTGGCATCGGTCTTCACGGCACTCGATTTCCGCGAATTATCGAGCAACGAGTCTACGGCCTCCTGCAACATACGTTTTTCATTGCGGAGAATCACCTCGGGAGCTTTTATTTCCATAAGGCGTTTGAGACGGTTGTTACGGATAATTACACGACGATAAAGGTCGTTCAGGTCAGAGGTTGCAAAACGTCCACCATCGAGCGGTACCAACGGACGCAATTCGGGCGGAATTACGGGAACGACTTTGAGAATCATCCATTCGGGACGATTGCGATTCTTGGAAGCACGGAACGACTCAACGACTTGCAGACGTTTGAGCGCTTCGTTCTTACGCTGTTGCGAACCGTCTTTGCTCGCCGTATCGCGCAATTTATAAGAAAGGTCGTCGAGATCGAGACGTACCAAGAGGTCGTAAATGGCCTCGGCACCCATCTTGGCGATAAACTTATTAGGATCGGTATCTTCGAGCAATTGATTGTCCTTGGGTAAAGTATCGAGTATATTGAGGTACTCTTCTTCCGAAAGAAGGTCGTAAGTTGCCACATCTTCTTTCACACCCGGTTGTATCACAATATAACGCTCGTAATAGATAACAGCATCGAGTTTTTTCGAGGGAAGACCCAAGAGATACCCGATTTTATTGGGCAACGAACGGAAATACCAGATATGAGCCACCGGAACCACGAGCTGGATATGTCCCATACGCTCGCGGCGAACTTTCTTCTCGGTAACTTCTACACCGCAACGGTCGCAGACAATACCTTTGTAACGAATACGTTTGTATTTACCGCAATGACACTCGTAATCTTTTACCGGACCGAAAATACGCTCACAAAAGAGACCGTCGCGTTCGGGCTTGTAAGTACGGTAGTTGATCGTTTCGGGTTTCAACACTTCACCGCTGGATTGTTCGAGGATTTCCTCGGGAGAAGCCAAGCCTATCGTGATTTTTGAAAAGTTGCTCTTTACTTTATTGTCTTTTTTAAAAGCCATATATGTAAGTTATAACGCGTTAGCAGATAGTGTATCGTCCCGCCGCCCAAAAGCGGCGGGAGTTTTTATTACTCCAAGGTGATGCTCAGTCCGAGACCACGTAACTCGTGCAACAAAACGTTGAGCGATTCGGGGATACCCGGAGTAGGCATAGGCTCTCCTTTGACAATAGCCTCATAGGCTTTGGAACGACCCACGACATCATCGGATTTGATGGTAAGAATTTCCTGCAAGATGTAAGCGGCACCGAAGGCTTCGAGTGCCCATACCTCCATCTCTCCGAAACGCTGACCACCGAACTGTGCTTTACCACCGAGCGGTTGCTGTGTGATAAGCGAGTACGGACCGATGGAACGGGCGTGCATCTTGTCTTCGACCATGTGGCCGAGTTTCAACATATAGATGACACCGACAGTAGCAGGCTGGTCGAAACGTTCTCCGGTATGCCCGTCATAAAGATAGGTTTTACCGTAACGGGGAACTCCGGCCTTATCGGTCCATTCGTTCAAGTCGTCGAGTGAAGCACCGTCGAAGATGGGGGTAGCGAATTTCTCGCCCAATTTTACACCGGCCCAACCGAGAACCGTTTCGAAAATCTGTCCCAAGTTCATACGAGACGGCACACCCAGCGGGTTCAATACAATATCCACAGGCGTTCCGTCTTCGAGGAACGGCATATCTTCCTGACGTACCACACGCGACACAATACCCTTGTTTCCGTGACGGCCTGCCATCTTATCGCCGACGCTGATTTTACGTTTCTTGGCGATATAGACCTTAGCCATCTGCACGATACCCGAAGGCAGCTCATCGCCGATGGAAATATCGAATTTCTGACGACGCAATTCGGCATCATACTCTTTGAATTTCTTCAAGTAATTCATGATCGTGGCCCGAATCAGGTCGTTCTTAGCGGCATCGGTCGTCCACTTGCTGACTTGAATAGCCGTATAATCGATTTCGGCCAAGCTCTTTTGTGTAAACTTAGCTCCTTTGGGGATCACTTCGATTCCCAAATAATCTTTTACGCCTTGCGACGTCTTACCGTTGGTAAGCGTCATCAGTTTATCGATAAGGACATCTTTAAGAGCGTCCATTTTTTCCTTATATTCCTCGTCGAGCTTGGCAAGTATAGCGGCTTCGGGACCTTTTCCTTTGCGTTTCTTCACGGCTTTGGAGAAGAGGGCCGTACCGATAACCACACCTTTGAGCGAGGGCGTAGCTTTGAGAGAAGCATCTTTGACATCGCCAGCCTTATCGCCGAAAATGGCACGAAGGAGTTTTTCCTCGGGAGAAGGATCGGACTCCCCTTTCGGAGTAATTTTACCGATCATGATATCGCCCGGTTCCACATGAGCTCCGACACGAATGATACCCCGCTCATCGAGGTCTTTGGTCGCATCTTCGCTGACATTGGGAATATCGGAAGTAAGTTCCTCCATACCGCGTTTGGTTTCACGCACTTCGAGAGAATACTCGTCAACGTGAACCGAAGTAAGTATATCTTCCCGCACAACACGCTCGTTGAGCACGATTGCGTCCTCGTAGTTATAACCCTTCCAGGGCATGAAAGCGACTTTGAGGTTACGGCCCAATGCAAGTTCTCCATTCTCGGTCGAGTAACCCTCAGTGAGAATCTGTCCGGCCACAACACGGTCGCCTTTATGACAGATAGGACGCAAATCGACCGTCGTACTTTGGTTGGTCTTGCGGAATTTCGGAATCCTATATTCTTTTACGGAAGATTCGAAGCTGACGAATTCTTCTTCCTCGGTACGGTCGTAACGTATGCGTATGGTCGTAGCGTCGACAAACTCTACGACACCGGCACCCTCGGCCGTAATCTGAGTACGAGAATCGCGGATAAGCTGACCTTCGAGGCCGGTTCCCACAACAGGCGCTTCGGTACGCAAAAGAGGTACAGCCTGGCGCATCATGTTCGAGCCCATCAAGGCACGGTTGGCGTCATCGTGTTCCAAGAAAGGAATCAACGAAGCAGCGATAGAAGCAATCTGCGTAGGCGAAACGTCCATAAGCGACACTTCATCGGGAGCAACAACAGGGAAGTCGGCATTCAAACGAGCTTTTACTCGGGAACGCACAAATGTTCCGTCATCATTCAACGGAGCATTACCTTGTGCTATGATATGACCTTCTTCTACTTCGGCAGTAAAATACTCAATACCGTTTTCGGAGAGATCGACTTTTCCGTCCACCACTTTACGATACGGAGTTTCAATAAATCCTAAATCATTGATCTTCGCATACACACAAAGAGAAGAGATAAGACCGATGTTAGGACCTTCGGGCGTTTCGATAGGACAGAGACGACCGTAATGGGTATAGTGAACGTCTCGCACCTCGAAACCGGCACGGTCACGCGAAAGACCGCCGGGCCCAAGAGCCGACATACGACGCTTGTGCGTCATCTCGGCCAGAGGATTGGTCTGGTCCATAAATTGCGAAAGAGCATTGGTGCCGAAGAAGGTATTGATGACAGATGAAATGGTTTTGGCGTTGATCAGGTCGATCGGGGTAAACACCTCGTTGTCTCGCACATTCATTCGTTCACGAATCGTACGGGACATACGAGCAAGCCCTACGCCGAACTGATTATAGAGCTGTTCACCGACCGTACGCACACGACGATTGCTCAAGTGGTCGATATCGTCAACGTCGGTCTTGGAATTGATCAGCTCGATAAGGTACTTGATAATAGCAATGATATCTTCTTTGGTAAGTACCTTTATATCGGGAGATATGGTGAGTCCTAATTTTTTATTGATCCGGTAACGTCCTACTTCTCCGAGGTCATAACGTTTTTCCGAGAAGAAAAGATTGGTAATCACCTCACGGGCGCTGGCATCATCGGCAGGTTCGGCATTACGCAACTGACGATAGATATAAATGACAGCCTCTTTTTCGGAATTACTCGGGTCCTTTTGCAACGTGTTATAAATAATCGCATAGTCCGAAAGGTTATTTTCTTCCTTATGCAACAGAATGGTCGGCACGCCTGTTTCGAGAATCAAATCGATATGCTGTTCTTCGAGTACGACCTCACGTTCTATAACAACTTCGTTACGTTCGATAGAAACAACCTCGCCGGTATCTTCGTCGGCATAGTCTTCCACCCACGTTCTCAAAACACGGGCGGCCAAACGACGGCCGATGGCTTTTTTGAGGTTGGTCTTCGTAACTTTCATCTCTTCGGCCAAGCCGAAGATTTCGAGAATGTCTTTATCGCTTTCGAAACCGATAGCACGCAACAATGTCGTTACGGGCAATTTCTTCTTACGATCGATATAGGCATACATGACATTGTTGATGTCGGTAGCAAACTCTATCCACGAACCTTTGAAGGGAATAATTCTCGCCGAATAAAGTTTCGTTCCATTGGCGTGGATACTCTGTCCGAAGAACACGCCGGGAGAACGGTGCAACTGAGACACAACAACACGTTCGGCACCATTGATTACAAATGTACCTTTTTCGGTCATATAAGGAATAGGACCGAGGTAGACATCTTGTATAACGGTGTCGAAATCTTCGTGATCGGGGTCGGTGCAATAAAGCTTGAGTTTCGCTTTCAGAGGCACACTGTATGTAAGTCCGCGCTCCAAACACTCATCGATGGTGTAACGGGGCGGATCGATATAATAATCGAGAAATTCGAGGACGAAGTTGTTACGGGTATCTGCAATGGGGAAATTCTCTGCAAAAACCTTATAAAGACCTTCATTTTTACGTTTCTCGGGAGGGGTATCCAATTGCAGAAAGTCTTTGAACGATTTCAACTGCACTTCGAGGAAATCGGGATATGGAAGAGGATTCTTGATCGAAGCAAAGTTTACCCGCGGTTTACCTATATTTTGAGACATTTGTCAGAGTTGGTTAATTGAACTTATAAATTATAGACACAAAAAGGTAAAGAGGCCTCCTGTAAAGGTCTCTTTACCAAAAGTCCTGACTAACAGGAATTTGTTATTTAAGTTCAACTTCAGCGCCTACTTCTTCGAGTGCTTTTTTCAGCGCTTCAGCATCGGCTTTAGCCAAACCTTCTTTGATGGTGCTGGGTGCGCCGTCAACAAGATCTTTAGCCTCTTTCAAACCAAGACCAGTTTGTTCTTTCACAGCTTTAACGACTGCGAGTTTGTTAGCACCGGCACCTTTCAATACAACATCGAAAGAGGATTTTTCCTCAGCAGCAGCTGCACCAGCAGCGGCGGGAGCGGCAACAGCAACAGCTGCAGCAGCGGGTTCAATGCCATATTCCTCTTTGAGGATTTGAGCCAACTCGTTTACTTCTTTTACGGTCAGGTTTACTAATTGTTCTGCAAAAGCTTTCAAATCTGCCATTTTCGTATAGTTTAATTGTTATTTTACTTCTGTTAATTGTAAAGGGTTTATCGTTCTGATAGAGTTTGCAACACTCCATGAAGGGTAGAACCGCCGGACTGCAAAGCCGAAACAACGTTCTTGGCAGGCGATTGCAGCAATGCGATAACGTCGGCGATAAGTTCGTTTTTGCTCTTGATAGCTACCAAAGCGTCGAGCTGATCGGCGCCATAGAAACTTTCTTCTACATAAGCAGCCTTGAAGCCAAGCTGATCATTGTCTTTCTTGAAAGCTTTGATCAATTTAGCGGGGGCATTACCCGTATTGGAGAGCATCAGGGTGGTAGAACCTTTCAAGCTGTCGAAGAGAACCGCATAGTCGGCATTGACGCTTTCCATAGCTTTCTTCAACAGGGTGTTCTTTACAACCAGCAGTTTGATATCGTTCTTGAAACATTCACGACGCAAATTCGAGGTCTTCTCGGCATTGAGCGTAGTCGTTTCGGTCAGATATACGTGGCTGTATTCTTTAAGAGTGGCAGTAATCTGTTCGATTACGGTGGCTTTATCTTCCTTTCTCATAATTCGGTCTCCTTTTAAATCTCATCTACAGATTTGGGTTCGATCTTGATACCGGGACTCATCGTACTCGAAAGATATATACTCTTCATATAAGTACCTTTGGCGGTAGCAGGTTTCAACTTATTCAGCATCGCGATAAATTCTTTGGCATTCTCGCGAATCTGATCGGCGCTGAAAGATATTTTACCGATAGAGGTGTGAACAATACCGTTCTTGTCGACTTTAAAATCGATTTTACCTTGTTTTACCTCTTTCACGGCTTTACCGACTTCGTTGGTCACGGTTCCGCTCTTAGGGTTGGGCATAAGTCCGCGAGGACCGAGCACACGCCCCAAAGCACCGATTTTTCCCATCACAGAAGGCTGGGTGATAATTACATCAATATCGGTCCAACCACCTTTGATTTTTTCGATATATTCATCGAGACCTACATAATCGGCTCCGGCAGCTTTGGCATCGGCTTCCTGGTCGGGGGTACAAAGAGCGAGTACACGCACTTGTTTTCCGGTACCATGAGGCAATGACACAACGCCACGCACCATCTGATTGGCTTTACGAGGATCAACACCCAAACGGACGTCGATATCGACCGAAGCATCGAACTTGGTAAAAGTAACCTCTTTCACCAATTGGGTAGCTTCTTTCAGCGAATAGGTTTTCCCTGCTTCAATTTTCTCGGAAGCCAACTTTTGATTTTTTGTCAGTTTACTCATTTCAATTGAAGTTTATTAGTTATTGGTCGGGAATTCCCCACTTACGGATATACCCATACTTCTTGCCGTCCCAGCAACCATTTTCATGGCCGATTCCAAAGTAAAACAGTTGAGGTCAACCATTTTGTCTTGTGCAATTGTCTTTACCTGATCCCAAGTGATGGTTGCCACTTTCTTACGGTTAGGCTCGGCCGAACCGGTCTTCACTTTCGTAGCTTCCAACAGCTGAATAGCAACAGGAGGTGTTTTTACGACGAAATCAAATGATTTGTCGCTGTAATAAGTGATTATTACAGGCAACACTTTACCTGCCTTGTCTTGAGTGCGGGCATTGAATTGCTTACAAAACTCCATGATATTGATACCCTTGGAACCGAGGGCGGGACCTACAGGAGGAGAGGGGTTTGCTGCACCACCTTTAATCTGTAATTTGATTTGTCCAGCAATTTCTTTAGCCATTTGTTTATATTTTTGATTGTTAAACGCGAAAGAGCAATCCTGTGCGTAACATCACAAAATTATTCTTTCTCTACTTGCATGAATCCCAATTCTAACGGTGTTTTCCGTCCGAATATTTTCACCATGACTTTGAGCTTTTTCTTCTCGTTGTTCACCTCTTCGATAATACCGCTGAAACCATTGAAAGGGCCGAAAGTAACTTTTACGGTCTCTCCTACCATGTAGGGAATCATAATGTCATCGGCCTCTTGTATGGCATCAACTGCACCCAGCATGCGGTTTACTTCCGATTGTCTCAACGGATCGGGATCGGTCGTACCGCCCAAAAATCCGATAACATTGGTCGTATTACGCAACCGATGGGCGACTTCACCTACGAGGGTCGCCTCGACCAAGACATAACCGGGATAGAGATTTCTCTCTTTGGTTATTTTCTTGCCGTTGCGAACCGAATAAACTTTCTCAGTAGGAATCAATACCTGATATACAAAATCACCAAGGTCGGTATTCTTGATTTCTGCATCAAGATACTCCTTAACTTTTGCTTCTTTTCCGCTGATGGCACGTAATACGTACCAGCCTCTTTTTTTATCAGACATTAGGAATCCTCCGAATTAGAAAATTTTTTCGTAGATAAATTCCATGAGATGCTCAAAGCCCTGGTCCATCACAAAAATAACTATGGCAATGATTAGGGAAGCAAACATAACTACCACAGCACTGTTGCTCAGCTCTGCCCGGGTGGGCCAGGATACTTTATAAACGAGTTCGTTGTACGACTCTTTTATATCTGCAAGTATTTTTTTCATTGTTCTTCAGAGTTTGCACGGGTCGAGAGACTCGAACTCCCGACACCTGGTTTTGGAGACCAGTGCTCTACCAACTGAGCTACACCCGTATTTGACGCTGCAAAGGAAAGCAAATTTCCTGGAATCTGCAATATTCCTGTACATATTTCTTAGATTTTTTTCCGCTTCAATTTTCCCATACGCCCCGGTTTAGAAATAATATTTTGACTTACAGCTTTTCATCTTTTTCAGCAATTCCTCCACCCAATAAAATATCTTCGTGGTAAAAAGCAACAGGTTGTCCCGGAGCAACGGCCCAGGCAGGCTCACTTAAGACCACTTTCAAGCGGTCAGGACTCAAACGTTCAGCCCGGATATTTCCCCTCGGATTTAATCCCAACCCCCGGATTTTGATTTCTACCCCGTCAGCCAACAAATCCCCAAAGTACACTGCCTCCACCTGCCCGACTGTCAGTACAGAAGTATATAACCCGGATTTGGGAGCAACAATAATACTGTTCCTCTCCACATCGATCTCCCGGACATACATAGGAACTCCGGTCCGGTCGGGAATCCCCCGTTTCTGTCCAACCGTATAATTCAAGATTCCGGCATGTACGCCCAATACCCGTCCTTTATCGTCAATAATTTCTCCACTTTCCTGTCGGAAGTCTTTTATAGGATAATCCTTTATAAAATCACGGTAATCCTTATTTTTCAGAAAACATATCCCCATGCTCTCCCGTCTCCGGGCCATCTGCTCGTATCCATTCCGGGCCGCCCACTCCTTCACTTGTTTTTTGGTATATTCACCCAAAGGGGTCAACGCTCTTCTTAAAAGCGCCTGAGGCAGGCCCCACAAAAAGTAAGACTGATCCTTCTGAGGATCGAGCCCTTTCCGGATATAAAATCTT